>Ga0208371_1000142_pt1 | contig 25256 bp, 24 predicted proteins | sample SubbioCR12Aug_1A_FD_184827 | JGI IMG/M metagenome (GOLD analysis project Ga0208371, IMG submission 184827) | Serpentinite rock and fluid subsurface biosphere microbial communities from McLaughlin Reserve, California, USA - CR12Aug_1A (SPAdes) | ecosystem: Environmental > Terrestrial > Deep... | reverse complement strand
AGGCGATGGGCGATGACTAGCGTTGTGCGTCCGCGCATCAGGTTTTCGAGCGCAGCCTGCACATGGCGTTCGGATTCGGTATCAAGTGCTGAGGTGGCTTCGTCAAGGATGAGGATGGGGGCATCCTTGAGCAAGGCGCGGGCGATGGCGATGCGTTGCCGTTGTCCGCCGGAGAGTTTCACGCCGTTTTCACCGACCAGGGTGTCGAAGCCTTGTGGCATGGCCTCAATGAATTCCATGGCATTGGCAGCCTGTGCAGCACGACAGATGGCTTCTGGTGTGGCGCGGGCGAGCCGGCCGTAGGCGATATTGGCGGCGATGGTGTCGTTGAACAGAGTGACGTCTTGGGAAACCAGGGCGATGTTGGCCCGCAGGTCAACCAGGCGCAGGTCGTTGATGGGGGTGCCATCGAGGAGGATGCGGCCCGAACTTGGGCAATAAAAGCGGGGCAGCAAGTTCACCAGACTGGTCTTGCCGCTGCCTGATGCGCCGACCAGGGCGACGGTTTCTCCGGCCTGCACATGCAGATCGATGTCGCTCAGTGCGGGTTGGTTTTTGTCCGGGTAGCGCAATTCGATCTTGTCGAACTGAATTTCACCGCGCGCACGCTGTAAGGTCTGCATGCCTGTGTCGTGTTCGCTGTGCTCATCCAGCAACTCAAACACGGCCTCGGCAGCGGCCAGGCCTTTTTGCAGTTGTGGCATGACACCAGAGAGCCGTTTCATGGGGGCGGAAAGCATGAGCATGGCCACCATGTAGGAAACGAATCCGCCGACGGTGGTTTCATCAGCACTGGCCTGGAGTGTGGCGAAATAGACGATCACAGCCAGGGCGATGGCCGCGAGCAATTGCAAAATCGGGCCATGAATGTTGGCGGCCACGGTCTGCTTCATGGCGAATTGGCGTGCGCGCTGGATGGCTAGCCGAAAGCGCGTTTTTTCGTAGGTCTGACCGTCAAATACTTTCACCAGTTTGTGGGCACCGATGCTTTCTTCGAGCACATGCGTGATATCGCCCATGTTTTTCTGCATTTCGCGGCTGGCATAACGTAGGCGACGACTGGCCAGTTTGAATGTCCACATTGAAATCGGGGCCAGCACGAAGGTGATCAGAGTGAGTTTCCAGTTGAGCCAGAGCAGCCAGGCGAGCAGTCCGGCCACGGACAGAGTGTCGCGTACGAGCGCGGTGAGTACCGAGGTGGCCGATTGTGTGACTTGCGTGACGTTGAAGGCCACCGTAGCGACCAAACGTCCCTTGGGGTGGTCATCAAGATAGCGGGTCGGCAGGCTCAGGAGCTTGTCGAACATGGTTGCACGCAGATCCATGACCACGCGTTCACCCACGTAGCTGACCGCGTATCCCGACAAAAACATGAAAATACCGCGCACGAAGAACAGGGCAACCAGCGCAATCGGTATCCAGCGGATCACCGTGGGGTCTTTTTGGACGAAGCTGCCATCGAGCATGGGCTTCATCAACGCAGGCAGGGCGGGCTCTGTCAAAGCTACGATCAGCATGGTGGCCAGAGAAAAGACAAACGCCCGCCAATGCGGGCGTACGTAGGACAAAAGACGCAAGTAAAGGGCTTTGCTATTCATGACCGAGAAGATTCTGCTCATCCCTTTGTTGACGCAGGAAAATGGCGGCAATTATAGTGGTGGCATGCAGGCCGAACTGGACACTCTCGAAACAAAACTCGCTCAATTGCTTGAGCGCTATCAGGCGACCCGCAGTGAGAATCTGCGTTTACGTCAACAGGTCGTCAGCCTGGAAAACTCGAACAAGCATTTGAACGAACGGCTGGAAGAAGCCAGCAGCCGTCTCGAGACCTTGTTCAACACAATCCCGGATTGAAATGTCAGCAAACGCGCAGCAAATCAGCCTCGATGTTGCCATCATGGGCCGCGAATTCCGGGTGGCCTGCCCTGAGGATGAACAGGAAAAACTCTTGCAGGCAGTTGCGTATCTCGACCGCAAGATGCGGGAGGTTCGTGATACCAGCAAGGTCATCGGTCTTGAACGTATTGCCATCATGGCAGCACTCAACATCACCCATGATTTTCTGAGCGCCAGGCCGGACGAACCGGATCTGCAAAAACACAAGGAACGTCTGACGACGCTTGCCCGAGTGCTTGATCAGGCGTTGGCACAGCAGGACAATCTGTTCTGACAATCTCCCTGCGGCGTGCGCGAGGGGCGTCAATTCTTTGAACCGATACGCGTAAAGCGCAGGTTTGGCAAAAAATCGCTGGTGCGCGCGTGGCTTGCCCATGTACCCGAGGCGGATGAGCCCGACCGACCTTGAACCTCTGGGTTCAAGATAGCGTCCCAGACGCCGCTCGTGGGGAGACCCCACGGTTTCCATCCCCCCATCAAAATGTCATCTGCCTTTCAGGAAAAAAAAAGCTTACGCAAGGAATTGCGGGCAGCGCGTGCACGGCTTTCTTCCAGCGAACGGAAACGTGCTGGACGCGCCTTGGTGCGCTGGGCTTTACATCATCGATTTCTGGTCGCAGGCAAGCGTGTGGGGTTGTATATCCCCACCAACGGGGAAATCGATGTTTTGCCTTTGTTGGAGCGGGCACTGGCAATGAGGGTGGACTGTTATTTGCCCGTCGTGCCGCCCAGACAACAGCGCAAGTTATGGTTTTCAAAACTGGAATACCGTCCGTATTGGCGTTTGAACCGGTTTGATATTCCAGAATATCACCCACCAGGCCAAGCGTGGGTACGTGCCGTGAAACTGCATCGCCTATTTGTGCCCATGCTGGGGTTTGACGCACGGGGTTATCGCATTGGTATGGGTGGTGGGTTCTACGATGCCAGCCTGGCTTATCTGATCCGTAGAAAAATCTGGAAATCTCCCGCGCTGACCGGTATTGCCTTTTCTGTACAGCAGACGGCGCACGTACCGGCTAATCCTTGGGATGTACCGCTGGATACGGTGCTGACTGAACGTGGGTTGATCCGACCCGAGAAATAAAAAGGGCAGAACGAAAGTTCTGCCCTTTTCGAAGCCAATCTTCCAGCACCGAGGCTGGAAGCAGACTAGCCCGAATTACTTGGCAGCGGGAGCAGCCATGGGAACCGGGAAGAAAGAAGCAAAGGGGTTAACCATGTTGCCGTAGGTGGCGGGGTTCATGAAGGAGCCCCAGGTGCCGTAGGTCTTGGGATCAGCAGCAGCGCCGGCCCACTGGGTGTACATGTTGGGGTTCAGGGGAGCCATCATCAGGTTCATGTTGGCAGGGGCCAGGGGAGCGGCAGCCCAGTTCATGTACATGCTGGGGTTCAGGGTAGACATGGCCAGGTTCAGAACACGGGGGTCAACCGGTGCAGCCATCCACTTCATGTACATATTGGGGTTCATGAAGGGAGCCATGGCCGCCATGTAGAAATTGGGATCCATGCCTGCAGCCAGCCATTTCATGGAAACGGCGGGGTCAATAAAAGCGGCATAGCTTTTCAGAACGTCGGGAGACATGCCAGCCTGGGCCATACGGGTGTAGGTGGCGGGGTCCATGGACATTTTTGCGATGGCGATGGCGGTAGCCGGATCCATCATGTTGGTCATGGCAGCAACGGCAGCTTTCGGGTCTTTGGCAACGTCAGCAACCTTGACGGGATCCAGCAGTTGAGCAGCGGTGCTTTCGGGGGTGGATTGAGCGGCGAAGGCGGTTTGAGCGATCAGGGCCAGAACGAGCACGGACAGTTTTTTCATAACATCTCTCCTAAGGGGTTGATAGAAAAAGGAAACTTCATGGGTTCCCAGTATAGGAAGGAATATTAGAACATCGAGATGTTTTCCTTTTGCTCTGAGTCCCCCCACAGAACCGTGTTGCGATAATGCAACATTGTTCTATTCGCCCAGGTAGGCTGCCCGTACACCCGGGTCCTGCGCTAATTCGGATGATGTGCCAGACAGGGTAATGCTGCCGCTTTCCATCACGTAGGCCCGCTGACTGATCTGCAAGGCCAGGTGCGCATTCTGTTCGACCAACAGCAGCGTGACGCCTTCACGGGCGATGGTGGCCACGGTTTCATAGATCTTGTTCACCATCAGCGGGGCGAGGCCCATGCTGGGTTCATCAAGCAGAAGCAGGCGGGGACGCCCCATCAATGCGCGCGCCATGGCGAGCATCTGCTGTTCTCCCCCGGAGAGGGTGCCAGCGAGTTGCGAACGACGTTCCTGCAACCGGGGAAACAGTTCGAACAGGCGTTTCCGGTCGGCATGAATGCCTGCTTTGTCACGGCGGGTATATGCGCCCATTTCCAGATTTTCTGCCACGGTCAGACGCGCAAAAATGCCGCGTCCTTCAGGTACCAGCGCAATGCCTGCCGCAGCAAGCTCATGGGTCGGGCGGCGGCGGAGCGCCTGCCCATCGAAATGCACACTGCCCGTGTGCTGCACCAAGCCCATCAATCCTTTGAGGGTGCTGCTTTTCCCTGCACCGTTGGCACCAATCAGACAGACCAGTTCACCCCGGGCTATATCGAGATCAATGTGGCGCACTGCCTGGATGCCGCCATAGGCCACGCTCAGACCCCGTACACGCAACAAGCTCATTGTCCGCCCCCGAGATAGGCAGTAATGACGGCGGGGTTCTGCTGCACGCTAAAGGGGGTGCCTTCAGCGATTTTGCGGCCGTAGTCGAGCACGGCCACACGGTCACACAGCCCCATGACCAGTTTCACATCATGTTCAATCAACAACAGACTGACGCCGCCTGCACGTACTTTGCGGAATAGTTCGCTCATGTGTTGGCGTTCTGCCGGGTTCATGCCTGCCACTGGCTCATCCAGTGCCAACAGTTTGGGTTGGGTTGCCAAGGCACGGGCAATTTCCAGGCGGCGTTGATCACCATAAGAGAGGTGGCTGGCGAGAAAACGCCCTTTGCCATGCAGGCCGACATATTCGAGCAATTCATGCGCACGGGCGTGAATGGCTGCCTCTTCCTGGCGGGTACGACGACAGCGCAGCACTGCGCCCATGATTCCCACACGGGTATGGCTGTGACACCCCACCATGACGTTTTCCAGCGCGGTCATGTTGGTGAACAGGCGGATATTCTGAAAAGTGCGGGCAAAGCCGCGCCGCACGATTTCATGGGGTTTGCGGTTATGCACCGCAGTGCTCTCCAAGTGAATTTCACCGGAAGTCACGTCATACAGCCCGGTCATGCAATTGAAAAGGGTGGTTTTTCCAGCGCCATTCGGGCCGATCAAGCCATAAATCTCACCTGCCTGCACACTCAGGGAAACCGAGTCGAGCGCAATTAGTCCGCCGAAGCGTTTGCTGACGTCGTGAACGCTCAACAAGGTTCTGCGCGGCTGCTCCGGGGGAGGAGGCGAGCAGAGCGAGTCAGGAGGGCGTTGCATTTCAGGCACGTGTGTCATAAAGCTCGACGTGATCCTGTCCTGCCGACTCATGTGCGGCAGCAAATTCGCGCTTGCGCAGGCGGGATGGCATCAACCCTGCCGGGCGGTAGAGCATCATGGCCACCAAGGCAAAACCGAACAACAACATGCGCAGATCGGCGGGGTCGACCATCACATACCCCAACAGAGCGCGTTGCAGATCGCCCAGGTAACGCAGCGCCTCGGGAATGACGGTGAGCAGCACCGCACCCAGCAAGACGCCGGGAATGTTGCCCATGCCCCCCAGCACGATCATGCACAGCACCAGAATCGATTCCCACAGCGTGAAGCTTTCAGGGCTGATGAAACCCTGGAAAGCAGCGAACAATCCGCCCGCCAAGCCACCAAAAGCAGCGCCCATGGCGAAAGCCAGCAGTTTGATGTTGCGTGTGTTGATTCCCATGGCCGCCGCCGCCACTTCATCTTCGCGCAGAGCCGCCCAAGCTCGGCCAATGCGGGAATGTTGCAGACGCATTGCCACGAAGATGGCCAGCAGGGTGAAGGCCAGAAACACATAGTAATAAAGATAGGTGGAGGGAATGCTCATCCCGCCCAGATACAAGGTTTCCCCCAGGGACACTCCGGCGAGATGCACCGGATCAATGAGGTTCATGCCTTGTGGACCGTTGGTGAGGTTGAACGGTGCATTCAGATTGTTCATGAAGATGCGGATGATCTCGCCAAAGCCGAGTGTGACGATGGCCAGATAGTCACCGCGCAGACGCAGGGTCGGGGCTCCCAGCAACATGCCGAACAGACCGGCAAGTGCTGCACCGATGGGCAAGACCACCCAAAAAGGCAAATGCAGGCCGAAATGCGGGCTAGCCAGCCAGGCATACAGATAGGCCCCAAGGGCATAAAAGGCGATGTAGCCCAGATCGAGCAGCCCGGCATAGCCGACGACGATGTTCAGTCCAATGGCCAGCAGCATATATAGCAGCACGAAATCCAATACCCGTACCCAAGCGTTACCGAGCCCCAGGCCGACCAGAAAGGGCAAGAGGGTGAGCAGTCCGGCCAGGAGCAACAACGCCAGCCGAGGCCGGTTGTGGAGAAAAGACAGGTCAGGCACGGTTGGCGACTCGTTCGCCCAGCAGGCCAGAAGGGCGGAATACCAGCACGCCGATCAACACGAAAAAGGCGAATACATCCTGATAGTGGCTACCGAGAAAACCGCCGGTGAGGTCGCCAATGTAACCGGCACCCAACGCTTCGATCACGCCCAGTAACAGTCCACCGAGCATGGCCCCGGCAATATTGCCGATGCCGCCGAGCACCGCAGCTGAAAACGCTTTCAGGCCGAGCATGAAACCCATGTAGTAATGCGCCAGACCGTAATAGGCGCTCACCATCACCCCGGCGATGGCAGCCAGCGCTGAACCGATGATGAATGTCGAGGAAATCACCCGATCAACGTTCACCCCCATCAACTGAGCGACTTCGCGCGACTGCGCCGTGGCCCGCATGGCTCGCCCCAAGCGGGTTTTTTCCACCAGTAGCCACAACCCGGCCATGATCACCAGCGACAACACCACGATAAAAATCTGCAAGTCGGTGATGTGCGCACCGAAAAGCTCATGCCGGTTTTGCGGCAACAGAGGTGGAAAGGAGACGTACTGTCGTCCCCAGATCAGCATGGCTACGTTCTGCAAAATGATGGAAACACCGATGGCGGTAATCAGCGGTGCCAGCCGTGGTGCGTGACGCAACGGGCGGTAGGCCACCTTTTCGATGACGAACCCCAGTGCCATGCAGGCAGGCACTGCGATCAGCACCCCACCCAGCACGACGAACAGGCCAGGTAGATGTGGGTTCATGCCGACCAGTGCGCCGATGACGCTTAACGCCACCATTGCCCCGATCATGGTGACTTCGCCGTGGGCGAAGTTGATTAGCTCAAGGATGCCGTACACCATGGTGTAGCCGAGGGCAACCAGGGCGTAGATGCTGCCAAGCACCAGACCGTTGACGAGTTGCTGGGCAAAGATGTCCATGCCGGGCACGGCTTACTTCAGTGTTTCCAGAACGGCCCAGGCTCCATTTTTGACTTCGTACAGGGTGACGGCCCCATCTTGGGTGTCGCCTTTCGCGTCGAACCGTATCGGGCCAGTGACGCCCTGATGGTGGGTTTGCGGTAGCACGGCGATCACTTTCGCCGGTTCTGCCGAATCGGCGCGCTTCATGGCTTCGACCAGCACATGGACTGCGTCATAGGCATAGGGGGCATAAAGTTGTATCGGGCCATATTTGGCCTCGAATTTCCGTTTGAACGTGGTGCCGCCAGGCATGACATCGAGCGGCAACCCCGGGGAGGAAGCCAGCATGCCTTCAGCCTCTGCGCCCGCCAGTTTCAGGAAATTGGCGTTCTGCATGCCATCGCCGCCCAGCAGTTTGATGTTCATGCCCAGACGTTTCATTTGTTGTGCCATCGGGCCGGCTTGCGGATCCATGCCACCAAAAAAGAGCAGATCGGGGGTTTTTCCCTTGATGCTGGTGAGAATGGCGGTGAAATCGGTGGCTTTGTCGTTGGTGAATTCTCTGGCGATGACCGCAGCGCCGGCAGCCTGGGCAGACTTCTCGAATTCATCGGCCAGACCCTGACCATAGGCGGTGCGGTCATCGATGATGGCTACGCGCTTTGCCCCCAGTCGCGTGACCGCGAACTGTCCGAGCGCCTTGCCTTGCTGAGCATCATTGGCCATGACCCGGTAGGCGGTCTTGAAGCCCTGCGCGGTGTAGGCGACCGCCGTGGCAGAGGGTGAAATCTGGGGAATACCCGCATCGTGGTAACGCTTTGAGGCGGGGATGGTCGTGCCCGAATTGAGATGGCCAATGACGGCGACCACACCGGCATCGAGCAGCTTGTCGGCGACGATGGTGGCGGTTTTCGGTTCAGCCTGGTCATCTTCGCTGATCAGCTCCAGTTTGACCGGCTTGCCACCGAGCATCAGGCCCTGTGCATTGATCTCGTCTACCGCCAAGCGGGCACCGTTTTCGTTGTCTTTGCCAATATGGGTCTGCGGGCCCGTCAAGGGCGAGACAGAACCAATGCGGACCACGCCCGTGTCGTTCTGCTTCTGTCCGCAGCCAACCATACACAGGCTGGCAAAGGCCGCCCCCAGCATCCACTTGAACACGGTCACGATCGTTCTCCAAATCACCGAAAAATTCGGGCGTTTATATCACAGGGGGCAAAAAAAAAGCCGGGTGAACCCGGCTTGGGCGTGGTTGCCGTGAATTACAGGGAGAGCACCCAGTTCGCCAGTTTTTTGGCGTCGGCATCGGACACCTGTGGGTGCGGGGGCATGGGAATGGCACCCCAGTTGCCCTTGCCGCCCTTTTTGATCACCTCAAAAAGGTGGTCGGCGGCTTTGGCATCGCCCTTGTATTTTTTGGCGACATCCTGGAAGGCTGGGCCCACCACCTTTTTGGCAACCTGATGGCAGCTCATGCAGGCACTTTTCTGGGCCAGGGCCTGATCTGCGGAAGCAGCACCCGCCACTAGCGTCATGGCAGCGGCGGCAATGATCACAACTGATTTCATCTCACTCTCCATCGCGGAAAAAATAACTATGGGTTGGGCGGGCGATGTTACTGGACATCGAATTCGAGGAGAACGTCAGGGTGTACAGACATTTGCACTATGCGCGGGTGGCATGACAAATAAAAAAGCCGGACGGATGTCCGGCTCGGTGTGGCGTCTGTCGTGTTTACAGAGACAGAATCCAGGCGGCCAGGGCCTTGGCATCAGCTGCAGCTTTGGGCTGAGCAGCCATGGGAACAGCACCCCATACGCCTTTGCCACCCTTGACGATGACTTCTTCCAGATGCGCAGCGGCTTTGGCATCACCCTTGTATTTCTTGGCGACATCCTGGAAGGACGGGCCCACCACTTTCTTGGCAACCTGATGGCAGCCCAGGCAGGCGTTTTTCTTCGCCATGGCTTCATCGGCGGAAGCCACACCCGCAGACAGTGCCAGCACAGCGGCAGCAGCAATCACAACAGCTTTCATGAGTTTTCTCCTGTTTAAAAGTACAACTTTCGTTGCGTGCGGGATGCTACTCAACATCCCCGGCTGTGAAAACAATCACCAGACCGTTCAGCCGCAATAACGCCGGGCGAATGTATAACGCGCACCCTACAGGCCGCGTTGACATCGGTCACGGGGGGCTATCGGCGAAAAACCCCGCCCGACATCGGATCAAGAATGGTTGAGGGGCGTTTGCGTCTGCCCACGCGCCCAGGCAGTACAAGCACATCATTGCCAAAGGCACGCTGGCAGGCCGCAGCTGTTTTCAAGGGGTGTTTGCCAGACAAATTGGCGCTGGTGGAGACCAGTGCCATGTCCAATGCCTGACACAGTTGATGTGCGCCCGTGTGGGCGGTCACCCTGACAGCCAGCTTGTCGTGTCGTCCCCGCAACCACGTGGGGCAGTGCGATGAGGCAGGAAGCAGCAAGGTGTTTGGCCCGGGCCACCACGTTTCCAGGCAGGCGGTCAGCGTGTCAGGCAGCGGAGCCAGAAAACGCTGGAATTGCCCCAGTGTGCTGCCGATCAGGATCAGTCCTTTGTGCCAGGGGCGGCGCTTGATTTTCAGGATGCGCACCACCGCGCCGCGCTGGCGCGGATCACACCCCAACCCGTAGCAGGATTCCGTGGCATAAGCGATGACGCCTCCCTGTCGTAGAAAGGCGCGAACCTGGCGAACGGAGGGGGGGGGCATCATTTTTCTGAGCAGACGCGGGTTTACTGGGTTTTTTTGCGTTGAATGGCGCGCCACCCGATATCGCGTCGCATCTGGCGACCGGAAAAAATCACGCCGTCCGCTATTTCATAGGCACGGGTCTGAGCCATCTTCACGGTATCGCCTAGCGCCGTCACGCACAGGACGCGCCCCCCCGAGACCACGACCTGATCGCCCGATATGGCGGTGCCAGCATGAAAGACATGGATGTCTTCAGCCTGGCTGCCCAGACCCGTGATGACCTCCCCTTTGCGGGGTGCGTCGGGGTATCCGGCTGCTGCCAGCACCACGCCCAGCGCGCAGCGACGATCCCACTCCGCTTCGACCTGATCGAGTCGACCTTCGATGGCGGCCTCAATCAGGGTGGCAAAGTCGGACTTGAGCCGCATCATGATCGGCTGGGTTTCCGGGTCACCAAAACGGCAATTGAATTCCAACACGCCGAGTTTGCCCTCGGGCGAGATCATCAGGCCCGCATACAGAAAGCCGGTATAAGGCGTGCCTTCCGCCTTCATGCCCGTCACGACCGGGCGAATGACCTCGCGCATGACCTTGGCATGAATCTCGGGGGTCACCACCGGCGCAGGGGAATACGCCCCCATGCCACCGGTATTCGGGCCGACATCGCCATCGAGCAGACGTTTGTGATCCTGGCTGGTGGCCATGGGCAGAATGTGCTCACCATCGACCATGACGATGAAACTGGCCTCTTCGCCTTGCAGGCAGGCCTCGATCACCACGCGATGTCCGGCTTCGCCCATGCTGCCGGGGGCACCTTCTGCGGGCAGCATGGCATCGACAGCGGCATGCGCTTCTGCGGCGGTTTGCGCCACCACCACGCCCTTGCCTGCCGCCAGGCCATCGGCCTTGACGACGATGGGCGCGCCCTGGGCATCGATGTAGGCGTGGGCCGCCGTGGCATCGGTAAACGTGCCGAATGCCGCCGTGGGAATGCCGTGCCGGGTCATGAACTGCTTGGCAAAATCCTTGGAGGATTCAAGCTGGGCAGCGGCTTGCACCGGGCCGAAGATTTTCAGCCCGGCGGCACGAAAGGCATCCACCACCCCGGCAGCCAGCGGTGCCTCGGGGCCGACCACGGTAAAGGCCACGGCCTTTTCGCGGGCAAAGGCCACCAGATCGGGAATGGCTGTCACCGCCACATTTTCCAGCCCCTCTTCGCGCGCGGTGCCGCCATTGCCGGGTGCCACGAAGACCTTGTGAATGCGCGGCGACTGCGCCAGCCGCCAAGCCAGGGCGTGCTCGCGCCCGCCGGAACCGATCACGAGTAGTTTCATGGAGCTTCCTTGTTGTGCTCGTCATTCATGCAGGGTCACGATTTTGGGCCGATCAATGCCGGAAGTGCCGCACGCCGGTAAAAATCATGGCGATGCCGTGCTCGTTGGCCGCCGCAATCACCTCTTCGTCGCGCATTGAGCCACCGGGTTGGATCACGGCGGTGATACCGGCAGCGGCGGCATTGTCGAGGCCATCACGGAACGGGAAGAAGGCATCCGAGGCCATGACCGAGCCGGGCACGGAAAGACCGGCGTGCTCGGCCTTGATGGCGGCGATGCGTGCGGAGTTGACGCGGCTCATCTGGCCCGCGCCGACGCCAATGGTCATCCTGCCTTTGGCATAGACGATGGCATTCGACTTCACGAACTTGGCTACGCGCCAGGCAAACAGCAGATCGGCCATTTCCTCTTCGCTGGGTGCACGGGAGGTGACCACGCGCAGGTCGCCATGCAGCAAGGTATCGGCATCCTGCACCAGAAGGCCGCCCGCGACGCGCTTCATGTCCATCTGTGCGAGTGCGCCATGCCAGTTCCCGCATTCCAGCAAACGCACGTTCTTCTTGGCCGCGACGGCTTCGGAAGCTTCCGGGCTGACTTCGGGGGCAATGATCACTTCCACGAACTGGCGCTCGACGATGGCTTTTGCCGTTTCGCCATCGAGGCTGCCGTTGAAGGCAATGATGCCGCCGAAGGCCGACTCGGGGTCGGTCTGGTAGGCGCGGTTATAGGCCTCCAGCAGGGTGGAGCCATAGGCCACGCCGCAGGGGTTGGCGTGTTTGACAATGACGCAGGCCGCAGATTGATCACCCCTCGCGTCGAACTGTTTCACGCACTCCAGCGCGGAGTCGGTGTCGGCGATATTGTTGTACGAGAGTTCCTTGCCCTGGATCTGGCGGCTTGTGGCGATGGTGCCCGCAGGAGCGTTGGCCTCGACATAGAACGCGCCGTTCTGGTGCGGGTTTTCGCCATAGCGGCAAGTTTGTGCGCGGGTGAATTGCAGGGTCAGCTTTTCGCCAAAAGAGGCACGTTCGCCCTCTTCGTTGAGCGCAGTCAGGTAGTTGCTGATATGGCCGTCGTACTGGGCGGTGTGGGTGAACGCCTTTTTCGCCAGATTGAAGCGGGTGGCTTCAGAGAGCTGGCCGCTGCCCGCCTGCATTTCCGCAATCAGCGCCGGGTAATCAGCCGGGTCGGTGACGATGGCGACATGGCGGTAGTTTTTGGCGGAAGAACGCACCATGGCCGGGCCGCCGATATCGATGTTCTCGATGGCCTCTTCCAGCGTATGGGGCTTGGAAACGGTCTGCACAAACGGGTACAGATTCACGCACACCAGATCGATGTAGCCCAGGCCATGTGCATTCATGGTGGCGACATGCGCGCTGTTGTCGCGCAGGGCGAGGATGCCGGCATGCACCTTCGGGTGCAGGGTTTTGACACGTCCGTCGAGCATTTCCGGAAAGCCGGTGTATTCGGAGACATCCAGAACGGCGATGCCCGCATCACGGATGGCCTTGGCGGTACCGCCGGTGGAAAGCAGTTCCACACCCTGGCTGGAAAGGGCACGGGCGAAGTCGATGAGACCGGTCTTGTCGGATACGGAGAGCAGGGCGCGTTTCATGATCTGGAGTGAGGTGAGAAGTGAGTCAGGGTGAATAAGGAATCGAGGTGGATGAAGGCGTCTACGCGAGAAGGTGGGCGCTTATTTGATGCCGTACAACTGCATTTTCTTGCGCAGGGTGTTGCGGTTGATGCCCAGCCATTCCGCCGCACGGCTCTGATTGCTGCCAGCCTGGTCGAGAATGTATTCGAGCAGAGGTTTTTCGATGCAGCTGAGCACCATGTCATAAATCGCGCTGGGGTTTTCCCCGTCGAGATCCTTGAAATACTGATCCAGCTGACTGCGCACGCAGGCTGCCAGATCGGTGTTGCCAGTTTGTTGCTCCATCCTTCTAGTCCTTTTGGGGTTCAGGCGGCAGCCCGCTCGGGCGCATCCAGATAAACCAGGCGGCGGTGACGTTCGCGCGTGCGCCAGAAAAAATCATTGACGGCCTCCAGCTGCGCCTGAGGGCTTTCCAGCTGATTCATGGCGTGTCGAAAACTGGCGGATTCGGCCAGGCCGCGTGTGTACCAGGCGATGTGTTTTTTCGCCATGCGGCAGCCGCTCACCTCACCGTAAAAGAGATACAGCTCGTCGAGGTGTTCCAGCAGCAGCTGGTGAATTTCGCTGACCTCGGGCGAGGGTAGCCGCGAATGGGTATTGAGGAAATGAGCAATCTCACGAAACAGCCATGGTCTGCCCTGTGCGGCGCGACCGATCATCACAGCGTCGGCACCGGTGTAGTCAAGTACCTGCCGCGCCTTTTCGGGGGTGGTGATGTCACCGTTGGCAAAGATGGGGATATGCGCCGCTGCTTTCACCGCCTTGATGGTCTCGTATTCCGCCTCACCGCTATAACCGCAGGCGCGGGTTCGGCCATGAATCGCCAGCGCCTGGATGCCTGATTCCTGGGCAATGTGCAGAATGTTGAGCGCGTTCTTGTGTTCTCTGTCCCAGCCGGTGCGGATCTTGAGTGTGACCGGCGTATCGGGCACCGCTTGCACTACGGCGTCAAGGATGCGCCCCACCTGTGGCTCATCCTTGAGCAAGGCGGAACCGGCCATGACATTGCAGACTTTTTTGGCCGGGCAACCCATGTTGATATCGATGATCTGTGCGCCCTGTCCGGCGTTGTAACGCGCCGCCTCGGCCATCATCACTGGATCTGAACCGGCAATCTGCACAGAAATCGGTTCGACCTCGCCCTCGTGGTTGGCACGCCGCCGGGTTTTTGCTGAGCCATACAGCAGCGAGTTCGACGTGACCATTTCCGACACGGCCATGCCTGCCCCCATCTTTTTGCACAACTGACGGAAGGGCCGGTCCGTTACCCCGGCCATGGGCGCGACGATCAGGTTGTTTTTCAACCGGATGTGGCCAATCTGCGGGCCGGAAAACGGGGAAGACGACATGAAGGGGAGGGAAAAGAAGACAAAGAGGTGCGGATTTTATACGCAACCCCTTGCCCGAAAAAGCGCGATACCGTTTTTCGGGTAGTGTCTGCCAGAGGCCGCCTTCAGGCCGCGTGTTTGTGTTGTTTCTTGTAGAGAAACTCCAGTACCTGGCCGCGCAGTGCGTGGTAATGCGGATTTTCTGCCAGTTTCAGGCGGTCGCGCGGGCGCGGCAGGTCGACTTCGAGAATCTCGCCGATGGTGGCCGCCGGGCCGTTGGTCATCATGACGATGCGGTCGGAAAGCAGCACGGCCTCATCCACGTCATGCGTCACCATGAGTGTGGTGGCGCGCGTTTCCTGGACGATGCGCATGAGCTCATCCTGCAAACCGGCGCGCGTGAGCGCATCCAGCGCCCCGAACGGCTCATCCATGAGCAGCACTTTCGGCTCCATGGCCAGGGCTCGGGCAATGCCGACGCGCTGCTTCATGCCGCCGGAGATTTCGCCGGGGCGTTTGTCTGCTGCATGGCTCAGATGCACTAACTCCAGGGCACGCAGGGTGCGTTCCTTGAGCTGTTTGGCTGATTCCCGGTCGCCGAACACCCGCTCCACCGCCAGGTGGATATTGCCGAAGCAGGTCAGCCAGGGCAGCAGGCTGTGGTTCTGGAACACCACGCCGCGATCCGGCCCGGGCCCTTTGATCTCGCGGTTGCCCAGCAGCAGCACGCCGGCGGAGGGGTCGTTGAGTCCGGCCACGAGGTTGAGCAGCGTCGATTTGCCGCAGCCCGAGTGGCCGATCAGGGCAATGAATTCGCCCTGATCCACGTTCAGGTTGACATCGGTCAGGGCCACAAATTTGCCCTTCTTGGTATCGAACACCATTTTGGCGTTCTCGATTTGCAGGTAACTGTTCATTTCCGTGCTCCTGTAGGTGGGGCGGGCCGCAGGCCCGCCTTGCGCAATCACTCGTAATTGAATCGCTTGGCCAGTAATACCAGTGCCTGTTCCAGCACCAGGCCGACGATGCCGACGATGAAAATGGCGATGAGAATGTGCTCGACGTTGAGGTTGTTCCATTCATCCCACACCCAGAACCCCAAGCCCGTGCCGCCGGTGAGCATCTCCGCCGCGACGATCACCAGCCAAGCCACGCCCATGGACAGACGGATGCCGGTCATCAGATGCGGCAGCACGGCCGGGAACAGGATGCGGGTGAAAATTTTCCACTCCGAGAGATTCAGCACCCGCGCCACGTTCAGGTAATCCTGCGGCACGCGCCCCACCCCGGCGGCAGTGTTGAGGATGATGGGCCAGATGCTGGAGATGAAGATCACCCACAGGCTGGCGGGCTCGGTTTCCTTGAACACGTACAGGCCGATGGGCAGCCAGGCCAGCGGTGAGACCGGGCGCAGCAGACTGATGATCGGCGAGGTCATGCCGGCCAGAAACTTGAAGCGACCGATCATGAAGCCCAGGGGAATGCCCACCAGGGCTGCCAGACCGAAGCCCAGGCCCACGCGGTAGAGCGAAGCCAGGATGTTCCAGCCGATGCCCTTGTCATTAGGGCCGTTGTCGTAGAACGGGTCGGCAAACAGGGCGACGGCCGATTCCCAGGTCTGCGCCGGGCCCGGCAGGCTGCCGCTTTTCATCGACACGATCTGCCAGAGCAGGACAAACAGGGCCAGACCGAGCATCGGGGCCAGCAGGCTTTTGAAGAATGCGCCGAGGGATTCCAGCAGCGCCTGACCGCGAGCGGTCTGAAAGAAAGGGGTAGGCCGGGCGGGCGTCGCCGGCGTGGTGTCGGGGTGTTTCATGATGGTGTCTTCATTGATGGTCGCTGCACTCATGGCGGGCTCCTTGTGGCCTGTGGGGCGGGTCGTGCCGGGTGATGGCGCGCCCGTCCTCGACGGTGGCGGAGGCTGACAAGCCTCCGCCACCGCATGCGTCGTTAAACCTTCACCTTGAAGCCGTCGGCATACGCTTTCGGATTCTTGCCATCCCACACCACGCCATCGATGAGCTTCGAGCTGCGCATTTCTGATTTCGGCAGAGGGGTTTTGGTCAGGGTGGCGGCTTCCTTGTAGAGCTTCACCTGGTTGACGGCATTGGCCACGGCCAGGTAGTCGGGATGCTCTTTCAACAGGCCCCAACGTTTGTGCTGGGTCAGGAACCACATGCCATCCGAGAGGTAGGGGAAGTTCACTTTGCCGTCGTTGTAAAACTTCATGTAGTTGGCGTCTTGCCACTTCCGGCCGATGCCGTTGTCGTACTGGCCCAGCATGCGGTCTTCGATGACATCGAACTCGGTATTCACATACGCCTTGCTGGAAATGATGCGTGCCACTTCCGAGCGGTTGCTCATGGTGTCGATGTATTTCGAAGCATCGAGAATCGCGGCGATCATGGCGCGTGCCGTGTTGGGGTAGCTCTTCACGAATTCCAGGGTCGTGCCCAGCACCTTCTCGGGGTGGTCCGTCCAGACATCCTGGCTGGTAGCGGCAGTGAAACCGATCTTGTCGTGAATGGCACGGGCATTCCACGGCTCGCCCACGCTGTAGCCATCCATCTTGCCCACCCTCATGTTGGCCACCATCTGCGGCGGCGGCACGGTGATGACCTTGACGTCGGTGAACGGGTTGATGCCGTACGTGCCCATCCAGTAATACAGCCACATGGCATGCGTGCCGGTGGGAAAGGTCTGGGCGAAGGTCCATTCCTTCGGCTCGGCCTTGACCAGCCGCGCCAGGCTGGCACCATCGGTGACGCCCTTTGCCCGGAGTTCATTGTTGAGGGTGATGCCTTGGCCATTGTTGTTGATCGTCATGAGTACAGCCATGTCTTTCTTCGGCCCGCCCACACCCAGTTGCAAGCCATAGATCAGGCCATAGAGCACATGGGCGGCATCGAGCTCGCCGTTGGAAAGCTTGTCGCGCACACCGGCCCAGGATGCTTCCTTGCTGGGGATGATCTTGATGCCGTACTTGCGGTCAAAGCCTTTCTCGGCAGCGATGGCCACGCTGGCGCAATCGGTGAGGGGAATGAAGCCGATCTTCACCTCGGTTTTTTCCGGGGCATCGGAACCGGCCGCCCAGGCCGCGTTGCGCACGCCCGGAGGCACCAGCCCCATGAGCGCGGCGGCGGCAGAAAGAGTGGCAGTCTTTTTCATGAAATCACGCTTGCTTTCATCGACAACGGGAAGGGTATGCGGGCCGGGCTGTTCCATTTGGAAACTCCAAAAAAAAACGGCGCCAATCCCCGAGGGGAAGGACGCCGTTGTCCAAAAAACAACTGAAAAGGAGCGATCTGACTGACGCGCCATTGCGTCAGTCGATGGGTGACTAGCAATGGCCGTGCCAATCGCTAAAAGTTTATGTAACGTGATGAATATAAACTGTTTTTGTGCGCTATTCCTGATCTGGATACTGCGCAGGAGGCAAGCCCGGTGCCGAATTTGGGCATGGTGCACCTATTTAGGACATAAACATCGAAAATGGATGCACAGGCAGGGGGATTGGGTGCATCCAGATGGGGCGTACCCTGGAAAGCCCTGGTGGGGGTTAGCTACTTACCAGCGCCAAATAGAGCAATAACAGATTGAAGATGACAGAAATGACGGCAATGCTCTGCCAAAAGCGTGCGGGGTCACGACTAGCCAGCGGTGTGGCACGGGGGCGGGTAAGGCCGGAGATTTCTCCGCGCTCCAGTGCCAGCAAAAATTCTTCAGCAGTCTCGAAACGTGCGCTGGGTTCACGTGCGCAGGCTTTAAGCAGAATGTTTTCCAACCAGCCCGGGATGTCGGGGCGTACCCTGGACGGCGGTGTCGGATCACCAAAGCGGGGGGACTGAAAGGCCTCCACTTCGCCGTGGGGATATTTACGGGTGAGCAGGTGATACAAGCTGACGCCCGCCGCGTAAAGGTCTGTGTTTTTGCTGGCCTGTGCGCCGACGAAGAGCTCCGGAGCCATAAAACTGGGGGTGCCGGGAATTTCTCCGTGCTGGCTGGTCGGGCAACCTGGACAGCTGGCCACACCCAGATCAAGGATGCGCAGTTTGCCGTCTGCGCCTAAATGCAAGTTGTCGGGTTTGATGTCGCGGTGGGCCACGTCCAACCGATGCAGAGCAGAAAGTCCCTTGAGCAGGCGAATGCCCAGCGATACCACCTCTTGTACGCCGAAATGACGGCCACCTTCCAGCAGGGTCTGGAGAGAACTGCCCTCATGCCATTCCAGCGCAAAAAACAGGTGTTTTCGCGTATGTAGCGGTAGTGCCTGTACGAAGTAGTGAGATTGCACTCGCCGGGTAGTCCACTCTTCCATCAGCAAACGATCTGCCAAATCGGTGTCGCCCGAAAGCCGTGGCTGTAAGGTCTTGAGCACGCAAACGCGGCCAGTCGTGGTTTCCCGTGCCCGATAGAGCAGGGTTTCCCGCGAATCGTGTAACACCGCTTCGATGGTAAAGCCTTCGAATGCTGCGCCGGGCGAGAGACGGCCCGGCAGGGGCAGGTGGCGTTGCTCCAGCCATTCCCCGGCATCGTTCTCCTCGCCCAGCGTGCCGACCCGTACTACTACGGCGCTGGCGTTATCTCCTCCTCCCCGACGCAAGGCCTCGGCGACCAAACCGCGTGCAGCCGCCTGCGGGTCGTCATACAACTGCATCAGGCGGGAAATCTCGACCGTACCCAAGGGCTCCCAGACACCATCGCAGACCAGAGCGAATACGTCACCCTCGGCCAACTCGCCTGCGGCATGATCCAACGCCAGATGCGTATCCAGCCCCATGGCTCGCTTGAGTACATGCTCCATCCCTGGCTGTTCCCAGGTGTGGTCTTGGGTCAGGCATTCCAGCGATGACCCGCGCAAGCGATAGATGCGGGTATCACCCACGTGAGCGATGTGCCAGCGTCGTCCGCGCAGCACCAGCGTGGACAGGGTGCAAGCCATGCCCCCCGGTGCGCGGCGTGACACAGACTGCCCATTGAGCCAGCGGTTCAGGCTGTGCAGGATGGTGGTCAACGTGTGTCCCACTTCCCAGGTTTCTGGCGTGGCGTAGTAGTCCGAAAGCAGATTGCGCACCACACCTTCTGCTGCTTCGCGTCCGTGGGAGCCGCCGGAGACGCCATCGGCCAGGGCGGCGATGTACCCCTTGACTGCCGCTACGGCAGGCTCGGGCGTAACGAAGCCACCAAAATCTTCGTTACCGGGGCGTGGCCCGGTATCGGTGGCGTGGCCGAAAGTGAGTCGGAGGGGCATGACAATCGCCGCCGATCAGACCTTGGCCAGCGTGGCTGCACCCCAAGTGGTGCGCCAGCGGGTTTTTACCGAAGTCAAGCCCATCAAAGCTGTCAAGCATAGGCCGACAAATATCAGCAAGCCCATCTGATAATCACCGGTGACCCCCTTGAGATATCCCAGGCTGGTAGCGAGATAGAAACCACCGATGCCTCCTGCCATGCCGACCAGGCCTGTCATCACGCCGATCTCTTTGCGAAAACGTTGCGGTACAAGCTGGAACACCGCCCCATTGCCGATGCCCAGGCTGCCCATGCCAAGAATGAACAGCGCCAGCGCCACCCAGCGGCTGTCTGCGCCGAAGCTGACGATAGTGAGGAAACAGGCAGCTAACAGATACATGGTCAGCAGTGTGCGAATACCGCCGATGCGGTCGGCCAGGTAACCACCGATAGGGCGAACCAGAGAACCCGCAAATACACAGGCAGCAGTGAAATATCCGGCCTCAACTGGCGGCATGCCGTACTGATCGTTGAAATAGATGGTGAGGCTGGAAGCTAACCCCACGAAGCCACCGAAGGTGCAGAAATAAAAGAACATGAACCACCAGGCATCCTTGTCCTTGAGCACGTTCAGATACTGGTGCAGAGATTTGGGCGGTGGGCAGTCGGGAGCATCCTTGGCGAAGATCAGGTAGACGATGAGTGCGATGCCCAGCGGGATAAGCGCCAAGCCGAAGACATTGCCCCAACCGTAGGCCACTGCCAGGCTGGGTGCCACCAAGGCCGCAATGACCGTACCCGAATTACCGGCACCGGCGATGCCGAGTGCGGTGCCCTGATGCTCTGGCGGATACCAACGGGAAGCCAGAGGCAAGGCCACGGCAAAAGCAGCTCCGGCAAACCCCAGCAGGACCCCCAGAAGCAGGGCCTCGCGGAAGCTGTGGATGCCTGTCAGCCAAGCCCACAACAGACCGACGATCACGATGATCTGACCGATGAAGCCGGCTTTCTTGGGCTTGAGGTGATCCACCAGAATGCCCATCACCACCCGTAGCAGGCCGCCGGCCAGCACCGGCGTGGCCACCATCAATCCCTTTTGCGCCGCAGTCAGTTGCAAGGTGGCGGCAATCTGCACCGCTAAGGGGCCAAGAATCACCCAGGTCATGAAGGCGATGTCGAAGTAGAGAAAGGCGGAAAGCAGGGTGGGGGTGTGGCCAGATTGCCAGAATCCCTTGTTCATGGGGTGCTCCTTGCGTTAGGCGAAAAAAAACGGCGTCTGCTTTAGAAGCGGACACCGTTGTCCTGATCCTTGCCGGTGCAACATGGTTTTTTTGCACCACGCGGGGTCATCTCCCATTCCAAAAGCAATGTCCGTACCACCCTGAAAAATAAACGTAACAGGTTGATTGCTATGTTTGTTTTTGGGCGTGTCACCCCGTTATGGGGAGGGGTGTGGCATCGCAGCAATCCTCCATGCCCTGGTGCGGGGCGACATGCACCAATCCGGCTCTCTCTATGTTCGTCCGGCCAGCGCCAATACCATGCGCGCCACATCGGCCATACGTATGCGATGGGTCATGGCCTCGCGGCGTAGCGCCTGATAGGCCGCTTCTTCCGACAGACCGTCGGTTTTCATGAGGTAGCGTTTGGCCTGCTCTATGTTTTTGTGTTCCTGCAATTCCTGGCGCGCCCGTAGCGTTTCCTCACGCAGTGCCTGCCAGGCCTCGAAACGTACCTGCGCCAGTTGCAGCAATGGCTGAATGCGCTCAGCTTCCAGCCCGTTGACCACATAACAGGCCACCCCGGCACCCACGGCGCGACGCATGCTTTCGGGAGAATCATCCTGGCTGAACATGACGATGGGGCGGGGTGTGGCCTCGCTCATCACCACGATCTGCTCCAGGGTGTCGCGGCTGGGGGATTCGGTATCGAGGATGATGGCATCCGGTTCCAGTTCGGCTACCCAAGCAGGTAGATCGATAGCGCGGTCGAGACGGCCAATGAGATGGTGTTCCGGGGCCCGCTCGCCGAGCGTGGTCATCAAGGTTTCCAGACGTTTGCGGGAAGGGCCGATGACCAGGATCTTGAGCGGTTCGGACATGCTGCGCTTAGCGTCGGGCCAGATTGGCGTGGAACAGCGCCTTGTGCACGTCCCCCAGAGAGAGCATGCCTTCGAGCGTGTCGTTGATTGCCACCGGAATGCGGCGGAAATTGTGGCGCACCATCACCGCAGCGGCCTGGATGGCATGCATGTCGGGGCGTACGCTGATGACGCGGGTAGCCATGAGATCGGCGGTTTTCAGGTGGATCACGTCGCGGTAGTGCAACTCCATCGCCGTATAGTCGATGTGCATGCCATCACGAAAATCGCTCAACGTCGGTAGCAGGCGCGCCAGTACATCCTTTTCGGCGATGAAACCCGCCAACTTGTTGTTGTCTTCCACGACCGGCAGGCCGGAAAGACGATACAGGCACATCAGCGAAGAGACCTCCAGCAGCGGGGTGTCGGCACGGACGCTGCGGACGTTGTGGGTCATGATGTCTTGCACGAGCATGGTGTGTTCTCCTTGAATGGGGCTGCGGGGATTGCAGTCTGCCAGAAGTCTTTTCGATACCGGAATACAAAACCGTAGCCTTCAATGCCCATCGGGTACGACTCCCAACTGTGGCATGTGAGCCAGGCCGGTTTCACGGGCGTGTTCCACGAACCCCTTGTTGCGCCAGAAGAACGCGCCTGGCAGGGTGGTGGGCATGACCAGCACGTAAAACAGGGCGCGCCCCAGAATGGCGCTGGCCCATGCCAGCACGCAAAGCGGCAGAATCAGCGCAGCCTCGCCGCTGGCTGCCAGCCCCATGGCCAGCAGCAACGCCAGCCCGAGCAGGCCGTTGCGTAGCAGATAAGGCCCGCCATAACGGGTGGTCTGCTCGTAATGCGAGGCCGCGCCTTCATCACCGCGCGCTTTCAGGTCACGGGCATGCGCGATGAGGCCCAGTCCTTCGAGTGCGAAACCGCACGCCATGAGGATGCCGACCGTGCTGGCCAGCACGGGTGTCATCATGCCCTGTACCAGGGCGAGTCCTCCCGCCAGTACACCGCCCAACGCCAGGGCTGTACCGAGAAAGGCCGAGCCGGTCTGCCAGTGATCCCAGTAGGGGCGTGCCGGAATGCGGTAGAGGCGGTACATGTACCAACCACCGAAGGCTGTACCCAGCAGGGCGGCGACGGTACTGGCCGGTTTCAACACCCCAGCCAGCGGCAGTTCGGGAAATAGACTGAACAGCGCATACCCCGAAAGACCGGCAAAAAACAGCGAGACCCCGGCGATTTCGCGGGAGACCGGCGATAGCCGCCAGTTGTTGAAACCACGATAGAAGCGCAGCGGTTTGCCCAGATGCAGATTGAGGCGCAGCAACCCGAATCCCATCAGGGCCAGCAATGCCAGCAGCGTCAGCGGCGTGGCCAGTTCGCCCACCGCCAGCAGCATCGCAAACGCCCCCATCACCGCTTGTACCGACAGGGTGAAGGCGATGTGCGCGTTTTCATGCGAAGACAGCAGTTTTTTCAGGTTCCACTGGCGGGTGAAACCGTATTTCGGGTCGAGCCGGGGCTGAAAACGACCGCTGTCATCGTCGCGGTGATATTTCAGCGGCGCGCTGTCCAGACGCACCATGTCGCGGTGTGTGCTGCGGGTTTGCTGGAAACGGATGTTGGGGTGTGTGATGTCGGTGCGCGGCAGGCCAGGAATCTCGGTTTTGGCCTGCACCCGGCCTTCGGGAATGTTTTCGATCACGCCGAAATCCAGCGCCTTACCCAGACAGGCGGACACGCAGGCGGGCTTGAGGCCGACTTCGAGCCGATCCACACACATGTTGCACTTGCTGACCTGGCCCTTGACCGGGTCGAGTTGCGGGGCGTTGTAAGGGCATACCCAGGTGCAATAGCCGCAGCCGAAGCAGATATCCGGGTCTTGCAGCACCGCGCCGTATTCCGCGAACTTGGTATAGGCGCGCGTCGGGCAGCCCTTCAGGCACACCGGGTTGTCACAGTGGTTGCAGGCCAGGGAAATGTTGAGGCGCTGCATGTTGGGATACACCCCGCCTTCGACGAAACCCACGGAACGAAAGGCGATGTGCGCCGGGTTGTCGTTTTTTTCCGAGCACGCCGCTTCGCAGGCGTGGCAGGCAATGCAGTTGTCGGCATTAAAGAAAAAGCCGTGCTGCTTGTAGCGGTTGGGGTGGGTGCCGATGTGCTTATCGCCGTTGATGTTCAGGCTCTGACCGCGCAGTGCGTGGCTCTCTGGCACCGTGTCGATGGGCGTGCCATAGCGGTTTGTCGTCTGACTGACGGGGTCGTTCAGCCGGGCGTAATCGGGCTCAAAAGGGCGTGCTGGGAACATGGCGGGCCTCGTCAGAAATTGCGCATTTCCATGGATAGCTTGGCCGCCGCCGCTTGGTCGGCGATGCGCTCGATGCGCACGGCGGATTGCTTGTAAGCGGGCTGGCGCGAATGCGGATCGAGCAGCCCCAGGGTCAGGCGGTTGGCGCAGTCGTGGAAGTGGAAGGGCAGGAAAACCATGTTTTTCGGCACCCGTTGCGTGGGTTGGGCCATGGCCACGGCGTCACCGCGCCGCGAAATCAGGCGCACATACTCGCCGCGCAGAATGCCGAGTTCCTCTGCCAGCGCCGGGTTGATCTCGATGAATGGAATCGGGCTGAACTTGTTGTTGTTGCCGATCTTTCCGGTCTTGGTGCGTCCGTGCCAGTGCTCGATCAGGCGTCCGGTGTTCAGCCAGACGGGAAACAACGCATCCGGCACTTCGTTGTTGTCGATGAAAGGCAGGGGAATCAGTTTCGCCCGGCCATCGGGGTAGCGGAACGTGGCGTCTTCGGTATAGAGGCGCTTGCCCCCCTTGGGCGGGGGCTCATGGCGTTCGTGCTGTTCGCGGGTGTAGGGCCACTGCACGCCCCGGTTCGCTTCCAGCAGGGGGTGGTTCATGCCGGAAATGTCGCACAGGCGGCCTTGGGAAAGCCGGCCCATTTCCAGAAAGATGTCGGCAGCCTGTTCCGGAAACGTCACCCGACCATCGCGGTTGAAGCGTTCCGCCACGCGGTTGAATATCCACAGGTCGGGCTGGGCTTCGCCGGGCGGGGGCACGATGGGGTTGATGAGATTGACGCGCCGCTCGGTGTTGGTCATCACCCCCTCTTTTTCTGCCCAGGTGCCTGCGGGCAGATAAACGTGCGCGTACTGCGCGCTTTCGCTGTCTTCGTAGCAGTCCTGCACGCAGCAGAACTCCAGTTTTTCCATGGCCTTGCGGATGCGCGCGGTGTTGGGCAGCGAGCTCATGGGGTTGGTGGCGATGAGCCACATGCCCTTGATTTGCCCGGCCTCCATGGCTTGATAGATATCGGTCTGGTACAGGCCGCGTTTCTGCGGAAAGAACGCTGGATCGACATTCCAGAATTTCGCCACCTCTTCGCGGTGTTCCGGTACTTCGAGATAACGGTGATTGGGCAGCCCAGAACACGAGGACCACTCGCGTGTGCCCATGGCGTTGCACTGCCCGGTGATCGAGAGCGAG
>Ga0208371_1000140_pt1 | contig 25718 bp, 29 predicted proteins | sample SubbioCR12Aug_1A_FD_184827 | JGI IMG/M metagenome (GOLD analysis project Ga0208371, IMG submission 184827) | Serpentinite rock and fluid subsurface biosphere microbial communities from McLaughlin Reserve, California, USA - CR12Aug_1A (SPAdes) | ecosystem: Environmental > Terrestrial > Deep... | reverse complement strand
CTGCTGCCGATTCCTGCAACTGCTGCTTCCATTCGGATATCTGGTTCGGATGAACGTCAAACTGCTCAGCCAATTCTGCCAGCGTCTTGTCGCCTTTGATCGCCGCTAGGGCCACCTTGGCCTTGAAGCCAGGTGCGTGATTCCTTCTCGTTCTTTTCATGTGCTTGCTCCTAATGCGCCGTGGTCTCCACGGCTTGGGTTGAGCAAGACTATCAACGACCTGTCCGAATTCCCGGCGCCACCTCTTACTGGCATGGCGCGGCAAAACCCGCCGCCAAGAGCGGCGCCGCGACGGGGATTAAAGCATCTCCACCACCCACTTCGTCACCGTGCCGGTGGCGTGCGCGCATTGCTTGCCGCGCGCCTTGTCGAAGGCTTGGTATTCCTCGGCTTTCCACATGTCGTAGGTGTTGCCGGTGAACTGTTTCTGCAATTCCGCGCAGGTTATGCCGCCGAATTCGGCGCGAAAGCGCTCCACCAGTTCCTTGCCCTTCTTGAAGTTGTTGATGAAGCGTCCCTTGTCGAGCTTGTCGCGGTCGCGCCCGTATTTGGCGCTCAAGGCCACCAGCCCGCCGGTCAGCGCGCCGCACGTCCCCAACCCCGCCAATCCACCGCCGCCCGACAGGCCATGGCTGGCCTTGATGGTCGCGTCGTCGATCACCCCCACGGTTTCCTGCACGGTGGCGAGCACGCATTGCGGGCAGCAACCGTAATCGAGTTCGTATTTCAGCGCCTTCTCATAGGCCTGCTCGGCGAGCGCCTGCTTTTCTTCGCTATTCATATTCCACCCCAATACATTAGACAATACTAATATTATAGTCGCGTTCGGAACGCTTACAATGCAAGAAAATCAACTATACCCGATTCCCGCTGTCCAATTTCCCATCGGGGAAAATGGAGAACTCAGATGAAAACCGTCCTTTTGTTGATTGCAGGTTTATTTCTAGGAGGCCAAGCCATGGCATGGGATAAAAGCACGTTCCACAAACCGGAACTCGGCGATCTGAAGAAACGCCTTACCGCCGAACAATTCCAGGTCACCCAGCAAAACGGCACCGAATGGGCGTTTCGCAACGCCTACTGGAACGAGAAACGCGAAGGGATATACGTCGAGGTGGTATCCGGCGAACCGCTGTTCAGTTCGCTCGACAAGTTCGATTCGGGAACCGGCTGGCCGAGTTTCACCCGCCCCCTCGACGCAGCCAACGTGGTCGACATCCAAGACCGCAGCCACGGCATGACGCGCACCGAGGTGCGCAGCAAACTGGGCAATTCCCATCTCGGTCACCTCTTCGACGACGGCCCGGCGCCCACCGGCAAACGCTACTGCATGAATTCAGCGTCGCTGCGCTTCATTCCCAAGGAAGATTTGGAGAAGGAAGGCTACGGGGAATATCGCAAGCTGTTCGAAAAGCACTAATCCGCGCAATTCCACCACCGTGATCGCGGCCAAGGCCGCTCCTACTCGCCTTTCCAGCCTCCGCCGAGCGCCTTGAACAACTCCACCGCCGCAGCCAGCCTCGCTTGGCGGGCGTTGAGTTGGCTGATCGCCGCGTCGTTGGCGGCGCGCTGGGCGTCGAGCACTTCCAGGGAACCGGAATAGCCCGCGGCCTGGCGCAATTCCATCAGGTGCAAGGATTGCCTGGCCTGGTCGAGGCGGGTAGCCTGGGCCTGCTCGGCGAGGCTGTTTTCGCGCAGGTTGGTCAGTGCGTCGTTGACTTCCTTGAAGGCCGTTTGAATCGACTTCCGGTAATTCGCCAGCGCCTGTTTCTGACGTGCTTCGCTTTGTTCGATGCGCGCGCTGTTGCGCCCGGCATCGAATACCGGCAGGGTCAGGCTCGCCCCCAGCGACCAGATTCCGGCGGGACCGCTGAACAGGTCGGCGAGTGCCTTGCTCTGGCTGCCCAGCGCGCCGGTAAGCGACAGGGTGGGAAACAGCGCGGCCTTGGCGACGCCGATCTTGGCGTTGGCGGCGATCAGGTCGGCTTCGGCCTGACGGATGTCGGGACGCGCTTCGAGCAGGCTGGATGGCAGGCCGGCCGGCGGCAGCGGCGGCGCGGGAAGCTTATCCAGGTTTCCGGCGGTCAGGGCGAGGCCGGGTTCACCGCTCAGCAGCGCGAGTTGATGCGCCACCGCGGCACGCTGGCGACGCAGCTCGGCAAGCTGGGCTGCAACGCCGGCCTGGGCGTTTTCCGCCTGCTGTACGTCCAGCGCGGAAGCCACGCCACCACTCAGGCGGGCACGCTGGATTTTCAGGGTTTCCGCCCGGCTCGCCAAAGTGTCCACGGTCACCGTCACTTGCGCGTCCAGAGCGCGTAGCGACAGGTAGGCGGTGCTCACCAAGCCGGTCAGGGTCAGTTGCAGGCTGTCGCGCGCAAAGCGGCTGGACAAGGCTTGGGCGCGGGCCGCTTCGTTGGCGCGGCGGAGCTTGCCCCACAGATCGATTTCAAAAGCGGTGGTCAGCGATGCGCTGCGGTCGTTGCGCAACATCGGGGTTCCCGCCGGCATGGGGGTGGCCGTCACGCTGCTGGTGCGGTTGCGGGTCGCACCGGCCTGGGCATCGATTTCCGGGAAAAAGGTCGCGCCGGCCTCGCGCATTACGGCTTCGGCTTCCTCCAGGCGCGCCACGGCGGCGAGCAGGTCGGTGTTGTGGCGCAAGGCTTTTTCCACCAGTTGATCGAGCTGGGCGTCGCCGAACAGCTTCCACCAGTGATTTTGCACGGTGCCCCGTCCCGCCGAAACGGCGGACTCGCCGTATTGCGCCGGCAAGTCGACGACGGGACGCTGGTAATCAGGGCCGACCGCGCAGCCGGCCAAGGCTGCGGCCAAGGCCGTAAGAGTCAGATAGCGGCTGGCGCTCATGATTTATCCTCCATGTGTTGATCCCCGACCGGGACGACCGGATTTCCTCGCGACAACCATTTAAAGAACAGCGGGATGAATACCGTGGCGATGAAAGTCGCCGCCAGCATTCCGCCGAACACCCCGGTGCCCATCGAGCGGCGTGCGGCGGCCCCTGCTCCGCTGGCGACCACCAGCGGGAACACGCCGAGCACGAAAGCCAGCGAGGTCATGACGATAGGCCGGAAGCGCAGACGCGCCGCTTCGATGGCCGCTTCCGTCAGGCTCATGCCCTGGGCATGTTTCTGGGCGGCGAATTCGACGATCAGGATGGCGTTTTTCGAGGCCAGCCCAATCAGTACCACCAGACCGATCTGGAAGTAGATGTCGTTGGGCATACCACGCACGAAAATCGCGGTGAGCGCGCCCCCCAAGGCGAACGGCACCGCCATGATGACCGCCAGCGGCAACGACCACTTTTCGTATTGGGCGGCGAGGATCAGGAACACCATCACGATGGCGAAGACGAAAGCCTGAATCGACGACGAGCCGGTGCGTTTTTCCTGAAAGGCTTGGCCGGTCCAGGCGATTTCGTAACCGCTGGGCAAGGTGGCGGCGGCGGTTTCCTCGACGATGCGAATGGCGTCGCCCGAACTCACGCCGGGGATGCTGTCGCCCATCACCTTGGCGGCGACGAAGCCGTTGAAGCGTTCCACCTGCTCCGGGCCGACGATGTTTTTGACCTTGGCTATCGCCGACAGGGGAATCATCGCGTTGCTGTTGCTACGCACGTAGACCTTGCCGATATCCTCGGGCTTCATGCGGTACTGCGGCTCGGCCTGCAATTGCACGCGATAAACCCGCCCCGACTTGTTGAAGTCGTTGACGTACAAGGCGCCCATGGTGCTTTGCAGGGTGTCGTAGACGTCGGCCAAGGCGATTCCCAGCGATAGCGCCTTGGTCTCATCGACCTCGACGAACAACTGCGGCACGGTGGGGCGGAAGAAGGTATTGATGCGAGTGAATTCCTTGTGCGCCTGCAACGCCGCCATGAATTGCTGCACCACTTCGTGGAGCTTGAGCGGATCGCCGTCGACGCGGTTCTGCACATACACCTCGAAGCCGCCGGCAGTGCCCAGGCCCATGATGGGCGGCGGGTTGAAGGTCATGGCGAGGCCATCCGGCAACATCATCCCGGCCCCCATGAACTGCTTGGCGAGTCCCTCCGCCGGGGCGTTCTTGCGCTCTTCCCAATGTTTCAGGGGGAGGAACATGGTGCCGGCGTTGGGCTTGCTGGCGCCGCCGATGAGATCGAACCCCGAAACCACGAACACGTGTTCGACGGCCGGATTCTTGACGATGGCCTGGCGCAGTTGCTCGCCGCTTTCGCCGGTGCGTTTCAAGGTGGCGCTATCCGGAAGCATCAGCGCGGTAATCAGGTAGCCCTGGTCTTCGGAGGGCACGAAGCTGCCCGGAATCACGCGGAAATATACGGCAGTGGCGGCGATCACCGCGGCGAACAGCAATACGCCGATGATGCCGTGGCGCAGGGTGCGCTTCACCATGTTGGTGTAGAAACGGGTCAGCGCCGCGAAGGCCCGGTTGAAGGGACGGAACAGCGGCGATTCCTCATGCTGGCGCTTGAGCAGCAAGGCGCACAACGCCGGGGTGAGAGTCAGCGCCACCACCCCCGAGATCACCACCGAAATCGCCACGGTGACGGCGAACTGCTGATAAAGCTTGCCGGCCAAGCCGCCCAAGAATGCCACCGGGATGAACACCGCGCACAGCGTCAGGACAATGGCGACCACCGCGCTGGACACTTCGTGCATCGCCGCCACCGCCGCGTCGAACGGCCCCAGATGATTCTCCGCCATCTGGCGCTCGACGTTTTCCAGCACCACGATGGCGTCGTCCACCACGATGCCGATGGCCAGCACCATGGCAAACAGGGTCAGGGTGTTGATCGAAAAACCGAACAGCCACAGACCGGCGAACGTGCCGATCAGCGACACCGGCACCGCTACCATCGGGATCAGGGTAGCGCGCCAACTTTGCAGGAACAGGTAGACCACGCAGATCACCAGGAACGCCGCGATGGCCAGGGTATCCACCACTTCGTGGATGCTTGCGGCGACGAAGCGGGTGGTGTCGAAGGGAATCACGTAGCCCATCCCTTGCGGGAATTTTTTCTTCAGATTTTCCAACTTGGCGCGTACCCGCTCGGCGGTTTCCAGGGCGTTCGCCCCGGTTTGCAAGTACACCCCCATGGCAATGGTCGGGCTGCCATCCAGGGAAACGCGCTGCTCATAGCTGTAGGCGCCCAGTTCGATACGCGCCACGTCCTTGAGGCTCAGCACGCCGCGCGGCCCGCCGGCCCGGATCACGATGTTGCCGAATTCCTCGGGCTTGACCAGGCGGCCCTTGGCGGTCACGGTATACACCAGCATCTGGTCGCCGGTTGAAGGTTCCTGCCCGATCTTGCCGGCGGCGTTCTGGGCATTCTGGGCGCGGATGGCCGCGGCGATTTCGCTGGTAGTCACCCCCAGTTGCGCCATGCGGTCGGGTTTCAGCCACACCCGCATCGAGTAATCCTGAGCGCCGAAAATCGTCACGTCGCCCACGCCGGCGACGCGCTTCAGCTCATCGACCACGTTGAGGCTGGCGTAATTGGAGAGAAACAACGTGTCGTATTTGCCGTCCCGCGATTCCATCGCCACCACTTGCAGGATGTCGTTGGAGCGCTTCATCACGATCACCCCGTTGCGCCGCACTTCCTCGGGCAAGCGCGGTTCGGCGGCCTTGACGCGGTTGTTGACGTTGACCGCGGCGGTATCGACGTTATAGCCGACTTCGAAGGTCGCGGTAATATTCACCGTGCCGTTGGCGGCGGCGGATGAATTGAAATACAGCAGCCCCTCGACGCCGTTCAACTGCTCCTCGATGGGGGCGGCAACGGTCTTGGCCAGGGTTTCGGCGGAAGCGCCGGGATAGACGGCGGTAATCAGCACCGTGGGCGGGGCGATTTGCGGATACTGCGCAATCGGCAGCACCTGCGAGGCCACCAGCCCGGCGATGACGATGATGATCGAGATGACCGCGGAAAAAATCGGCCTTTGGATAAAAAATCGCGTCATGACTTATGCTCCGCTTAGTGACCGGCAGCCGGCTTGGCGGCAGGCGCGCCCGGTGCCTGCGGCGGGTGCGGGTTGACGGTGGCGCCGGGGCGCAGCTTCATGAGATTGTCGACGATCACCTTGTCGCCGGCCTTCAGCCCGCCCAGGATTACCCAGTCCTTGCCCAGCCACTCGCCGGGTTGCACGGGACGCGGCGCCACCTTGTCGTCGGCATCCGCGACCATCACCATGAAGCCCTGTTCCATCTGCATCACCGCGTTTTGCGGGACGCGGAATACCCCCTCGCGCATCCCGGTAAGCAGGCGCGCCCTGACGAACTGGCCGGGCAGCAGGCGCTCGTCGGGATTGTCGAATTCGGCGCGCAATTGCTGGGTACCGAGTTGCAGATCGACGGTGCTGGCCATGAAATTCAGGCGGCCCTTGCCGGAATACAGCGAACCATCGGGCAACACCAGTTCCACGCTGGTCACGCTCTTTGCCGTCAGGCGCCCGCCCGGCAGGCGCGCGATATCGCTCTCGCCGAGGCTGAAACGCACCCAGATCGGGCGGGTCTGGGCTATCGTGGTGAGCAGGCTGTCGTTGCCGGCCCCGATCAAATTGCCTTCGGATTTCACCGCCCGCCCGGTCACCCCGGCGACCGGCGCGGTCACGGTGGTATAGGACAAATTCAATTCGGCCTGGCGCAACGCCGCCTCCGCCGCCTGGAGCGCCGCCTGGGCCACCGCGCTGTTGGAGGACGCATCGTCGGATTCCCGCCGGCTCACCGCGTTCTGCTCGACCAACCCCTTGAGACGTGCCGCTTCCCGGGTGGTTTGCTCGGCCTTGGCTTTCGCCTCGGCGAGACTGGCGCGCGCCTGTGACACGGCGATTTCATAAGGCGCCCGATCAATCTGGAACAGTGCCTGACCGGCTTTGACCGACTCGCCTTCCTGGTAGAGACGCTTCATCAGAATGCCGCCGACGCGCGCGCGCACTTCCGCTTCACGGGCGCCCTCGGTCTGCGCCATTACCTCGACGGCGCTGGGAATACGGGTCGGCTGGACTTCCACGACGGTCACCGGCAGCGGCGGCATCGCGCCGCCCGGCCCGCCCGGCCCGCCTGCCCCGCCCGCTCCCGGACCGGAATTGGAACATCCTGCAAGCAACGCCGCCACAGCCAGCAAAGCGCCGCTCAAAGGGCGCGACGCGGCAAATATTCGAGAGGGAATGCGCAACATATTTATCTCCGGGGCTAGTCAAACTTGAGGCCAATTATATACAATCACGAATGTATGTAAAATAAAAATTTCGCTAAGCGGGATTACAATTCCCATCGGAGGAACAGATCATGGTACGCAAAACCAAGGAAGAAGCCGAAGCCACCCGCCAGCAGATTATCGACGCGGCGCGCTTGGTATTTCACGAAAACGGCGTGAGTCGCTCGTCGCTGGAAAAAGTCGCGCACGCTGCCGGCGTGACACGCGGGGCGGTATATTGGCATTTCGCCGACAAGGCCGAACTGTTCATGGCCCTGCGCGCTTCCGGCTCCGCCCCGCTGGCCGCACGCATCGACCCGCTGCTGCTCAGCGAGGAGGTCGCCGACCCGCTCGACGCCATCGAACAGGCACTCCAGGAATTCTTCAAGGTTCTCGACGAAAACCCGGAAGTCCGCCAGCTTTTCGAAATCATGGCACTACGCTGCGAATACGTCGGCGAATTCGCCAGGGTGCATGAAGAAGTCAACAAGCCCGCCGCCGAGTTCTACCGCAAGGTGGAAATCGCCTACCGCCGCGCTGCCGACAAAGGCACTCTGCGCGCCGGCCTCGACCCGCGCCACGCCGCCCTCGACACCTTCTCGTTCACCGGTGGCCTGTTCCACCAACTGCTCGGCAACTGCCACGGCGAAAATATCCGCCCCCTGGTGCCCGACATGATAAAAGCCCACGTAGCGCTGCGGCGCAAGGGATAAAACGCGACCTGATTGGCGCTGATCTTCAGCTTGGCCGGATGTTTCAAATAAATGACTCTTTATCCTGTAGGAGCGTGACTTGCCCGCGACAGAAGGTATCACGAAGAGGCACCGCAATCGCGGACAAGGCCGCTCCTACGAAGAACCGAACCAATAGCTGAAAATCAGCGCTAATCAGGAAACGCGATTAATGGAGCATCGCTGCCTGCGGCGCTCCCGCGGCATCCGCGTCTTTTTTCGCCAGCCAGTTGCGCTGGGCCGCCTGGAGCACCCAACCGCCGCGCTGGGCGAAACGGTCGGTGGCATCGGCAAACCAGTGTAACTGGGCGCGATTGAGGGTCAACCCGGTCAGTACGGAGTCGTTGCCGTCGCAGAAAAACAGCAGCGAACAACGTTCGCCGTCGGGATGGATGTCGACGCGGGTAATCAAGTTGCCGTTCACGCGCAGCAACGTTTCCCCAGCCAGTTCCGGCACCGGTTCGGAAGTGCTCACCTGCTCGGCAACCCGTGCCAGGGCGCGAGCGTGCTCGACCATCATCACTTCTTCGCGCATTTCGCTGGGCAGGGTGGCGACCGACTTGCTGGAGTCCACCAGCAGTTGCGCGAGGCGCTCCAGGATCGGTCCGGCCATGCGCCGGGTCAGGAGCAGCGTGGCCTTTTCCTGGTCGACAAGGGTACAACTCAGGATGATGCGATCCTCCGCGGCATGATAGGAAAAAGTGATGTTGTGGATGGGAACCATGGGGTAGGCGGGGCGAAGGCGGGCTTCGGGTATAATCGGGAAATGCGGATTCTGCCACAACCATGAAGATATTGGGGATAGACCCGGGCTTGCGGATTACCGGCTTCGGCGTCATCGAGGCCGTCGGTCAGCGTCTGGAATACGTGGCGAGCGGCTGCATCCGCTCGCCGGACGGGGAACTGGCGGTACGCCTGAAAAGCATCGTCGAGGGACTGCGCGAGGTGATCGAAACCTACCGCCCGGAACAGACCGCCATCGAGCAGGTGTTCGTCAACGTCAACCCCAAGTCCACCCTGCTCCTCGGTCAGGCACGCGGCGCGGCGATCTGCGCGGTAATCCTGCAAGACCTGCCGGTGGCGGAATATACCGCCTTGCAGGTCAAACAGGCGGTGGTCGGCAACGGCCACGCCCACAAGGAGCAAGTGCAGGACATGGTCAAGCGTCTCCTGGCGCTGCAAGGCGATCCCCAGGCCGATGCCGCCGACGCGCTGGCCTGCGCGATCTGCCACGCCCACGGCGGGCAGGGGCTGGGCAAACTCTCGACGGCGGGATTCAAAATGAAGAACGGAAGGCTAGTGAGATGATAGGCAGACTAACCGGCAACCTACTGGAAAAACAACCGCCCCTGGTGCTGCTCGACGTTAACGGCGTGGGCTACGAAGTCGACGTGCCGATGAGCACCTTCTACAACCTTCCGGCACTGGGCGAGCGCGTTACCCTGCACACCCAGATGATCGTCCGCGAGGACGCCCATTTGCTGTATGGCTTTGCCACGCTGGATGAACGCGAAACCTTCCGCCGACTCCTGAAAATCAGCGGGGTCGGGCCGAAAATGGCGCTGGGCATTTTGAGCGGCCTGTCGGTCGGCGACCTGGCTCATGCCGTCGCCAGTCAGGACGCCGGACGCCTCGTCAAGATCCCCGGCGTCGGCAAGAAAACCGCCGAACGCCTGCTGCTGGAATTGCGCGACAAACTGTCGATGCCCACCAGCGGCGCGGCCCTGCTCGGCAAACCTGAGCTTCACAACGCCAGCGACGATGCGCTCAACGCCCTGCTGGCGCTGGGTTATAACGAGCGCGAAGCTGGTTGGGCGATCAAGCAATTGCCGGCGGATTTGGGAGTTTCGGACAGCATCCGCCAAGCCTTGAAATTATTGTCCAAAGCATGATCGAAACAGACTCCCTCAAAACCGCCCCCCGCCTGGTTAGCGCCGCACCGGTTTCCCACCGCGAGGAGGAAGCCGAACGCGCCCTGCGCCCCAAGCTGCTCGACGAATACATCGGCCAGAAAAAAGCCCGCGAGCAACTGGAAATCTTCATTCAGGCGGCGCGCAAACGCGCCGAGGCGCTCGATCACGTGCTGCTGTTCGGCCCGCCGGGGCTGGGCAAAACCACCCTGGCGCACATCATCGCCCGCGAAATGGGGGTCAACCTGCGCTCCACCTCCGGGCCGGTGCTGGAGCGTCCCGGTGACTTGGCGGCGCTGCTCACCAACCTCGAACCCAACGACGTGCTGTTCATCGACGAAATCCACCGTCTCAGCCCGGTGGTCGAGGAAATCCTCTACCCAGCGCTGGAAGACTACCAGCTCGACATCATGATCGGCGAAGGCCCGGCGGCGCGCTCGGTGAAGCTCGACTTGCCGCCTTTCACGCTGGTGGGCGCCACCACCCGCGCCGGGATGCTCACCAACCCGTTGCGCGACCGGTTCGGCATCGTGGCGCGCCTGGAGTTTTACACTCACGAGGAACTGAAAACCATCGTCACCCGCTCGGCACGCCTGCTGGGGGTGGAACTCGACGGCGACGGCGCAATGGAAATGGCGCGCCGTTCGCGCGGCACGCCGCGCATCGCCAACCGCCTGCTGCGGCGAGTGCGCGACTACGCCGAGGTCAAAGCCGACGGCAAGGTGACCCGCGAAGTGGCGGATGCGGCGCTGACCATGCTCGATGTGGACAAGATCGGCCTCGACGTGATGGATAGAAAGCTGCTGCTGACGGTGCTGCAAAAATTTGCCGGCGGCCCGGTCGGCGTGGAAAATCTCGCCGCCGCTATCGGCGAGGAACGCGACACCATCGAGGACGTGCTGGAGCCGTATCTGATCCAACAAGGCTATTTGATGCGTACCCCGCGGGGGCGGGTGGCGACCGAGTTGGCCTATCGCCATTTCGGGCTGGCGAGCGGGAGCAAGGATGGGGAACTGTGGGGGGGCAATGAATAGCGTTCCGGCAGGTCAAGAAGCTTGGCTTCAATCCATGGTGGACATTATCGTGGACGAAGTGAAACCGGAAAGAATCCTGTTGTTCGGCTCGCGGGCGCGGGGCGACGCGCGCGCCGATTCAGATGTCGATCTGTTGATCGTGGAAAGCGCCCCCTTTACGCCGCAACGCCCGCGTACCCAGGAATCCGCCCGCCTCTACCGGCGTCTGGCGGGGTTTGGCCTTGCCAAGGATTTGCTCCTGTATAGCAGTAGCGAAGTGGCAAAATTCTCAACCAGCAGAAACCATGTGGTTGCGCGGGCGCTCAAGGAAGGGGTGTTGCTTTATGAACAGCGACCTTGACGACGCTACGCGCTTGATGCGGCGTGCCAAAGCCGATCTGGCGGCCCTGCGCGGAATGGGCGATGCGGTCGTTTTCGATGACAATATTTTCGGCTTTCACGCCCAGCAGGCGGTCGAGAAGGCGCTCAAGGCCTGGCTTGCGGTTTTGGGGCGGGATTATCCCTTCCGCCACGATCTCGGCGAATTGCTGGCTGCTCTGGGTGCCGCTGGCGAAATCATCGACGACTTATGGCCGCTCGTCGATTTGACCGCGTTTGCGGTGCAGTTGCGTTATGACGACATGGAAATTGCCAACCAGCTGAATCGGAATAAGCTGGTTGATTCCGTTGCGGCCTTGTTGAACAACGTGGAGCGCAAAATTGATCATGGATAAGACTGTTTCATCCCCGATCTTTCCCTTCCCCGTCCGCATCTACTACGAAGACACCGATTCCGGCGGGGTGGTGTATTACGCCAATTACCTGAAATTCCTGGAACGGGCGCGTACCGAGTGGTTGCGGGCGCTGGGTTTCGAGCAAACGGAACTTTTGAGCGGTTATAATGTCTTGTTCGTCGTCCGCCGGGTCGAGATCGAGTATTTGCGGCCTGCGGTGTTCAACGATGCACTGCTTGTCACGGTACAGGTGCACCATGCCGGGCGGAGCTGGATCGAGCTTGACCAGACCGTGACCCGCGACGGGGAGGTGCTGGTCACGGCGCGCGTCAAGATCGTCTGCGTCAATGGCCAGAGTTTCAAGCCGGTGGGGATTCCGCCGGCAATAAGAATTTTTTTGGAAGCGTAGCGAGCGGCCGTGTACCCGCAAGAGGTAGGCCGCGCAGTAGTTTGCAGGCAATTTCTTTAAAAGAAAAATTGGAAAATTTATAGTGAATGTATCTCAAGATTTGTCCTTTCTGACCCTGGTGCTCAACGCCAGCGTGCTGGTGCAAGGGGTGATGGCGCTGTTGTTGCTGGCCTCGTTGAAATCGTGGCTGACCATATTCCAGAAAATGTTTGCCATCCGCGCCGCGGTGAAAAACACCGACCGCTTCGAGGAGGATTTCTGGAGCGGCACCGATCTCGCCACCCTTTATCAGCGCACCACCTCGGGCCGCCAGCCTATCATGGGCATGGAAAAGATTTTCGAGGCGGGTTTTCGCGAATTCCTCAAACTTAAACGCCAGAACCGCCTCGACAATGCCGCGATCATGGAAGGCACGCGGCGCGCCATGAAAGCCGCCTACCAGCGCGAGTTGGATTATCTCGAAGCCGGGCTGGCGTTCCTCGCCTCGGTCGGCTCGGTAAGCCCTTACATCGGCCTGTTCGGCACGGTATGGGGGATCATGAATGCCTTCCGGGGGCTGTCGAACGTGGTGCAGGCGACGCTCGCCCACGTCGCGCCGGGTATCGCCGAAGCCCTAATCGCCACGGCGATGGGGCTGTTTGCGGCGATTCCGGCGGTGCTCGCGTATAACCGCTACGCGCATGATATCGACCGCCTGGCGACGCGCTTCGAGAGCTTTATCGAAGAATTCTCCAACATCCTGCAACGCCAGGCGGCGCCCACCGCATGATTTCAGGCTGCATTCAAACGAATACTGCGTTGTACGGCGCTTGCCATACCGCTATGTACTGTCTGCGCGCCTACGCCTTGCCTTCCTTTGAATCCAGCCTGAAATATCAATGAGATTACGCAAGTCCCGCCGCTTCATGAACCAGATCAACGTCGTGCCGTACATCGACGTGATGCTGGTGCTGCTCATCATCTTCATGGTCACCGCGCCGCTCATCAATCCCGGCCAGGTCGAACTGCCTTCGGTCGGGCAGGCTCTCAAGCAGCCGGAAATGCCACTGGAAGTCGAAATCCGCGCCGACAACAGCCTGCGCCTGCGCGACCGCGCCAAGGGTTCATCGGAAAGGCGGGTTTCCCATGACGAACTGGTTGCCGAAGTAAAAGCATTGCAAAGCCGCAACCCCGAGCAGCCGGTGGTGATCTCCGCCGACAAGAGCGTGCGCTACGAGGAAGTCATCAAGGTGATGGACGTCCTGCAGCAAAACCAAGTTAAACGAGTCGGGCTGCTAGCCAAGCCCCGAACCAGTTGATGGCCGAGGAAAGGCGCCAGCCGGGCAAGCTTCCGTCCATCATCCTGGCGGTGCTGGTGCATCTGGCCTTCATCGGCGTGCTGGTGTTCGGGGTGGATTGGCAGACCCACGAACCCGCGCCGATGGTAGCGGAATTGTGGAACAGCCTGCCGGGCGTAACTCCGCCCCCGCCGCCTCCGCCGCCCGAGGTAAAACCCGAGTCCGAGCCGCCCAAGCCCGAGCCGAAGCCTGTCCCGCCCAAACCGGAACCCAAGCCCGAGCCGCCCCCGCCCTCCAAGGCGGATATCGCGCTGAAAAAGGCCAAGGAAGAGAAGCTCAAGAAAGAAGAAAAGCTCAAGGAAGACAAGCGCAAGGAAGAAGACAAGAAGAAAGAGCTGGAGAAAAAAAAGAAGCAGGTGGAAGAAGAGGAGCGCAAGCGCCAAGCCGATGAGTTCAGGAAAGATCAACAGTCGCTTAAGACACAAATCGATGCTCAGACTGCCGCTCGTGCAGCTGCCAGTGCCGCCGCCAGCGCGCGCTTCAGCGAGGTCGGCAAATATACCGGCCTGATTCGCGACAAGATCCGCAACAATATCGTCGCGCCGCCGGATTTGCAGGGCAATCCGCAAGCGGTGTTCGAGGTGACGGTGATTCCTTCCGGGGAAGTCATCACCGTGCGGATGACCAAGAGCAGCGGCAACCCGGCCTACGATAACGCCGTCGAACGGGCCATCCGCAAATCCTCGCCGCTACCGCTGCCGCCGCCGGAGAAGGGGCTGTTCGAGCAGTTCCGTCAGACCGAAATGAAATTCAAGCCCAACGAGTTAAGCCAATAGACAGGTATTTGTGCTATGATATTGTCAAATTTGTTTAAGGAAACCAAGTTGTTGCAGAATATGAAACGAATTTTCCAGGCTTTTTTGCTGTCCGCATTGATCTTCCCCGGCGCGTTGTATGCCTTGACTATCGAAATCGTCGGTAGCGGCGCCAACCAAATCCCGGTTTCCATCGTTCCCTTCGCCGCCGAAAAAGGCCTGGCGCAGCCGCTGAGCGAGATTGTCGCGGCGGATTTGCAGCGTAGCGGCCTGTTCAAGCTGATCGACCCGTCCCGCTCCAGAATTCAGCCCTCCCAGCCCACCGAAGTGGTCGCTCCGGAATGGCGCGCCCTGGGTGCCGAAGCCATCGTCATCGGCGGCGTGACCCCACGCCCGGACGGCAGGCTGGACGTGCAGTTCCGCCTGATGGACGTGGTTAAGAACAGCCAGATCGCGGGTTTCAGCTACACCGTGAGTTCCGCCGAAATGCGCCTGACTGCCCACAAGATCGCCGATATCGTTTATGAAAAATTGACCGGCGATGTGGGCGTGTTCAGCACCAAGATCGCTTACGTGCTGGTCAGCGGAAAGCGCTACGAATTGCAGGTGGCCGATGCCGACGGCTACAACCCCCATACCATTCTCGGCTCCAACGAGCCGATTTCCTTCCCCAACTGGTCGCCCGACGGCACCCGTCTGGCTTACACGTCGTTCGAGAGCAAGAAGCCGGTGGTCTACGTGCAATCCCTGCTCACCGGCAAGCGCTCGGTGGTCGCCCAATTCAAAGGCAACAACGTCACTCCGGCGTGGTCGCCGGATGGCCAGAAGCTCGCCATTGCGCTCTCCAAGGACGGCCACGCCCTGCAGATTTACACCATCAATGCCGACGGCAGTGGCGTCAAGCGCCTCACCTATAGCAACGGCAGCGATTCGGCGCCGAGCTTTTCGCCGGACGGCAAAAGCATCGTGTTCACCTCGGACCGCGGCGGCAGCCCGCAAATCTACCGGATCGCGGCTGACGGCGGCGACGCGGCGCGCCTGACCTTCGACGGCAACTACAACACCAACGCCCGTTTCGCTCCGGACGGCAAGAGTTTCGTATTCGTTCACCAGATCGACGGACGGATCACCGTGCAGGATATGGCAACCTGGCAAATCCAGGTGCTGACCGACGGCGGCAAGGACGATTCCCCCTCGTTCGCCCCCAACGGAAAAATGATCATCTATGCCTCGGAAATTGGCGGGCGCGGCGTATTGGCCGCCGTTTCCAGCGATGGCCGGGTGAAGCAGCGTTTAACCACCACCACCGGTGAAGTCCGCCACCCGGCGTGGGGCCCCCTCTTGAAAACCCAGTGATTAACCCAAAAAGGAGTAGTAAAGTGAAGAAAATCGTATTGAGCGCTATCCTGTTGAGCCTGTTGGCCGCTTGTTCCAGCACCGAAGTGAAGGAACAGGACAAAGCCCCGGTGGTCGGCAGCACCCCCTCCACCAATGGCGCGCAATCCCAGGGTACCGGTTCGCAAGGCGTAACCGGCGCGGCTCTCAATCCCCTCAAGGATCCCAGCAACATCCTGTCCAAGCGCAACGTTTACTTCGACTACGACAAGTACGACGTCAAGGACGACTTCAAGCCCGTGGTACAGGCTCATGCCAAGTACCTAATGAGCACCCCCGCCGCCAGCATCATCGTGCAGGGCAACTGCGACGAACGCGGCAGCCGCGAATACAACATCGCCCTCGGCCAACGCCGTGCCGAAGCCGTGCGCAAGATGCTGAACGTACTGGGCGTGTCCGACAAGCAGATCGAAACCGTCAGCTTCGGCAAGGAAAAGCCCCGCGCCACTTGCCATGACGAGTCCTGCTTCAAGGAAAACCGCCGCGACGACATCGTTTACGTCGGCGAGTAAGCCATGCGCCGTACAGCATTAGCTGTGCTGTTGTTGGGGATCAGCCAGTGGAGTGCCGCTGGCTTGTTCTCCGACGACGAGGCGCACAAGAAAATCGCCGATCAGCAAAAGCAGATTCAGGCCCTGGAAACGCGTCTGGCAATAGCAGAAAACCAGACCCAAACCCAGACCAAAAGCCTGATGGACCTGCTGGCGCAGATCGATGCGCTACGGACCGATCTCGGCAGGCTGCAAGGCCAGAACGAGGTGTACGCCCACGACATCGAGAGCACCCAGAAACGCCAGCGCGATCTTTACGTCGATCTGGACGGACGCCTGCGCAAGCTGGAACGTGCCACCGTGGAAGGCGACAAAGCCGCCGCTCCGCCCATTGGCGACGCACCGGCCGCAACACCGCCGCTTACCGCGGCCCCACCCGCTGCAGTGCAAGCGCCGCCCGCCAGCCTGGGAGACGAAAGCAAAGCCTACGAGGCCGCCCTCAACCAGTTCAAGGTCGGCAATTACCAAGGCGCGATCGGCAACTTCCAACAGTTCATCGCCGCATTTCCCGGCAGCACGCTGGCATCCAGCGCGCAATACTGGATCGGCAATTCCTATTTCAACCTGCGCGATTACAAGAGCGCCATCGCCGCCCAACAAAAAGTGATCAGCCTGTACCCCGGCAGTTCCAAGGTACCGGACGCGCTGCTCAACGTGGCGAGTTGCCAGCAAGGGCTGGGCGAGATGAACGCCGCGCGTCGCACCCTGGAAGAGTTGGTCGCCAAGCACCCGATCAGCAATGCGGCGGAAATCGCCAAAAAGCGCCTCGCCTCGATGAGGTAATCCCCTGGCGTCAAAACCCCTTTCGCTGCGCGTCAGCGAAATCTTTTATTCCCTGCAGGGCGAGACGACCCGGGTCGGCTTGCCCACCCTGTTCATCCGCCTTACCGGCTGCCCGTTGCGCTGTACCTATTGCGACACCCGTCACGCCTTTAGCGGCGGGGTCACCCTGCCCCTGCTCGAAATCCTCCGACGTACCGCGGCATCCCGGCCCCGCTACGTGTGCGTTACCGGCGGCGAACCCCTGGCTCAGAAGAACTGCCCGGCACTCCTCACCGCCCTGTGCGACGCGGGATATTCGGTATCCCTGGAAACCGGCGGCGCACTGGATATCGGCGGAGTCGATCCGCGTGTCTCGCGGATCCTCGACATCAAGACGCCCGCCTCCGGCGAAGCGAAAAAAAATCGCTGGGAAAATCTCGACCTGCTCACCCCCCACGATGAGATCAAGATCGTCGTGTGCGATGCGGCCGACTATACTTGGGCATGTGCCTGCCTGGCCGAGCGTCGCCTCGCCGAGCGTTGCCCGGTGACGTTTTCCACGGCTATCGGCAGCCTCGATCCGGTGGACCTTGCCGGATGGATATTGCGCGACAACCTGCCGGTGCGCTTCCAGTTGCAACTGCACAAGGTGCTGTGGGGCAATGCCCCGGGGAAATAGAGGGAGCCACAATGACCAGCCAGTTCCAACCCGCCGAGATTCTCGATTTCTGGTTTTCCGACGCCATGCGGGCGCGTTGGTTCGATTCCACCCCGCAACTCGACGCCGAAATCCGTGCGCGTTTCGAAAGTCTCTGGGAACAGGCGGCACAAGGACTGCTGGATGACTGGAAGAATACCCCGGAAGGCTCCCTGGCGTTGATCGTGGTGCTCGACCAGTTGCCCCTCAACATGTTTCGCGGCCAGGCGAAAAGCTTCAGCAGCGAGCAACAAGCCATCGACGCGGCCAACCATGCCGTGGAAAGCGGCTATCCGCAACGGCTCCCCGCCGACCGCCGGGGGTTTCTTTTCATGCCGCTGATGCACAGCGAAAACCTGGCGGATCAGGAGCGCTCGGTGGCCCTGTACACCGCAGCCGGGCTGAGCAACGCCCTGTACTGGGCCAATCATCACCGTGAGCTGATCCGCCGTTTCGGACGCTTCCCCCATCGCAACGCCATTTTGGGCCGTGCCAGCACGCCCGAAGAACTCGCCTACCTCGCTTCTCCCCAAGCATTCCGCGGCTAATCCCCGCCACTTTGCCACCAGATAGTCATGGCTATTTTTAGGGGAATCCCCTATGATTAAAACCGTTCATATCGTTCCAGAGCCGCCCGGAAATACCTTAAAGAAATAGCCGGGGCCAAGCACATTCCGGTGAATTCCGTTTGCCACAATGAAGCTTCACAAAGCCGCCTCCTCACTGTTCTCCCTGCAGCGGACCTTTACGCTCAAGCTGGCTGTGGGCGTCGTCATCGTCGACTTGTTTGTCGCCGCATTCGCCGCGTGGTTTCTTTACGAAAGCCGGATTCAATACCAGGAAAGTGCCAGCGTATCTGCATACAACCTGGCCCAGGTGCTGGAACAAAATATTACCGGGATGATAGGCAAAATCGACATCGCCCTGTTTTCCGTACAGGATGAAATCGCCCGACATAACTCGGGCGGCGCTATCGACGCAAAAAAGTTGAACGGTTTTCTTGAAGAACAACAGCAACATCAGCCGGAAATCATCAGCCTGCGCGTCGCCGACGCCACCGGCCTGGTCAGATATGGGCTGGGCGTGGCAGCCGGTCCGCGCACGCTAGTTGCCGACCGCGATTATTTCATCCGGGCGCGCGCCGCCACCTCGCAGGACCTGGTGATTTCCAAGCCGGTTTTCGCGCGCATCAGTAAAAAATGGGCGTTTGTCCTGGCCCGCCGCATCACGCTCCCGGACGGCACGTTCGGCGGAGTGGTCTACGTGAACATCGCGTTGGAATATGTCGGCAAGCTGTTTTCCCGCCTGGATGTCGGCATGAATGGGGCAATCACCCTGCGCGACGAGGGGATGGGCGTCATGGTGCGCTACCCGGAACCACGGGAAATAGGCAGCGCAATCGGCAACCGGCAGATTTCTCCGCGACTCCAGGAAATGCTGCGGTCGGGGAAGGCCCACGGGACGTATTCGGCAACCGCGCCTCTCGACAAGATCGAGCGGATTTTTTCCTACCGCAAGATCAACAATTACCCGCTTTATATCATCGTGGGTCTGGCATCCGAGGATTTCCTCAGCGAGTGGCATAGCGATGCTGCCAAGATCGCGGGAATGCTGGGCATTTTCCTGGTCGCGACGTGGCTGTCGGGCTGGCTGATCCTGCGCGGCTGGAAACGCCAGCTCGCTTTCGCCGACACCCTTGCCGAGCAGGAGGCGAAATTCCGTACCGTTGCCGATTACACCTACGACTGGGAATACTGGCAAGGCGCGGACGGCAAGATCCTCTACATGACGCCTTCCTGCGAGCGAATTACCGGCTACACCCAACAGGAATTCATGGCAGAGCCGGGGCTGCTGGAGCGCATCGTTCTTGCAGAAGATCGTCAACTCTTGGAATGTCACCTTCGCGACTGCGAGAAGGGTTCCGAGAAAGCCATCGATTACCGCATCGTGCGCCACGATGGGGAAATCCGCTGGATTGCCCACGGCTGCCAGGCCGTCTTCGATGCGCTGGGACGCCCGATGGGGCGGCGCACCAGCAACCGCGACGTGACCAGCAGGAAGCACACCGAAGCGGTCGAATTGCGCTTGCGCAACAGTTTGCGGCGCCTGAGCGAGATTGCCGCATTTTCCCACTTGTCGCTCGATCAGCAGCTTCACAAGGCGTTGCAGGTGGGGTGCGAATTGTTCGGGCTGGAATTCGGCATCGTCAGCCGCATCGAGGACGGCAATTACGAAGTCGTTGCCCAGTTTTCTCCGCCCGACACCCTCAGCGACGGCCAGATTTTTCCGCTGGGGATGACTTATTGCAGCATCACCGTCGAAAAAAACAGCGTGCTGGCGATCCCCGACATGGGCAACTCGCGCTACCTGGGGCACCCCTGCTACCGCGAATTCAAGCTGGAAACTTATATCGGGGCGCCCGTCGTGGTGGAAGGTAAAACTTTCGGCACCGTCAATTTCAGTTCTCCACAGGTCTATCAACGCCATTTCGACGAAGGCGACGAGGAATTCATCACGCTCCTGGCGCGCTGGGCAGGCTCCGCCATCGAACGCAACCGGGCCGCGCAAAAGTTGGCGGGGAGCCAACTGCACCTCCAGACCATCATCGAAAACGAGCCGGAGTGCGTCAAGCTGTTGACCGTCGACGGCACCTTGCTGCAAATGAACCGGGCCGGCCTGAACATGCTCGATGCCGACACGCCGGAACAAGTGGTCGGTAAAAAAATCCTGGGCGTCGTCAAGCCGCCCTACCGGGACGCTTTCATGGCACTGACCCGGCGGGTTTTCGGGGGCGGCAGCGGCAACCTCGAATTCGAGGTCACCGGCTTGAAAGGTTCGCAGCGCTGGCTGGATACCCATGCCGTGCCGCTACGCGATGCGGATGGTGGCATTGTGGCGCTGCTGGCCGTCACCCGCGACATTACCCAGCGCAAGAATGCCGAGGCCGAACTCCAGGCACTCAACGCCACTCTGGAACAGCGGGTTCAGGAAGAGGTCGCGAAAAACATGGAACAGGAGCGGATGCTGATTCAGCAGTCGCGGCTGGCGGCGATGGGGGAAATGATCGGCAACATCGCCCACCAATGGCGGCAGCCTCTCAATGCTCTGGGGTTGCTGCTCGCCAACATCAAGGACGCTCAGGATTACGGCGAACTCGACGCGGCGAGACTCGATGACTCGGTCAATACCGGACGCCAGTTGATCGATAAAATGTCCACCACCATCGACGATTTCCGCAACTTTTTCAAACCCAACAAGGAGAAAGTGGCATTCAATCTCAAAGGCGTGGTGGACATCACCCTGGAAATCCTTTCCGCCAGCTTCAAAAACCACAATATCGCGGTTGACCTCCAAATGGATGAAAACCTGGCTTCGTTCGGCTTCCCCAACGAATACTCGCAAGTGCTCCTGAATCTGCTCAACAACGCCAAGGAAGCCATTCTCTCCCGCCATGCGCCGAACGGCAGCATCCGCATCTGCGTCGCCCGGCGCGACGGACTCGCTTCCCTGACCGTGAACGATAATGGCGGCGGTATCGCCCCGGAAATCCTCCCGAAGATTTTCGACCCGTACTTCACCACCAAGGAAAAGGGCACCGGCATTGGCCTCTACATGTCCAAGCTGATTATCGAGGATAATATGGGAGGCCACATTTCCGCCCGCAACCTGGAAGACGGCGCAGAGTTCACGGTGACCAGCCCGCTCGGTTAAACCGAAAGCCGCCGCATTTCCCCTGAAAAATAAAGGCAGCACCGTGCAGGAACACCGCAAAATCCCTCAACGCGCCTGGGTGCGCCTGCCCTCAGGGCGCCGTCTCGACCTCATCACCCCCACTCCCTTCGATTGGGAAGACGAAGACCTGGCACTGGGTCTGGCGCGCACTTTCCGCTGGGGCGGCCATTCCAGTTGGCCGCTGCCGATGTCGGTCGCCCAGCATTCCCTACTGGTGCTGTGGCTGCGCCGCAAGGCCGAGAAAAAGCCGCTGCCGCGCCCCGTCGAATTGCGCGAACTGCTCCACGACGCCGAGGAAGGGCTGGTGTGCTTCGACCCGATTTCCCCGTTCAAGGCATTTCTCGGCGAGGAATTCCGCGCCCTGATGGAACGCCTGCAACACGCGGTGTTCCTGCGCTACGGCTTGCCGTGGTGGACTCCCGAGGAAAAGACCCTGCACAAGAAAGCCGACATCCTGGCCGCCGCCAGCGAAGCCGTCCACATCGCCGGCTGGACCCCCGAAGAAGTCCGCCAAGTTCTCAAAATCCGCCTCAAGCCGCTCGCGGTAGACCCGCTCGCCAAGGTCTACGGCTGCAAACCCTGGGAACCCTGGCCGTCGGACATCGCGGCGGAGCGCTTTCTACAGGAGTTGCGGCGCTGAGGCGCGCGCGGATTGCGCTACACTCGCGGTAATTTGTAAACCAAAGGGGAATCGCCATGCCCACGCTGACCATCCGCCCCCTGCAACGCGCCGAAATGGCTGTGGCGCTCGACTGGGCCGCCGCCGAAGGCTGGAATCCCGGCCATCACGATGCCGCACCTTTCCACGCCGCCGACCCGCAGGGGTTCCTGCTCGGCTTGCTACATGACGAACCGGTGGCCCTGATTTCGGCGGTGCGTTACGGCACGGATAGCGGCTTCATCGGCTTTTACATCGTAAAACCCCGCTGGCGCGGCCAGGGCCACGGCTGGGCGCTGTGGCAGGCCGCTCTGGCCCGCTTGGCGGGGCGCAACGTCGGGCTGGACGGCGTCCTGGCGCAGCAGGCCAATTACCTCAAAAGCGGCTTCAAACTGGCGTGGCGCAACATCCGCTACCAAGGCCATGGCGGCGCAGTCGACGAACCGCCCGCGCTGGGTAGCCGGGAACGCATCGTGCCCTTGGCTAGCCTGCCATTCCAGGCGCTGGCCGACTACGACCGGGCGTTTTTCCCGGCCGAACGCAGCGGCTTCCTGCGCAGTTGGATCGCCCAACCCCAAACCCAGGGGCTGGGAATAGTGCGCGACCAATGCCTGATCGGCTACGGCGTCGTGCGCCCTTGCCGAACCGGCTACAAAATCGGCCCCTTGTTCGCCGCCACCCCCAACGGGGCGGAAGCCCTGTTTACGGCACTGTGCGCCCAAGTGCCGGCAGACGCGCCGGTGTTTCTCGACGTGCCGGAGCTTCATGCCGACGCGGTGGCCCTGGCCGAGCGCCACCGCCTGCGTCCCCTATTCGAAACCGCACGGATGTACACCGGCCCCGTGCCGGATATCGCCCTACCACGCACCTACGGAATTACCAGCTTCGAACTGGGTTAAGCACCGCGCGCTTCTCATCGAATCGACGACGACACATACCTGACTTTTTTAGTCTACTATTGGATGGCAATATGCGCGCTTATTGCGGATACCCTCAAAACAACCTACGAGGTCCATCATGAATACTTTGCAAACATTCAATCGCGTCGGTTTCCTGCGCACACTCGCGGCAGCGCTAATTTCACTGGCTGCCACGGCAAGCCTGGCCTTTGGCGACGAGATCAAGATCACCCTGAGTGGCGGCAACGAGGTTCCGCCGGTCATGACGACGGCAAGCGGCAATGGAACCGTGATAATCAATCCGGACATGACCGTGAACGGCAGCGTCGCCACCACGGGTTTAATGGGAACCATGGCGCACATCCATATCGGTGCCGCAGGAACCAACGGCCCGGTCATCATTCACTTGAGCAAGGAGGGTGATAACGGCTGGGTGGTTCCGGCGGGTGCCAAGTTGACCGCTCCCCAATATCAGGCATACCAGGCGGGCGAACTCTACATCAACGTTCACAGCGCCGCCAACAAGGGCGGTGAAATTCGCGGCCAACTCAAGTAACAGCGAACTTCGACGGGCCGGCATTTCGTCGGCCCGCCAACTCTTCCGGTGTGGCGGATTTCATGAAAACCTCACGCGCTGTCCCGTTGCTCGCCATTCTGCTGGCGACCGCCATACCGGCCTGGGGCGCCGGTAGCGTCGATGCCGGTCGCACAGCCTTCAACAACACCTGCTTCAACTGCCACTCGGAAACGCCTAGTGCAGCCAAGTACGTTCCGGCGCGATTCAACGCCGATTACCTGATCGCCGCCTTCCTAAGGGTCGGCGCGATGGCCGGCAATCTCGCCCTGGGCACCCAGACCATCAACGACATCGCCGCCTACCTGGGTGCCCCCAGCGGCAACGACACCGACCGCCTGCTCGACTGGGCGGAAGACGGCTACCCGACGCTACTCACGCCGCCCCGCCAAACCACCGGGCAACTGGCCGGCTACAGTTACCGCTTTTATCCCGGCAGCGGGCTGTATGTCGCCACCCGGGACGGCAATGTATGGCTGTTCGACAGCAAGACCTCCGGCGCCACGATCCAGCAACTCGGCACCCTGCGCAGCTTCCTGGAGCAGATGCCGGGCAATCGCTAAGGAAAGAAGCGCGGCAACCAGCGCCTTCATCCTGTTGAGTTAAACCCCAATAGCGTCTCGCCGGCCTGCAGGGCGGATGCCGGCGCTCCAGTTTGCGTCGGTGCGAACTTAACTTAGAGCCTTTGCTACCGCACCTCGAACTCGAAGGTGCCGATCAGTTGGCCTTCGACCCACACACGGCTGACGTATTTACCCTTGGGGTCTCCCGGCGCCATGTCCCAGGAATTGGAGATCGCCCCGTCCTTGAGTTCCACCACTTTCTCGACGACGGCGGTACGGCCATCGGCGGAAATCGACACGTAATCGGCGGGGTCTCCCCAGGTTTCCGGCTTGACCGGCAGCGTGAACTCCTCACGCCACTTAACCGTCTTCTTCTCGGTTTGCAGGCGTATCACCCAGCCATACGCCTGGCCCGGAACCAGTGGAAACGAATTGGCACGCTCGAAGGTTAACGCCCCGCCTTCCCCCTTGCGAAACAGGCCGAAATCCGAGCCAAGCACCATCATGATCTCGGTTGGCATCGCGGCGTCGTTACGGGGAGCCGACGACGCAGCGGCGGGGAGAGCGTGGAACGACAGGGCAGCGCAAAGCGCCAAGAAGGGGAGGAAACGGTTCATGGAAAATCTCGATGGAAAACGATGGCGGATTTTAGCCCAATATTTGCTGGTCTACCTTAGGGCGCGTGTTATGCGCTGAATTTGTTGCCAGATTTGCCGTTCATCTAGTCTGCTTGCCGCGCTTCGCTGGTAAAAGTAGCAAAAGAGGCGTTCGGCAATGGATGAGACAAATTTTCAGGAACTATTGGCGGGCATCCGGGAAGCCGGCGCAATCCGGCGCATTGAAACACCGCCGGCCCGCATCACCATCATCGACGAACCGGAAACCAAAACCATACGCGAAGCAACCAAGCTGACCCAGAACGAATTCGCCCTGCTCATCGGCGTCCCGGTCAAAACCCTGCAAAACTGGGAACAGCACCGCACCCGCCCCATCGGCCCGGCCCGCGCCCTGCTGCGCGCGGTGGCGAAAGACCCGGAAACGGTGATCCGGTTGCTCGCGGCGGGGTGACAAACCTGATTTTCCGTTCGTGGTTCCGCCTGTCCTGAACTTCGCCGAAGGATCGAACCGTGAACGGAATATCCACCCCGATTACGCGACTCTGCTCCGTGACACAAAGAGAACAGCATCACTGCGAGGCTCAGCCATAGCGGCAAGAGACTCGGCAATGAAGCCGACCGGCAGGTCGGGATTGTCGAGAGCGGCCCGCCCCACCTTCGCCCAAAACTCGACCTGACCGGCTATCGTGCGCTGCTCGCTGGCGGCCGCGATGCGGGCTTGGTTGTAGAGGGTTTCGGAGATGTGGATGGCGGGAGTGGTTTTCATGGTTTAGAGGATGCTGGGGTTTGTTCCTTACCCACCGCCTACGCGCGTTAGCCTATGCTTGCTTGTTTGGTAGCGGAAGCAAGAAAAGCTCAGATAGAGAAACGGTTCGTCTCCCCTGGAATTGGGGCGAAAGGCTTGGGCCAACGTAGACGTCGGATGGTGAAAATACGTCGACAGGCTTAGAACTCTCAACATATCCCAATGCATCCCAAATCGCCCTGAAACATGACGATGCCGTTTGCCAAGTCTGTTGCCCAGGGACAATCGGCAACTTGAGGGCACTTCTATAAATCCACCCATTTCCACTCGCATAGCAACACGGTGGTTTAAATTTGAACAAGGGTCTGTCAAGCGAGTGATTTTTGTCAAAATCGTCCCCGTTTTCCGGACTTTTCTGGTCGT
>Ga0208371_1000139_pt1 | contig 26078 bp, 29 predicted proteins | sample SubbioCR12Aug_1A_FD_184827 | JGI IMG/M metagenome (GOLD analysis project Ga0208371, IMG submission 184827) | Serpentinite rock and fluid subsurface biosphere microbial communities from McLaughlin Reserve, California, USA - CR12Aug_1A (SPAdes) | ecosystem: Environmental > Terrestrial > Deep... | reverse complement strand
GGCCATGGAGGGGGTGTAAGCCGGAATCCCAGAAAATTCCGTCATGGTCGGGGTAATCCCAACATTCATGCAATGAGGGGCCATGACCCCTCTTCCCGATGTACGAAACCTATTCCGTTTCGTGAGCGGACCCCAAAGCCCCCGCCTTCGCCGCTAATTGCCGTATCCGACTGAATTCTGTGCGGGCCTCGGACAGGAGCCGATCCCAATCGTCAGGCGGATGACCACTCTCCAGCATCTTGCGAAAGATCCTGTAAGCATCCTTGCTGCTCTCGTAGGCCCGCTTGGTTTCTTCGTCATTCACCCAGGCGTAGACGATCACCTTGCTCTGGGCGTGGTAGCGGAAGAACAGCCGGTACTGCTGAAAAAACTTGGCACGGAACCAGTGCTTATGGCCCTCACCAAGAGTGTTGCCCTGTCGGTACTCCGGCCTTGTCGGGTTTTGTGGAATGATATCAAATGCCAACTTTGCAATCGCCGCCAGTTGCTTGGCAGCGTTCTTCTTGGTGAAACCATCCGGGTCTTTTTGCTTGAGGTCCTCGACCTGCTGGATCAGTGTTTCGAGTTGATCAAGAAACAGCGGGTGTGCGAAGATCGCCCAATCATTGACGATCAGAGGGGCGGGCTTGTTCCCGCTCATTCATCATCTTCCGACAAGGTTGCGTCGAGATCGACTTCAATGTCGCCAACCAGCGACTGAATGCGATTGACAAGACCGGTGTCGACAGCCCGGAGACGTTCAGGGTGGCTGGCGATGTCATGCGCCAGGAAGTTCAGGAACTGCCCAAGCACAGGATCATGACCTTCGGTAGAGGTGGTGCGCGTAAGCACCACTTCGCCGTTCTGGCGGATGGTGTAGCGAATCTTGTCGCGCTTGCCGAGCTTGAGCGCACGACGGACGGTTTCCGGCACCGTGGTCTGATAGCGGTCGGTGAGCGTGGATTCGACTTCGAGGGTAGCAGCCATAGCACTCTCCAGTGAAATAAGTTGGGTGTATGTATGGTAATGCAATTGCATTGCCAGGTCAAGGCTATTTTAATGCCTTGGGTATTTTTGCCCAACCCGGGGTAATCCCAACATGGGGGGGTAAGCCGGAACCCCGAGAAAATACCATCATGCTCCGCTGACGTAAAACAGATGTTTTCCGACAGGGTCGATCCGGACGCAGATATTATCCCTTTGACCCTTCAAAAAGTGTACGAAAAACACTGTCGCTATGGTAGACCATACGGAAACTAAATTTTAGGAGTTTCCGTACATGCTCGTCGGTTATATGCGGGTATCATCCGACTCGGATCGCCAGACTACCAACCTTCAGCGCGACGCGCTCATAGGGGCCGGGGTAGATAGTCGGCATTTATTTGAAGACCATGCCTCCGGGGCCAAAGATGATCGGCTTGGATTGTCAAAAGCACTTGCGTTCGTTCGCCCCGGTGATGTTCTTGTAGTCTGGAAACTGGATCGGCTTGGGCGCTCGTTATCTCACCTGTTATCCATTGTCAATTCCCTGAAAGATAAACAGGTGGCCTTCCGTTCACTCACTGAGGGCATGGATACAACGACGGCGTCCGGCGAATTGTTGTTTCATGTATTCGGAGCGCTGGCCCAATACGAAAGAGCTTTGATACGGGAACGGGTCGTTGCGGGTATGGAGGCAGCCAAGCGACGTGGACGGATTGGCGGACGACCACCGGCCATTGTTGGTGAGAAGCTGGACGCCATTATCGCCGCGCTGGACGGTGGTATGTCCAAGGCGGCCGTGTGTCGCAACTTCGGCGTCAAGCGTACCACGCTCATCGAAACGCTGGCAAGGGTGTGTTGGCCGGCAGCACAGGGAACGGCTCAACGATGACCGGCAAGAATAAGCTGCTGACCATCCTGACCGATGCCGAGCAATACGCGTTGTATGGCCTGCCTGACTTTGACGATGGGCAGCGGTCCGAGTATCTATCAATATCCGAAGCAGAACTGGCTCTCGCATGCAGTCGGCCCGGCCTTCATGCCCAAGTTTACTGCGTCTTGCAGATCGGCTACTTCAAAGCCAAACACGCCTTCTTCCGCTTCGTCTGGGATGAGGTTGAAGGCGATTGCGCCTTCGTCCTTAGCCGGTATTTCAACGGCCAGGTTTTCGAGCGAAAACGCGTCACCAAACATGAACACTACACTCAGCGGCCCCTGATCGCCGAATTGTTCGGTTACCATCTGTGGTCGGCGGAATTCCTGCCTCAGCTCGTGCAACGATCTACACAGATTGTGCGGCGTGACGTCACGCCTGGCTTCATCGTCACCGAGCTGATAACCTGGCTCAACGAACACAAGATCGTGCGGCCCGGCTACACGACTTTGCAGGAGCTGATCAGCGCGGCGTTGTCCACCGAGCGCCGACGCTTGGGCGCCCTGCTGACTGCAGAGCTGGATGACTCGGCCAAGGCTGAGTTGGCCCAGCTACTGGTACGCGACGACACGTTATCCGAACTGGCCGCCCTCAAGCAAGACGCCAAGAATTTCGGCTGGCGACAAATGGTGAAGGAACGCGAGAAGCTTTCCAAGCTGGAACCGCTGTATCAAATCGCCAAAGCGCTGGTGCCCAAGCTGGCGATCTCCCAGCAGAATGTGCACTACTACTCAAATCTGGCAAACTTTTACACCATCTACGAGTTGCGCCACCTCAAGCCAGAACAGACACACCTGTACCTGCTATGTTATGCTTGGCAGCGCTACAGGCAGATCACCGACAATCTTGTCGACGCCTTGGGCTACCACATGAAGCAGCTGGAAGATGAAACGAAAGCCAGGGCGAACAAACGACACTCCCTGGTACAGGCGAGGCGGCAGCAGCATGAGACGCCACAGGTTGGGCGCTTGTTGTTGATCTATGTAGACGACGAGGTACCCAATGCCATTCCTTTCGGCACCGTTCGTGAGCATGTATTCACCATCGTGCCCAGAGACGAGCTCAAGATCATGGGTCAGCTTCTGAGCGAGAAACCGGTCGGCAAATTGGTCTTGCGCTGGGAAGTTGTGGATGAACTGGCCGACCGAGTCCGCCGGCATCTGCGTCCGCTCTTCAGGGCGCTCAATTTATCGAGCAACGAGCAGGACAATCCGTGGATCGCAGCACTTGCATGGATGAAAGGCGTATTTTCCAAGCAACAGCGGCTCTCACAACGACCGCTGGCCGAATGCCCGGAAGGAACGGTGCCCGCGCGCTTGCGGCCCTATCTGCTGGTTTTCGACTCGGACGGAAACCCGACTGGCGTCCATGCCGATCGCTACGAGTTCTGGATTTACCGACGAATCAGGAAGCATTTGAAGTCCGGCGAGATATACCTGGACGACAGTATGCAGCATCGGTGCTTAAGCGACGAGCTTGTTTCTCTTGAAGAGAAAGCCACTATCCTTGATCAACTGGACATCCCATGGCTCCGGCAGTCCCTTGAATCCCAGCTCAAAACCCTTACGGATGAACTGCACCGCCAGTGGCTGGCGTTCAACAGTGAGCTGCGCCAAGGAAAGCTGAAGCATTTAGAGTACGACGCCAAGAATAAAACACTTACCTGGCGCAGGCCGAAAGCTGACAATGACAATAAGCAACAAAAGAAATTCTACGAGCAGATGTCTTTTTGCGATATAGCCGACGTCTTCCGCTACGTCGATGAACAATGTCATTTCTTGTCAGCCATGACGCCGCTCCAGCCGCGATACGCCAAGCACGCCGCCGACCGGGACAGTTTGACGGCGGTCATCTTCGCCCAGGCGATGAATCACGGGAATCTCGCTATGGCTCAGACCAGCGACATTCCCTATCACGTTATGGAGACGACATATCAGCAATACTTGCGCCTGGCCTCTCTGCAGGCGGCGAACGATTGGATCAGCAACGCAATAGCCGAGCTTCCGATTTTCCCGCACTATTCGTTCGATTTGTACGCCCTCTACGGTGCTGTTGACGGCCAGAAATTCGGAGTGGAGCGCCCGACAGTCAAGGCCCGTTATTCCCGCAAGTATTTCGGCCGGGGCAAAGGAGTCGTCGCCTACACTCTCCTGTGCAATCACGTGCCGTTACAGGGCTGGCTGATCGGCGCTCATGAGTACGAGGCCCACCACGTTTTCGACGTCTGGTACAACAACACTTCGGAGATCGTGCCAACCAAGGTCACCGGAGACATGCACAGCATCAATAAGGCCAACTTCGCAATCATGTACTGGTTCGGTCCGAGCTTCGAACCTCGTTTCACCGATCTGGAGGAGCAACTGAAGCAACTCTACTGCGCCGGCGACCCTGCACGGTACGACCAATGCCTGATTCGTCCGGTCGGAGAAATCGACCTGCAGGCCATCGTGGATGAAAAGGCCAACATCGACCAGATTGTTGCTACCCTTGGCCTAAAAGAGATGACCCAAAGCACGCTGATTCGGAAATTATGCACCTATACAGAGAACCCCACGCGTCGTGCGATATTCGAGTTGGACAAGTTGATCCGCAGCATCTACACTCTGCGATACTTGCGCGACCCGCAGTTGCAACGAAACATTCATCGCTCACAAAATAGAATTGAGTCTTATCACCAACTGCGTTCAACAATTGCCCAGGTCGGCGGCAAAAAGGAGCTCACCGGAAGGACCGATATCGAGATAGAGATCAGCAACCAATGCGGTAGGCTGGTTGCAAACGTGATCATCTATTACAACTCCGCCATCCTGTCGCGGTTGCTCACGAAATACGAGGCGACTGGTAACACAAAAGCGCTGGCTATGCTTAAGAAAATTTCGCCGGTAGCGTGGAGGCATATTCTAATGAACGGCCACTACACCTTCCGTGGCAGGGGCCAGGCCATCGACCTGGACAAGATCGTTGCGGGGCTAGTATGGGGATGACGGAATTTTCTGGGGTTCCGGCTTACACCCCCTTAAAGCGGTAGACCGCGCCGCCCTTCCAAGCGTGCAGAAGGCCAAGGAAGCCGCGCTCGAACATCAGACGGCCATGCACACGCCCGACGACAGCGCCGCCGCGTTCCTGAAGCACCAGGCGAGGGAACGCGAAGAAAAGAACGCGGCAAGACTGAAGACCGCGCAGGAAGCGCCGGAAAAAGCGGCCAAGAAGCGCGAGGATCATAAGGCCGAGGATACCGCTGAAAAAGGCGCTGAAAAGACTGCTCACGTTGCCGGACGCTTGATGAGCGGGTTTTTGAAGGCCGTGGACAGGGCTCTTGATTTTCTTGTGGGAGCTCCGCCGACGCGCAAGTACACAGCCTTAGAGATTGCCCGCGACCCCGAGGCCGCCCGCCAGCACTACGCGCAACAAGCGGGTGTTCGCCAGAGAAACAAAGTCCTCGACGGCTGGGGCGAGCAGCTTAAAGAATCCGGCAACGACTATTCCCGCTTGTCCGCCGATGGCGTGCGCTATCTCTCCGGCGCCGACCTCGAGAACATCAGGGCGCATAATGAGGATGCCGTCTGGCAGATCGTCAGGGAGCGCGAAAAAGAAAAAGAGAGGGAATTAGGCGGCGGAGGCCGCGAGCGGGAACGATAAGAGGTTTCCGCTTTGGCCCGAGCGGAAGCCGGAAAAAGAAGGCCGGAGCAAGGGCGGCATTGCGGGCAATAGGAAAAAGAGCAACCGGCAGGGCGGCGCGATCCCCGCCGACCCGTTGGCCTTCCGTTTCCCCGATAGTACCAGCCGCAAAGACCAAGGCCCGCCGCATCACCGCCCCGCGCATGTGGTGGAAGGGAGCGGTCAAACAGGTGACCAAGCCGCGCCGGAATATGCGAGTCAGAAAGAAGAAGGGGAAAACAGGGCAAGCAGCCTTGTTACCGTGGCGGCTTCCAAAACCTTTAAGTCTGGACGCGCAAATGTGGGCGGATTATCGTCTCTTCAAAGCGGCAGGGCTTCTTAATGAATGGTTTTCGCTCTACCGGCATGTGCTCAACCTGAAACCCTCTTTTATGCAGGTATCCCCATGACAAAGCCTTTCGTCATTGCTTCAAAGGTGCCTTGTTTGCACTGCGGCTCACCCTACAATTTTCTTGTGTGTCATGGCGGCGCACGTCTGGACGGCTCGCCCGTCAACCTTGCCTATCAAATCAGTTGCAAAAAGTGCCGAGCGTCCGGCCCCGTAACCAAGACAGCGCCGGAGGCGGTTAAAGGCTGGGAGCATCGGGCGGAACCGCGCTTTGACGAACTGTTGCCAGACCCGTTATCAGATTTTGAATTCGAAGAAGGCGAAGCTACAGGCTAATGGGCCAAGAATGCTTTTCCGTTGCAACAAATGCCGGCGCACCTACCGCGACTATTACCCGATTGATGACACGTGCGCGAAATGCGGCAAGGGTCTTATTCGATGGGTGCCCGAGGCGAAGCGGCCGGGCAGAAGGAAAGAAAGCACGAAAGCGCGATTAAAGGCACGGCCCTTGACCTGAAAACACCCCTGCTGTTTTTCGGAAAAGTGGGAATTTTTCCTGCTCATACCACCAGCTCGCCGCCGATCCGCGCGGCGCTGAAGCAGTGTTTTTCGGCAAGGTGGGAATTGTACCTTGTTTCAAGGCCGAAAGTGGGAAAGCCCGTTAAAACGTTCTTACAGAAGTTTGTTTTTGATCCTTTCATATATTTCCAGGAACTTTTTCTTGAATTCTTCCTCCGACATGGGTTTGCTAAGATAGCCTGCTGCCCCGGCTTGAAGGGCCTTCATGATGTTTCCGTGTTCGCATTCTGCCATTATCATGAGGAAGGTTGTGCCGTAGTATTCAGACCTTGAACGAAAATAGCTGAGAACGTCCAGCCCCGAAATCTCCGGCATCATCCAGTCCAGCAACACAATATCGAAAGGCTCACAGGCTTGCCGGGCTTTTATGACAAGGCTTATGGTTTCGTTCCCGTCGTTTGCCGTTTCGGCCGCAATGCCCATTTCCATGAGGACGTTAACGATTGTTTGCCGCATTAGAAAATTATCGTCGGCGACCAGGACTTTAGGGCTATCCGAACAAAACGACATTTGCTTCATGCCCCGTTAATCATAAACAACGCGGCAACAAACAATGCTAAGAATCGAGCTCATGCTTGCTTCTTCGTCGCCTGTCGTGCAGGACATCCCACTTCCGCCAATATCATTATCGTAGACAGCGCTGTTATAACCCGACCCTATTTTGGCGTACCCCGTTGAGTCAGTATAGACGTTCCCCTCCCACGCTGAGTAGCAGCCTGTTTTCAAATAACCAGACGTGCATTGAATACCCCAGGGATTCTGGCTATTGGGGTCAGGAACGCCTACGGGTTGTACGGCATCTTTGCTTCCCGATATGACAGTCACCCCGCCAGACTGACGAGAGGCAACCGTGCAATCCAGCCTTGCTTCTCCCGTCATTCTTTGCCACTTCATATGACCGCTGCGTGTCTTAAGACAGGCGATAAGGGATTCGCCATTGCCGTCCAGTGTTGTCGTTCCCACATCGCTGCAGGTCTTTCCTATGCAAGAGGCGTCCGGGCCGGGTCGACAAGAACTATCTGCTGTTGTGGTTCTAGTTGCAGCAACGGCCGGAGAGATAAGACCCGTTATAGCCAGTAACAATGTAAAATAACGCAACATTAAAACCTCCCTAACTGGTGGCTGGGTTTGAGCGCAACGAAAAAGCTTCCGCTGCGCGAGGTTAAGAATTGGGGCTCTTAACGCACAGACAAGTGACATGGGATGCACCTGAGACAACCGCAGGGTTGGTCGGACCGCATTCATAACCAGGAGCAGATGCCTTAGCGCAAAGATTCACATCCATACTTGTAGTATCACCGATGAACGTCCCGTTCGGCAGACAACCTTTTCCAAATGTAGCCGCTATAGCGGGCCTATTCACAGGTTTTACTATAGTTTGCTGCTCAAATTTTCCATTAGGCTTACCATCTGGACCACCCAGACCTATGTCTATAGTCTGCGTTGTTGTTTCGCCGGTAGGCAGTGGAATTGCTTGACACCCCCCCATTAGGCCGCCGCCGCCGCCCTCCTCACCATAAGCCGCCTTCCACATCAGCTGGACGCCCTCGCCTGTCCTAAGGCAGGCGATGATGGCTTGTTCATTACCGTCCATTGTGGTTGTTCCCAAGTTGGTGCAAAGCTTCCCTTTGCAGACGAGTCCGGGGCGAGGCTCACAGGGTTTTTCTGCAGCAACGGCCGGAGAGATAAGACCCGTTATAGCCAGTAACAATCCAAAAGCACGCAACATTAAAACCTCCCTAACTGGTGGCCGGGGAGCAGGAAAGCCTGTGAGCCTCGCCCCGGAACGACGCACAACGCACCGTTCTCGAAAACAGTATATCAAAAAGGGATAAACAAGCGGTTAACGGCGCGGGGCCACGGCGGATAGCGGCCTTTCGCTTTACATTGGCGGACTTTCAATCCGCACACGGTTGCTCTTGATCCTTTTGTAGACTTCAAGGAATTTGTTCTTCAATTCATCCCGTGACATGGGCTTCATGATATAGGCCGCGGCTCCCGCGTGGATGGCCTTTAAGATGCTTTTCCCTTCGCATTCCGCCGTTACCATGATGAAGGCCGTGCCGGCGTGTTCAGGCTTCGTGCGGAAATAGGTGAGGACATCGAGTCCCGAGATGTCCGGCATCATCCAGTCCAGCAACACAATATCGAAAGGCCCGTCGGCGTCCCTGGCCTTTTCGATGAGGCCGATAGTTTCCCTGCCGTTCTTTGCCGTTTCAGGGGCAACGCCTATTTCCATAAGCGCGCTCACGATGGTTATACGCACCAAAAAATGGTCTTCAGCGACAAGGACTTTAAGTGTGTTCAAGGTCGATTGCATGTTCCAGAGAGCGGCTATGTTGCCTTGACGCCTGATCGTAGGCGGCCTGTATCATGGCGCGCAATTCCACGCGCTTGTTGATGCGTTGTTGCACGGGTTGGGGCAGGTCGATTATTTTAAGGATGTTTTTCTTCAAAAGGGCCAGAAGGATGTCCTCGATGGAACGCACCATTTCGCCGTCCGTGCGGTGCAGTTCGGCCAGATAGCCCGCGATCCCTGCGGGATCTAGACCCTGCGCGCGCAGGAACGCGTCAAGTTCCGCATGGTTATGGGGCACCATTTCGGAGCCGTGGATAAAGCCCGCGCTGACATGGTAAATTTTGCCTTTAGGGTCACGCAAGATATAGGGCATAAGACTTTCTTACGGAGTAAGGGTTTTCGCACATGGTTTATTTTAAACCCTAAACCTTATGGGTTTATTAAGACGCCCCATCCTTCCCATCCCTAGCCACGCCCCGCGCTAAGGAGCGGGATCGACGGCGAGGAAGTTCGAGGCATCGATGGTGCTGCCGGCGTCGAGGGTCATGCGGCCGGGCTGAAGACCTGCGGCGTCGCCCCACCAGTTGTGTTGGGCTTTAAGCTCGCCGTTGTCCATATCGGCGCGGATATCCGTGCCCGTGTTGCCGAAGACGCGGTTGCCGCCCGTGCTGCCCAAAGCGCCGCCGCCCATGTCCACGACGAACGTCCCCGTCGTGTCGTCGTCGATGAAGACGCCGTTGCTGCTATTTCCCGTTGCCGTGACGTTCTCGACCTCTACGCCGTTGAAGCTGCCCTGGTTCAAGGCAAGCACATAAAGCCCAGCGCCCGTGTTTCCGGAAGAGGTGACCTGTTGCAGGCTGGCGTTGCTGATCTGCCCGCTGTTGGTTGCGTAAACCGCGAGGCCGATGTTGCCATTGTTTTGGGCAAGGATATTGGAGGCGGTGAGAAAGTCGATCGATGAGCCCGCTCCATCAGCTTGGATTACTGTGCCGCCGCCGCCGCCGTTGCCTGAGGTGGTGACATCCTGGAGGGAAGCCGCGCCGATCTGTCCACCAGCCGAGGTGCTCAGAAGGAGGCCGCGATCTCCGTTTGCTTGGGCAAGGATATTGGAGGCGGTCACGGAGTCAATGGAGGAGCCTGCGCCGGTGGCAAAAATTCGTCCGCCTATTAAGATGTTGCCTGAAGAGGTAATGTTTTGGAGGGAAGCCGAACCGATCTGTCCACCAGACGTGGTACGGACATAGAATCCGTTGCCCCCATTCGTCTGCACGAGGATGTCGGAAAGTGCAACGTTGCCAATCGACGAGCCTGCGCCCTCAGATTGCACGTTAACACCAACGCTCGCGTTACCCGAAGCGGTGACGTTCTGCGCCGTGAAGGTCCGGCCTTCGCCTGCCGTGTTGCTAAGCGCGTAGAGGCCATAGCGTCCGTTGTTTTGCGTGGTGACGTTGTCCACGGTGGCCGTCGCGTTGAGGATGTTGACGCCGTCCTGCGCGGCCCCGTCCACCGTGAAGCCGGAGAGGAGCGCGTTGTCGCCGGTGACGGTCACGCCGTTGCCTTCCGCGTTCACGTTCGTGATGACGGGGGCCGTCCCCGCCGCCCTCAGGACCACGCCGGTGAAGTCGCCCGATTGTATGGAAAAGCGCCCACCGTCATAGACGAAGGCGGAGCCTGCGCCGATCATCTGCACGTCCGCGCGGCTCAGCGTGATGCCCTGGTTTTGCCCCGCCGTGGTGCCGTCGCCGCGCGCGATGTAAACAACGTCATGGTCCTGCATAACAGTCTCGGCAGCGGCCAGCGTGGCGAAGGGGCGGGCAAGGCTTCCGTCGCCGTCCGGAGCGGCGGTGTTGTCCACATAAAGCACGCGCTGCGCCTCGCCCGTCGCGGCGTTGAGCACGGGGGCTTCCTGCGTGGGAGCGCCCACGACGGCGGCGCTGGTCACGATATCGACGTCCCGCACGGGAAGCGCCGTCATGCGGGATCTCAATCCCGTTGCCGGTTCGTCCGGCCCCCCAACGGCAAAGTGCAGCCGCGCGCCGAGCCAGCCTTGACGGCCCCGCTCATCGTCCCATTGGCCTTCGGCGGTCAGGGCGAGGTTTTGCGTGAAGTCATAGGTAAGCCGCGCCCGCCCGCCCATAAGGCTTTTCCCGCCATCGGCCTTGAACCTGAAGCCGCCCGCGTGCGCCCAGAGATCGGGAAGGAAAGGAACGCGGACGCCAATCTCGGCGTCGAACCCGTGCATGGGCTTCTCGGTCAGGACCATGGGGGCCGTCTCGGTCACGAAGATGCTCGTGCCGGCAAGGAAGGGGCCGGAAAGGGCGGTCCCCGAGGCGGGGCCGTAGGGGACGCTCTTGTCGCCCGTGAGCGGTATATAGCCGTTGGCCCGCAGCTCATAGACAGAGCTAAGCCACTCGCCGCCGAGCGTGGCTTGCGTGTGCCATTTGTTCGTCGTGTCCGAGAGCTTGCGGTCATAGAAGGCGTAGGCCCCAAGGATGCCGTCCCAGTCGGTCAGGAATCGCACCCCAAGCCCCGCGTTGCCTTCGCGGTTGTGGAACTCGTCCATCTTGAAGCGCAGATCGGCGAACAGCAGGCTGTCCGCGCTGCAGGCCACGGGCAGGAAGGCCGTGGTCGAGCCGAGGTTGCGCTCGGAGCCCGCCTTGAACTCAAAGGAAGCCGAACCCGGGTAATACGGGCACGGCGCTATCGGTTCCGCGCCCGCGTCCTGCGCCGCAACCGCCGACGCCAAGGCCAGCCCGGAAAGGGCCACCCCAAGGGCAACGGCAGAGAGGAAAGGACGGTGAGACATGGCGAAGCTCCAGAAGCTCTTGAAACGGGATACACAAACCGCAGTCTGTTAGACCCTATGCGCAGAAGTGTTAAAAAAGGGTTTCATGGGGAGAGGCCGGGAGCTCGATGTTCTTGCTTGCTCGAAAACCACGTTCTATAAAAGGCCACCAGTTATCCGAGAGGCGGCATTACCTTAGAGGAGGACAAGACCATGCGCATCAGCACAAAAGGACGGCTTGCCGTGATGGCAATGGTCGATTTGGCACGCAACAACCGTGATAATCCTATGATTCCGGTGTCGTTGTCTCTCATTGCCGAAAGACAAGACATGTCCTCATCGTACCTCGAGCAGCTCGCCGTGCCTTTGAAAAGCGCGGGTCTTGTGAAAAGCGTACGTGGGCCTGGCGGCGGCTATTTGCTCACGAAACCACCTGAGGAGATCACCCTATCCGAAGTCATTTCCGCCGTCGATGATCGTCAACCACGCATCCAGATCGATGACCCTACGCAAGCCAGCGCAAGGCAAGTAACCGACTTGCTGTGGCAGTCCGTCGACGATTCGATCTTGTCCTATTTGGGAACTGTCACTTTGGCCGATGTTGATAGCTGCTCGTTTAGCAAAACAACAGCTAACGGCCTGCGGACGACCGGAGATGAACTCCAAAAATGTTGTGCTTCGTCTCCGTAAACATTACTGCACCCGCGACAAGCCCTTAAGACCCCCGGTCGTTGTGGCCCGGGTCTTTGTGACCGCCTTACAGTCAGGGAACATAGCCTCTTCCCGCTCCGCTTACGCTTTCGTTCTCGCACGAAAGCACGAAATCTTCCTACCCCGCGTTGAACATGTGAAGCTGCCTGAGCGGCGCTTTCAAGGGTTCCGGCCGCCGCCCAACAGGCGGCTTCTTTTTCCTATTGCCCGCGCCGTTTTTGGGTGGTGCGGTAATATCATGAATGCCGGCACACGTGAAGCCGAGCTGGTATTCATAAGGGATGCTGATCATGCCGAATCCGCCGTTTCTTTCCCTGATACCGTAAACGACCACGACAAGCGTGTTTTCGTTTATGCTCAACCAGGCGTCCGGTTCCTTGCGCATCCCTTCCCTCTTTTGCTCGGCGAAGTGTTGTTTGAATACGGCCTGCGCTTCGGCAAGCGAAGAAAGAACGTCGTTCGACATCCTTTCTGTATTGGTGCCTTACAACGCTGTGTCAACGATTCGAGGAAAAAGCATCCCGGGTCGGCAAACGGAATAGGCAGAAAAGAAGAAAGCACGAAAGCCCGCCCGCCCCACTTTAGGGCCGTGGGATAAAGTGGCAATGAAGGGGGTCAAAGTGGGTCAAAAACGCTGTTTGTGCCGCAAATCCGCCAGCCTGCGCGCCAACGCTACGGCGTGGCGGACCGGGTGCTACTCGCCCCCTGTCACGAGCAAGAGCGTGACAGGCGACTCCCCGAGCCCGCAGGCGGTCTCGGCCCTTCCGCCTACGCCAAGGCTTCGGCGGACAAGTCGGGTAACGCCCCCTTTCGCAAAGGGCTAAGGGGCGCTGCCCCTCGCGCGCGCAAGGGTGAAGCCACGGAAAACCGTGGCCAAGGGGCGGGGTGTCCCCGGCCTTCCGCGCCCGCCGAAGACGGGAGCTTGTGCAGGCCGGGTGATCCCCCTCCCCGCCCCCTGCCCTTGCGCTTGCTACCTCCGCTCTCCGCGAGGCTCGAAAGGTGCAGCAGCCGCTGCACCTCAATAGCCAAAAGGAGACAAGACCATGCCCAATGAATATTTCTGCCGCGCCTACCGGTACGAGCTGTATTCCGCCATGTGCGAGATCGAGACTGAAACGCAAGAAGAGGCCCTGCAGAAGCTGAAACAGATGGAGGAAGACGGCGATTTGCTTTTCGACGGGTTTTGTGAAGCAATGCCCGTCAACGAGTTCGTCGTTGAGCCCTGCGAAGGCGATGCCGGCGAGCTTACGCAAACCTTTCCTGAAAACTGCCTGTATGATCAACGCCGGATCAACAAGGCCCTCTTAAAGGCGCTCAAGACCGCCGAAGCCTTTATGTCCGCCCTTGAGGGCGATGAACGGCACGAAGGCCTTGCGGGCAAACTGGCCGCCATCCGCACCGCTATGGCGGAGGGCCAGGCGAAAGAGTGAGCCTTTTGTCGCGCGTGCTTTCGTGCTTTCGATTTAGCACGAAAGCACGCATGCCCCCACTTTTCGCCAGTGGCGAAAAGTGGGATTTGGGATGGCAGACTACGGGGCGGCGGCTCGGGATCTGTTCGCCCCCGCCTCACTACCGGACAAGTGGAAATGCTTGCAGAGCCCCAAAAAGGACGTGTAAAACAAGGTTGACAAGTGACAATTGTCTCTTTACGCTTCGTTTTATGATAAAACGATTTCAACATCGCGGCCTTAAACGGCTCTTCGAAGACGATGATCGGAGAGGCATCAACGCCGAGCATGTTGAAAAGGTGCGTCGCATTCTGGCTCAATTGAAAAGCTCGTCTCGACCAGAAGACATGGACATCCCAGGTTTCAAGCTTCATCCGCTCAAGGGTGGTTTGGCCGGATTCTGGAGCGTCACAGTAAGGGCGAATTGGCGGATTATCTTCAGATTCGAAGACGGCGACGCTACAGACACTGATTTGATCGATTACCATTAGCGGAGGACGGTGACATGACCACGATGAAGAACCCCCCGCACCCAGGCGAGACGGTTCGTTATGACTGCCTTGAGCCTTTAGGGTTGACCATAACCGAAGGAGCCAAGGCGCTTGGCGTGACCCGCCAGGCGCTCAATAACCTTGTGAACGGAAAAAGCGGGATTTCGCCGGAAATGGCGATCCGGCTTTCCAAGGCCTTCGGCAGCAGCCCGGAAACCTGGCTCAAGATGCAGCTCGATTATGATCTTGCGAAGGCCCGGCAGGGTGAGGGCAAGATTCACGTCAAGCGGGTGCAGAAGAAGCCGGACAATCAGCCCCACGTTGTTTAGAAGGACAATAGTCTCAGGCGTGCTTTCGTGCTTTCGATTTAGCACGAAAGCACGTACGCGCCCACTTTTCCCCAGTGGCAAAAAGTGGGCGTTCAGAAATTCAAGCCGTTACAGGCCTTTTCGTGTCCGGCTTTGAGGCCCTCTTCCGAAAAACTTTCTGCACGCCATAGCTCCATCACGGACGGGGAACCAGCCACAGGAACCGTGACGCCCGCCCTCACCCTTTGGGCTTATCCTTGTTTCTCGTGCCAAGAATCGTGCTTTCTTACTTTCGTGAAAGCACGAAAGCCTGATTCGCCGCGCACGGGGGCAGACAAGGCCGTGAAAAATACCCATAATCCGAATCAGTCCATCCCCAACCTCAAGGAGACACAAACCATGTCCGATGAAAAGAAACGGCCCTCCCATAGGGCCTATGCCGTCGAGAACTTCTCCGTAGGCGACGAAGAAAAGGCAAACTGGGCCGAAATCGGGGCCGCCTGGCCGCACAAGGACGGCAAGGGCCTCGACCTCAATCTCAAACTTATGCCGCTTAATGGCCGCGTCGTCTTGCGGGAGAACAAGGACGTTTCCTGATCCCTTTAGTCCCATGCGCCCAAGAGGAAACTCTTGGGCGCTTTTTTCACTCCGTATAAGATAGTTCGTGCTTTCTTGTTTTCGTTTCTCTATAGTCGGGCACGAAAAAACGAAAACGTTTTATCTGTCTGGAACGAAAACAAGAAAGCACGAGACGAAGAAAGACCGCTCATGAAAACCATCGTTTTCGCAAGCCAGAAGGGCGGGGCAGGGAAGACCACCCTTGCCGCGCACCTGGCCGTCATCGCCGAAAAGACAGGCGACGGCCCTTGTGTCCTGATCGACACCGACCCGCAGGCATCCCTTGCCGCTTGGTGGAACGGCCGGCAGGACGAAACGCCAAGCTTCGCCCCCGTGACCCTGAAGGACCTTCCCGCCAAGCTCAAGGCCCTTGCCGACGCCGGTTACACCTACGCCTTCATCGACACGCCGCCCGCCATCACCGAAGCCATCCGGGCCGTGGTGGAGCAGGCGGACTTTGTCCTGATCCCCACGCGGCCAAGCCCGCACGACTTGCGCGCCGTCGGCCGCACCGTCGAGCTGGCCACGGACGCGAACCGTCCTTTCGCCTTCGCCGTCACGCAAGCCAAGCCCAACACGCGGTTGACGGTTCAAGCCGTCACGGCCCTGTCCGAGCATGGTGTTGTGGCGTCGGCGATTATGCACGACCGCGTGGACTACGCGGCTTCCATGATCGACGGCCGCACCGTCGTCGAGATCGACCCGCGCGGCCGCAGCGCCGCCGAAGTCATCGAGCTTTGGCTTTTCGTGAAAGAGAGAATGCAAGAAGGCACGAAAGCAAGATAAATAGAAAGCACTAATAACAGAAGGAACTCAACATGGCCAAGAAAACCGCCGATCTGTCATCCTCCCTTGTGGCCGTCAAGGGCAAGGCGAGTGTCCCCGCCGACGCCACGCCGCGCCAGCCCGCCGCGCCGGCCGCCGAAGCCCGCTCCAACGCGCCCCTTAACTTCAAGGTCGATCCGGACTTCCGTCGACGCTTCCGCCAATGCGCCGCCGACGCGGATTTGAAGCTGAATGAGCTTTTGCGCGAAGCTCTGGACGCCTGGGAAGAAAAACGCGGCATCAGGCACTAATCGCTTGACGCCGGGCAAAGAACAGGGCCGAAATGGCAGTCCCGAAGGGGAGGGGAGGGCATGAGCGCCGAGAAAAAACAAGAGAGCGAATTCGACAAGCAGATCGCCGCAGCCGGCATTAAAGACCCGACGCTTATCAAGTCTTTCAAAAACCTTCACGAAAACATCAACAAGCGTGAGAGCGAAAAACCCTATCAGCTCGAGATGTGGCCGGACAAAGACAGGGGCGTGCCGAACGAGCTCAGCCGGTCGGCCTTGTTTCCCGCCATCCACCCCAAAAAACGCGCCGCCCTTCAAAACCAGTTCATCGCCGCGCAAGGCCCTTATTCCATTCACTACACCGGCTTGCAGCTCGACCAGTCCTATTTGAACGTGTTTCTTGGCATCATGCACCTTGCGCGCGGCGTGCACGAGGGCAACCTTGTCCGTTTCTCCGGCTACCAGCTCCTGAAACTGATAGGACGGCCGACAGGCGGGGCCGATCACAAGTGGCTTTATATGGCCTTCCAGACCTTAACCGCCACGTCCGTTGCCGTCATGAAGGACGGCAAGCGCGTCTTCTGGGGCTCCCTTCTGCCGCGCGGCGAGGGCGACCTTGAAACCGGCAAATACGTCGTTGAAATCTCCCGTCAGCTTGCCGGGCTCTTTGATCGCGGCTTCACCCGCGTCGAATGGGAGCAGCGCCGGCAATTGCTTCACAAGCCCCTGGCGCAATGGCTGCAATTCTACTACGCCAGCCACGCCAAGCCGTTGCCCGTCAAGGTGGCCTTCCTTCGCGAGACAAGCGGCAGCGCCACACAGGCCCTATGGAAGTTCCGCCAGAACCTGAAAACCGCCTTGGATCAAATCCAGGCCGTGGGCATCATCGACAAATGGGAGATCGGGAAGGACGACCTCGTGCACGTCTGGCGCACGCCCTCCCTCTCCCAGCAAAAGCACCTTCAAAACCACAAAGAACCGGAATGAAGGCACGGGTTTCGCGGGTGGTTCCCCTTAAAACAACGTTCTTCAAGACGGCCAGGCACGGTCTTCGCGCCAGGACCGACGCTATTTAGCAAAACTAGCGGGTTTCGAGGGTGGGTCAAAATGCGCCGCTAAAGCTCCAACTAGCGGGTTTCGAGGGTGGGGGGTAGCGGGTTTCGAGGGTGGACGTAGCGGGTTTCGAGGGTGGTTGAACGGGTTTCGAGGTAGATAGGGCGGGTTTCGGGGTAGAAAAGTAGCGGGTTTCGAGGGTGGAAGGTAGCGGGTTTCGAGGGTGGTTCCCGCTCAAAACACAGGCCAATATCATTGTTTAATCAATAAGTTGTCACGCTCCCCGATTCGCCCTAATCTTTTTCTAATCCTTTTTAATCTTAAAGATAGGGGCTGCGGCCCGCTCCGGAGCGGGGAGGCAGACGAGCGGAAGCACCAAAAGCAAAAACCAGGGCTATAGGAAAAAGAAAGAAGCGGAGCGCAGGAGAGGGCTCCAGGATCGATTTTCAGAGGCAGGGGTAGGGGAGAGTACCCCCAAGACCATTCAGCGCGTCTACGGGGCTTAATTTCACGCCCTGGCAGCCCTCCTTTGGGCGACGGCGAGGTGAAAAGCGACATGGACAAAAAGCGTAAGGCTCTCTACGACCACCAAAAGGCGTATTACGAAAAAATCTACGAGGAAATCAAGCAGCTCCCCAAAGAACTTCAAAAGATGAAAATCACCCTCGAGCGCCAGAGAAGGCGGATCGTTATCAACTGGCCCGATCCCGAGCAACCCGAACTCACACCATGGCAGCTTTACGAACGCGCCATAAAAAAGCTAGACGGAGAGGAAAACGTTTAAACGTATCAGCAGGGCAAATTCGCACGCAAAGCCCGCGCCCCTCCTTTCCTATTGCCCGCCTGGCTCCGGTTTCAAAAGGCGAGCTCCCGAATCCGCCAAGGCATTGAGGGCAGCATCCGCCTTCCGGACCGGAACGGACACCCACCTTTCGCAGTATCCGGACGCAACGTCCTTTATGTCCTGAAGACCGATAGAGCGGAGCAGGGCCGTTTCCGTTTTTTCGTCACCCTGCCACCGGATTTCAACGCGTCTTTCTCGCATAGTTGTCGGCATTGTTTCCCTTGCTCGGCCTATGTTGGCGAAGGAGTCTCCAGTTTTCTTGTCCGTTTTGGGCGTTCATCAACCCGTTCAAAAGACCTTTGACCGGGATTTTTCCAATATTGGGTGCGCTCCTGCCAGTCCATGGCGTAACCTTGCCTCATCACATAAGCCCACGCCATATCCCTTTCGTCGGAACCGTTTGAAGAATACCCGTCTTCCCTGGGGGAAGCGGCCCAATTCATGATGCCGCATACGTCCGCTATAAAGCCTCTTAAGACGGTTTCGGGCGGAACTTCGAGTTCCTCGCAGAGATTGAGAAACTCATCAGGCAGGTTCACGCAACATTTTCGTTTCCTTGGGGGCATGACGTCGACCTCCTTCAAGCCAGTCCTAGTTTATGCTTTAGCATTTCGTTCCAGTCCTTCCCAGCCTTGGGCACCACCCGCCGGAGCTCACGGTCGGCCGGGGCAAGCGCCCTCACTTCGTCCGCGAGCTTTTGCCCCGGCTCATCATTGTCGAAAGCCAACAACACGACCGCGCCGACCGGCAGCTTTTCCATGGCGCTGCGCAAAAGGCCAGGTTGTTCCTTCTCGAGATCGCCGCGTTGTGTCGGGCTAAGCTCCCCGCCCGTGGACATGAACCGCGTTCCTAGTTCATCCGGATGCAAGACCTGATAGGATAAGGCGTCAATGGCCGTTTCGGTGAACACAAGTTGTCGGTCCGTCGTAAATGCCTTGCTGTACCACAAGCCTTTCAGGCCACCAGGCGCGAAGCCGGTAAAACCCTTGTTCTTGATCTCGTACCCGCACAGGCCTTCGCGGTCATAGTGCGGAAAGAGAGCGTTGTTGCGCCGGTCCACGCGCACACAGCCGGCAAAGCGCGGCAAAGCCAAAACCTCCGGGTCCAGACCCCGGCTTGTCAAATAGGGCAGGGACACGCAAATTCGCGCGAGCTCCCATTCCCTTATGACGGCTGTGCGATCACGGGAAATAGGCACAAGGTTCTTTGCGAACATGGGAAGTTGAACGCCGGCCGGCCGCGGCGATCCCAGCCACTCCCGCAGCAGCTTGCGGACCCGGCCAAGGCTCCCGCTGCCCCTCTTTTGCAGGAAATCAATGATCGTCCCGTTGTCGCGGTCATCCCGCACGCTGAAGTATATCCAGTCCCCCGATGCCTCGTTGCGTGCAATGATGATTTTATCCCCGTTCGGATGTCTCATCACCGCCGAATTGCGCGAGCTCTCCCGACGGTCGAGCCCATAACCGCGCGAGGCGGCATACTCGGAAAGGTTTATTTGAGATTTGAATCGCTCTAATTCTTCATCCGGCATCGACAAAACAACCTGTTTGTTGAAAGTGGTAAAACACCCCCGTTTTCAGGGGGCGAAGTGGGAATCCTGCCCGACTTGGTGGTGTGTTTTCAAGGTCGAAAGTGGGAATTGGCAAATATTATTTTTCTCTTTATCCTTATTTCCCTTCTTTCTTTTCGAACAGCTTGTCGATTTCCTCGTCTATCTCTTTCTCAAAATCGGCCATAGATTTCGGCTCGTCATACACCTTGAACGCGGCGGCCATTTCATCCAAAACGTCGTCTTGCCCGATTAGAGCCCCTCTTTTCACTAAGAAAATGGGGTTCATGTTCTCTTCACAGAAGGCATAGCAGCCGTTGCTTTTGGACTTGGCGAGCTTTACCCCCATGCGCCCTATGGCATCCCGGAAGTTTTGCGTATCGGGGCGGGACATCTTCCACTGGTTAACGATGGCTTCCCATCGCTCCATTGGCTTTTCTTTTTTGAAAACCTCTTCAGAAAACGCTGAATATTCTTTTGGTTTTTCTAGTTTAGCGGTGTGCAGATTGTCGTTGGCTGCCGGTTTGCTCTTTGCCTCAGATGATTCTTGCCGCGTCATTTTCTCAGGTTGCGGTTGTGGGTGAGGGGGTGTTTTGGGTCTTGCTTTAGACGATGCCCTTTCTGTTGGCTCTTCTCTATAATAATATGATGGTACTTTTCTTGCGGGCTCTTTATTTAATGGCGTTTTCGGTTGCACCGGTTCTGGTTTAAACGAAGTTTCCTCCGCTACTGTTTCTCCTGAAGGGCCTTCATTGGATGAAGGTTCTGATTCCAGCGGCTCTTCCGCATTGAATGAATCATCCGCCAACGCCTTTTCCAACAGATCATCCATCGTCTCTTCGGCGGGCTCTTCTTTGGGTGGTGGCGGCTCTTTTACAGGCTCTGCTTTGGATGATGATGTTTTTCCTGCTGGCTCTGCTTTGAAGGAGGAGCTTGTTGCCGACCGGTAGCGCGGATCGTCCCACAGTTGCGGTTTTTTGAACTCATCATCATCGAAATAGGCCACGCGCTTTGTAATAATCGGGCACGATCCTTGCGCCAGAACCAGCATGTTTTCAGGCTCCGGACAGTGACCGTTTGCCCTTCTTTTGTTGGCGAACTGCATCATGATTTCTTCGGGCGCGAGCAGAGGCCGCATGGTCTCGCTCATGCTCTGACTCTGCGCGATGCCGTAAATGTTTTGGGACTGGCCCCGCGTTTCAACAACCTTATGGCCGAGGAAGTCCGACCAGTATTTAGCCGTCTCGTAATCCTGCAAGCTGAACACGGCCCGCACGCCCGCGTTGCCGATGAAGGAGGCCCACCGGCCTTTGTAAAGGTCTTTCATTTGAGCCACGTCCTGAAACACCGTCCAAAGCTGGATGCCGTAGCCCGCGGCAAGGCCAACCGCATTCTCGACGGCGGACATGTGGCCGAGTGTGGCGAGCTCATCGAGCATGAAACACACGGGCAGGGAAGGCGGGTTAAGCGTGTCCGTCATCTCGTCGAGCGCCGAAGTCAGGACAAGGCGTAACCAACGGCTGAAAACCGGAAATTTCGGCGCGGACAGGCAAAGAAAAACCGTCATGGAGCTGTTGCGCCACGCCTTGAAATCCACCTCGTTGCCGTCGCCGGAGGCCGACAGGCATTTGATGATGAAAGGGTTGTCTAAAATCTCGGTTTCACGTTGCGCCGTGGAAATAATGTTGCCGCGTTCCGTAGGCGGCGTTTGAAGGAATGAAGCCGCGAGAGCGGCAACAAGGCCGTCCGCCAATGTCGTTTCTTTCATATCCTCAAGCGTTTTTGTACAGTCACGAAGCAGCAAGCGCCGCACCATGCCAAGGTCTTTTTCCTTTTCCGAAATCTCCGGCGCGGCATACACGTACAGGATGAGCGCCGCAAGGAGCTGTTGAGCGCTTGCCGTCCAGTGGTCCCGCTTTCCGAAGTCTCCCATACTCAGCGCCGCCGCCAAAGCCTTGCTTTCCGCTTCCATGTTTTCCGGCGTGAAGCGCGAGAGCGGGTTGAAACGCGATTGCGGCTTGCCGGAGATTCCGAACGGATCGAGGTAACAAACCGTGTCGTTCAGTTTATCGCGCCGGCGTCCCGTGGCTTTGGCGTTCTCACCCTTGGGATCGAGCACGAAGGCGGAGCCTTTATAGCGGAGCAGGTGAGGGATAATCAGCGACACGCCCTTGCCGCTTCGCGTGCTGGCCATGATCAAGGTATGTTTTTCATTGGCAAGACACAAAGGCCCGCCGTTGACATGCCCGAAGGCATCCCCGCCCGTGTGGCAAAGCTTTTGAACCTCTTGCCCCGTGGCGAAGCGCGCGCCTTTGGTGTCGTCGGGTTCATCGGGCGGTTGTTCACCCCGAAGCCAGAAGCCAAAGCGCGTAATGTAGCCGACAAGGCCCGTTTGCTGTTGCCGGTAGGTCTTTAAGGTGTTGTCGAACTGCAAAAGCTGGTTGAACATGATCACCGGCAGAGCGACGCAAAAGGCGAAACTTTCCATCATGCCCCAGCTTATCATTTCAAGGCCCGTCTGAAGGGCAAAGCCACCGGCGAGCAGCATGATAAGGGGTGGAGCAACGGCATAGGAAAAGATGGTGAAGAGGCCCTCTTCGGGTAAAAGCGTTCCGGCCCAACTCAACCACCCTACAAACGGACGGCCTACCAGCATCCCAAGGGCAAGCCCGCCCCACGTCACCTGCGGCCAGCGATCAAGCCGCCACGGGTTGTAGCGCAGGAGAACAAGACCGGCGGCACCGGCGAGCGCCCAAAAGTTGAAAGCAAGGCTAAGCTTTTCCGACAGGGAATGACCCAAGCCGGAAGCCGCCAGAAACATGGCTATCAAACCGTTGAGGCCGTCCGGTTTTTTGGCTTCTTGAGGACCACTCATTAACGCCATAATGTTCTGAACGATGTTGGTGCCAAGCCAAGAAACCGCGAAGGCCCACAACACGTAGGCGAGAACAACCGCCAAAATAATCAACCCGCCAAAGCGCGACCCTTTGAACCTTGCAACCGTTGTCAGCTCAAGTTTTGTAAAAAGCAGGGCAGCGCCGCCAAGCGTCAGCAGTTCAAAGCCGGTCGAGAGATGGTGAGACCCGCTTTTAATACGCACAAGAATAAAAAAACATCCGATAATCGTAAGAACCACGCCCATGCCCATGTCATGGCGCTTTTGCCGCCCTTCTTTTTCCGTAGCCGCATAAAAGGCAAAACAGGCTACGCCTATCAAGACAAAGGCAAGATCAACAACGATGTTATCGAAGGGGAAGAGACCATATAATTTCGGGAAAAGATGCCAAGCGAGCAGAAACATAAAAAACAGACAACCGCCACTCACTATGAGCGCAATGCTGCTCACACGACCGGCATCGGCGCGGGCAGTCCGCGCCGCCTTAAGACGCCACAACCCGAGAGCGACCGGCACAAGAGAGAGGGCGTAAACGAAGCCTAAAAAAAAACCGTTCGGCCAAGATTTGTTAGCGGGCAGCAAAGCCATGAAAATGATGAAACAGCCGCTCACCATGAGCGCAAGACAAGCCATGAAGCACAGCCTATAAAGACGCATACATTTTTACCTCGTTTTCTTTTTCCTATTGCCCGCCTTTTTCAGGGGGAGTTTGTGGGATTGAGTGGCAGTTAGGGGGCGAATCCGATTTTGCCCGCCGACCTGTCCGCCATAGCGCGAAGCGCGACGGCGGAAGCTTTACGCAGGCGGGTTGAGTCCCCCTTTCCTCTTCAGAAGAGTTTTCAATAGAGCCAACCTAACAAAAACCCCTTCGAACGTATCAAGGCTTCCGCAGTCAATTTTGTTGCGCCAGCGCCGCGCGAGCTGAGCCGCCGTGCTTACACTCCCAGCGCCACACCTCGACCGGCGCAACAAAAATGCCCTGTCCCTGTGCTGAAAAAGACAAGGATTCATTCGCCGCCATGCGTCGAAAGTGAATCCGTCTTTTTCAGCACAGCAGAAGCCATGACACGCAGGGGAGTTTTGTTTGTTCGGCTCTATTGCAACCCTAACCGAAAGGAAAAAACCATGAGCAACAAGCCAACACACAATGCCTATATCGTCACAACCCCGAAGGAAGATAACGGCAAGGCCAGTTGGCATCTTGTCGGGGCAGCGTGGCCGCACAAGAACGGTAACGGCTTTGACGTTGTGATTACCGAAGGCATCAGCGTTACGGGACGCATCGTTTGCACCGAACGCAAAGAGCTGCCGCCGAAAGCATAGACAAAAGAAGCGAGGGCGCAACAATGTGCCCTCGCTTTTGTGTTATCTGTAAGTCTTCCAAGAAAGGACAGGATGCCATGGTAAACTCTAACGATCCGCAGCACGCATGGGACATCACTAACATCCTTCTCACGAAGTGGACTGATGAGATAGATCAAATGGGCAATGCGAAGATTTGCGCTTTTGTCTGGGCTGAAGGCGACATTCAATTTAGTGAGTCCTTGCCGGAAGGAGCCGTCAAATTGGCAGCAGGAGAGCGCAAGAGGATTATGCCTAAAATCAAATCTTACGCGCGTGCCTGCCGTACCGATGAAGGCATACAGTATTATTTGCCAGGTATTCCCGAAGCTCAAAACGATGAAGAGAAAATATTGGCCGTTATCCGATTTTGGGAGCTTCTCTTTAAAACCGGCATCCTTCCTGACGAGATGGACGAAAATGGATCACCTCCGATATGGCGGCGGAAGACGTGAGCAACCTCGCCGCGCTTTTTCTTTTCCTATTGCCCGGGCTTTTTGTCTTCAGGCGTTTCGGTCGTGCCGTCTTCCAGCCATCTTTTGCGGCGCAGGAAATCACGATCCCGTTTCGAAGTTATCGACTTTTTCAGGATTTCCTTTACGAAAAACGCCGTTGAGGGATCGATTTTGGAATCGGCTAACAGGCTCTCGCCAATAAGCACCTTAAGGCGATCTTCTTCTTTTTTCTCCTTTGCCTTTTCCCGATGTTCAAGGGCTTTAAGCTGTTCTTCGAGTTTTTCTTTTTTTTCCTTCAACGTTTCAAGCTTGCTCTTGGCCTCCATAAAACCCCCTTTTGAAAGTGGAAATTTTTACCATTTCTTAACGCGTGTTGTAAAATGTGATCTGTGAGCTTTTGCCGGATTCGGTGAGAAAGGGCGCATGGTGTAGTGGCGGAATATACTACAGGGCGCACTTATACAAACTCCGTTTGTTGGGCGGGCTGCCATCCGGCAGCCCAGAAAAGCAAAACCACCCCTTGCCATTCGGTAAGGTCTGCATGAAGGAGCCATCCTTTTGGCAATCTTTCATCTCACAGCAAAAATCGTATCGCGCAGCAAGGGTCAAAGCGCGGTTGCGAAAGCGGCCTACAACGCCCACGACCATTTGACGAACGACAAGACCGGCGAGCGCCATGACTACCGGCACAAGGGTGAGGTTAGGTTCTCAGGCATCTTCGCACCGAAGAACGCGCCGGACTGGGTGCGAGAGCGTGAAAGGCTGTGGTCGGAAGTCGAGAAGGCCGAGAACCGCAAGAACTCGCAGCTTGCACGGGAAGTGGAAGTTGCCCTTCCGAATGAATTGACAGAAGAGCAACGCGAACGGCTTGTAAAAGACTTTGTGCGTGAAAACTTCGTGCGTCATGGCATGGTGGCGGACGTTGCCATTCATGCGCCAAGCAAGGAGGGCGACACACGGAACCATCACGCGCACATTCTCTTGACCATGCGCGAAATCGGCCCCGAAGGGTTCGGCGCGAAAATGCGCGACTTCAACAGCAAGGCCCAGCTCGATAAGTGGCGGGAGAATTGGGAGCGCACCGCCAACCGTTATTTAGAGAAGCACGGCCACGAGGCCCGCATTGACCGGCGGAGCCTCGAGGCCCAAGGCATCGACCGCGAGCCGACGATTCACAAAGGCCCCATCACCACGCAATTCGAGCGCGAAGGCGTTTTGACCGATCGCGGCGGCATCAATCGCGACATCGAAACCCGCAACCGGCAGCGCGAAGAGCTCAAGAAAGAGCTTGAGGACAACGAACGGCTTCACAAAGCCTTGTTGCGGCCCGTCAGCAAAAACGCCGCGCAAATCCGCGATGCTTTCCAGCAGACGGAAGGCGGGGGCGATCTTGCCGCCGCGCTCAAGGAGCGCGGCTTTGCTCTTGCCGCAGTGAGCGCGGCGGACGCGCAGGAAAGCCAGCGCCAGAAGGATCGGTATTTAGAAGCAAGCAAAGAGATCAAAACGGCCAAACGGCCTCCGTCTGTTCTGAAGAAAGGCGATATTGTCCTTGTCAACGAGTACGGTGATATGCACCGGCTCAACGAATACACGACCGCTTTGCCTCGTAGCGCTCTGGAAGAGCGCCTTAAAGGGGGTGTAAGCCGGAATCCCAGAAAATTCCGTCATGGTCGGGGTAATCCCAACATTCATGCAATGAGGGGCCATGACCCCTCTTCCCGATGTACGAAACCTATTCCGTTTCGT
>Ga0208371_1000138_pt1 | contig 26172 bp, 24 predicted proteins | sample SubbioCR12Aug_1A_FD_184827 | JGI IMG/M metagenome (GOLD analysis project Ga0208371, IMG submission 184827) | Serpentinite rock and fluid subsurface biosphere microbial communities from McLaughlin Reserve, California, USA - CR12Aug_1A (SPAdes) | ecosystem: Environmental > Terrestrial > Deep... | reverse complement strand
ATACGGGCCGCCACGGTCACTTCCTTGATGAGTTTGGTGAAAATCTTGCCGCGCTTGGCATCCTGCCGCCCTTTACGGTGCTGGATGTTGGCCCACTTGCTATGACCGGCCATGAGGAGCTCCAAATCGTGAGATGAAAAGAATGGAGCGGAATTTTACCCGGCAGCGCCGTTTCCTTCCTCTCTCTCTCAAGAAAGCAAAGGTGTCACATCCCGACGTGCCAAAGGCGCGCGCCGTTGATGCTTGCCGTTAGCAATCTGTCTGGCTTCGGAATCGTCGGCTGCGAACCGACCGCGTCACTCACCACCGAGCTCGCGCTACAATCGGCGCTGCTCTACGGAGACATCAGCCATGGGAAATCAACTCGAATTGCTCGAAGCCGAGGCTCTGCAACTAACCGTCGGGGAACGCGCAGCTTTCGCCCAGCTACTACTTGCCAGTCTCGACGAAGATGCTGAGCTTGAGGAGGCGTGGGCGGCTGAAACCGAGCGCCGAATTGCCGACATCGAGCGAGGCGCAGTCAAAGTCATTCCAATTGCTGACGCACTTGCACAGGTACGTGCCTCGCTGAAATGAAGCTCGTTGTTGCTCCGGCGGCGCTGGCCGAGCTACACGACGCAGCTGCGTTCTATACGCTGAAAGCGAATGTCGAGCTTGGTCTCGCATTGGTGGCTGAATTTGAACGAACGGCAAATTTCGTTTTGGACAATCCTCTGCTCGGTGCGGTGTTTCGTGGCACCCGTCGGCGATACCCCCTCCGTCGGTTCCCATACAGCATCATCTATCAGGTCGCCGCAGAGGAACTGCGCATTCTTGCCGTCGCACATCACAGACGGCGTCCCGGCTACTGGGTGCATCAAAAGTAGTGACCGTTGCCATCTCGACCAGTGACACCCAACCTGAGCGATAGACCGCATGACCGCCGATTTCCTTCTCGCCCGCAACCTCCACACCGACTGCCGTTTTCTTCCCGCCATGGCCAACCGCCACGGTCTTGTCGCCGGGGCAACCGGCACGGGCAAGACCGTGACCTTGCAAGCCTTGGCGGAACACTTTTCACGCATCGGCGTACCGGTCTTTCTGTCTGACATCAAGGGCGACCTCTCCGGCATCGCCAAGGTCGGGGGCGGCAACGCCAAAGTGGCCGCGCGGGTGCGCGAACTGGGGCTGCAAGACCACGCTGCCGAAGCATTTCCCGTCACGTTCTGGGATGTCTGGGGCGAGGCTGGACACCCGTTGCGTGCCACAGTTTCGGACATGGGGCCGGTGCTGCTGGCACGCATGCTGCAACTCAACGACACGCAGGAAGGCGTGCTCAATCTGGCCTTCAAAATCGCCGATGACCACGGCCTGCTGCTGCTCGATCTCAAGGATCTGCGCGCCATGCTGCAATACGTGGCCGACCACGCACGTACGTTCACCTCTGAATACGGCAACATCTCTGCCGCTTCGGTGGGGGCCATCCAGCGCGGCCTGCTCACGCTCGAAAACCAGGGCGGCGAACACCTCTTCGGCGAGCCCATGCTCAACCTGGCCGATCTCATGCAAACCGAGGGCGGCAAGGGGGTGGTCAACATCCTGGCTGCCGACCGCCTCATGCACTCGCCCAAGGTCTACGCCACCTTGCTGCTCTGGCTGCTGTCGGAACTGTTCGAACAATTGCCCGAAACGGGCGATCTCGACCAACCCGAGCTGGTGTTTTTCTTCGATGAAGCGCATCTGCTGTTTGCCGGTGCCCCCCACGTGCTGGTGAACAAGGTGGAACAGGTGGTGCGCCTGATCCGCTCGAAAGGCGTGGGCGTGTATTTCGTCACGCAAAATCCGGCAGACATCCCCGACGCGGTGCTCTCGCAACTGGGTAACCGCGTGCAGCACGCCCTGCGCGCCTTTACGCCGCGTGACGCCAAGGCGGTAAAAGCCGCAGCAGACACCCTGCGCGACAACCGTGCGCTGGATGAAGCGGCGGCCATCACCGAACTGGGCGTGGGCGAGGCGCTGGTGTCGCTGCTCGACGAGGCGGGTCGCCCCGGCGTGGTGGAGCGCGCCTTCATCGTGCCACCGTGTGCGCAGATCGGCCCAATCACCCCGCAGGAACGGCAGACAATCCTGCAAAACTCGCTGGTGGCGGGCGTGTATGAGCAGGCCATCGACCGCGAATCAGCTTATGAAACACTCAAGGCACGTGCCCTGGATCAGGCTGCGTCCACGCAACCTGCCACGGGCGGCGGTCTGAGCGACATCCTCATGGGCTCGACCGGCCCGCGCGGCGGTCGGCGCGACGGTCTGATCGAAACACTGGCAAAAAGCGCGGCACGGGCGGTAGGCAGCCAGGTGGGCCGGGCTATCATCCGCGGCGTTTTAGGCAGCCTGCTTGGAGGCAAGCGATGAGCACCCCCATCAACAACGACAAGATCGTCCTGGACGATGCTCATTTCGACAGCAAAGCGCGTCAGTGGGATGAGAACCCGGTCTTTCAGGATCGGGCCAACCAAATCGCGGCAGCGATGCGCGCCCGCATTCCGCTTGCGCCCACCATGACGGCGCTGGATTACGGCAGTGGCACGGGCATGCTGAGCTTTCCGCTACGCGAGGCCCTCGGGCACATCACCCTGAGCGACACCTCGGCAGGCATGTTGCAGGTGGTGACCGAAAAAATTGCCGCGTTTGGGGTAAGCAACATGACGCCCGTGCGCGCTGACCTGAGCCGCAGCCCCCTGCCCGATCAGCGTTTCGACCTGATTTATTCCGCCATGGCTCTGCACCACATTCCCGATACCGACGCCATGCTCGCGGCCTTTCAGGCTCATCTGAACCCCGGCGGCTGGCTGGCGATTGCCGATCTGGATGAGGAAGATGGCAGTTTTCATGGCATCGAAGTCGATGTGCATCACGGTTTCGCGCGCGAAGTGCTGGCAGACAAACTGCGCCGCGCCGGTTTTGCGGCACCCGATTTCCAGACCGTGTTTGAAATCGTCAAAAATCAACCGCAAGGCCCGCGCACCTATCCGGTGTTTTTGCTGGTGGCGCGGCGCGCGGCGCAAGACTGAGCAGCGTTGCTTTTCTCTCAAGCAAACGCGGAGGAGGCCTGGGGGACGCTCAGTTGAAGAGCTCCTTGAGCAGACGCTTCTTCAACTGGCTTTCCAGGCTTTCCGGCTTGTCGGGCTTGCTGTCTTGTACCGCCGGAGTCTGGGCGGGGGGCGGCACTACAACGGTCGACATGCTGGCAGCGGGTGCCGTTACGGCTGGCGCGGACGGGGTCGGTACTGTCGTCGCTACGGGTGCTGCGTTGACTGGCTGAGTGGCCACTTCGAGCACAGGCAGGGCCATCACTTTGGCGTTTTGCGCGGGCGCTTGTGCGCTCCATGGCTGACCGTTGGCATCGAGGCGAATACCTTCGATCAGCAGGGTAAGGTTCACTTCATTGCCCACCGGGCCGTAGGGCACATATTTCTGGATGCCAAAATCGCTACGCCGGATCTGGCCGGTGGCCTTGATGCCCATACGCATGCCGCCCCATGGGTCTTTGCCCACGCCAAGAATCTGGTAATCAAGCGTCACCGGCTTGCTCACACCATGCAGGGTAAGTTGCCCCGTGAGCGTGCCCTTTTCCGAATCGAGCGGCGAGATCTTGCTGGAGACGAACTTCATTTCCGGGTAATCGCGGGCATTGAGGAAATCGCTGCTGAGCAGATGCACATCACGTTTCATGTGCGATGAGTTCAGGCTGTAGAGGCTGATGGTCGCCTCCACCGAAGACTTCGCCAGATCGCTGCTTTCCACGACGAGTTTGCCCTGCACGTCATAAAAAGTGCCGCTGGTCAGGGCAACCACATGACGAATCTCCCAGTTGGCAAAGCTGTGGGTGTTGTCGATCTTGTAGGTTTGCCATTCCGCCAGAACAGGCAACGACAGGATTGCCGCGAGTAGACCCGCAAGCAGGGGAGGAACGGTCATGGTGTTTCCTTTTCCGGAGTAACGGGAAAACTGGCTTTGGGCGTTTTATAGCACTAACCTTACCCGACTCTTTGCCCCGGAAATTTCGTTTTGTGACCCGTATCACCTTTTACTTCAACGCGCCCAACAAGCTGGAAGTCGCCCGAAAACTGGCCACCAAATCGTTCCAGGCCGGCTTGTGCGCGCTGGTATACACCCCCGATGCAACGCTGGCGCAAACTCTGGATCACACTTTCTGGACAGCCCAGCAGTTGTCGTTTTTGCCTCATGTGCGTTGCAATCACCCGCTGGCAGCACAAACCCCCGTGCTGATCGGCGATTCGGCCGAGCCGCTGCAACGCGCCGATGTGCTGATCAATCTGGCTGCGGAACCTCCCGCTTTTTTCGGGCGGTTCGAGCGTTTGCTGGAAATCGTCACAAGTGATCATGCCGACCGGGAGCAGGCCCGGCAGCGCGTACGTTATTTCAAGGAACGCGGTTACGCTGTAGATCACCACGATCTCGCAGCGCCGTAAACATCACCAGGCAGACAGGCATGAGCGACAACGAAAAGGATTTGTTCAGCAAAATCGACGCGTTGCGAGAAAAACGTTCGGTCGGGGCGCTGATCGAGAAACCCGCCAGCCTGGATGACTTTCCGGTACTGACCGAAATCATTGGCGCGCACCTCGAACCAGAGCCTGTGACGCACGAGCCGTCCACAGAGGTCAGCGTTGCTGACGCGCGCCCCCCCGTGCAAACCCTCATCAGTGAGCTCGCCCCCCAGATCACCGCCACACCACAGACCATGCACGCGGCGGCCCTCCCTTCGCAACCCGACCCGGTTCTGCTGGAAACCCTGGCGCACGCGCTGGAAACCCGCTTGGCCCATGAGCTGGATGACTGGCTCGCACGCCAGCAGGCCGAACTGAAAGATCAGCTGCGCCAGATCATCCGCACAGAAATCACCCAGGCGCTGTACGCCCGCCCCCCCCGATAAGCACCTATTCCCGCTGAGAACCTCTCTTTCCAGGACATCGGTACGCAAGAGGCGGCGGCTATAATCCGCGCCTTCTGATTCAAGCCCGCGTGCGCCATGGAACTTGCCAAATCTTTTGAACCCCACGATATCGAAAAACGCTGGTACCACACCTGGGAGCAATCGGGCTGGTTCAAGATGGGGCAAGAACGCAACGCCCCGCATTACTGCATCCTGCTGCCGCCACCCAACGTTACCGGCACGCTGCATATGGGACACGCCTTTCAGCATGGCTTGATGGATGCTCTGACTCGCTATCACCGCATGGATGGCGACAACACCCTGTGGCAGCCCGGCACCGACCACGCCGGTATCGCCACGCAGATCGTGGTGGAACGCCAGCTCGACGCCCAGAAGATCAGCCGCCACGACCTGGGACGGGACCACTTTCTGACCAAAGTCTGGGAGTGGAAAGAGCACTCCGGCTCGACCATCACCCGACAGATGCGCCGCCTGGGTACATCACCCGACTGGTCACGCGAGCGCTTCACCATGGACGAGGGGCTTTCCACCGCCGTCACCGAAGTCTTCGTGCGGCTCTACAACGAGGGCCTCATCTACCGTGGCAAGCGGTTGGTGAACTGGGACCCGGTGCTGATGACGGCCGTCTCCGATCTGGAAGTAGTCAACACCGAAGAAGACGGTTTCATCTGGGAAATCAACTACCCGCTCGAAAATGGCAGTGGCTATCTCACCGTCGCCACCACCCGTCCGGAAACCCTGCTGGGCGATACCGCCGTGGCCGTTCATCCCGAGGATGAGCGCTATCGGCATCTCATCGGCAAACAGGTGCGCCTACCCATCGCCGAACGCAGCATTCCCGTCATTGCCGACGATTATGTGGATCGTGAATTTGGCACCGGCGTGGTGAAGATCACTCCCGCACACGATTTCAATGACTGGCAGGTGGGGCAACGCCACAAGCTCGTCGCCATCAACGTACTCACCCTCGATGCCAGGATGAACGACTTCGCCCCGGCGGAATATCAGGGGCTGGATCGCTACGTGGCGCGGCAAAAGATCCTCGACGAACTCCAGGCCAAAGGGCTGCTGGTGTCGGCCAAACCGCACAAGCTCATGATTCCGCGAGGCGACCGCACCAACGCCGTGATCGAGCCCATGCTCACCGACCAGTGGTTCATGAGCATGGAAGGTCTGGCGAAACAGGCACTGGGTGTGGTCGAGTCGGGTGAACTGAAATTCGTGCCGGAAAACTGGACAACCACTTACCGCCAGTGGCTGGAAAACATCCAGGACTGGTGCGTCTCACGCCAGCTCTGGTGGGGACACCGCATTCCCGCCTGGTATGACGAGGACGGCAACGTCTATGTGGCGCGCGACGAAGCCGAAGCGACGAAACTTGCCGCCGGTCGTCCTCTTTCCCGCGATGAAGATGTGCTCGACACCTGGTTTTCGTCGGCGCTGTGGCCGTTTTCCACCCTGGGCTGGCCGGACGACACCTGGGAGCTGAAACATTACCTGCCCACCTCGGTGCTGGTCACCGGTTTTGACATCATCTTTTTCTGGGTGGCGCGCATGGTCATGATGACCCTGCATTTCACCGGCAAAGTGCCGTTCAAAGAGGTGTACGTCACTGGTCTGGTGCGCGATGCACACGGCAACAAAATGTCGAAATCCAAAGGCAACGTGCTCGACCCCATCGACCTGATCGATGGCATCAGCCTCGACGCACTCGTGGCGAAACGCACCACCGGCCTGATGAACCCGAAACAGGCAGAAAGCATCGCCAAAATCACCAAAAAAGAATTCCCGGAAGGCATCAGCAGTTTCGGCACCGATGCCCTGCGCTTTACCTTCGCCAGCCTCGCCACGCATGGCCGCGATATCAAGTTCGACCTGCAACGCTGCGAGGGCTATCGCAATTTCTGCAACAAGCTGTGGAATGCCACACGCTTTGTGCTGATGAACTGCGACGGCCAGGAGATCAAGCCAGGCGACCCCACCTTTGTCGACCGCTGGATTCTCGACCGCCTGAATCAGGCCACCCGCGACGTGCGCGCCGGGTTCGACCAGTACCGTTTCGACATGGCCGCACGCGCCATCTATGAATTTGTCTGGGATGAATATTGCGACTGGTACCTGGAGCTGGCGAAAGTGCAGGTCGCAGAAGGTCAAAACCGGGGCGGCGGTGCCATCGCGGCCAACACACGCCACACCCTGCTCACCGTGCTGGAAACCATTCTGCGCCTGACGCATCCGATCATGCCCTATATCACCGAGGAACTCTGGCAGGCCGTTGCCCCCCTGGCCGGGGCAAAGCAGGCTGACAGCCTCATGCTCGCGCCGTATCCCAAGATCGACTCGACCCAAAATGACGAGACGGCGCGGGCGGAAATGGCCCGCCTCAAGGAACTCATCGGAGCAACACGCAACCTGCGCAGCGAGATGGGGCTGTCACCCGCCCAGAAAGTGCCCTTGTATATAGAGGGGCAGGCAGAACAGATCGCCCTATATGGCCCCTACATGGCCGCACTCGCCCGCCTGAGCGAAGTCGATGCCGTTTCCCCCTTGCCGGAAGGTGATGCCCCGGTGGCTATCGTCGGCAATTGGCGCGTGATGCTGCATGTGGAAATCGACCGCGAGGCCGAAATCGCCCGCCTCGACAAGGAAATCGCCCGCCTGGAAGGTGAAATCAAAAAAGCACAAGGCAAACTCGGCAACGCCAGTTTTGTCGACAAGGCCCCCGCTGCCGTGGTGGAGCAGGAGAAAAAACGCTTGGTCGACTTCTCCGACACGCTCGACAAGGTGCGCGCACAACGCGCACGACTTGACTGAGCAACCGGCAAAGCCCGGCGGCGGAAGGCCTGCCGGGCTGATTTAGCGAGTCTATTCATTCATAAGAACATTCGATTAAAGCCTTCTCGCGAGGCCATAGCCTTTGCGGGTACCATTCGGCCCTATTTTGGCCGGGCAGCCGGAATACTTTCGCGCTCGGTCTCCCCGATTTTTTCTGTCTTCACCCCATCGGAGGCGATACATGACGTCAGTTGTGGCGACTGTAGTTGCAACTAATCAGACCATTCTGGTCGTGGGCGGCGGCATTTCTGGTATGACCGCAGCACTTGAGGCTGCCGAAACCGGGAAGCAAGTCGTCTTGGTGGAAAGAAATCCGTACCTGGGCGGTCGCACCGTTCAGCTCTACCGGTACTTTCCCAAGATGTGCCACCCCACCTGCGGCCTGGAAATCAACCTGCGCCGCCTCAAGGCCAACCCGCGCATTCAGGTGCTGACCCTGGCAGAGGTGTCGGGCATCACCGGCGACAAGGGCAATTACAGCGTCACCGTGAAGCTCAAGCCCCGCTTCGTGAACGCCAGCTGCACCGCCTGCGGCGAATGCGGCAAGGCTGTTCAGACCGAGGTGTCTGATGCTTACAACTACGATCTGGGCAAAGTGAAGGCAGCCTATCTGCCAACCAACTACGCCTATCCCCAGCGCTATGTGATCGACCCGTCCATCGTCGGCACCCCCGAAGGCGAAGCTGCCAAGGCAGCCTGCAAGTACAACGCCATCGATCTCGACATGAAGGAAGAAGTCGTGACGCTGAATGCCGGTGCCATCGTCTGGGCGACCGGCTGGAAACCCTACGCCGCCGAAAAAATCGTGTACTACGGTTATGACCGTTTCCCCAACGTCATCACCAACGTCGAGTTCGAGCGCCTGGCCGACCCGCATGGCCCCACGGGCGGCAAGATCCTGCGTCCCTCTGACGGCAAGGAGGCCAAAAACATTGCCTTCATCCAGTGTGCTGGTTCGCGCGACGAAAACCACCTGCGCCACTGTTCGCGTTTCTGCTGCATGGGCTCGCTGAAACAGACCCATTACGTACAGGAAAAATATGGCGATGAAGGCAAATCGACGATTTACTACATTGACATTCGCGCCATCGACCGCTTCGAAGACTTCTACCAAAAAGTCAAAGCCAACCCGAACGTCAATTTCGTGAAATCCAAGGTGGCGCGCATCACCCAGGACAAGGACGGCAACCCCGTCTGTAACGGCGTCAATACCGAAGGCTACATTCGTTATGCCAACACCCATGACCTCGTGGTACTGGCCGTAGGCATGGAACCGGAAGTAAAAGGCGTTGCCATTCCGGCAGAAGTCATGAGCGACTCTTCCGGTTTCGTCATGGCCGACCCGGCCAACGCCGGTATTTTCGGTGCCGGTTGCGCCACCAACGCGCTGGATGTGAACCGCGCCGTACAGAGTGCGACTGCCGCCGCACTGCGCGCCATCCAGGTTGTCAACAAAGTTGCCCGCGCGGAAGGATAAAAAATGGCTGAGATGAAAACCGCTGCGTATCTCTGCAAAGGCTGTGAACTGGGCTCTCGCCTGAACACGGCTGCCCTGGTCAAGATTGCCACCAAGGAAGGCAAGATGGCCTTGGTGCGTGAACATGACTTCCTGTGCTCCGCCGAAGGCGTGGCCATGATCAAGAACGATATCGACAACGAAGGCGTCACTCACGTCGCCCTCGGTGCCTGTTCGCGTCGTGCCAAGACCGAGGCCTTCAACTTCACCACTGTCGCCATGAGCCGTGGCAACCTGCGCGAGGGCGTGATCTGGATTCGTCCCGACACCCCGGATGCCCAGGAAACCACCCAGGAAATGGCGGAAGACTATGTGCGCATGATGTGCGCCGAAGTGAAGACCATGCAGGTCCCCGCCGGCAACCAGAAGACCGGCACCATCAAGACCATCCTCGTGGTGGGTGGCGGCGTGTCCGGCATGACCGCCGCACTGGAGTCCTCCAAGGCCGGCTACAAGGTGGTGTTGATCGAGAAGGCCGCAGCCCTGGGCGGCTGGGCCGCCAAGCTGCACAAACGCGTGCCTACTCGTGAGCCGTTCAAGTCCCCCGAGGACAACGGCGTGGCCGACATGGCAGCGCGCATTGATGCCGACGCCAACATCAAGGTTTATCTGAACGCTACGATCGCCAAAACCTCCGGCGCACCGGGGCGCTTCAAGGCCGAGATTGCACTCGAAAGCGGTTCTACCGCCACCGAGGACGTCGGCTCCATCATCCAGGCTACCGGGTTTACGTTGTACGACGCCAACAAATTGCCTCACCTGGGTTACGGCAAATCCCCCAACGTGGTGGATCAGGCCGGTCTGGAAGCCTTGGCGAAAGCTGCCGCCGCTGCGGGCAAACCCATCTGTCGCCCCTCCGACGGTCAACCCGTCAACAAGGTGGTGTTCGTACAGTGCGCTGGCCAGCGGGACGCTTCCGGCGAGCACCTGCAGTACTGCTCCGGCTACTGTTGCAACGTCAGCATCAAGCAGGCCACCTACTTCAAGGACAGCAACCCGGATATCGACACCGTGGTGCTGTTCACCGACCTGCGCACCCCCGGCAACGGCGAAGACTTCTACCGTTCCGCTCAGAACCGTGGCGTCATCTTCTCCAAAGGCGTGGTCTCCGAGGTCAATGCCAACGGCAATGCTTGCACCGTCAAGTTCAAGGATCTGATCCTGAACGAAGACGTGGCAACTGAAGCCGACCTGGTGGTACTGGCCACCGGCTCCGTGCCTGTCTCCGGCCCCGAGCTGGAGGCCTTGGCCGACGCCAAGCGCGCCGCCGAGAGCGGTACCGAAGAGACCAAGAACGTCGTACTGCAGATGATGGACAAGTCTGTGCTCAACCTGGATTACCGCCAGGGCCCGGACATTCCCCACTTCAAGCACGGTTTCAACGACAGTCACTTCATCTGCTTCCCTTATGAAACACGTCGCACCGCCATCTATGCGACTGGCCCGGTACGTCGCCCCATGGACATCATGCAGTCTCAGGAAGATGCCACGGGCGCGGCCATGAAGGCCATCCAGGCGGTGGAAAACGCCGGTCTGGGCAAGGCCGCCCACCCCCGCGCGGGCGACTTGTCCTTCCCCACCGCCCGTCTCGAAGGCTGTACCCAGTGCAAGCGCTGCACGGTGGAATGTCCGTTCGGTGCCATCGACGAAGACGAGAAGCGCTTCCCGCTGTTCAACGAGTCCCGCTGCCGTCGCTGCGGCACTTGCATGGGCGCCTGCCCGGTGCGCGTGATCTCCTTCGAGAACTACTCGGTGAACACCGTGGGCATGCAGATCAAGTCTGTAGACATGCCGGACGAGTTCTCCGAGAAGCCTCGCATTCTGATTCTGGCCTGCGAAAACGACGCTTACCCGGCGCTGGACATGGCCGCCATGAACCGCACAGCGTATGACCCCTTCGTGCGGGTTATCCCGGTGCGCTGCCTGGGCTCCGTCAACACCATCTGGATCACCGATGCACTCAACTCCGGTTATGACGGCGTGATGCTCATGGGATGCAAGCATGGTGAGGAATACCAGTGCCACTTCGTCAAGGGTTCCGAGCTGGGCCGCTACCGCATGTCCAAGGTGTACGACACCCTGAAAGGCATGAACCTGGAAACCGAACGTCTGATGGATTTGGAAGTGGCGATCACCGATATCGACACCCTGCCCGCCAAGATCAACGCCTATGCGGAACAGATCAAGGCCATGGGCCCGTCACCATTCAAGGGTCTGTAAGGAGAGCGAGAGATGAGCGACCTGAACAAACAGATGGCCGACCGCTACGAAAACAATTTCCTGAAGGAGATTGAAGAGCAGGCCGAGATGGGCGAATGGGTGAAGATGTGCATGCAGTGCGGCCTGTGTTCAGGCTCCTGCCCCACCAACTTCCATAGTGGCTGGGACCACCCGCCCCAGGAGATCTTCATGATGATCCGCGCCAACAAGCGCGAGGACGTCCTGAATTCCCAGGGCATGTACATGTGCACGTCCTGCTACAACTGCTACGTGCGCTGCCCGCGCAAGGTGCCCGTCACCCACGTCATGCACGGCATCGCCGAATACGCCTACCGCATCGGACGCGCGCCCAAGGCCCAGCCCACCCTGCACCTGTCCAAGACCTTCTGGACCAACGCCACCAAGTACGGCCGTGTCAACGAAGTGCAGCTCACCCAAAGCCTGTACTTCAAAGACGGCATCGGCTCCGGCATCAAGAAGGCCATGGAGATGCAGAAGGAAGCCCTGGGCCTGGTCATGGCCGGACGCCTGAATCCCATGGAAGCGCTGGGCATGGGCCACAAGTGCAAGGACGTCGCAGGCATCCACAAAATGCTGGCCAAGGCGGAAGAGCTGGAAAAGGCGAACAAGACCGCCAAGGGTAAGGAGTAAGAAGACATGGCACGCAAGGAATACGCTTTCTACCCCGGCTGCTCGTCCCAAAAGGGCGCTTCGGCCTCCAACTACCTCGTCTCCGTCGAGTCCATGTGCAAGACCCTGGACATCAAGATGACCGAGATTCCCGACTGGAACTGCTGCGGTGCCTCCGTCAGCTATGCCGAATCCGGCGAGCTGCCGCGCATCGTCATGAATGCGCGCAACTTCGCCCTCTCGGAACAGAACCTGCCGGGTCAGGACATCGTCGCGACCTGTGCCGCTTGCTGGCTGGGTTCACGTGAATCCAAAGAACGTCTGGAACACAACGACCGCCTCATGGCCGACACCCAGACTGCCCTCAAGGAAGCGGGTCTACAAATCAAAGTGATTCCTGAGGTACGCCACATGGTGGAAGTGCTGATTGAAGACCTGGGCTATGACGAGCTGAAAAAACCCGTCAAAAAACCTTTGGCGGGCATGAAGTTCGCCGGGTACGTCGGCTGCCAGACCAACCGGCCTTTCGGTATTGCCGGTGAGTCGTTCGAGAACCCCAAGTACCTGGACAAGCTGATTGAAACGGTCGGCGGGGAAGCCGTTCCCTATGACCAGAAAGTCACTTGCTGCGGTGGTGCGCTGGCCTTCTCCGAGCCGGAAAAGGCACAAGGACAAATCAAGGACATCATCGAATCCGCCTACGACAATGGCGCGGAGATGATCGTCACCCCTTGCCCGCTGTGCCAAGCCAACGTTGAGGTTTATCAGGGCCAGATCAACAAGAAATACGGCACCAAGTTCAATATCCCGGTGCTGTATTACTCGCAGCTGATGACCTTGGCCTATGGTGGTTCTGCCAAAGAAGCCGGCCTCAAGGGCAACGTGATCCGGGCAACCAAGCTGGAGCAGTTCGCAGGCTGACAAGCCAATCGAACAGACTGGCTCTGCACACAAAACGGGCGCATTTCCGCCCGTTTTGTTTTTTGGAGCGCCAAACCACCCCGAGAAAATCAGGGTGGTTTCAAACTGGAGTTTGTTTTCGATCAAAACATCGGAGAATCAAACATGAACTCGTCCCGTCTCTGGCCACCCACACTGTTGTGCGGATTGTTATGGTGCGCACCGCCGCTCGTTCTAGCCGAAACACTGCCAATCCTCCTCCATGCAGAGACTTGCCCTGCAGATATCCAACCTGTTGGCTACTGGATCAGTGAAAAACTCGATGGCGTAAGGGCATATTGGGATGGTGAACGCCTACGCTTCCGTAGTGGTCGCGAGATCATGGCACCCCACTGGTTCACGGAAAACCTGCCGAAAATCACTCTTGATGGCGAACTCTGGTTAGGCCGGGGCCAGTTTGAGCAACTTTCCGGCATCGTGCGCAAGGCACAGCCGGATGATGCCGCATGGCGCAAAGTACGTTACATGCTCTACGAGCAACCAGGCGGAAGAGGAGATTTCACCACACGCTTGGCGCGGATACGGGAAGCGCTTGCCACCGTCAACCTACCGCATGTGGAAGTGCTGGAACAGTTCCGGCTCGATCATCCGCAGGCGCTGCACGCCAAGCTGGATGAGGTGGTGAAAGATAAAGGTGAAGGCCTCATGTTGCATCGTGCCGATGCGGTGTATCGCCCGGGACGAAACAATGACTTATTGAAACTCAAACCTTGGGATGATGCGGAAGGCGTGGTGGTGGCACATGTTCCAGGCAAGGGAAAGCACGCAGGACAACTGGGGGCCTTACTGGTGCAATTGGGCAACGGTCGCACCCTGCGTATCGGAACCGGACTGAGCGACTCACAACGCGCGGTTCCTCCTGTCATTGGAAGCACGATTACTTTTCGTTATCGAGGAACAACCCAACGGGGCCAGCCGCGCTTTGCCTCATTTCTCCGAGTAAGAGAAACGTTCTGACGTAATGCGGTTATATCTGCGCAACCTTCTGCGTCGATGGCCATTTCGCGTTCTGTTCTTGATTTTGCAAAGTGGAAAGCTGTGTTTGTCCAACCCGCGCCCGGCAACACCGGGCGAAACAACACGGAAGAGTGTTACGCCTCTTTCCTTTTCGATGAAAAACAAATGGGGGCTCAATCGCCCCCATTTTACTTTCGTTGATTCTGCTTACTTCTTCTTAGCCACGGCCTCCACAGTCAGTTCTGACTTCAGCTTGTCCAAAGTGCCTTTGCCGATCCCTTTTACATTACCCAGATCGTCAATACTCTTGAAGGTACCGTTCTTCTCACGATAGGCCACAATCGCTTTGGCCTTGACGGGGCCGATGCCTTTCACCGATTCAAGCTCAGAAAAAGTGGCTTTGTTCAAATCCAGTGCAGCCCATGCAGGCAAGCTGAACAACACACCCAGCAAAATACCCCCAAACAGCTTTTTCATATGACCTCCTTATCAAGTTACGCACCGAACGTGGTGCACGTGCAATTTACAAGGAGCGGGGTCAGTTGAAAATATGCAAAAAGTAATAGCGGCTACGTGTCGTGCCCCAGCAGAATCCGCCCTGATTAAAAAAACTGCTTGGCGAAATTGGCAATCGCCCGCGCCAAAAGCACCGCAAGCATCCACTTCACTAACACCAATTCACTGGAAACCTTTGCACCCAATCTTCCAAAGTCTGTCTTTATCTTTGCCACTGCCAGATCAAGGTCATTTTTTGTAGCCAGGCCGCTGTCTGTTATCGCATCTCGAAACGCCAAAGACACAGAGCTTCCGCCCGCCGCTCTTCGAAACCCGCTTCCCGAAAGGTACGGACAAACTTATGCGTATCAAACGTGATTGCGCCCATCGTGGTCTTCCTTTCCCCTTCACGCCCGCAAGTGCAGCAACAAAACGGGCACCCGAAGGTGCCCGTTTCAAAGCCTGAAAGCTGACTTGTGGTCAGATTAGAAGCTGTGGTTCAGACCAAAGGTGGTCGTGTTGGTTTCGGTACCGTTGTTGTCATCCATGTTGTAGCCAACATAGACGCTGGTACGCTTGGACAGACCATAGATCATGCCCAGGGTGGTGCGGGTCAGATCAGTCGTTGCACTGGTGTCAACCTTGCCGGTCTGAGCAGCCAGGGTGATGGGGCCCATGCCGTAGGAGACGGAAACCAAGTAGGCGTCGTGATCAACACCGGCGGCGCTCTCCTTGCTTTCGTAGGTAGCACCCAGACCGATATCACCGATCTTGTAAGCAGCATTCAGTTTCCAGGCGGATTCGTCAACCAGATCGTCATGGTTTTCGTAGCCGTAGGTCACTTTCAAGGGGCCATTGACATACACCAGAGCCAGAGACTGAGCGGCGCTCAGGTTGGACTCGGTAGCAACACCGTGGTTGGTCACGGCCACAGCGGCGTGGAAACCGGCCACATCGGGGGTGATGTAGGCGATGGCGTTGTTGGCGCGCAGGTCAAAAGAAGCGCCACCGGTCATGGTGCGGCCGATGATGCCACCACCACCTTGGGAGTCAGCAGCGGTATCGCCAAACAGGTCAGCAGAACCAGCCAGTTTGTAGGGGGTGTCATGGGTGCCGAACAGAACGGTACCGAAACCGCCCTTCAGGCCAACAAACTGGTTACGGGCAGTCATGTTGGTGGTGCCTTCAACAGCGCCGGCAACGCCAACACCCCACTCCAGACCGTACACAGCGGACATACCACCGCCCAGATCCTCGCTGCCTTTCACACCGACGCGGGAAACACGGTTAGCCATGTTCCACTCGGCACCAGCAGCATCAGACTTGTCCAGAGAAACACGCACCTGGCCATACAGCTCAGCAGCGGAAGCGGGGATAGCAAAAGCGCCAGCAACGGCCAGAGCGATCAGGGATTTTTTCATCTTCATACTCCTATCAGGTTTAAGAAAACTTCTGCCCGGTAGGTGTGGGCCTTGCTTCTGGCCTGCACCTTAGGGGTATTACGCTTTAAGCACTACGCCTTAAAACCTCTCGCGCGAGAAGTTGGCAAGCATTTTGATCACTTGCGGCAACGCAAAGCAAACGAGCCAACATAATTCAAGTAATTTGTTAAGTGGGTTGTTGCACCGAAACAACACGGTCACAACCAGACTTCAACATCCACACAAAGAAACTTGTGCCCGCATGGATATGGCACCGCACGAGGAGGGACATATTGATGACCTGAAGGCCTATTGCCGTCAACCAACCGATCCCGCACCCGAACACGGTCCATCTGACGCCGTGCGCATGGTGCATTCGATCTGCTCAATCGTCTTGGGTGCCTGCTCGGTCAACACCCGTGGCTCGGCCTGGGTGACTGCCACATCGTCTTCGATGCGTATGCCGATGTTCCACAAAGCTTCGGGTACGTCGTCTGCCGGGCGGATGTAGAGCCCCGGTTCGATTGTCAGGGTCATGCCCGGTTCCAGGGCTTGCCATTGCCCGTTCTGCTTGTATTCACCCGCATCGTGAACATCCAGTCCCAGCCAGTGGCCGGTGCGGTGCATATAAAAACGCTTGTAGGCCTCTTTTTCGATCAAACCATCCACCTCACCCTGCAACAACCCCAGATCGACCATGCCTTGCGTCAATACCTGCACAGCACGTTGGTGTGGCGTATTGAAATCATGGCCTACACGCACGGCGTCAATGGCTACCGATTGCGCGGCCAGTACGATTTCGTAGGCATCGCGCTGGGCGGCACTGAAACGTCCATTCACAGGAAAAGTGCGGGTGATGTCGGCGGCATAGCCGTGGTATTCGCCTGCGGCATCAATCAATAGAAGATCGCCAGCGTTGAGCCGACGGTCGTTATTGACGTAGTGCAACACACAGGCGTTGGCACCCCCGGCGACGATGGCCGGGTAGGCCGATGCCTGACAGCCTTGCTCACGCAACACCTTGGTCAGGGCTGCTTCGATTTCCCATTCGCCCTTGCCCGGCTGCGTGGCTTGCAAAGCGGCAACATGCGCGGCGGCAGAGATCTCGGCGGCATGCTGCATCAACCCCAGCTCGTGCTCATCCTTGCGCAGCCGCATGGCATCGATCAGGTCGCGCGCGTCAATAAGTAATGCCGGTGCTGAAATACCTGCACGCGTTCGACTGCGCACCGTGTTGATCCAGCCCATGACACGCGCATCCCATGCGGGGTCGGCACCCAACGCGTAGGCGAGGCGTGGCTGGTTTTCCAGCAACCTGGGCAAACGCTTGTCCAGGTCTCTGATGGGATACACCGCGTCGAAGGCAAAAGCCGATTTCGCTGCCTGCGGGCCGTAACGAAAGCCATCCCAGATTTCCCGCTCTTCGTTTTTTTCACGGCAAAACAGGATCTGACGGGAACGGCTTCGACCCCGGCCAGCAATCAATACGAGTACGGACTCGGGTTCGGGAAAGGCACTGAGGTAGTAAAAATGGCTGTCAAAGCGATAGGGGTAGTGGGTATCGCGGTTGCGCGCCACCTCTGGAGCTGTAGACAGAATCAGCACGCCCTCGCCCAAACGGTGTAACAGCCGCTCGCGACGGGCGCGATGGAAGGTGATGTCAGGTTGCATGTTGCAACTCCTGGTCGAGCGCTTGCAGACGGGCTGGCGTGCCGACATCTTCCCAGCGCCCCGAAAAATATTCGCCGCTGACTCGTGATTGCGACATGGCGGCCTTGAGCAAGGGGGCCAGCTTGGCGGACGTGCCCGGCAGGATGTCCGCGAACAGGGCCGGGCGATAACACCCCATGCCAGAAAAGGTCAGCCTGGCGAAGTGCCCTTCAGTCGGAACACAGACCCGATCACCATCCAGAACAAAATCGCCATTCGGGTGATGCGGTGGGTTATCCACCAGCACCAGATGCGCCCAATGCCCGGCGTGCGTGCGCATGTCTTGCAGCACGGCATGCAGACGGGCGTAGGCGAATGTGCTGTACACATCGCCATTGCAGACCAAAAAGGGAAGTTCACCCAGCAAAGGCAGGGCCGTGGCGATCCCCCCTGCCGTTTCCAGCGGTGCGCTTTCACGCGACCAGGCAATGCGCACCCCCAGGGCCCGGCCATCGCCCAGACGCGCTTCGAGTTGCTGCCCAAGGTGAGCATGATTGATGACCAGATCGGTAAAACCAGCTTCGCGCAAACGCTCGATCTGCCAGACGATCAGCGGCTTACCCCCCACGACGAGCAATGGCTTGGGGGTGTAGTCGGTGAGCGGACGCATGCGTTCACCCAACCCTGCCGCGAGAATCATGGCTTTGAAGGAAACCTGGCCGGTATGCATCAGAAGGTGTACCCCACCTCTGCGCACTTGCCTTCGATGTCATCGAGCACACGCAAAAAAGGCTTCAAGGCGATATAGCGTTCGCAGGCCCGGCGCAGGTAATGCATCACCAGCGGCATGTCTTTGAGGTAGCCATCTTTGCCATCACGGTGATACAGGCGGGCAAAAATGCCCAGCACCTTGATGTGACGCTGCACCCCCATCCACTCGAAATCACGGTAGAAATCACCAAAATCGGCCTGTACCGGCAACCCGGCCTTGCGCGCGCTTTCCCAGTAACGCACCGTCCAGTCGAGCACCTGTGCTTCTTCCCACTGAATGTAGGCATCTTTATATAGAGAGGCCAGGTCGTAGGTGATTGGGCCATAGACCGCATCCTGAAAATCGATGATGCCGGGGTTATCTACTCCGGTATGCATGAGATTGCGCGAGTGCCAGTCGCGATGCACATAGACACGGGATTGAGCCAGATTATTGGTCAGCACGTGCTCAAAGGTTTTTTCCATCACCTCGGTTTGCATGGGTGTCAAGGTCACGCCACTGTGCCGCGACACATACCACTCGGGGAACAAGCGCATTTCCCGCATCAGCAAGGCCGCGTCGTAATCGGGCAGCACCCCGGCACGACTGGCGAGCTGAATCTTGATGAGGCTGGCATTGGCATCGCGATAAAGCGGATCAGCCAGAGCGGCATCGGCATGCAAGGCCGACAGATAGGTGGTGTGCCCCAGGTCGGAAATGAGCAGAAAGCCCTCTTCAAGGTTTTCCGCCAGAACCTCCGGCGCATTCACCCCGGCGGCACGCAACAGGCGGGCTACGTGCAGCCACGGACGACAGTCTTCGTGTTGCGGCGGGGCATCCATGACGACATAACTGGCAGAGGCTGTCACGGCACGAAAATAACGGCGAAAACTGGCATCCGCCGAAGCAGGTTCCAGACTGATCAAGGGAGCGGGCAGGACTTCACGCGTCCAGGTCGTCAAACGTTGCAGACGTTCCAAAGCTATAATCCGGCGGTCAAAAAAACGGCCCATCTTAGAGCCTATTCCTCTGGAAATCATGCCTCGCGTCGAAACCGGAATCGTTCTGCACTGCCTCCACCCGGCCCATCAGCGTGGCATCCCTCCTTCTCAAGCAAGAGAAGAGGCGCTCCGTGGGCACTCGTTGGCTGCACAGTCACCCTCTTCGTGCGATTCCCAAGGCCTCTGAGCTTTCATGCTGTCTTGTCATCCGCCCTTTCCCCGTTTGTGCCTGGTGCTCTGTCTGGCGGCCGCATGCACGGAAGCCTTCGCGGGCGAGGCAGATTTACGCCTCAAACCTTCCAATGGCCTGACCTTTACCCTGAGCAAGGAAAAACCGCTGCAGGGTCCGACTTTTCTGGAAGCTGACCATGTGCAGGGCTATTCGGACACCGGCGTGGAAGCCAGCGGTCATGTGGTCATCCAGAATCTGAGAGAGCGCCTGGAAGCTGAAAAACTGCGCTACGACACGGTCAGCGATGAAGCCCACGCAGAAGGCAAAATCGTCTTCCAGCACAATCAGGGCCGTCTCGAAGGTCAGGCGCTCAAGCTCAAACTTGAAGCCCGGCTCGGGGAAATGCACACGGTACGGTACGAACTGCATGCCCCGCAGATGCAGAATCAACCCCGCGACAAAACCGCGCACGGCTCGGCCACGGCCTTGCATTTTCAGGGGCCCGACCGCTATCAGCTTGATCAGGCCACCTACACCACCTGCCCACTGAACAATGAAGACTGGGTGCTGAGAACCGAAGAACTGGCCCTCGACTACAACACCAGCCTGGGCACCGCCCGCCGTGTGCGGGTTGACTATCTCGGCACGCCCATCCTGTACATCCCCTGGATGGACTTTTCCCTCGACGACAAACGCAAATCCGGTTTTCTTGCCCCCTCATACGGTGCCTCCAGCGACCGTGGCCTGGAACTGCTTGCTCCGTGGTACTGGAACATCGCCCCCAATCGCGATGCCACCTTCTACCCAAGGCTCATGACCAAACGAGGTCTGCAATTGGGGGGAGAGCTCCGCTACCTGGACGATGATTTCAAGGGCCATGCCACACTGGAATATCTGTCCAACGACAGAATCGCCCATGACAACCGTCATTTGGGCATCTGGCAGCATCAGCAACGCTTTGACAAGCACTGGAGCCTGGCTCTTGATCTCGAAAAAGCGTCGGATGATGCCTATTTCGTTGACCTCTCCAACCAGGTCAACCAGACCTCCCAGGTACACCTACCCCGCCAACTCGAAATCAACTACAACCGGGACTGGCTTAATGCCAAAGGCGTAGTACAGGAATTCCAGACCCTGCAAGATCCGGCCGCCATCATTTTCGAGCCCTACCGACGCCTCCCTCAGCTCGTACTGACGGCAGGGCGCGACAAGGAACAAAGTGGCTTGCTGCAATGGGATGTCGCCAGCGAATTTGTCGCATTCGATCGCCGCGACAACGACGGCGTGCAAGGGCACCGCTTACACATCAACCCCACACTCAGCTACCCGGTACGTACCGCCGCCGCCACCATTACCCCCAAGCTCGGCTGGTTTTTCTCGCATTACGATCTGGATGACAACACGCTTGCCCTGCGCGACAGCCAGAGCTTGCCGACTGCTGGCAGCTTTGCCAGCACCCGCCGAAACATGCCGATGTTCAGCATCGACACCAGTCTCTTACTGGAAAAAGACGACACCTATTTCGGCAAAGGGTTTATCCAGACCCTTGAACCGCGTCTTTACTATCTCTACATCCCCTACCGCGACCAGAGCCGCATTCCCGTGTTTGACACCGGCATTGGCGACTTGTCGATGGATCAGTTATTCAGCGAAAACCAGTATCTAGGCATTGACCGCATCAACGATGCCAACCAGCTCACTCTGGCGGTCACCTCGCGTTTCCTCGAAACAGGCAGCGGCATGGAGCGCATTTCCGTCACACTCGGACAGCGCTACTACTTCAGTGACCAGCACGTCACCTTCCCCGGACAAACTGCGCGTGCCGCCAACAGCACTGACCTGCTGGCCCTGGTATCCGGACAATTGAATGACAGGCTCCGCCTGTCCACCGGGCTGCAATTCAACACCGCCGATGGTGAGCTGGCACGTGCCAACTTTGGCGGAAGCTGGCGCAACGGACCAGGGCAGATATTCAATGCCGATTACCGCTATATCAACAAACGCTATGCCACCAGCCTCAACCAGATCGATCTCTCCACACAATGGCCACTGAAACCGCAGTGGTATGGCGTAAGCCGCATCAACTATTCATTGGAAGACGACCGTCTGGTCGAAGGCCTGCTGGGCGTGGAATACAACGCCGGTTGCTGGTCGTTGCGCGGCATGATGCAGCGCCTGGTCACCACGCAAGACAAGGAAAACAATGCCTTCTTCCTGCAACTTGAGCTGCGCGGCCTGACGAAGCTCGGCCCCAACCCCCTGGACATTCTCAAACGGAGTATTTCCGGCTATGCGAAGAGCGATGAAATCGATCAACCTTAAAACGCTGCTGGTCGCATCCGCGTTATCCGTTCAAATCTGGGCGGACAACGCACATGCAGCCACCACCGACATCGACCGCATCGTTGCGGTCGTCAACAACGACGTCATCACGGCCTACGAGCTCCACAGCCGTACCAACCAGGTACTGCACCAACTGGCGGGGCAGAACACCCAGGCTCCGCCGCGAAAAACGCTTGAAAAGCAATTGCTGGAACGCATGATCAGCGAACGTTCGCTGCTGCAATACGCAGAGGACACCAATATTCGGGTAGAAGGGCCACAGCTCGACCGCACCCTCGCCAACATCGCCCAACGCAACAAACTGTCTCCTGAGGCATTTCGCCAGGCATTGGAAGCAGAGGGCGTGGATTTCGATACATTCCGCGAACAGATTCGTACCGAACTCATCATCAGCCGCCTGCGCGAACGCGAAGTGGAAAACCGCATCGTGGTAACCGATGCGGAGATCGACAACTTCCAGAGCACAGACCCCGGCGAAGCAGACAAACCCGAGGAATACCGACTCGGGCATCTGCTCGTGCTGACCCCCGAGGGGGCCAGCCCGGAAAAACTCACCGCACTCCGCGAAAAAGCCGAAAAAGCCCTGTCTGAATTGCACAAAGGCTCTGATTTCGCACAGATTTCAGCCACCTATTCCGACGCCCAGAATGCCCTCGAAGGGGGCATGCTGGGCTGGCGTACCCCGATGCAGTTGCCGACATTGTTCCTTGACGCCATCAAACCGCTCAAAATCGGCGACACCACCACCCTGCTCAGAAGCCCCAACGGCTTTCACATCCTCAAACTGTTTGAAAAACGCGGCAAAGACGTGCGTTTTGTCGTCAAACAAACTCTGGCACGTCACATTCTTATCAAGACCAACGAGGTCGTAACCGATGCCGAGGCCCATACCCGTCTCACCCAACTGCGGGAACGTATCGAAAATGGCCAGAACTTCAGCGAACTCGCCAAGCTGCATTCCGACGATCTGTCGGCAAGCAAGGGGGGCGAACTGGGCTGGCTGAATCCAGGCGACACCGTGCCCGATTTCGAGCGCGCCATGGATGCGCTGCAACCCGGCCAGATATCAGAACCGGTGCATTCCCCCTTTGGCTGGCACCTGATTCGTGTGGAAGAGCGCCGCGACAAGGATGTCAGCGAAGAACGCAAACGCCTGGAAGCCCGCCGCGCCATTCGCCAACGCAAGGCAGATGAAGCTTTTGATGACTGGATTCGCAAAACCAGGGATCAAGCCTACGTGGAAGTGCGGCTGGAAGATTAAGGAAACGCTGATTTACTCGTCATGCCCCGCACCGCAAGCCAGCATGCCCTCCCATGAAACATCAGCGTCGCCGGAACCAGCCGGTCAAACTCAGCCGCTGACGTTGCGTGGGCAATACCTGATGCCAGAAACGCGCTGACAGAAAAGTCACCAACGTACCCCCGCTCGGCAGAATGTCGATGGGCGCGCCGTGTTCATCCGGCCAGAAACGCAGCAAGCCACCATCGGCTTCGCACCAGTCGGGCTCATTCAGATACAGAATGGCCGTCAGCGTGCGACGGTCATCGTCCCGAAACTGGTCAAGATGACGCTGATAGCCCGCACCCGGTGGGTACGCTGCAAAATGCAGCTCCACATCAAAAAGCCCCAGAAATAACGTGCGGTTCACCGCTTGGCGCAGGCTTTCCAGCCTATCGAGCGCCGCAGACAAAGCAGGTCCCGCATGTTCTGACTCAACCCACAAAATCTGATCGCCACGCATTTCGTGGTCGATCTGTGTCTGCACCCCTCGCCCTGTGCCTGCTGCATGGAAGCCCCCTTGCTGCCATGCAGCCAAGCATTCTTCACGCAAGGCGCGCGTGCTCTCGGCAGACAGAAACGCCGTATCCACGTACCACCCTGGCCCGGCCAGGGCGTTCAGCAATTCATCCTGACGCGGCAAGCTCAATTTTTCACCCGCACCCGCCAGGTCAACAGGGCTTTGCCTTCTGCTGGCACAGCCACCTCCCACACAGCCATCTGCGCACTGTCTTTTTTGTGAGGCTGGCTTTCCTGTATGACCTGCCAGTCACCCGGCATGGGTTCGTTCACTTTCACCACCACCTTCTCCTTCTTGGCATTTCGGATTTCCAGCTGATAGGCCGACTCGAACACGCTGCCACGACTGTTGAAAGCATTGAGTTTCTGGAAATCGGTCTGCTTCCGGTCTGCCGTAATGTCGAAAGCTTCACCCAACTTGAGACGCACCACTTCGCCCCGTGAGGTGTGCTCGATGCGGTCTTCACCGATGAATTGCGCCCTGCCGTCACGATCTTTCTTGTAAACCCGCACCACCCCTTTGGGCAAAGGTACCCCCAAGGGTTCGCCCGTGTTGCTGAACTCCATGAACACACCCGGCTTGAGTTTTTGCCCAGGGTCAGAGGTCTGCCCCAGGTAATACCAGTCGCCGCCATTGAGGCGGTATTCCTTGCTCACTTTCACATTCTGGGCGGACAGCAGCGCCACCTGTTTGGTCTGACTGTCGTGCAAGGTCGTAGGGCGATCGAGGGTGTAGAGGTGGTATTCAAACAGCGATTCTTCGCGCATGGCCGGTGCCGCATCTGCCATGGCCAACGCACGTGCCATGAGCGGCACCCTGGTGCGCGGCTCAGGCGCACGGTTGACTTCTCCGGCAACAAGCTGCAAACGGGCATTGGCATAGCTCACACCGCTGGTGTTGGTGAGCGTAACCCAGCCATTCAGATCCATCTGCCGTTCATCGCCCGCCAGTTCCACCACGTAATCGGCCTTCCACCCCAGGCCGCCCGTCAAATAAGACAACTCCAGTGGCCGTTCCTGCACCCGGTAGCCTTTCAAGGCCGGGTCGGCGGCCAACAGCATGGTCAACGTCGGGCGGTCGCGTAAACCCTGTGGAATGGCAGAAAAAGCCATCCGGCCAGGCACACCGGTTTCCACCCGATCCAGAAACTGCAAGACCACGCCCTCGTTGGCCGATACCACCGTGGCACTCTCGACGAATTCAGTGCCCGTGATGGGGTGCGTACGAATCACACGCACCCCCTCCCCCACCGATTTTTCCAGCAGCTTGCCGGGCGTGAGCAGATCAAAGTCGAAATTCTGTTCCAGCAGGGTCAGGCGGTTGCCATCCAGCGCGTGCAGCAGCGCGGTTTCAGGCTGAATGCGTGCGGAGACTTCACGCCAGGCCAGGCGGTTTTCTCCCTCACCCAGTTTGACCTTGCGGGCGTCTTTCACCAGCGCCAGATCATGGTTGTAGATCGTCACGGCCAGCGCAATCTGATCTGCCGCCGTGCTGCGGCGCTCTTCTTCGGCATGGGAGGGCAAGGCCACCATCAAGGCCAGGGCAAGCAGGGTTCGTTTCATGGAGGCTCTCCAGTGGGAAGGGTTTCCGCCGTCATCAGTACATCGACACCAGCGGCGGGTTGGATGGCCGCTGCAGGGATCGGTTCCCCGTCGCGCCAGCGCCGTACCGCCTCACGCTTGCCAGACCCCGTGACCAAAAACAGCACCTGACGCGCACGCGCCAAACGTTGCGCAGACAGGCTGACCCGCTCGGAAGGGGGTTTGGGCGCATTCACAACGGGCAAGGCATCTGCCGCTTCTGGCTCGTTTCCCCATGCATGGCCAGGGAACAGGCTGGCGGTATGCCCGTCTTCGCCCAACCCCAGCAGCACCAGATCGAAATCACCCTGTTCAGCCAAGACCATGCCATAACGCGCTGCGGCCTCGATCGGGCCAAGCTCGGCCTCGATCGGGTGAAAAGCCACAGCAGGAACAGGCACGCATGACAGCAGGCTCGCCTGCACCATCACGCTATTGCGTTGAGGATGCAGCGCGGGAAGACAACGCTCATCGCCCAACCAGATCTGCCAGCGTGCCCAATCAAAGGACTCACGCGCCCACTTTTCATAAAGCAGGCGAGGCGTGGTGCCACCGGCCAACACGATGTGAAAACGATCGTGACGCGCCCGCGCCTCTGCTTCGGCCTGCCGCACAAACAGGCAGGCCTGTTGCAGCCAGGCTTCCAGATCAGGAGCGATATGCCAGCGTAAGTGCATGTTGAAAGGCCTGTGCGGAAACGGAAGTCGCGTAAGCGGATAGAATCGTCGAAATTCTACGTTCAACCCGTGTTTTTCATGTGAACGCATGCACCGCCGCATGAAAAAACCGAAGCCAAACCATGACCCCTGCCCTCGTATTCGATATCGAAACCATCCCCGACATTGCTGGCTTGCGGCGTCTGCGCAACGTCGGCGCGGAAGTCTCTGA
>Ga0208371_1000137_pt1 | contig 26224 bp, 39 predicted proteins | sample SubbioCR12Aug_1A_FD_184827 | JGI IMG/M metagenome (GOLD analysis project Ga0208371, IMG submission 184827) | Serpentinite rock and fluid subsurface biosphere microbial communities from McLaughlin Reserve, California, USA - CR12Aug_1A (SPAdes) | ecosystem: Environmental > Terrestrial > Deep... | reverse complement strand
GATTGCGCCGATTGCGATGGAAGATGGTCTGCGATTCGCGATTCGCGAAGGTGGCCGTACCGTCGGTGCCGGTGTGGTCGCTAAAATTATCGAGTAATCAAGGCCATAGATATGCAAAATCAAAAAATTCGTATTCGTCTCAAGGCGTATGACTACAAGCTGATCGATCAGTCCGCATTGGAGATTGTTGATACAGCGAAACGGACTGGTGCGGTTGTCAAAGGGCCCGTACCTCTGCCGACGGCGATAGAGCGGTTTGATATTCTGCGCTCCCCTCACGTGAACAAAACCTCACGTGATCAGCTTGAAATCCGCACGCATAAGCGCTTGATGGATATTATTGATCCCACGGATAAAACGGTGGATGCCTTGATGAAGTTGGATCTTCCCGCTGGTGTGGATGTCGAGATCAAGCTGTAGTCGATATCGAGATATAGGCGAGAGGGCGGCGTTCAGCCCTCAATGTGGAAAATGAGTCGACCAATTGCAGTCGACACCTTTTTGAAGGGAACTAGAAATGAGTCTAGGCCTTGTCGGTCGCAAGATCGGCATGACCCGCATTTTTACCGATGACGGTGTCTCCGTTCCGGTAACTGTGCTGGATGTGTCGAATAATCGCGTCAGCCAAGTTAAGACAGTCGCTACGGATGGCTATACGGCCCTCCAAGTGGCTTATGGCATCCGCAAGCCCAGTCGTTTGACCAAGGCTGTTGTTGGTCATTTGGCTAAAGGGGGAGTAGATGCTGCGGCGGGTATGACGGAATTCAGAGTGAGCGATGATGTCGCTGCTCAATATCAGGCTGGTGCTGCTGTTGGTGTGGGCATCTTTCAGGCGGGGCAAGCGGTTGATGTTTCGGGCGTAACTCAGGGTAAAGGGTTCGCTGGAACGATTAAGCGACACAACTTTAGCTCGCAACGTGCGACTCACGGCAACTCCCGTTCTCACAATGTTCCTGGCTCTATCGGTCAGGCGCAGGATCCCGGTCGGATTTTTCCAGGTAAGCGCATGTCGGGCCACATGGGCGCGGTTAACCGAACTGTCCAAAATCTGGAAGTGGTGCGTGTGGATGAAGAGAGGGGGCTGTTGTTGATTAAGGGGGCTGTTCCCGGCTCTAAGGGGGGCGATGTGGTTGTGCGTCCCGCCGTGAAAGGAGCGGTGTAATGGATCTCAAGCTGATCAATGCGCAAGGGCAGGATGCAGGTGCAGTAAGTGTTTCTGACGCCTTGTTTGCCCGTGAATATAACGAAGCCTTGGTGCATCAGTTGGTGACAGCTTATTTAGCCAATGCTCGTCAGGGAACGCGCGCTCAGTTGACGCGCGCAGAAGTAAGGCACAGCACCAAAAAACCGTTTAAGCAAAAGGGTACAGGTCGCGCACGTGCTGGCATGACTTCATCTCCCTTGTGGCGTGGTGGTGGTCGTACTTTCCCAAATAAGCCCGATGAGAATTTCACTCAGAAAGTGAACAGGAAAATGTTTCGCGCGGGTATTGCGAGCATCCTCTCTCGTTTGGTGCAAGACGGTCGTTTGACGGTTGTTGAGAATCTGGGTCTCGATACTCCTAAGACAAAAGCGCTTGTTGGGAAATTGAAAGATATGGGAATCAATGATCGTGTTTTGATCATTTCCCCTGTTGTTGATGACAACCTTTGGTTATCTGCACGTAATTTGCACAATGTTCTGGTCTTGGAGCCTCATCAGGCCGATCCGGTTAGTCTTATTCGTTACGATCGGGTTCTTATGACCCGTGAGGCGGTGAAGACTTTCGAGGAGATGTACGCATGAACACCGTTCCTATGAAAGAAGAGCGCCTGCTGCAAATTCTGCTTGCGCCAGTTATTTCTGAGAAAGCCACCATGCTGGCGGACAAGCGTGAACAAGTGGTTTTTCGTGTTGTAAGCGATGCGACCAAACCAGAGATCAAGGCCGCAGTTGAGTTGCTATTTAAGGTACAGGTCAAAGATGTGAAAGTGACCAACGTCAAAGGCAAGATCAAACGTTTCGGACGGTTTTTTGGTCGTCGCAGTGACTGGAAGAAGGCTTATGTCTGCCTGAATCCTGGCCAAGAACTCAATTTCGCGGCAGGAGAGTAACGTATGCTGGTAAAAGTAAAACCAACCTCTGCAGGGCGTCGCGCTGTCGTTAAGGTGGTGACCCCAGGTTTGCACAAGGGCAAGCCGGTGGCCGCTCTTGTGGAAAAGCAGAATCGTAAATCTGGTCGGAATAATAATGGCCATATCACCACACGCCATAAAGGTGGTGGGCATAAACAACACTATCGGGTCATCGATTTTCGGCGCGACAAGGATGGCGTGGTGGCGAGAATTGAGCGCATTGAGTACGACCCGAACCGTAGTGCTCATATTGCCTTGTTGTGCTACGCGGATGGCGAACGTCGCTACATCATTGCGCCTCGCGGTGCTGAAGTTGGCCAGCAGCTCATGAGTGGGGCGGATTCCCCTATTAAGTCGGGTAACTGTCTTCCTCTGCGGAATATTCCTGTTGGTTCGACAGTGCATTGTGTCGAGATGATGCCCGGTAAGGGAGCTCAAATTGCCCGTTCTGCGGGAGCTTCCGTACAACTTCTTGCTCGTGAGGGTAGCTACGCTCAGTTGCGCTTACGCTCCGGAGAGATTCGTCGGGTGCATATTGATTGCCGTGCCACGTTGGGCGAAGTCGGGAATGAAGAGCATAGCTTGCGTTCCATTGGTAAGGCTGGCGCGATGCGTTGGCGTGGCGTTCGTCCTACGGTACGTGGTGTCGCCATGAACCCGGTTGATCACCCGCATGGTGGTGGTGAAGGCCGTACAGGTGAAGGCCGTGTACCGGTTACCCCATGGGGCGTACCCACTAAGGGTTACCGGACTCGTAACAATAAGCGCACAGATGGCATGATCGTGCGTCGCCGTCATAAAGCGTAAGAGGTAAGAAATGGCTCGATCCGTTAAAAAAGGCCCTTTCGTTGACGGGCATCTGATGAAAAAAGTGTTAACGGCAGTCTCTATTGGGGACAAGAAACCAATTAAGACTTGGTCTCGTCGCTCGACGATTTTGCCGGATTTTATTGGTTTGACGCTTGCCGTGCATAACGGTAAGCAGCACATTCCAGTGTTTGTTTCTGAAAACATGGTTGGCCACAAGCTCGGCGAATTTGCATTGACTCGTACGTTTAAGGGTCATGCCGCTGATAAAAAAGCCAAGAAGAAATAAGGAGAGCAGCGATGCAAGTATCTGCAATTTTGCGTGGCACGCGACTTTCCGCTCAGAAGGCTCGTTTGATTGCCGACTTGGTTCGTGGCAAATCCGTGGATCAAGCCCTCAGTATCTTGGCATTTTCGCCACAGAAAGCGGCCTTTACAATCAAGAAGGTGCTCGAGTCCGCTATTGCGAATGCCGAGCACAATGAAGGTGCTGATATTGACGAACTCAAGGTTAAGACCATCTACGTTGACCAAGGCCCGGTGCTGAAACGCTTCACAGCACGTGCCAAAGGACGCGGAAACCGGATCACGAAGCCAACCTGTCACATTACCGTGACAGTGGGCGATTGAAGGAAGGCATATGGGACAGAAGATTCATCCGACCGGATTCCGGCTCTCCGTCAATAAAGCTTGGAGTTCCAAGTGGTTTGCGAACAGCAAGAATTACGCGACCGTTCTTAACGAAGACATCAAGGTTCGCGATTTTCTCAAGAAGAAGCTTGCTCATGCATCTATCAGCAAGATAGTGATTGAGCGTCCGGCTAAAAATGCGCGTATCACGTTATTCTCATCTCGTCCAGGCGTTGTGATTGGCAAGAAGGGAGAGGATATCGAGAAGCTCCGCGCTCAGTTGAATGCCATGATGTCGGTGCCTGTAACGCTGAATATTGAGGAGGTGCGTAAGCCGGAAATTGAGGCGAACTTGATCGCCCAATCCATTGCTACGCAGTTGGAAAAACGGATTATGTTCCGCCGTGCGATGAAGCGTGCGATGCAGAACGCCATGCGTTTTGGTGCCCAGGGCATCAAGATTATGTCTTCTGGGCGTTTGAATGGCGCTGAAATTGCTCGTACGGAATGGTATCGAGAAGGTCGGGTGCCCTTGCATACTTTGCGTGCTGATATTGATTATGGTGTTGCCGAAGCACGTACCACTTATGGTGTGATTGGCATCAAAGTATGGGTTTACAAGGGTGAGAGTGTCGGTGGTATGGACAATAAAACCGTTGCCGTACAAGAGCCAGAGCGCAAGAGTCGTCGCCCCGCTCGCGCTGCTAAGGAGTAATAAGTCATGCTGCAACCAGCACGAAGGAAATACCGTAAGGAACAGAAAGGTCGGAACACGGGGTTGGCAACTCGTGGTGCCAAGGTTAGCTTTGGCGAGTTTGGTTTGAAGGCCATTGGTCGGGGACGACTCACTGCACGTCAGATTGAAGCCGCTCGTCGTGCGATGACCCGGCATATCAAGCGTGGTGGGCGTATTTGGATTCGCATTTTCCCGGATAAGCCGATCTCGCAGAAGCCTGCTGAAGTTCGGATGGGTAACGGTAAAGGCAACCCGGAATATTGGGTCGCCGAGATCCAGCCCGGCAAGGTGCTCTATGAAATGGAAGGCGTAGATGAGACCGTGGCTCGTGAAGCATTCCGTTTGGCCGCGGCCAAGTTGCCGATCCCGACTACGTTTGTGACGCGTCACTTTGGGGTGTGAGATGAAAGCCACTGAATTACGTACAAAGAGCGTGGGTGAACTCAAAGATGAGTTGAAGGCGCTGTTGCGTGCACAGTTTAGCTTGCGGATGCAGTTTTCCACGCAGCAGACTAATAAAACTCACGAGTTGCGTAGGGTTCGCCGCGATATTGCTCGCGTGCAAACGGTTATGCAGCAAGTAAAGGCTAACCAGGTGGGTAACTGACGAGTACGATCATGATGACCGAACAGCAAACATCTCAAGTTGTCCGTGCCCTGACTGGCACCGTCGTCAGCGACAAAATGGACAAAACTGTCACCGTGCTTGTTGAACGCAAGGTGAAGCATCCTGTTTATGGAAAGATAATTCGTCTTTCCAAAAAATACCACGCACACGATTCCAACAATGAATTCCATACGGGGGATATCGTTGTCATTGAAGAGTGCCGTCCTTTGTCAAAGACAAAAGCATGGAAGGTAACGCGCCTGCTTGAGAAAGCACGGATCGTATAAAAGATTTGCAAAGACCAAAGATCGCGAGTTAGAATGGCGGTCTTTCGATGCGCGAGCTTTCGTTTCGCGTGTTCTTAACCGGTGCAGCCTCGGGCTGCATCACCCCGAACGGGATCCAAAACTGCTCATCCGTGATGGGTAAGTTGGAGAGAAAATATGATTCAGATGCAATCTATATTGGACGTGGCTGACAACACGGGTGCGCGTAGGGTTATGTGCATTAAGGTGTTGGGTGGCTCAAGGCGTCGCTATGCCAGTGTTGGGGATGTTATTAAGGTCAGTATTAAAGATGCTGCACCTCGTGGGCGGGTGAAGAAGGGCGATGTCTACAATGCTGTCGTCGTTCGTACTGCCAAGGGTGTTCGCCGTCCGGATGGTTCCCTTATTAAGTTTGATGGTAATGCGGCTGTTTTGTTGAATAACAAGCTTGAGCCGATTGGGACTCGTATCTTTGGCCCTGTTACTCGTGAATTGCGTTCTGAGCGATTCATGAAAATTGTTTCGCTTGCGCCTGAAGTGTTGTGAGAGGGGCTTTGTAATGCAAAAAATTCGCAAGGGTGATGAGGTTGTGGTGCTTGCTGGGAAGGATAAGGGTAAGCGCGGTACGGTTCTGCGTGTTCTTGTTTCGTCCTTCGTTGTTGAGGGTGTGAATCGTGTGCGCAAGGCGGTAAAGCCAAATCCGGTGCGTGGCATCCAGGGAGGTTTCTTGGACAAGGATATGCCGGTGGATGTCTCTAATGTGGCCTTGTACAACCCGGCTACTGGAAGGGGTGACCGTGTTGGTATAAGAACGCTTGAGGATGGACGTAAGGTTCGTTTCTACAAGTCCAGTGGCGAAGTTGTTGATGCGTAAGGGGTGAGCCATGGCGCGCATGTACGATTACTACAAAGATACGGTTGTCAAGCAATTGACGGATCGGTTTGGTTACAAGTCACCGATGGAAGTGCCGCGTATTACCAAGATCACCCTGAATATGGGGGTTGGTGAGGCGGTTGGTGATAAGAAGGTTATGGAGTTTGCTGTTGGTGATATGACCAAAATAGCGGGTCAGAAGCCGGTTGTGACTAAGTCGCGCAAATCAATTGCGGGCTTCAAGATTCGTGACAATTACCCTGTTGGGTGTATGGTTACGCTGCGTCGTGAGCATATGTATGAGTTTCTTGATCGTTTGGTTAGTGTGGCCATTCCACGAATCCGCGATTTTCGTGGCATTGGTGGAAAAGGCTTTGACGGCCGTGGAAATTACAACATGGGTGTGAAAGAGCAAATCATTTTTCCGGAAATTGAGTACGAGAAGATTGATGTGCTTCGTGGCATGAATATTACTGTTACGACCACTGCCAGGACTGACGAAGAGGCTAAGGCTTTGTTGGTTGCATTTAAATTTCCGTTTAAGAATTGAGGTTGCAATGGCCAAACTTGCATTGATCAACCGTGAAGACAAGCGCCGTAAAGTGGTTAAGAAATTTGCCGTAAAGCGCGCAGAGTTGAAGTCTGTCTTCCAGGATGTGAATCGTAGTGATGAAGAGCGAATGGCTGCTTTGCAGAAATTGCAATCTATGCCCCGTAATGCCAGCGAGTGCCGTTTGCGTAACCGTTGTCAACTGACTGGGCGTCCGCGCGGTGTGTTCCGCAAGTTTGGTTTGTGCCGAAACAAAATTCGTGAAATCGCGATGCGTGGCGAAATCCCGGGTGTGGTTAAGGCAAGTTGGTAAGGGAGCGATGATATGAGTATGAGTGATCCCGTTGCCGATATGCTTACTCGCATTCGGAATGCGCAAATGACGAACAAGGTGAGTGTTCGTATGCCGGTTTCAAAATTGAAGCGAGCTATTGCTCAGGTGCTTCAGGATGAGGGGTATATAGAGGGCTATCAGCTTCATGGAAACGATGGGTTGCCGGAGTTGGAAGTTGCTCTTAAATACTACGCAGGGCGTCCTGTTATCGAAAAGATTGAAAGAGTTTCTCGTCCTGGTTTGCGGGTTTATAAGGGACGGGACAATTTGCCCAAGGTTATGAATGGTTTGGGCATCGCGATTGTTTCGACTTCCAGGGGTGTGATGACCGATCGTAGGGCCCGATCCTTGGGGGTTGGTGGTGAGATCCTGTGTTTGGTTGCGTAAGGTGAAATATGTCGCGCGTTGCTAAAAACCCTATTTCTGTTCCCGCTGGTGTAGAGGTAACTCTCTCGGTGGGTAGTGTTGCCGTCAAGGGGCCTTTGGGTGGATTGTCCCAATCTTTGATGGATGGTATTGGTGTGGCCTTGGTTGACGGGGCGTTACTTGTTTCGGTGGTGGGGGCTTCTCGGGAAGTGCATGCCATGTCGGGAACGACTCGGGCCTTGTTGGCCAATATGGTTGCGGGTGTATCCAAAGGATTCGAGAAGAAGCTTAATCTTGTTGGGGTTGGCTATCGTGCCCAAGCGCAAGGAAATAAGTTGAACCTCTCTTTGGGCTTTTCTCATCCGGTTGAGCATGTCATGCCGGAGGGAATTAAGGTGGAAACGCCTACCCAGACAGAGATTCTTATCAAAGGTGTTGATAAGCAGTTAGTGGGGCAGGTCGCCGCCGATATTCGTGCATATCGTAAACCGGAGCCTTATAAGGGCAAGGGTGTTCGGTATGCGAATGAAGTTGTGGTTCTCAAAGAGACCAAGAAGAAATAACCTGGAGCGATTGCCATGGACAAGAAAATCCGGCGCTTGCGTAGAGCGCGTAAAACTCGCGCGAAATTTGCGGAGCTTGGTGCGGTTCGGCTTACTGTGCATCGCAGTAATTCCAATATTTATGCGCAAATTATTGATGCTTCTGGCGGTCGTGTTATTGCGGCTACCTCGACTTTGGAAAAGTCGGTGCGTGAGCAAGTGTCAAATGGTGGGAACGTAAACGCAGCAGTGCTCGTTGGCAAAAATATTGCGGAAAAAGCTAAAGAAGCTGGTGTACTTAAAGTTTCGTTTGATCGTTCTGGTTTTGCGTTTCATGGTCGCATCAAGGCATTGGCCGAAGCGGCGCGTGAAGCTGGTTTGCAGTTTTAATCGAGGGCTATCATGGCAAAAGCTGAACAACAGCAGGAAGATCGCGGCGATGGCCTGAAAGAGAAAATGATTTCGGTTAATCGAGTAACCAAAGTGGTGAAAGGTGGACGAATTCTGGGTTTTGCTGCGTTGACCGTTGTGGGTGATAACGATGGTGGTATTGGGATGGGCAAGGGGAAATCTCGCGAAGTTCCTGTTGCGGTGACCAAGGCCATGGAGGAGGCACGTCGCAAGATGATTAAGGTGTCGCTCAAGAATGGCACTTTTTATCATGCGGTAGTTGGAAAGCACGGCTCATCTGTGGTTCTGATTCAGCCGGCTTCTGAAGGTACTGGCATTATTGCCGGTGGTGCGATGCGTGCGATTTTTGAAGTAATGGGTGTGCATAACGTTTTGGCAAAATGCTTAGGCTCAACCAATCCTTACAACGTTGTGAGGGCGACTTTGGATGGGTTGTCTAAAATGATGACCCCCTCCGAGATCGCAGCCAAGCGTGGTAAGTCGGTTGCTGAGATCCTGGAGTAAATCATGAGCGAAGTAAATAACAAGGTCAAAGTGACACTTATCAAAAGTGTGATTGGGACACTGGAAAGTCATCGTGCCTGTGTTCGTGGCTTGGGGCTCAAGCGCATGAACCAATCGTGTGTTCTCGAGGATACCTCTGCTGTTCGCGGAATGATCAACAAGGTCGCCTATATGGTTAAGGCGGAGGTTGTGTGATGAAGCTTAATACGATTAAACCCGCTCAAGGCGCAACCCATTTACCCAAGCGTTTAGGGCGTGGTATTGGTTCTGGGTTGGGTAAAACGGCCGGGCGTGGTCACAAGGGACAGAAATCTCGAGCAGGCGGTTTCCATAAGGTTGGTTTTGAGGGCGGACAAATGCCGATGGCACGTCGTTTGCCAAAGCGGGGTTTTGTTTCTATGTCCCGTGACCTGAAGGCGGAAGTACGTTTGTCTGATTTGGTTGCGCTTCCGGTTGATACGATTGACCTGATTGTCTTGAAACAGGCGGGATTAATCGCGCAGCAGGTTCGTGCTGTTAAGGTGATTTTGTCTGGGGCGGTCGATAAGCCCATTAAGCTTGCTGGTTTGAGTGTGACAAAAGGCGCAAAGGCTGTGATTTTGGCTGCTGGCGGTGAGATTCAGCAATTGGTTGCTGCTGAATAAAGTTTCTGGAACGGGAGAGCAGTTTGTCAGGTGCGGCTAATATGGTTCAGTCTGGAAAAATGGGCGATTTGAAACGTCGCCTGTGGTTTTTGCTGGGTGCTTTGGTCGTGTTTAGAATTGGCTCGTTTATTCCTGTTCCGGGGATTGACCCGGTTGTTTTGGAGGATCTCTTCAAGACCCAGCAGGGTGGCATTCTTGGCATGTTTAACATGTTTTCTGGCGGCGCATTATCACGGTTTTCTGTGTTTGCCCTCGGAATAATGCCCTATATCTCTGCCTCCATCATTATGCAGTTGTTGACGGTGGTTTCCCCGCAGTTGGAGGCTATCAAGAAAGAGGGCGAGTCTGGCAGAAGGAAAATTACCCAATATACGCGCTACGGCACGGTGGTGTTGGCGACGTTTCAGGCAATAGGTATTTCCATCGCCTTGGAAAACCAAGCGGGGCTTGTAATTGATCCTGGCCTTGTTTTTCGGGTGACAGCGGTGTTTACGTTGGTTGCTGGGACTATGTTTTTGATGTGGTTGGGCGAACAGATCACCGAACGTGGCTTGGGTAATGGCATATCCATTATTATTTTTGCAGGTATTGCTGCAGGCCTTCCTAAGGCGCTTGGCGGAACTCTCGAGTTGACCCGGACCGGGGCTTTTTCGATCCCTCTTGTTTTGTTGCTGTTTGTTGGGGTTGTCCTAATCACGGCACTGGTTGTTTTTGTGGAACGAGGGCAGAGAAAAATCCTAGTTAACTATGCCAAACGGCAGGTTGGAAATAAGGTTTACGGTGGTCAGAGTTCTCATCTACCCCTGAAGTTGAACATGGCTGGTGTTATTCCCCCGATTTTTGCAAGTTCTATCATTCTGTTTCCGGCTACGCTGGCAGGTTGGTTTGGTAGCCATGAATCCTTGCTGTGGTTGAAAGACTTGGCTGCGGCGCTTTCTCCAGGCCAACCGCTTTATGTCATTCTGTACGCTTTGGCAATTTTGTTTTTCTGTTTTTTTTATACCGCGCTGGTGTTTAATCCGCGAGAAACTGCGGATAACCTGAAAAAGGGCGGGGCGTTTGTTCCCGGTTACAGGCCAGGTGAGCAGACCGCTCGTTATATTGATAAGGTGTTGACTCGACTAACGCTAGTTGGTGCTTTCTATATAACCTTCGTGTGTTTGGTGCCGGAGTTTTTGATTGTTAATTGGAATGTGCCTTTCTACTTTGGCGGGACTTCTTTATTGATCATCGTTGTTGTGGCGATGGATTTTATGGCTCAAGTCCAAGCTTATATCATGACGCACCAGTATGAATCTCTCCTTAAGAAGGCCAACTTCAAGGGGGGGGGGATGATTTCCCGCTAAAGGATGGTTGATGGCGAAAGATGATGTCATCCAGATGCAGGGAGAGGTGCTGGAGAACCTTCCCAATGCGACGTTCCGCGTTAAATTGGAAAATGGACATGTGGTGCTTGGCCATATTTCCGGCAAAATGCGTATGCACTACATACGCATTTTGCCGGGAGATAAGGTCACGGTTGAATTGACGCCGTACGATTTATCGCGTGCGCGTATTGTTTACCGTGCAAAATAATTTGTTTTTTTAGGAGCAGGACATGCGTGTTCAGGCCTCTGTTAAGAAGATTTGCCGTAAGTGCAAAATTGTTCGTCGCAACGGAGTTGTGCGGGTGATTTGTGCTGAGGCACGTCATAAACAGCGTCAGGGTTGATTTCGCTTGCCAAGAGGCGAGCTAGATCAATATACTTCAAAGTTTTTTAGCTGGGGGTTTGTTCATGGCCCGGATTGCAGGGGTAAATATCCCGAATCACAAGCATGTCGAGATCGCGTTGACTGCGATTTATGGCATTGGTCGTTCGCGTGCGCGTCTTATTTGTCAAGGTGCTGGTGTTGAGCCGGCGGTCAAGATGAAGGATCTGTCTGATGCGGATGTTGAGAAGTTGCGTGATGGTGTTGCGAAGTTTGTGGTGGAAGGTGACTTGCGCCGCGAAGTGACGATGAACATTAAACGTCTCATGGATGTGGGGTGTTATCGGGGGGTTCGTCATCGCCGTGGCTTACCGGTTCGTGGTCAGAGAACTCGGACCAATGCGCGTACCCGTAAAGGCCCCCGTAAGCAGCAGCAGATCAAGAAGTAATAGGAATACGATATGGCTAAGGCAGCAGCCGCGCGAGTGCGCAAAAAGGTAAAGAAGAATGTGGCCGATGGAGTTGCTCACGTTCATGCTTCTTTCAATAACACCATCGTGACCATCACGGATCGTCAGGGCAACGCGCTTGCTTGGGCAACGGCGGGCGGTGCGGGGTTTAAGGGGTCTCGTAAGAGCACGCCTTTCGCTGCGCAGGTTGCTGCGGAAAATGCGGGCAAGATGGCGCTTGAGTACGGTGTGAAAAACCTTGAGGTGCGTATCAAGGGGCCTGGACCTGGGCGTGATTCCACGGTTCGCGCGCTGAACGCGCTTGGTTACAAAATTACCAGTATTTCTGACGTGACGCCCATGCCTCATAACGGCTGCCGTCCGCCTAAGAAGCGCCGCATCTAAGGAGAATAAAAGTGGCCCGTAACCTTGATCCTAAATGCCGTCAATGTCGCCGAGAGGGTGAGAAGCTCTTTTTGAAGGGCGAGAAATGCATGGGCGACAAGTGTGCGATTGAGCGCCGCAATCAGGCGCCCGGTCAGCATGGTGCAAAGCAGGCACGTGTTTCTGACTACGGTGCGCAGTTGCGTGAAAAGCAAAAGATTCGCCGTATCTATGGGGTGTTGGAGCGTCAGTTCCGTCTTACCTACGCAGAGGCTGATCGCCGTAAGGGTGTTACTGGTGAAAACCTGTTGCAACTTCTTGAAGCGCGCTTGGATAGTGTGGCTTACCGCATGGGCTTTGCTTCTTCCAGGACCGAGGCGCGTCAGGTTGTTCGTCACAATGGCATCCTCGTGAACGGCAAGCGCGTCAATATCCCGTCCTATTCGGTCAAGCCGGGGGACGTGGTCGAAGTTGCTGAAAAGGCCAAGTCGCACTTGCGCGTGAAGGGGGCTTTGGATGCTGCTGTTGGGCGTGGATTCCCGGATTGGATCGAAGTCGATTCGAAAGCTTTGAAAGGCACTTTTAAGGCAATGCCGCAGCGTGCTGAGTTGCCCGCAACGATCAACGAGCACTTGGTTATTGAACTGTATTCCAAGTAATCGTCTGCCTTACAGAAGGAAGCAAAACTATGTCTAACACTGGCGAACTGCTGAAACCCCGTATCGTTGAGGTCAACAGCATTTCCCCCCGTCAGGCTCGTATTACGCTGGAACCATTTGAGCGTGGATACGGGCATACCTTGGGCAATGCACTACGCCGCATTCTGCTTTCTTCCATGAAAGGTTACGCTCCCACCGAGGTGCGCATCAGTGGTGTTGTGCATGAATACTCTGCCATGGAAGGCGTTCAGGAAGACGTTGTTGATATCCTCCTGAATCTCAAGGGTTTGGCGGTGAAGCTGAACAACCGTGATGAAGCTTTGGTCAAGGTGGTGAAGAGTGGGGAAGGCTCTGTCACTGCTGCAGATATCCAGTGTGGTCATGATGTCGAGATCCTTAATCCTGATCATGTGATCGCCAATTTGACCAAAGGCGGCCAGCTTGAGATGGAGATCAAGATCGAAAGTGGTCGTGGTTACGTTCCAGCCACTCATCAGAACCTATCTGCAGAGACCCGTCCTGTCGGGGCCATCGTGATTGACGCGCTGTATAGCCCGGTAACCAAGGTCAGCTTCAGTGTCGAGAGTGCTCGTGTTGAGCAGCGTACCGACATGGATAAGCTGATTTTGGAAATAGAGACCAATGGCGTGATCGAGCCTGCTGAAGCGGTTCGGACTGCCGCACGGATTCTCATCGAGCAATTGTCTTCCTTCGCTGACTTGCGTGGGGTAGCCCCGGTTTCCGATCAGCCTGCTGTGATGCGCTCTTCTTCTCCCCAGGTGGATCCAATCCTGTTGCGCCCGGTAGACGAACTTGAGCTGACGGTACGATCGGCCAACTGCCTGAAAGCAGAGAATATCTATTACATTGGTGATCTGATTCAGAGAACTGAAACTGAATTGCTCAAGACTCCCAATCTTGGACGTAAGTCGCTGAACGAAATCAAGGATGTATTGGCGGTTCGTGGCTTGACCCTGGGAATGAAACTGGAGAATTGGCCTCCAATGGGTTTGGATAAACCCTAACCTCGAATCGGCCTAATAAAAAGGTAAAGAAAAATGCGTCACCGTCTTTCTAATCGCAAACTGAACCGTACCAGCAGCCACCGTGCTGCCTTGTTGCGTAACCTCTCCAACGCGCTGTTGAAGCATGAGGCGATCAAAACGACTCTGCCCAAGGCGAAAGAACTCCGCAAAGTTGTCGAGCCTTTGATCACTTTGGGTAAAAAACCCTCGCTGGCTAATCGCCGCTTGGCGTTTGCCCGTCTGCGTGATCGTGACATGGTCGTCAAGCTTTTCGACGAACTTGGCCCACGTTTTATGGCCCGCCCCGGTGGTTATGTTCGCATTCTCAAGTTTGGTTTCCGCCAGGGAGACAATGCTCCGATGGCTTATGTCGAACTGGTTGATCGTGCGGCAGACGCTGATGGCGAAGTTGTGACTGCTGAATAAGCTCGTTCGACCTGCAGTATCGTAAAAAGGCCGACTTTTTGTCGGCCTTTTTGTTTACAGGATGCCCGATGATCGTTTTGTTCACGGATTACGGTCTTCATGATCCTTACGTGGGGCAAATCAAGGCGATGCTTGCGCAGCATTTGCCAACGTGCCCCGTAATTGATCTTTTGCACAGTGCGCCTGATTTCAACCCCCTCGCGGCAGCGCACCTTTTAGCTGCACTGGCCCAGCGTTTTCCTGTTGGTGCCGTGTTTTTGTGTGTGGTCGACCCTGGCGTGGGTACTCCCCGTGGGGTGGTGGCTCTGCAGGCTGACGGCCGCTGGTATGTCGGGCCGGATAACGGGCTGATGTCCATTTTGTTGGCCAGGGCAAACGAGGGCCATGTCTGGCGTTTTCAAAACACCAACGAGCCTTTGTGTGCGACTTTTCACGGTCGCGATGTGTTTGCGCCGATAGCGATCCAGATTGCAGCAGGGGGCGCGATCGAAAGCGAGGCCGAGAGACAAGCAAACCTTCATGTGTCGTTTGATAGTGGCGATTTGCTGCATACGATTTTTATCGATCATTACGGCAATATCTGGACGGGGATTCGTGGTGCCTACGTTGACACCTCGTTCATGATCGAAGTCCAGAACAAGCGGATATTCTGGTACCGGACATTTGCAGAGGTGGAAAAGGGCGCACTGTTTTGGTACGTGAACAGCGCGGGCCTGGTGGAAATTGCGGCAAATCGTGGATCTGCTGCAGAGATACTCGGGATGAAGATCGGAGACCCGATCAAATGGGTGAGACCACCCGTAGCACGCCTGCATTGAGAGTGATGCGGAGGATTCTGCCGCTTAAAACGGCTCCTGGGGACGTAACAGACGCCATTGCCCTATAGGGAGGTCGCCCAGACGAACCCGACCGATGCGCACCCGTTTCAGCCCGACTACGCGCAAGCCAACCAATTCGCACATTCTGCGAATTTGTCGCTTACGCCCTTCTCGCAACACAAACTTGAGCTGATCCTCGTTTTGCCAGCTCACCTGGGCTGGACGTAACTTTCGGCCGTCGAGTTCCAGGCCATGGTTGAGCAACTCGAAGCCTTGCTCGGAAAGGGTGCCGGTGACTCGCACCAGGTATTCCTTATCTACCTCGGAATCATCCCCGATCAGCTGCTTCGCAATTCGGCCATCCTGTGTCAAAACCAGCAAGCCAGTGGAATCGATATCCAGGCGACCGGCAGGGGCCAGCCCCTTGAGCATGCCGGAGCTGAACGGGATGTTCCCCTCTTCACGCCACTGGGTGTCTTTACGGATGAGGGTTACCGCAGGTTGAAAGCCCGGCTCGGGCTGGCCCGAAACATAACCGATGGGTTTGTTCAGCAGGATGGTGACACGTTGTTGCTGTTGTTTTTGCGCTTGTTGTGCCAGATGAATCCGGCAACCGGGGTCAACACGTGTTCCCAATTCGGAAATGCGTTGCCCATCCACAAAGACCAAGCCTTGTTCAATGAAGGCATCGGCCTCGCGGCGCGAGCAGATTCCGCGTTCGGACATGAGTTTGGACAGACGAACGGCTTCGGTCATGGTGTGCTCGTTGATTTTTCAGGCATGGGCATGGAGTACGGCATTGATACGGCTTGCAAGCAGTCGATGGGTGGCCGCCGCCACCCCCGCATCGAGGCCCGGTTGGTTGTAGAACACCCCGCGAATCTGAATGGTTGCAGCCATGGCCTTGAAAAATGCGTCACGTAGAGTGCTGTCAGGGGCCTGAGCCTGTTGCCAGAAATCGTCCAGCCCTCCTTGGAATGTCAGCCCGACTACGTCATAAATGGCCTCGCCCAACGTCAAAACGGGGCAATCAAACTTGAGTGCGCTCAACCCCGAAGTGCTGTTGATGGTGACCATACCCTGGGCGGTTTGGCACATCTCGTCGAGACTCCCACCATCGACGTAATGCACCCGATCCGCGCACCCGGTGCTTTGAGCCAGAGTGCACACGCGTTTTTTCCAGTTTTTCAAACCAGGATCCCAAGGATGAACTTTGACCAAGAGATGTGTATTCACGTCTGCATGGCGGGCAAAAGATGCAATGACCTCGGCGATGGGTGTGCTCATGTCGGGGTAGGGTGAATAAGCACGAATCTGGAAATCGTTTTCCATCTGCAAAGGAAACACGAAGAATCGCTGTGATTGCGCATTCAATTTCTGAAGCTGAGCAGTTGCAGCCGGATTTTTCCAGCGGCTCATGAAGAGGCGAAGGCCTGTGCCCAAGTAGACTAGAACGGGATTGTCGCGTTTATGACTCTGGTAATGCGGATAGAGCCACCAGAGGAAGTGGTTGGCGAAGTGGTAAAGCATGTCCCACACCGCCATTGTCCAGAAACTGTCGTGATAGTGACGTGAAAAATCGGCTGCCGGTGCTTGTCTAGCCAGCTCCAGAATGGCCGTCGGGTCACGAGGAAACAGCGAGTGGGCTGACATGCCATCTTTCTCGAAAGTGATCCAATCCGGACGAAGATACCCAAAATCGGTCACGCTCACTGCAATGCCGCGTTGCTTGGCGGCCTGGATGGCGAGCTTGTGATAATCACGTTGCTCCCCCAGCAGGATCAGATCAGTAATGCCATGCCGGTCGAGAAAATCACCCACAAAGGTGGGCCAATCGCGCAAACGGCCGCGATAGTTGTGACGATTCGGGCCGCGCCAGAAAAGTTGATCACCGATACTGAAATTGATGCCATGCACCACGTGCCCCTGCGCGGCAAGGGCTGTACCGATTTTTGAGAAAAACGGTGAAATCGGCCCTTGCAGAAACAGAAATGCACGTGTGCTCATGCGCGTTTTTTCAGCTCTGGCTTGCGTATTGCTGAATGCCAGCAACAACCCAGCCACGACTGCCTTGAGCCTCTTTATTCAAATGCCAGACTTCATCGAAGTCGTTCGCAGGGCCGTCGATCTCTTCACGAATCAGCCCGTGGAAACGCACACTGACGACATGGCGGGAGCCTTCTTCCACACACTCCAGAACCTCCGCGTGCAGATTGAGCACATCGGTGCGCTGGCTGGTCGTGCCGCGTTCTTCCAGCTGAAGTTTGATTTCAGCAAACATTTCCGGGCTGGTGAACTCGCGGATGTCGTTCAGGTTGGCTGCATCGTAAGCGGCCTGCAGGCGTAGAAAATTCAGCTTGGCCTGGCGTACGAAAGCTTCCGCATCAAATCCGGTCGGGAAATGGGCACCCGTATGGGCCGAGGGTGCTGGCGCAGCACTGCCCACGGGCATGGGGGGGGCAGCCGATGAAGGCAGGTTTCCCGGCGCTGGGTTAGCCCCGGCGTATTGCATGCCGTGTTGAGGAGCGGTGCGTGACCGGGTCAACCACTTGAACAGGAAAATACCCGCCATGACCAGCAGTGCGATGAGCAGGAAATTGGCCATTTCCTCACCAAAGCCAAAATGCGAAGCCAGTGCGGCCAGCCCCAAGCCTGCGGCCAATCCAGCCACGGGCCCTAACCAGGAACGTTTACCTGCAGCGTTAGTGGCTTGGTTGGCCGGGGTGTCTGACGAGCGCTGGGGGGTTGCCTGGCGCTGGCTGGAGAAATCGCGCTGCATTCCGGATGACTTGCCGCCGCCAAAACGCTTGGCTTCGGCTTCCTGCACGGGCAGGGCTATGGCGAGAAAAAGAGCGAAGACACCCAGAATCAGGCGCTGCATCAGGTTTTTCATGGAAAGAACTCCGTTGGAAAGAGATGGCATTTTAACGGAGGGCGGCGATTTATCTTCCATGTTGTCTGTAGGGCCCAGTTCCCCGCAGCGGGGTGCTATCCTGCCCACCCTTTTTTGTTTGTATTTGCTGCTGTGAACAACGATTCCCCTCGTAACGATGTTGAGCGGTTACTGGTCGAAATGTTGCAGGGTCAGATTGATCCGGAAGATTTCGCCAGACGCTTGCTCAATATGCAGATATTCATGCCGGTCAAGGACGAGAAATACCAAATCATGGGGTTTCAGAGCTCGACCAAGGCACAGCCTCTGATCGTCGATGATGAAGAAGGCAACCGCATCATGGTGACCTTTTCCGCACCAGAACGAGCCAAAGCGCTGGCGGCCGAGTTTCCCGGCTATTCCGGTGGGCTGCTTGCCGATACACACTGGATCGTGCGGCGCATGGCACAAGGCATGGGTCTGACCATCAACCCCGGCATGGAACCGGGCTTCGATTTCGATGCGGACATGGTTGCCATGCTGGTCGGATTGTTGCCGGAGGACGAATCATGAAAACGCCGCACACCTTTGTGCGTCCCGACTTCGTGCCCGCCGAGTCGGGCGTGGGCGAACGCTGGTCGGAAGCGCACAGTCGCTACGACGAAGGCGTGCGCTACGTCTACCGTCATGGCGCGCATGAACTCACCCTGTTCTGGAATGCACCGACACAGGCCGAAATCGTCGGCTTGCGCAATGCAGAAATCGAAGCCGGGCTGTTTGAGCAGGGGCAGGCGGCATTTCTGCTTTATCGGATCAAAAACGTGTGCGAATGGTCGGACGCAGCTTTCAATGTCCATCTGGTACCAGAAGACGAACGCGAACTGCCGCAAGAGCCCACAGGTGACCGTGCCCGTTTGAAAATCACCCTGGTGGATGCGGAAGATGGCGTGATTCGTGCGCGTCGCATCGTATCGCTCGACAAGGTGCTCACCCAGGCATTGAAGCATGTCAGCCAGATGCAGATGGCGCAGGTATTCAACCGGGCGATGTATGACGCTGCTGTGCAGGAAATTCACAGCCGCTATGCCGACCCCGAGGCGTTGGTGCAGGCCGCAGAAGTCGTCGAAACCTGCCTGGGCTGATGTTTTCTGCAGAGATCTTTTCCCAACTGGTGGCTCTGCTGGGGCCGGAACGCGCCTGCGCCGAGAGGGATACGCGCGCCCTGTATGCCAGTGACGAAACGCCGCGTGAATGCCTGCCCGAGGCCGTCCTGTTTCCGCAAACCCATGATGATGTGCTTGCCATTGTCCGGCTTGCCCACGCGCAGGGCTTCCCCCTGACGCCGCGCGGAGCCGGCTCGGGAAATGTGGGGGGGGCCTTGCCGACAGAGGGCAGCGTCGTGGTGAGTTTCGAATGCATGAATCAGATACAGCTTTTTGACCCGGCGAACCGGCTTGTCGTGGTGCAACCCGGTGTGGTCACCGACGACATCGATAAGCTGGCGCGTACTGCCGGGCTGATGTATGCCCCCGACCCTGGCTCTGGTGCCTACTGCCGTATTGGCGGCAACCTGGCCATGAATGCAGCGGGGCCGCGTTGCGTCAAATATGGGGCGACACGCGACCATGTTCTGGGCCTGCGAGCGGTGACCGGAGAGGGCCGTGAACTGCGCAGTGGCAGCCAGACCAGCAAATACGCCACCGCTTATGACCTGTCGCGTTTGCTGATTGGGTCAGAAGGCACGCTGGCACTGATCACCGAAGCCACCCTGCGTCTTGTGCCTGCACCGGAAACGGTTGCCACGCTGCGTGTGTGTTACGCCAGCAACGCCAGTGCTTGTGCTGCGGTGCAACGTGTCATGAGCCAGCCTGTCGTGCCCTGTGCGCTTGAATTCATGGATCGGCGCTCCATCGACGTGCTCACCGAATACGGTGGTGCGGAAGGTCTGCCCGCGGGAACGCAGGCCGTGCTCATGGTGGAAGCAGACGGTAGCCATGAAGATGTGCCCCGCCAGATTGTCGCCCTGGAGAAAACGTTGAAAGGAGAGGGGCTGCTGGAAATTCAGAGTGGTTTCACTCGCGCGGACATCACCCGTTTGTGGACAGCGCGCAAGTCGCTGTCCATGGCAGTCAAGCAGATTGCGCCCTTGAAGATCAATGAAGATGTGGTGGTGCCCATTGCCCGCCTAGCGCAACTGGTCAATGCCATCGACGCCCTGGGGCACCATCATGGTGTAGCCATCGTCAGTTTTGGCCATGCCGGCAATGGCAACCTGCACGTCAACCTCATGGTGCACCCCAACGATGCGGCTGAAATGATGCGTGCCCGTGCCTGCCGTGATGCCTTGATCGAGGTGGTGCTCGGTCTGGGGGGCAGTCTTTCCGGTGAACACGGCATTGGTTCGGAAAAGCGTCGCTATGTTTCTCGCGAGCTCGATGCGGCCACCTTGTCCCTCATGCGAGACATCAAACGGCTGTTTGACCCCAAAGGGGTGCTCAACCCCGGAAAGAAACTGCCAGACGAGGCCTGAGACGTGCCCGGAGCGGGATGTGGGCCGAGGCAGGATTTGATGGCCTGGGGGGGCTGTACTATCTGACGTACTGGATCAGTCCCGAGGTGGAAGCATCATGGGTATCGGATATGGCTTGGCCGCTGAGCTCCGGCAAGATTACCTTGGCAAGCTGCTTGCCCAGTTCCACGCCCCACTGGTCATAGCTGTTCACGTTCCAGATGGCCCCTTGCACGAACACCTTGTGCTCATACAGCGCAATGAGCCTGCCAAGCGTGTGCGGTGTCAGGCGACGGTAGATGAGTGAATTGGTCGGACGGTTTCCGGGAAAGACCTTGTGCGGCAACAGCGCCTTGATTTCGCCAGCAGACAGGCCCGCCGCCTCCAGCTCAATGCGTGCTTCATCGGCCGATTTGCCCCGCATGAGCGCTTCGGTTTGCGCCAGAAAATTGGAAAGCAGCACGGCATGCTGGCCGTTGACGTCATTGTGCGACTCGCGCCCGGCCAGAAAATCGCAGGGGATCAGTTTCGTGCCCTGGTGAATGAGCTGGTAGAAAGCGTGTTGGCCGTTGGTACCCGGTTCGCCGAAGACGATCGGGCCAGTGGAATAGCCCACTGCGTGACCTTCGCGGGTGACGCCCTTGCCGTTCGATTCCATGTCGAGTTGTTGCAGATAAGCCGGGAAACGGGCCAGGCGTTGCTCATAGGGCAATACGGCATAGGCCTGGGCATCCCAGAAGTTGTTGTACCAGAGGCCCAGCAACGCCAGGATGACCGGCATGTTTTCTACCAGTGGCGCTGTACGGAAATGCTCATCCATCTCGAACGCCCCGGTGAGCATGTCTTCAAAAGCATCCATGCCAACGTACAGGGCAACGGGCAGACCAATGGCTGACCAAAGCGAGTAACGCCCCCCTACCCAGTCCCAGAAACCAAACATGTTGGCCGGGTCGATGCCAAAGGCGCGCACAGCCGCTTCATTGGTGGAAACCGCGACGAAATGGCGAGCAACGGCGCGCTCGTCCTTGACGGTGTCCAGTAGCCAGGTACGTGCAGCCTGGGCATTGAGCAGGGTTTCCTGCGTGGTGAATGTCTTGGAAGCGATGATGAACAGCGTTGTCGCCGGGTTCAGATCTTCGAGGGTGTCGAGCAGATGGCTGGGGTCGACATTGGAAACGAAGTGCGCACGTATGTTGCCGCCATAAGGCTTGAGTGCCAGGCAGACCATGGCCGGGCCGAGGTCGGAGCCGCCGATGCCGATGTTGACGACATCGGTGATACTTTTGCCGCTATGGCCCGGGGCGGCATAGCCCTTCCATTTGCCGGTGCGTACGCGGTCGACAAAGGCGCGCATGCGCGCGAGCACGGCCTGAACATCCGGCATGACGTTTTGCCTGTCCACCTGCACGCTGCGTTCGGTGCGGTTACGCAGGGCGGTATGCAGCACCGCGCGGCCTTCGGTGAGGTTGATTTTTTCGCCGCTGAACAGCGCCGCCCGCAAGTCTTCCACCCCTGCCTCTTGAGCCAGTTTGAGCAGCAGTTCGAGGGTCTGGGGGCGAATCAGGTTCTTGGAGTAATCGAGCAAGAGTTCGTCATCCAGGGCCAGCGAAAAGCGCTCGAAACGGTGTGGGTCTTCGTTGAACAACGTGCGCAGGGTCAACGTATTCCAGGCCTTGCGTTCTTCTGTCAGGGCTGTCCAGGTGGGGGTGCGGGTCAGATTGGGCATGAACGGAAGCGTGTCTGTCGTGAACGGAGAGATTGTTTCATCAATCTTGTGTGAGGATCACCCCGGCCAGCGGGGGCAAGGTCAGCACCAGCGATTGCGCGAAGCCCATCCAGGCGGGGTTTTCACTCATCAAACCGGCACCGTTGCCAAGGTTGCTGCCGCCGTAATAACTCGAATCGCTGTTGAAGATTTCGCGCCAGAAACCTGGCTCGGGGCAGCCGATACGGTAGCCATGACGGGGAATGGGTGTGAAGTTGAGTGCGACGAGGGCCGTACGCCCGGTTTTGTCGCGCCGCAGGAAGACGAGAACAGATTGATCGGCATCATGGCAGTCAACCCATTGGAATCCGGCTGAATCAAAATCGAGCTCATGCAGGGCTGGCAGGTCGCGGTACAGGTGGTTGAGGTCGCGCAACGCGGCTTTCACCCCGGCGTGCCAGTGTGTTTCCAGCAGTTCCCAATCGAGAGCCCACTTTTCCGACCATTCGCGTCCCTGGCCGAATTCGTTGCCCATGAAGTTGAGTTTTTTACCGGGCGAAGTGAGCTGGTAGGTGAGCAACAGGCGCAAGTTGGCGAATTTCTGCCAGGTATCGCCAGGCATTTTGCCCAGCAGAGAATATTTTCCATGCACCACTTCGTCGTGCGAGAACGGCAGCACGAAATTTTCGGAGTAGGCGTAAAGCTGGCCGAAAGTCAGGTGGTTATGGCTGTAGCGGCGAAACACCGGGTTTTGCTTCATGTAACTGAGGGTGTCATTCATCCAGCCCATGTTCCATTTCATCGAAAACCCCAGCCCACCCAGATAAACCGGGCGTGAAACCATGGGCCAGGCGGTGGATTCTTCGGCAATGGTGAGGGCACCGGGAAAACGCTCATGCACCATGGCATTCATTTCGCGCAGGAAATCGATGGCTTCAAGGTTTTCGCGTCCGCCGAACTGGTTGGGCAGCCATTCATCGTGTTTGCGCGAATAGTCGAGATACAGCATCGAAGCCACGGCATCGACCCGCAGGCCATCGAGGTGGAACTGGTCCAGCCAGTAATGCGCAGAGGCCAGCAGGAAGCCTTTCACCTCGGCTCGCCCGTAGTTGAAAATGTGTGTGCCCCAGTCTTGATGAACGCCCAGGCGCGGGTCTTCGTGCTCGAACAAGGCCGTGCCGTCGTAACGTGCCAATGCCCAGGCATCCATGGGGAAATGCCCTGGTACCCAGTCGAGCAATACGCCGATGTCGGCTTGGTGACAGGCATCGACGAAAACACGGAATTCGTCGGCGCTGCCGTAACGAGCGCTCGGTGCAAAATAGCCGGTGGTTTGATATCCCCAGGATTCGTCGAGCGGGTGCTCGGTGATGGGCAGCAGCTCAATGTGGGTGAAGCCCATGTCGGCCACATAGGGCACGAGGTTTTGCGTCAGCTCAGGCCAGGTGAAGAAGCGGCCATCGTCATGGCGGTGCCATGAACCGGCATGCAATTCATAGATATTCATGGGAGTACGTAGCCAATCGGCACGGGCTCTGTGTTGTAACCACGCGGCATCGGCCCAGTCGTGCCGGGATGCGGGAATGACCACGGCAGCCGTGTCAGGGCGTAACTCAAACCCCTGAGCGAAGGGGTCGCATTTGACCAGAATCTGCCCGCTGTCACGGTTACGCAGTTCAAATTTGTAGAGGTCGCCGGCGTGCAGCCCAGGGATGAAGATTTCCCAGATGCCCGAGCCGCCACGATTGCGCATGGCGTGCAGACGGCCATCCCAATTGTTGAAACTGCCCACGACGGATGCCCGTTCGGCATTCGGAGCCCACACGGCAAAGCGCACCCCTTCGACCCCGTTTATTTCCTGCGGATGAGCCCCGAGCACACGCCAGGCTTCCAGCAAGCGACCTTCGTTGAACAGGTAAATGTCCTGTTCGGAAAGCAGGGCACCAAAGCTGTATGGGTCAACCAGATCGAACACGTGTTCGCCTTCACGGATACGCAACGAGTAAGGCAGCGTCGGGGCTGTTTTTCCGCGCCATTCAAACAGTCCACCGGGGTGGATCTGCGTCAGGGCGACGGTGCCTTCGGGCAACAGCAGCACCACGTCCTGCGCATCGGGGCGAAAGACCCGCAAGACATGCTGCTCGGCGGCACGATGCAGTCCCAGCACGGAAAAAGGGTCGTGGTGGCGGGCGTTGAGCAGGCGTTCGATGTCGTTGTGCATGGTTTGAGCAGGGGCAAGGAATTTCCGGAAGGGACGGCTCAAAATTTCGCCGTGATGTCTGTACGCGCACTCTCTGGATCGGGGTCTCCCCTGAGGGAGCTACTGTATGCCACCCATTCTAATCGGCGTAATATTTCAGACAAACACATCGTGTATTTGTGAGCCAGTAATTGTTTATCGATCGAGAGGGGAAGACCGTGGCCAAAGAAGCCCCACGTTTCGTCAGTCTGCTGACCAAAAATACTGTTGCACTCATCCTGGCCGGAGGGCGGGGTAGTCGTCTCAAGCAGTTGACAGATTGGCGTGCCAAACCGGCTGTGCCATTCGGTGGCAAGTTCCGGATCATTGATTTTCCCATGTCCAATTGCATGAACTCCGGCATTCGCCGGATTTCCGTGCTGACGCAGTACAAATCACACAGCCTGATCAAACACATCCAGCGCGGCTGGGGTTTTTTGCGTGGCGAGTTCAACGAATTCGTCGATCTGCTCCCGGCGCAACAACGGGTGAGCGAAGAGCACTGGTACAAGGGCACAGCAGACGCGGTGTATCAGAACCTCGACATCCTGCGGGTACACAAACCGGAATATGTGCTGATTCTGGCAGGCGATCACATCTACAAGATGGATTACGGCGAAATGGTGGCCAGCCATGTGCGCAACGAAGCCGATATGACAGTGGCCTGTATTGAGGTGCCCCTGCAGGAGGCTTCTGCCTTTGGTGTCATGGCGGCCGATGAAGAAGGGCGGGTGGTGGCCTTTCAGGAAAAACCGCAGAACCCATCGCCCATGCCGGGCAAGCCTGAAGTGGCCCTGTGTTCCATGGGCATTTACGTGTTCAACGCGGGTTTTCTGTATGAACAGCTCATGCGTGATGCCGATGACACCAAATCGGAACACGATTTTGGCAAGAACATCATTCCTCACCTCATCGAGGCCGGGTACCGGGTCTATGCCCACAGCTTCACCGAAAGCTGCGTCCATGGCGATGACGAGCCCGCCTACTGGCGCGATGTGGGGACGGTGGATGCCTATTGGGAAGCCAACCTCGATCTGGCGCGCATCACGCCCGATCTGAACCTGTACGACAAGCACTGGCCTATCTGGACGTATCAGGAACAGCTTCCCCCCGCCAAGTTCGTGTTTGACGAAGATCCTCGTCGGGGCATGGCGGTGGACTCCATGGTATCCGGTGGTTGCATCATCAGCGGGGCCACGGTGCGCCGCTCGGTGCTGTTTTCCAACGTGCATGTCCATGATGGCGCGTATCTGGAAGAGGCAGTGGTTTTGCCCGATGTGCGTATCGGCGAAGGTGCCGTGCTGAAAAAAGTCGTGATCGACAAGGGGTGCACCATTCCCCCCGGCATGAGCATCGGGGTCAATCGTCTCGATGACGAGAAGTTCTTCCATGTCTCCGAACGGGGTGTGACCTTGGTGACCCCGGAAATGTTGGGGCAGTTCATCCATCATTTCCGCTGAAGCGGAGAAGAGCCCGGCAGGCGGGGTAAACTTCCCCGCCTTGATTTATCCCTGCCTATCCCGATGCTTCATCTTGTCTTTTGCTGGCACTTTCACCAACCCGACTATCGTGACGCAGAGGGGCGCTACCTTCTGCCGTGGACATATCTGCATGCGGTGAAAGATTACGCAGATATGGCCGGGCATCTTGAAAATGCCCCGGACATGCGGTGTGTGGTCAATTTCGTGCCCACGCTGACAGCCCAGATCGACGATTACGCCGAGCAGTTCCGTTCGGGTCACGTGCGTGACTCCCTGTTGGCAGCCTTGCTCGACCCCCATCCCGAGCGCCTGCCGCAGCCGGCACTGCTTGCCATGGTGACGCAGTGTTTCAAGCTGAACCACGCCACCATGCTGGAACCTTTTCCGGCCTACCGGCGTTTGTACACGCTCTGGAAAACCATCGAAGAAAGCGGCGAAGCCGGGCTGGCCTACCTATCCGGCCAATACCTCGCCGATCTCGTGACCTGGTATCACTTGGCCTGGACGGGAGAAACGCTGCGGCGAGCCCGGCCGCTGCTGGCCGAACTCATGGCCAAGGGCGAGTCTTTTACGGCAGGGGAAC
>Ga0208371_1000136_pt1 | contig 26254 bp, 23 predicted proteins | sample SubbioCR12Aug_1A_FD_184827 | JGI IMG/M metagenome (GOLD analysis project Ga0208371, IMG submission 184827) | Serpentinite rock and fluid subsurface biosphere microbial communities from McLaughlin Reserve, California, USA - CR12Aug_1A (SPAdes) | ecosystem: Environmental > Terrestrial > Deep... | reverse complement strand
GCCGCCGTTACCGCCCTGACCGCCACCCCGGCCTCCTTTGTCGAGCATGCGGCCACCACCGTCGACCTGACGGCAACGGTGAGCGGTACCATTGCCGGCTACCAGTGGAGCCAGGTCTCCGGACCCAAGGTTCCTCTCACCGCAACCGGCGCCACGGCAGCCTCCGCGATGGTCGGCAGCCTCGACGTGGCTGCCGAGACCGATCTGGTCTTCCGCCTCACCGTCACCGGCGCGGACGGGGTCTCCGCATCCCGTGACGTGACCATTGCCGTCCAGCCGGCGGACATCTACCCGTTCCTCGGCCCCAACGTGCAGATCGGCGGTTCCACCACCGCCATTGCCAGATTCACCTCCGGCGGCGCTACCTGGAGCGCCTTCAACGTGGGGAACATCTTCAAGACCACGCCGGTCGGCATGACCAAGGGTGCGGTCTACTCGCTGGTCCTTCCGGGCTTCATCTTCGACATCGACGTGGTGACCTACGGCGCCAACGTCTACGCCATCGCCTCCTGCGGCAGTGCCGGCATCGCCCTGGTCGACATCACCAACCCGGCGCTTCCCGTGCTGGTACGGACCATGCCGGTCAACTACTACCAGACCGGGATCACCTTCACCGACGGCGGCGGCACCATCTGGACCGGCAACACCATCGAGAGCACCTCCGCCTCCATCACCTCGATAGAGACCGACGGCACCACCCTCTGGATCGGCGACTTCGACTACGGCATCCACAGGACGGCCCTGGCCAACCTGATGAACGGCGTGGCCGAGGCCGACGGCACCATCCTGATCGACCAGGAGATCTACACCCTGCAGTACGCGGGTGAGAACCCCTGGGGTGGCCCGATCTCGCTGAAGCTCTACAACGGCAGGATATTCGCCAACCTCGGGGCGCTCGGCCTCAACATCTACGACGCCGCCACCCTCGGCTGGATCGGCCGCTACAACCTCTACACCGACACGGCCCGCACCGAGGACTATTTCGGCGCCATGAACCCGGCCACCGCGGTCGGCAGCGACACCACCACCGGCGACCTCTTCCTGGACGACTTCACCGGCATGCCGGACTACCGCCAGGTCCAGTACGAGATCCTCGTGGTCATGAAGGGTACCGGCTCCGGCGCCACCCCATGGGCCGACTTCGAGCGTAACGGCAAGTGGTACTACAAGGCCCAGGATGTGGACGTGGCCGTCCAGGGTGCCCGCACCATCGCCTATGTCGCCTATTCCCTCGGCGGCGTGGTGGCAGTGGACGTCACCAACCAGACCGCCCCGGCTTATCTCGGCTACTTCCCGGCCGTCCCGGTCAACGGCCCCTACGAAACCAACTCCCTCCCCTCCAGCATCCTTCCCTATGAAGGGGCCGGCATGCTGAAGGAATCGGGGGTCACCGGCGTCCGGGTCTCCGGCGACAAGGTCCTCCTCACCGACCACTTCGCCGGCCTGGTGATCCTGGACAAGGCGGCCACTCCCGATCTCGACTGGCACGGGCCGCTGCCACCCTACGCCAACGACACCAACGGCACTGCCGACGACAACGTCCCCGACTACGAGGATATCACCTCCTACGACATGAGCCCGTGGGACCCACTGGACAACGAGTCGCTCCCCTGGGCCTTCTACCAGGCCCCCTGCCAGCTGGCCACCAAGGAGCTGAACGGCCACGGCTACACCCTGCTGCTCAACGAGCCGATCTCCCTGACCACGGCAGGAACCGTCGATGTGCTGGAGGCCTCCAGCGCCGGCGGCTTCGTCTTCGTCGACGTGACGAACCTGACCGCACCCAGCATGTATGATCGCTTCTCGATCTCCGTCTACTTCCCGACCACCGACGAGATCGGCGCGGCTGCCGACGGCTCGGCCACCCAGACCATTGCCCTCGGACACTCCTCGGGGATCGAGGCCTCGGCAAACTACCTCTACGTCTCCGACGGCCCCCACGGCGTCATCGCCTTCAACCTGACCGACCTCCTCGGCTTCCCCACCGACGCCGTCCACGTGGTGGCCAACACCCTCCAGGACGAATATCCCGAACTGGTCAACGGCGAGCTGATCTACCCCGCCTCCCACACGGTCCGCAACGTCCTCGACCTCTCCAGAGGGACCACCTGGGCTCAGTGCGTAGGGAACGGCATGCGCGGCGTGCCGGTAACCGACGTGGAAGCCGGGGCCGGCCAAGTGGGCGCCCCCTTCCTCATGAAGATGCAGCGCGACGATCTTTTCGAGCACAATTCGGACTTCACCGTCAAGGCGCTCCCCTACCAGGACAAGGCCTATGACGTGGAATTCCGCGGCAACTACGCCTACGTGGCCGACGGCCCCAACGGCATCACCATCTACGACGTGACCAAGGACCCCTCCGCGTCCAACACCGGCTTCTATGTGGCCAACGTGGGCGCCAACGCGGGCGACCCACTGCTCGGCACCGCCTCGGGGATCGAGATGTGGCAGAACCCGGCAGACGGCAAGCTGTACGCCATCATTGCGGCCGGTCCCTACGGCGTAGGTGTGGTCGACGTCACCGACGTCGTGAACATGAAGATCGTCAAGGTCTTCGAACCGATCAAGATCGAGGACGGCGACATCGGCGTGGCCGACGGTCAGGCCATCGACGTGGAAGTGATCGGCGACAGGGCCTATTTCTCCTACGACAGCTTCGGCGTGGTCTGCTACAGCATGGCCGACCTGATCGCACCGGTGCCGGTGGGGGTCGACCCAACCGAGATCTTCCTCAAGAACACCTCCGGCACGGTGATCTACGATTACCGTCCGGCTGCCCTGGGACAATTCAAGCTGCAGTATGTCCCCGGTTACGAGGATGTTGCCGGTGGCGCCGTCCGGATGGATTACACCCAGCAGAATGGCAGGCTCTTCATCTATGCGGCGTTCGGCGAGGCGGGACTGCTGAAGATCGACTATACCAGCCCGGCTGCGCCGCTACTGGTAGAGCGTAAGGACACGTCGGCGGAAGCATCCGACGTGGTTATCTCCAATGGTCGCATTTACGTGGCCGACGGCTCCGGCGGAGTAGTGTTCTTCAAGTAACAGCTACATCAACCATGCGGGTAACGGTCCTGCATCCATACGGGACCGTTACCCGGCTTTTCTATACGACTCAGCACCCGCCTGCCCTAGCAACCCACCAAGCATTCTCCCATCACCACATATTAAAAATGGCATGAATATTGTATAATTAACCGCACCTAACCCATTTGTATCCTCCGGAAATCACTACCCGGATACAAATCGCCCCCTGGCCGGGCTACCTAAATATTCCCAAACGAGTTACGAATATGGATACACTTTATCTCAAAACTCTGCTTGCCGTCATCGAAACCGGCAGTTTTTCCCGCGCTGCCGATTGCCTCTGCATAACCCAGTCGGCGGTGTCGCAGCGCATAAAACTGATGGAGGGAAGATACGGGTATACCCTTCTCGACCGTTCGGGAGGGGTCATAGTCCCGACCATGGCGGGAGAGCTGGTGCAGCAGAAGGCCAGGATTATCATCGAACAGGAGAAGGCGCTCTTCGGCGCCCTGAAGATGCTCCCCCAGAAATGCCATATCTCCTTCTGCTGCTCGCCCTGCTTTGCCACCCTGTTTCTGCCGAGAATTCTTCGTGAGTACATATTGCCGAAAAGCGACTCCCTGGACTTCAAGTGCCGGCATTCCACAACAGCCACCGCCTTACAAGGTTTGCGCGAAGCAGAGTACAATGTCATTGCCGTCGAGCATTTCAGCCCCCTCAGGGCCGAGCCATTTAACGTAATACCCCTGCCAAATGACGAGGTGATTTTTGTCAGCAACGCAAAATTGGGACTCAACAGCGAGGAACTGGAACTGTCAAAGCTGTTGCGGCATCAACTGGTGTTGAGGAAGGAAGGTGCAAATACCACGGAACAACTGGCAGCAAACCTTGCCCTGTTCGGCAAGACAATTGAAGATTTCAAGGGCGTCATCAATCTCGACGACCCTGGCCTCATCAAACAGACGGTACTGACTGAACCATGCATTGCACATGTGTCGCGCATGCTGGTGAAAGATGAGATCGCCAACGGTTCGTTGCGGGCACACACGGTAAAGGGGTTCAATCATCAGCGATACCGTTCCCTGGTTATGAGTCGAACCTCCCATGGTGACCGGCGCATGGACGACTTCATTCAGGCGGTTACGAAAACGGTACAACGGATTACGTCCCCGGTACGGCAAAAAGTGATTTCGTCATCCCATTGCCCATCTCTCATGAAACCAGCCGCCACCCATCGTGCGCCGGTTCTCTATCTCAAGAAATCCCACGAAAATGCATCCACCGCTCCGGACAGGTGCAATTCCTGCCCATAATCCTCCCCGTTGTCGGACAAATTTACATAAATTTTCCAAACATACGAAATATGATCATGTAATTTCGAATAGTTGCAGACTTATAGCATCATTTTGCTGTCGGAATAGTTTACGCTGACACCCACCATTGCTGCACAATCACAAATTATGCTGTAATTTCAATATATTAAATCATGGCATACGATTTGCTTTTTAATCTTTAGAGATGATTATGGACTGGCAATTCAGAGGGATATGAAGTGGAGGCAACATCATGAAACGTTCAATCTTGTCGGCTTTGGCATTGTGCACCTTGTTGACCGCAACATCGGCATCGGCACTGACGCTGAGTGACGGTACCGCTGTCGGTGCAAGGGATACCCTGAAAGCTTCCACCTATCTGAGCAACTCGGGAGATGCAGGCGAACTTGCCTGGGTTCAGTCCATACTTGGCCCCGATGTTGATTGGGAGATCAAGTACGACGTTTCCGAGAGTGCCTGGGAACAGACCACGGAAGAAGAGAAAACGTATGCAATGGAACTCGCCGATTCACCGGAGTACTTTCTGATCAAGACCGCAACTGGTTCGATTACCCATTTCCTGTTCGAGAACCAGGCAAGCCTGGATTGGGCCGTGCTGAACCTGGACGAAAGTTTCGGCACTGGCTACACCATCAAGAATATTGGGAAGTTGAGTCATGTCGACGAATTCGACAACGCGACACCTGTCCCCGAACCGGGAACCATCGTCCTCCTTGGCGTCGGTTTCCTCGGCCTGGCTGCTTTTGGACGCAAAAGAATCAGGAAGTAACCGAAATATCATTTCACAGCCAGGGGGCCGCTTGATCAGGCGGCCCCTTTCTTTTGCCTCCATTCATTAGATCTGATTTTCTCCCCTACCCCGAACAGGGCCAATCGCGACCGTTGAGGATCATGGCTGCAAAAAAGGCCGCCCGCATTACGGGCGACCTTTGAGAGATACACAGGAGCTGACGGTTCTTTTCAGTCGATCAGCTTGCCGATACTGCCGAACCGGATCCGGAAATTTTCCCGATCCCACGACCAGTATTTGATGAAGGCCAGGCCCTTGATCTTGTCCATCTTGACAAAACCCCAGAAACGGCTGTCGTAGGAGCGGTCCCGGTTGTCGCCCATGACAAAATAAGAGTTTTCCGGCACCTTGATGATCTTGGTATTGTCCCGCGGATTCTGGCTGAAAGGGATGACCTCCTTTTCCTTGTGAACCTCATGGGGATTGTCATACAGCTTGCCGTTCACGTAAACCCGTTTGTTGATCACCTGGACCTCGTCACCGGGCGTGCCGATGACCCGTTTGATGAAATCCTTGCTCGGGTCTTCGGGGTACTCGAAAACGATCACGTCGCCACGGCGCGGATCGCGCAGCTTGACGAGCCTCGTGTCCGTGAACGGTATCTTGGTACCGTAGATGAACTTGTTCACCAGGATATGATCGCCGATTGCCAGGGTATCTTCCATGGAACCCGAAGGAATCTTGAAGGCCTGGACGATAAAGGTACGGATGATGAGGGCCAGGATGATGGCAATGACAATCGACTCGGCATACTCGCGGACGATATGTTTCTTCTTCACCACCGGTTCCTGGCCTGAGTCATTGCGTGTCTGGTACGTGGTCTGTTCTCCCATGCTCTCCATTTCCTTTGCGAGCTATTTGTCCTCTACCTTGAGAATGGCCAAGAAAGCCTCCTGCGGGAGTTCCACGTTCCCCACATTCTTCATCCGCTTCTTGCCTTCCTTCTGCTTTTCCAGAAGCTTGCGCTTGCGGGTGATGTCACCGCCGTAACACTTGGCCAACACGTCCTTGCGGAGCGCCTTGACCGTTTCGCGGGCAATGACCTTGTTGCCGATGGCTGCCTGGATCGCCACTTCGAACATCTGGCGGGGGATCAGCTCCTTCATCTTCGCCACCAGGTCACGGCCGCGGAAGTATGCCTTGTCCTTGTGGATGATGAGCGACAGCGCATCCACCACTTCACCGTTGATCATGATGTTCATCCGGACCAGATCGCTCTGGCGATAGTCGAGATGTTCGTAATCCAGGGATGCGTATCCCTTGGAAATCGACTTCAGCCGGTCGTAGAAATCGAGCACGATCTCGTTGAGCGGCATTTCGTAGATGATCATGACCCGGGACGGGGTGAGATACTTGATCTCCCGCTGCACGCCGCGCTTGTCCTCGCACAGGGCCAGGATACCGCCGACGAATTCGTTGGGAACATGGATATGGGCCAGGATGAACGGCTCTTCGAGATAGTCGACGTGCTGCTGCTCGGGGAGCTGATTGGCGCTTTCGATGGTGACCACTTCTCCGGTCACGCGGTGGACCCTGTAGACGACAGTGGGCGCCGTGGTGATGAGGTCGAGGCCGAATTCCCGCTCAAGCCGCTCCTGGATGATCTCCATGTGCAGAAGACCGAGAAAGCCGCAACGGAAACCGAAACCGAGGGCCACCGACGTTTCCGGCTCATAGGAAAAGGATGAGTCGTTCAGCTTCAGCTTGGAGAGGGCATCGCGGAGCTGCTCGTACTGGGACGTGTCGATGGGGTAAAGGCCGGAAAAGACCATCGGCTTTACCTCCTTGAACCCGGCCAGCGGTGCGACACACTGGCGGTGCAAAAGGGTTACCGTATCGCCGACCTTGGCATCGGCCACGTCCTTGATGCCTGCTATGACAAAACCGACCTCCCCGGCCGAGAGCTGGGGAACCTCTCGCATGACCGGCGCAAATACACCGACCTTGAGCGCCTCATAGGCCCGGTTGGTCGACATGAGCTGGATCTTTTCGCCTTTTTTCAGGGTGCCGTCGAAGATCCGCACCAGGATGATCACCCCCTGGTACTGATCGTACCAGGAATCGAAGAGCAGCGCCTTGAGCGGTGCATCCGGATCGCCCGTGGGAGCAGGGATCTTCCTGACGATCTCTTCGAGGATCTCATAGGTGCCGATCCCTTCCTTGGCGCTGGCAAGGACGGCATCGTGGGCATCGAGACCGATGATCTCCTCGATCTCGTTGATGACCCGTTCCGGTTCCGCGGCAGGAAGGTCTATCTTGTTGAGAACCGGAAAGACCTCGAGATTGTTGTCCAGGGCAAGATAGACGTTGGCCAGGGTCTGCGCCTCAACCCCCTGGGAGGCGTCCACGACCAGCAGGCCCCCTTCACAGGCCGCCAGCGAACGGGAAACCTCGTAGGTGAAGTCCACATGGCCGGGGGTGTCGATCAGGTTGAGGATATACTCGTTGCCATCCTTGGCATGGTAGGTGAGTCTGACTGTCTGGGCCTTGATGGTGATGCCGCGTTCGCGTTCCAGATCCATTTTATCAAGGAACTGATCCTGCTTTTCACGGTCTGAGAGCGCCCCGGTATACTCCAGCAGTCGATCCGCCAGGGTTGATTTACCGTGATCTATGTGGGCGATGATTGAAAAATTGCGTATGCGGTCTATCGACATGGATACCTTGCAAGAAGAGTTGTATAACCGGTGAAGAATAGCCCAATACCGAAGTTATTGTAAAGGGATTTCTCTGCGCTGGATCGGTCGAAATCGTTGCCATGCCGCCCTGTCCGTGGTATGGTCTGCGCGATGAACGAAATATACGGAAACAGGTACCGCACATGTTGACCGGAAAACAGAAACGCTATCTGCGCGCACTCGGACACAATCTCAAGCCCGTCATCACGATCGGCAAGGGAGAGGTCAGTGAAGCAGTTACCTCGGAAACCGACGCTGCCCTCGATGCCCACGAACTGATCAAGGTTAAGTTGCTGGAGAGCTGCCTCATGGATCGTCACGAGGTGGCAGACCTCCTTGCCGAAGCCTGCCGGGCAGAGATTGCCCAGTTGCTCGGCAGAACAGTCCTCCTCTATCGCGCGTCCCGGGAGCCGAAGATCGTTCTGCCAGCACCCGGGAAACCGACACACTGAGGTAACGAGGGAGGTTACGACAGTGGTCAACCGCGAAGCTTCCATGGAACGGCCGGACCTGGCACCGTATGCATCCAGCAGCGCCCTTTCGCGTGGCCGCAAATACCCGGAAGAGCTGCGGGACAGCAGACCCGCCTTTGAGCGCGACCGGGACCGGATCATCCACTGCGCCGCTTTCAGACGGCTCGAATACAAGACCCAGGTCTTTGTCAACCACGAGGGTGACTACTACCGTACCCGCCTGACCCACTCACTGGAAGTCGCCCAGATCGGCAAGGCGATCGCACGACGGCTGCGGCTCAACGAGGAATTGACCGAGGCGCTCGCGCTGGCTCACGACCTGGGGCACACCCCCTTCGGGCATACCGGCGAGGAGGTGTTGAACCGTCTCATGGAAACCCATGGCGGCTTCGAGCACAACCTGCAGTCGCTGCGCGTCATCGACGAACTGGAAGAACGGTACCCGGGGTTCAACGGGCTCAACCTGTCATGGGAGGTGCGCGAGGGGATCATCAAACATTCATCCCCCTACGACCGGCCAACCGGCATCATCGATGATTTCATGCCCGGCGTCGTGCCGACCCTTGAAGCGCAACTGATCAATTTTGCCGACGAGATCGCCTACAACAACCACGACATCGATGACGGCCTGAAATCGGGTTACCTGACCCTGAAGCAGCTTCGCCACGTCGAACTCTGGCAGGAGATGTACGAGACGGTCAGCGCCCGCTATCCGGGCATCGACGAAGACCGCATCAAATGCCAGACCATCAGCGCCCTGATCGGCTACTTCATCACCGATCTGACCTCGACCACCATGCGCAACCTGCACGAATATTCCATAGCATCCATTGACGACCTGCGCCGGGTCAACCGCCAGGTAGTGGCCTTGAGCCCCGCTCTTTCCGACAAGAACAGGCAGCTCAAGCGTTTTCTCTATGAAAACCTCTACCGTCACTACAAGGTTGAACGGATGCGGGTCAAGGCCGAGCGGTACCTCAGCATGCTCTTTGACACCTACGCAAAACACCCCACCCTGCTGCCGAAGAAACATGTCCGGAAGATGGATCATATGGGCCGGGAACGGGTGATCTGCGATTATATTGCCGGCATGACCGACCGTTTTGCCCTGGATGAATTCAAACGGCTGTTCGAGCCATACGAACGGGTCTAGGCCGACCATGCGAACCCCGACAATGGACACACCACGGTTTCCGGACCCCGGCACGGGAATCCCGCGTCACCCTTTGCCGTGCCGATTCGGATACGTCTTGACGGTCATTGCGGCTCGTGATAAATTAATGAATCTTTCCTCAGCCTACAGATAGATAGGGAAGCATCAATGCCGAAACAACTCCTCGACTTCGTTCCGCCCGTTGTCCGTGACCGGTTGGGCACTGAAAGTACTGTCTGCCTGTTGTCCGGGCAGGATGTCTTCCTCGGCCTCTGCCATGAGCGGATGATCGTCATGGCCGCCAACCCCCGCATCTCTCATGTCATCCCCGGCATCATGCGTGCCGCCCAGGAACTCGATGCCGTCGTCGCCTTTGAACTCACCAGAACCGAAGGAGGGATTGACGGCGGCTACACCGGTCAGACTCCGGAGAGTTTCTGCACGACGGTCCTGACATATGCAGAGACATGCGGCTTTTCAAAACCGTTCATCATCCACGCCGACCACGTAACCATCAAGGACACTTCAGAAACCGAGCTACTGGCAGCACAACAGCTCATCGAGGCGCAGCTTGCCGCCGGGTTCACCTCCTATGCCCTTGATGCGTCATTCAACCCTCTGAGCGACAACATCACCATCATACAGCAGCTCGCCAGACCGATCACCGAGAGAAATTTCGGTCTTGAGGTGGAACTGGGGGAAGTCCCCACCGTAGGGAGCACTTCCACCCTCACCGAAGTGGCAGAGGCGCGCGATTTCCTCTCCAGCCTGGTGGAAAAGGGGATACGTCCCCACCTGCTGGCGATCGACAATGGCTCAAAGAGCGGAAACTATCTGGACGGTCAGATTGTCAGCATCGACCTGGAACGGACCGGAGAGATATTCACCCTGGCGCGCGAATTCGGCCTTGCCGGCCTGGTCCAGCACGGCATCACCGGCACACCGCTTCGTATCGTCGGTCGCCTGGCCGATTTCGGTATCCGCAAGGGTAACATCGGCACCCTTTGGCAGAATGTTGCCCATGCCGGATTACCCGTCGAGCTCGTGGATGCCATGCGCGCCTGGTCAAAGGAAAACGGCCGCGATATCAAGTATGCGACCGCCGTCTTCAAGGATGAGATCGATGCCATCCCGCAGGAAAACATGCAACTGATCCAGGAAATGGCGTACCGGGAAGCGCGGGAATTCCTCAAGGCGTTTCATGCCCAGGGAAGCGCCACCAAGCTGGCCGCCTCGCTGGGAAAACGCAAATGAGAGTCATCAGCGGCACGGCACGCGGTCGCCGGCTGCTTGCACCCCATGATCGTCGCGTGAGACCGACCTCGGACCGTATCAAAGAGGCGCTTTTCAGTATCATCGTCTCACTTCGCGGCGATCTGCTCGGGTCGAGTGTCCTGGATCTCTGTTCAGGCACCGGCAGCCTGGGGATCGAGGCGCTGAGCCGGGGGGCCGCAGAGGCCGTTTTTGTCGACAACCACCGCGACTCCGCCCTGCTGATAAAAAAGAACCTGGCGGAAACGGGTTTGGCCAGCAAGGCAGAGGTACTGATTGTTGACGCACGGGCTGCGGTTTCCCGCCTTGCCGGACAGGGTCGCAGATTCCACCTGGTCTTTGCCGATCCTCCTTACGGTCAGGGGATTGCCGCTGATCTGCTCAACCAGGTATCGGCCCATGAAATACTGTGCGATGGAGCACTGGTGGTGGTAGAGACTGCTGCCGGCGAACAGCTTTCCGAAACCGTGGGTACGTTGCAACAGTTCGACCTGCGGAAATATGGTGATACAGCCCTCACGTTCTTCACCAGAACTCTTTGAGGTTCAAACATGCCCAGGAAAATTGCCGTCTACCCAGGCTCTTTTGATCCGATCACGTATGGCCACCTGGATATCATCAACCGCGGTCTGCGCATCTTCGACAGCGTGATTGTGGCCGTGGCCCGCAATTCGAGCAAAAACTCCCTTTTCACCATCGAGGAGCGGGTCGAGCTCATCAGCAATGTTCTCAACGGCAACCACCGGGCAAAAGTTGACACCTTTGGTGGCCTTCTGATAGACTATCTTCTTTCCCAACAGGCAACGGTAATCATCCGCGGTTTACGGGCCGTCTCGGATTTCGAATACGAATTCCAGATCGCCCAGATGAACAGGAGCATCTCCCAGGATATTGAAACCCTCTTCATGATGACCTCGGTTCCGTACAGCTATCTCTCCTCCTCCATCGTCAAAGAGGTGAGCTCCCTGAACGGACCGATTGATGGCCTTGTGCCCCCCCTGGTCAAAGAGGCCCTGAACAGGAAATACGGTCGAATATAAATAATCGTGCGAGTGCATCGTGCGCTTACACGTTTCATTCACTCACAGGAGGAGAACATGAAACTCGCAGACCGCGTCAACAAGATCCAGCCGTCCCCTACTCTGGCCATTGACGCCAAGGCCAAGGCTCTCAAGGCTCAAGGGGTCGACGTTGTCGGCTTCGGCGCCGGCGAGCCCGATTTCGATACCCCGGCCAATATCAGGGAAGCAGGCAAGAAGGCAATCGATGCCGGGTTCACCAGGTATATGCCCGTGGGGGGCGCCGACGACCTGAAGGACGCCATCATTGCCAAGATGAAGCGTGATCACGGACTGGAATACACCAGGGAAGAGATATCCGTAGCCTGCGGTGCCAAGCACACGCTCTACAATATCTCACAGGCCCTGATCCAGGAAGGCGACGAGGTCATCATCCCCGGTCCCTACTGGGTCTCCTATCCCGACCAGATTGTCCTGGCCGGCGGAACCCCGGTCTTCATCATGACCGACGAATCGACCGGTTTCAAGATCACCCCGGAGCAGCTGGAAAAGGCCATCACACCAAAGACCCGCTACCTGATCCTCAACTCGCCGTGCAACCCGACCGGTTCCACATACGGCAAGGAAGAGCTGGCAGCTCTCGGCAAGGTGCTGCTCAAGCATGAGCATGTACTGGTAGTGGCGGACGATATCTACGAGCGACTGATCTACGATGGGCTTACGTTCTACAATATTGCCCAAGTGGTGCCCGAGCTCAAGCCGCGGACGATCGTGGTCAACGGTGTCTCCAAGACTTACGCCATGACCGGCTGGCGGATCGGTTACGCCTGCGGTCCCAAAGAGCTGATGAATGCCATGACCAAGATGCAGTCCCAGTCTACCTCCAACGCCACCTCGATCGCCCAGAAGGCGTCGGTGGAGGCGCTGAACGGCCCCCAGGAGCCGGTGGCCGCCATGTGCGTCGAATTCGAGAAACGCCGCAACTACATTGTGGAGCGTCTCAACGCCATGCCGGGAGTTTCCTGCTTCAAGTCCAACGGCGCCTTCTATGTCTTCCCCAATTTCTCCGGCGCCTATGGCAAGACCACCCCGGCCGGAAAGCGGATCGAAAACTCCGGAGACTTTGCCGCCTATCTGCTTGAGGATGCCAAAGTAGCTCTGGTTCCGGGCGTCGCTTTTGGCGATGACCGCTACGCCCGACTTTCCTACGCCATCAGCATGGAGAACATCAAGAAGGGCATGGACCGGATCGAAGAAGCCATCAAGAGCCTCAAGTAACGGAACCCCGAACCGGCCGACATCACACACAGGCGAGGGAATCACATCCCTCGCCTTTTTTTCAGGAGCAGCCATGATCACCAAAGAGATGACCATCGGCATGATTCTTCGAACCTATCCCGAATCCATCAAGATCTTTACCAAGTACGGACTCGATTGCCACGAATGCCAGATCGCCGATCTCGAATCGGTGGAGCATGGAGCCGGCGTCCATAAAATCGGCATCGACGAGCTCCTGGCCGAACTGAATCGGGTCTGCTCACCTAACGGATAAACCAGAGCCCTTCCGGAATCCCATGACCGAAGCATTACTCGAATATCAGCGCCACTTCACGCAGCAGCAGCTCGTAAGGGTGACTCTGATCAGTGCAAATGGAAGCCATCCCGAGTTGAAGGCTTGTGTCACCGGGCTCACCCGCGATCTTCTTGAATTGGAACTGGACGATGAGCGGCTCCCCGATAAGGCAACCATTGCCACAGGCGACATCCTCGAACTCCGTTCCGGGAGCAAAGGAAGCGGTTTCCGCTGTCGTTCCCTGCTGGTGAGCGGTACTGACAGCAGATACCTTCTGGTTCGCCTGGTCGGCACTGTCATCTTCGAGGAACTGCGCGAATTTTTCCGCATCGACACCTATCTGCCTCTCCGTTACCTGAACATTCCCGGCTGGGATGAAAGAACCGTCCGTCGACAATGGATGGAACGGATAGAGAGCCTGGAGCGGAGCAGGGTCCAACCTGCGAGTTTCATCTACCAGGGAGAACCGGATGAGTCCTCACCAGGAGTGTCAGTTGCGGCGACGCCCCTTGAATACGAACCTCCGGTTGCCGCCAATATCAGCGGTGGCGGCCTGCGGACCTGTCTTCGCGAGAGACTGCTACCCGACAGTTATGCCTTGCTGGAGCTCTACATCCCCGGAACATCCCCCCGCCTTATCGAGGTAGCCGGCAAGGTGCTTTACGCCGATCCGACCCTTACGCAAGATGGCACGCAAGGCTATGCAACGGCATTCAAATTCACCTGCATCGACGAACGTGACCGGGATATTCTCATCAGCTATATCCAGCGTATCCAGCAGCAGCAGATACGACAAATTGCCGAAGAAATGCCCGCATTGAACCGTTTCAAGAATGAGATAACAGCAGAATTCCGGCGCAGCTTCCATCCTGCACGTCGTCGAATCGGCATTATTGTAATGGTTTCGATCTTCATTCTCCTGATCATTGCCTACACCAGTTACTATCTCCATCCGACCAAGGCTGAAGTGCAACGCATCTTCGACCAAGGTCTGAAAAAGTATCTGGAGCGGCTCCCCTCCCGACAACCCTGAGACACAATACCTACTCACCTGACTACATTACATACTCACATACTCGAACCACTGCTCGTCATTCATGCCGGAACAGCAGACCCTCCCTGTTTTCTCGCACATTACAACCTGCAATTACAGCATATTACAGCACTGCCCCACATTCATCCGATTCTGGCATATAAATAGCAGAATATCCGTCGCAGTGCAGATCTCACGTGCTGACTTCTTGGCATCCGCTCCCCATGGAGGTATGACAGGTGCTTTACAAAACCGTCAACGAATCCTTTAATGAATTCATCGTCGATCGCAAGGACCCTCTCTGCATCCGCTGCAAGGTCTGTGAACGTCAATGTGCCTATGAGGTGCATCGCTACATCCCGGAAGCTGATTGCCTGACCGAGGATAGCGGCCTCTGTATCGGCTGCCGCCGCTGTTCGGCGCTCTGTCCTACCGGCGCCATCACCATAAAGACGAACGAGGAGAGCTTCAAGGCGAACGCCTCATGGTCATCAGCCCACATCCGCAACCTCTATGCCCAGGCCGATACCGGCGGCATCCTGCTGGCCGCCATGGGCAACCCGGCGAAATACCCCATCTACTGGGACCATCTGCTCCTCGACGCATCCCAGGTGACCAACCCTTCCATCGACCCGCTCCGCGAACCGATGGAACTCCGGACCTACCTTGGCAGGAAGCCGCACTCCATCGAGGTGGTGCGCGACAAGAAAACCAACAAGCCCAAACTGGCAACCAAGCTGTCGCCGCAGCTGAAACTGGAATACCCGTTCATCTTCTCCGCCATGAGTTACGGCGCTCTCAATCTCAATGCCCACCGGGCCATGGCTGCCGCGGCACAGGAACTCGGCACCCTCTACAACACCGGCGAAGGCGGACTGCACAAGGATCTGTACAAATACGGCAAGAACGTCATTGTCCAGGTTGCTTCCGGCAGGTTCGGCGTCAGCGAACAATACCTGAACGCCGGGGTCGCCATCGAGATCAAGGTCGGCCAGGGTGCGAAACCGGGCATCGGCGGGCACCTTCCCGGTGAAAAGGTCGATTCCGACATCTCCGAGACCAGGATGATCCCCCTCGGTTCCGACGCCATCTCGCCGGCACCGCATCACGACATCTACTCCATTGAGGACTTGCGGCAGCTGATCTACGCCCTCAAGGAAGCGACCAACTATGAAAAACCGGTATCGGTGAAGATTGCAGCCGTCCACCATGTTGCTGCCATTGCATCGGGCATCGCACGGGCCGGCGCGGATATCATCACCATCGACGGTTTCCGTGGGGGTACCGGCGCAGCGCCGCAGGTCATCCGTGACAACGTGGGCATCCCGATGGAACTCGCTCTCGCGGCAGTCGATACCCGGCTCCGTGACGAAGGGATCAGGAACCAGGTCTCCATCGTCGTCGGCGGCGGTGTCCGCAACTCGGGAGACGCCATCAAGGCCATCGCCATGGGTGCCGATGCCATCAACCTTGGAACGTCGACGCTGCTTGCGCTGGGCTGCACCCTCTGTCAGCGCTGCTACACCGGCAAATGCCCCTGGGGGATCACCACCAACAACCCGTACCTTGCCAAGCGTCTCAACCCCGAAATCGGCGCAGAGAAACTGGTCAACCTGGTCCGGGCCTGGGGACACGAAATGAAAGAGATTCTCGGCGGCATGGGGCTCAATGCCCTTGAATCGCTCCGCGGCAACCGTTATAAACTGCGTGCCGTCGGGCTGACTGAAAAGGACATGAACCTCCTTGGCGTCATACCCGCAGGAGAATAGAGTATTCCGGTCTTTCCCGCATCTTATGCAGCATGTTTCCCCATGCTCATTCCATTGAGCATCGACATGACCGCAGCTGCGCGGCCAAAGGCTCAATCCCGCGGGAAATCCTCATCCTGGATATTATGAAGGATAATCTATGAAACGGATTTATACACTCGAAGATGCCTGCATCGGCTGCCACCTCTGCGAGGTGGCCTGCATCACGGAACACTCCCTTTCCAAGGACCCGGTGAAGGCCTTTCTCCATGAGCAGGCCCGCCCCATCTCCCGTTGTACGGTAGAAGAGGCAGATGGGGGCATTATCTCCCTTTCCACCACCTGCCGGCATTGCGATGAGCCGGATTGCCTGCGGGCCTGCATCTCCGGCGCCATACAGAAAAACGATCAGGGAGTGGTCAGGATCGATACGGAGCAATGCGTGGGGTGCTGGTCGTGCGTGATGGCCTGCCCCTATGGTGCGGTGCAGCGCAATACCGCCAAGAAAAAGGCCAACAAATGCGATCTCTGTCCGGATCGTAAAGGCCCGGCCTGCGTGGATGCCTGTCCCAACCGGGCTCTGGTGTACAAGGAGGGGATCCAGTAATGAATTACGTCATCATCGGCAACTCCGTTGCAGCTGTCGGCGCAGTACGTGCCATCAGGGACGTCGACCAGGATGGCAACATCACCGTCATCTCCCGCGAACGTCATGTCGCCTATGGCCGTCCGCTCATTTCCTACCTGCTCGGCGGGCTCATCAGCGAAAAGCGGATGGCCTACCTGCCGGAAGACTTCTACGACAAGCATCGGATCAACCTGCTGCTCAATTCCGAAGTCGTGGGTGTCGACAGCAAAAAGCGCCAGGTGAAACTTGCAGCCGGCGATACGGTCGCCTACGACCGGCTTCTCATAGCCACGGGAGGCGACCCCTTCGTACCTCCCATCGAAGGACTCGCCGGCAAGGAGAAGATATTTACCTTCACTACCTGGGACGATGCCGCCAAGCTGAAGGCGATTGCCCACGACATCGAACATGCAGTCGTCATCGGCGGTGGCCTAATCGGCCTGAAAGCTGCCGAAGGGCTCCACCTCCTGGGTAAAAAGGTGACCATCGTCGAACTGGCCGACCGGATTCTCTCTGCCGCCTTTGACCGGCCTGCCGGCAGGATCGTTGCCAAGAAGATGAAACTGAACGGCATCGACGTGATCACCGAGGAGACCGTGGTGAAGATCGAAGGCGACGGCTCCGCGATCTCCGGCGTGGTCCTCAAGTCAGGAGATTATCTCCCCTGCGATACGGTGATTGTCGCCATCGGCGTGCGCCCTGCTGCGAGCTTCCTCAAGGGGAGCGGCATCGGCGTCAACCGGGGCGTGGTTGTGGATGGATGCATGGAAACCAGCATGAAGGGTGTCTTCGCCGCGGGGGACGTTGCCGAGGCGCGGGACTTTTTCAGCGACACCAAGAATCCTCTGCCAATCTGGCCTGACGCCTACATCCAGGGGGACATTGCAGGGACTGCCATGGCCGGCAAACAGAAGGAATATGCCGGCGGGCTCTCCATGAACTCCATCGAGTTTTTCAAGGTTTCGACCATCTCGATGGGTGTCACCAATCCCCAGAACCCGGCAGAGTTCGAGATTCTCACCTATCAGGATCTCGAATCCTATTCCTACCGCAAGATCGTCGTGAAAGACAATCGCCTGGTGGGTGCGGTGCTGGTCGGCAATGTGGAACGGGCCGGGATCTTTGCCGGTCTCATTCGTGAACAGATTGAGGTGACCCCCTTCAAGGAGCACCTGCTTGCACCCGGCTTCGGGATCATCCATCTGCCCAAGGAGCTGCGCAGCGCCCTGTTCTCCCCAATCGGGAAAGCGGCCTGACCAGACGAACTGTTACCGTTATCCAACGGAGAGCGAACACAATGAATATGAAACCAACCCACAACTTCGAGAAGGATATCTCCAACTGCGGCCTCACCGGGTTCATCTCGACCTCCGGCACCTTGGTCGAGGGAAGCGTCATCATCAAATCCATCGCCCTCATGCACGATCGGGGCAACGGACTTGGCGGCGGATTTGCCGCCTATGGCATTTACCCGGACTATCCCGACTACTTTGCCTTCCACCTGATGTATGAAAACAGCATGGCCCAGCAGCTTACCGAGGAATACCTGGAGCAGTTCTTTTTCATCGAGCAGCAGGAAGATATCCCGACCCGCAGGACTCCTGCAATCGTCAATCCGCCATCCTTCAAGCGTTACTTCATCAAACCGATGGAAACACCTGAATATAAAGAGGCTATCGAGTTTCAGAACATGACTGACGAAGATATCATCGTCAGCCATGTCATGCGGATCAACCTGGAAATCGAAGGGGCCTTTGTCGTCTCCTCGGGCAAAAACATGGGGGCGTTCAAAGGCGTCGGTTATCCCGAGGATATTGCCGAATTTTTCCGTCTCGAAGAGTACCAGGGACACATCTGGACCGCTCACAACCGCTTCCCGACCAACACTCCGGGCTGGTGGGGCGGTGCACACCCCTTCACCCTGCTCGACTGGTCCATCGTCCATAACGGCGAGATCTCCTCGTACGGCATCAACAAGCGTTACCTGGAGATGTACGGCTATCTCTGCACCATGCTTACCGACACCGAGGTGGTCACCTACATGCTCGATCTCCTGATCAGGAAGCACGGCCTGACGCCGGAACTCGCCAGCCTGGCCCTGGCAGCCCCGTTCTGGGACATGATCGACACCCTCCCCACTGACGAGCGCGAACTGCTCACCGCCATCAGGCAGGTCTACGGAAGCGGACTCCTGAACGGCCCCTTTGCCATCCTTTTTGCCAGCAACGAAGGATTGATCGGGCTCAACGACCGGGTCAAACTCCGGCCGCTGGTCTGTGCCACCAAGGACGATTTCGTCTATATGGCCTCGGAGGAGGCTGCCATCCGCGAGATCTGCCCCTCCCCCGACCGTGTCTGGTCGCCGCGGGGCGGAGAACCGGTCATCGCCCGGCTGCAGAACGGAGCTGTCTAGTTTTTTTCCATCACGGAAACAGAGGATTTCGCCATGAAAATCGATGCTAAAGGCGTGTATTATCGCGAGTTGAACCAGAGGATCCGCGAAGCCGTTGCTGGCGGTGCAGATAAAATCGAACTGATGAATGTCAATGGCCAGTACTTTATCGGCGACGGTATCAACCGACCCGTAACCATTACCATTCATGGCGTACCGGGCAATGACCTGGGCGCGTTCATGAACGGTGCGACCATCATCGTGAAAGAGAACGGCCAGGACAATATCGGCAATACCATGAACGCCGGCAAGGTCGTGGTCCATGGTCATGCAGGGGATGTCCTCGGCTACGGCATGCGTGGCGGCCGGGTGCATATCCTGAAAGACGTGGGATACCGGGTAGGCATCCATATGAAATCGTTCGACGAAAACAAGCCGGTCCTGATAGCCGGCGGCAAGGCAGGCGATTTCTTCGGTGAATATATGGCAGGGGGAGTACTTATCCTGCTGGGGATGTACACCGACGACCCCGAAAAACCGAAACACGGATTCAGGTTCGGAACCGGCATGCATGGTGGCGTCATCTACATCAGGGGGGCAGTCGATGAAACGAAACTGTCCAGAGAGGTTGGGGTATTTCCGGTCACCAAGGAAGACCAGCAGGAATTGGAGGGGTATCTCAAGGAGTTCTGCAAGGATTTTCGCCTAGACCTGAAAGAGGTTCTGAGCGAGCCATTCATCAAGGTTCTGCCGAAAAGCAAGCGCCCGTACGGTGACCTCTATTGCCCCATGCCGAAGTGATGCCGGCAAACGAAAGTTATCAAATGCACTGAATCAGACCCCGCCCCGGCGGGGTTTTTCATTTTCCGCCGACACCGGCCATTTCATAGTTTACTGAAAGGCCGATCTCCTCGCGCACCAGGTTGGTGATCCGGGAAGCCGATTCTTCCACAAGCATGTCGAGCAGCAGCTTTTTCTTTTTCGCAGGTCTGACAACCGTCGGCTCACCGCTTATCCCGGCCAGTCGCCCGGCCTCTTCGATGGCGTCCTGGAGCGACCCGAGCCGGTCAACGAGCTTCAGCTCCATCGCCTGTTCACCGGAAAAGATCCTGCCGTCCGCAATGGCCTGCACCTGTCCCACGGGAAGACGCCGACCTTCGGCAACAGCCTTGACGAACTGGCCATGAGTGCTCTCGATCACCGCCTGCAACAACGCCTTTTCTTCGTCACTCATGGGTCGCAGAGGAGATCCTGCATCCTTGAACTTGCCGGTCTTCAAGGTGAACGCCTTCATCCCGATCTTATCCAGCAGACCTTCGATGTTGGAGAATTTCATGAGCACACCGATACTGCCGGTGATGGTGCCGGGGTTGGCGATGATCAGGGTTGCCGGAGCAGCGATATAGTACCCACCGGATGCTGCGACACTCCCCATGGAGACAATCACCTTTTTCCTGGCGGCGAGTTTTTTCACCTCCTGGTAGATCTCCTGCGAAGGGCCCACCACGCCGCCGGGAGAGTCGATACGGAGCACAATTGCCTTTACCTTGTCGTTTCTCCCGAAATCGTGAAGCTGCTTGACGGTTTCCTGAGAATCAAGGATGACCCCTTTCACCTCAACAAGACCGATGCCTCTTCCCTTGACCAGGGTTGAGTCATCACCCATTAACAGCGAAGCAATCATCATCGAAGCGGCAAACAAAAACAGGAAGCCACCGCTAACACCTGCTGCTATCCATAACCACTTGTTTTTCATCAGTTATCCCGGATTGCTGCCATGCTGCAGCCTTGAAGAAACGTTTACATTAAAGGCAAACAATGTTTTCTTGACTGTAGACAATATTTTCTGCTAAGGTTAATTGCATGGAATATTTAATTATTTCAGACACCCACGGTAATTATCATACGGCAGCAGAAGTTATCGCCCAGGCAGGTCACGTCGACATGATCGTCCACCTGGGAGACGAGACCAGCGATGCTGTCGTGCTTGAACATATCTTCAACCGGCCGGTTGAAAAGGTCGCCGGTAATTGTGATGCACCGGGCAAGCACCCAAGGGAACTCTGCATAGATCTCGGTGGAACGACGATGCTCTTGACCCATGGGGATCGTTATCAGGTCAAGATGGGACTTGCCCAGCTCCAGAAGCGGGCTCAAAGCGCACATGCCCGCGTGGTACTGTACGGGCACACCCACCGTGCCGCCATAGATGAAATCGATGGCATCCTTTTCATCAACCCCGGCTCACTCCATCGCATGAATACAGAACTGAGCTATGCGCGGCTTTCTCTCGCCGATGGGAACCTTACGGCATCGATCATCCCGATTGTCGTGAACAGCGATGACAAGCTCGATCTGAAATCCCTGACGTTCAAGCTCCCTCTCAACAACCACATCCACAGTTGTGACACACACGGCGATTTTCGTCTTCAGGCGGGATCGTCTCTGGAGCAAAGGCAACACGATTCACTGCCCGCTTGATATCCTCCATGAGATTCAGATTCTCGCTCTGACCGATGATATGTCCGACACACTGACTGCCAATACCATCAGCCGGCGACGAAAGACGCACTGAATTCAGAAGATCTGCATAGCTTTTGATGTCAATGGTTATGGCCTCGTTACGCGCTCTCGCGAGCTCCATTCCAAAACCTTCCAGTTCTTTCACGAGTTCGGCAAAGAAACGTTCGAATTGTGCATCGGACAAGTCAACGTACCAATCGTTACGAATATGATTCTGCCCGAGTATGGTAAGTGTCAGTTTTTTCCCTGCCATGGTTAATTCTCCTTCGCCTTTGATTCGCCCACCGTATCGAGCATCCCGCGCGCTGCCGCCTTACGATTGAGCGAGTTAAAGATCATATCCAGGACAACCTTCTGTTTTGCCTCGAATTTATTGAGAACCGCAAGGCAGGTTCCCAAGGGGAAATGCTCATGGAGATATTCTGCTTCGCGACCTGACAGGATGACAATCCTTTTGGCATCCATGCCGGTCCCAACTGCGTAGCGAAACAGTTTTGAGCCGTCGAGATCCGGCATCTCCAGGTCGATAACCAGGAGATCCAGATCATTTTTGCTGATGAATTGCAGTGCCTGAAACGGCTTGCCACAGGTGATTACCTGAAGGTGCGGGTAGTTTTCAGCAAGGTAGGAACCTATTACTTCCAGAAATGCAGCATCATCATCAACGATCAGAATCTTGCCCATCGTTCTCGCACCTGCTGGCAACTACTTGATGACCCTTGTCGCCAGGTTCAGGACCTTCAGAGGGACATGCAGGTCAAGAACTCGAGCGGTCTTCATGTTGATGAATAAATCGACTTTTTTCGGTGGTGTGATGGGCGTGAGGGAAGGCTTTTTCCCGCCAAAGATCCGTATTGCGCAATCAGCAGCCTGCTGACCCAAAACTGTCGGGTTGGCTTCCAGTGATACAAGTGCACCTTTTTCCCCGGAATCAGGAACTTGGCTTATGACAGGAATCTTGTTATCCAAAGCACGCCGTATCACCTTATCCAGATTACGTCCCATTACCGAAGCTTCCGTAATATAGACACAGTCTACCTGTGAAATCATCCCGGAAAGCGCCGAATCCAGGACAGCTGCACTGGGCACGTTGGCCTCGACTACGGAAAAACCCTGCTGCACGGCAATACGTTTCATTTCCTTCAACTGCACGACCGAACCGATCTCGCGGGAACTGTACAGAACGCCGATCTGCCGGAACGCCTTGAATTCCATCGCAGTCCGCACCAGAGTAATGAGCGGCACCTTTGAGCTGATGCCGGTGGCATTTGCACCAGGGGTGGCAAGACTCTTGGCAATGCCGGTCTCAAGCGGAGCATAGACATCGACAAAGACAATGGGAATGTCGTGAGATTCCTGGACTGCGGCAAGCGCCGCCGGAGCCCCATAGGCGATAATGATGTTTGCACCGATAGCATTGAATTTGCGAATGGCATTGGACCACGAGATGGGGTCTGGGTTTGGCACCTGGGTGATGATTTCAACGGCATTCTGATCGTAACCCTTGATGGCAAGCGTCCGGACAAACGCACGATGGGCATTGCGGTAGCGGGGAAGGTCGCTGGAGAGGACAGCTGCCACGACAATCGTGCTCGAACGGGCAACTGATACCGGATAGGCAACAGTCACAACCAGCATGCATACGACACAGAGCAGGAATTTTTTCGACAAGGGTTTATTCATCCATTACCACTTTGCTGACATGCTGGCAGTTATTGCATGAATCGCGCCGTCGTATATAGCATCACGTTCATCAGAGTAGTGGCGATAGCGATAATCGACCCCACACGTCACGTATTTACTCAGATCGTATGCGGCCTTGAAACTGACGGAGTTTTCGACCGTCTTGAGCCAGGAGAGCTCCTTGACTCCGGTCGTGTCGTTCGTGGCGAATTGGAGATATGCGGGATCGAACTCGGCATCGGAAATAACCTGCTGGAAAGCAAGGGAAATATCCAGTTTTTCCACAGGTCGCAGACTGGCGGTAATCCCGTACAGGATCGCGTTGCTGGTATAATTGGCAGCTGCAGAGCTTCCGGCAGTCGTGGCTGCGTAAAGAATGTCCTGATCAATGGAATTTTTCAGCAACCCACCTGTCCCGGTTACATTGAGACGACCGGCAAAAAAATTGGCCCAGATGCTTGCAGAGGCACTCACCATCGTCTTGTCGCGCGGCAGTGCATAATTTGTCAGCGGATTTGTGATCGGATCGGCAAAGGCCTGCAAGGTACTGATGCTTTTCGATCCGTTATATTCATGGCTGTTCAGGTAATTGGCGGAAATACCCCAACGATCCTTCATGGTATAGGTCGCCAGCAACTGCCCCTCGTGCCGTTCATCATAGGATGTGCCGTAAGCGGGCTGACCGTTGGCAGTGTAGCTGTACCGGGCCTTGAGCCGCAGCCCCTTCAGGGGACGGGCCATGAACGAGATAATCCCGCGATGAATCTCCTCGTTTTCCGGTAAAGTCATACCTGCAATATTGTTGGCAAACGGATCCCAGGCAACCACATTGCTGCGCCTGAGAAAATCGCCACGGTATTCGGCTTTGACGGTGTAGTCGTTCACGGGCCGAAACGACAGGATCGTCGAAATAATGTCGCGATTTGTGTCTATCCCCTGATAGGCATTCATGGTCGAAGGTGAGAACTGGGACATGGTAACCGTTGCCGTCTCCCGATCGATCTCCTGATGGCGGAAGCGTACCGCAAGCGAAAATTCCTTGCAGGGGGTGTAGACCAGGTCTCCGGCCGCGGTGTGCAAGGTATCGGTCAAGCCGTTGACCCCCGATACCTGGGTCTGCGAGGAGCGGTTAGTCCGCTGGGCAAAGGTATATGCAGAGGCAACCACGATTCCGCCTGTCTGCTCGGTATGAAGCTTGACAGAGTGGGCCAGATATCGGCTGTCAGGGGTTTCATTGTGGTCAAAGGTGCCACCGGCCCGCTGCAGATATTCGGGATGAAGGGGATCGAGCCGTGCAACAAAACTGTCGGAAGGAGTGCCGGCATGATCGGTATATTGGCGCAGGGTAAAATTGTAAATGAGATCGATGGGACCGAGATGGGCGTCAAATCCCAGCTTCCCTTCGTGGGTTTCCCGATTGACAGGACGATTGACGGAATAGATCGTGTTTGTTGCAGTGGAGGGGAAAAAGGCGTGATCGGCATAGCGAAGCTGTTCGTTCCCTTCCCTGAGCATTCGCCAGTACTGCAGATTCAGGTGGATCGGGTAGTATCCCATCCGGGCGCGCAGCGAGGCAAGGTCCTGTTCGACCCGCATGCCGTAGCGTGCAGCGTCATTCGTCGAGTCGCCCTGGTAGGGTGTGCCAAAAAAGGAGAACGCATTTGGCACCGACGATGGGAACCGGTCAAGGTTGTGATACAGCGATTCGCTTCGCAGGTGAACGCGATAGGCTCCCATATAATCGTAGGTAAGGTCACCGGAATAATCGTTATCACTGAGAAATGAGCCGTCGACGATAAACTTGTGATCGCGGCCGAGGATGCTGTTCGTGAGCCCGAAGGTAGGGCCTGAATGAAGATCCTCGTATTCAGCGGCCCTGCCGGCATGGCCGTCGAAACTGAAAAACCGGTAGCCGGCCATGGTCAGCAACTGGCTGTGGGTCTCGATCTTGGTCTCGGTGAGCGGCAATTCAATTTTTTCGACTTCCGTCTCCTCCTGTTCATCGGGGTTCTTTTCCTGCAGTTGCTGCAAATCCTCCGTAACCGCCGGTATCTCTTCCGCATACACGGGAAGCGTCAGCGACATGGAGCCGAAGAGAAACCCTGCTGCTATCAATGTAAAAACGGAATGTCGATACACTGTCATGCTCCTTGGCATAATAGGTCAGAGGCGGTTATTGACGCAAGGTCCCGGGGCTGTATTCGGCTGGAGCCGGGATGTCACTGCCATGAACCTGTGAGTGACAGTCGGTACAACGATTCACAAAAAGCTGTTTTGCCCCGGAGGTCGTATCGAGGGTATGCCCGCCGTGGCACTGTAAACAGAGGAAGGGCAAGGCCGCTGTCAAAAGCCCGTTGTTGACCGATCCATGCGGGGTATGACAGTTGGCACAGTTTTCGGTGACATCGCCATGCTCGAAGGCGAACGGCCCCTGTTTTTCCATGTGGCACCGTGTGCAGGTATCCTTCGGGGTCGATCCGCGCAGGAGCTTGTCCTGCATTGTACCGTGCACTTCGTGGCAATCGGTACAGGACATCTTTTTCTCCCGTAACGGATGATGGGAAAAGAGGTTGTATTCGATCTTTACGTCAGGATGGCATCCATAGCAGAGCTCTGCCATTTCATCGTGGCTGACCTTCTGCTGGGGACCGCTGTGAAGCTTGTGACAGTCAAAGCAGCTGACATCGTTCATTGCATGCGTACTTGCGTTCCAGAGTGCAAGAACCGGTGTGGACGCTGCTGAATGACACTTCAGACACAACAGTGACTGCGCCTGGGGAGGCAGGTTCATGATGTCCAGGAATTTCGTTGTATCGCATTTTTTGTTCTGGGAGTCATTCAGCGCGGGATCGTCGTCCAGGTTGGCGATTGCCAGACTCCCCGGGCCGTGGCACGATTCACAATTGACCAGCGGCAAGCCGGTTTCGG
>Ga0208371_1000135_pt1 | contig 26270 bp, 27 predicted proteins | sample SubbioCR12Aug_1A_FD_184827 | JGI IMG/M metagenome (GOLD analysis project Ga0208371, IMG submission 184827) | Serpentinite rock and fluid subsurface biosphere microbial communities from McLaughlin Reserve, California, USA - CR12Aug_1A (SPAdes) | ecosystem: Environmental > Terrestrial > Deep... | reverse complement strand
CCTTCGACAAGGGCTTCCGGGCAGGCAATCAATAAACCGTTAAGGCTCAGGTTTGCCACTTCGCCTTTGAAGGCAATGGATCGACAGCTGACGTATGCTTCAACCTTCAGGGGGACCCGAACAAATCTCCGTTTTTCCATGGCAGTTTCTCTCCGGCAGTACAATGTGGTTCTGCTTCGCAGACAAACTTCTATCACTTCTTATGCCATCATATTTTCAAACATAACCAACAGTAAAGTTTATTTTTTTAAACATACGCCAATGTCGGCGGATCGGCGCAGTTGCACACTTCCCATACAGCGAGCATCAGAATTGCACATGCGCAGGGAGTTCCCGCGCAGTCACATTGCACACTCCAAAGCTAGTGGTATACTTCCCCGCAGCAAGCATCCTACCGACACGAGCAGGAGATTATGTCCGAGAAACGCACTCTGAAACGCCGTCGCAGGAGGTTCGCTCTCCGCTTCGGCATCAATGAACCCAACCGGTTGGCTTTTACAGAAGATATCAGCCCTGATGGAATGTTTATCAAGACAACGAATATCGCCCCGCCGGGAAGCAGGGTAACGATCAACCTGATACTTGCCGACGAGCAGGTCGTTTCCGTGGTGGGACGGGTGATGTGGGCAAAAAAGGTTCCGCCTCAGATGATCCGACTGGTCAAAAAAAGCGGGTTTGGTGTGAGGATCGAACGGTTTCTGTCCGGCGAGGAACACTATCTTCGATTGTGCGACGAGACGCTTGCTCCGGCATGAGGAGATGCTTCATTTCCGCACCATGGGCACCTCAGTCTTCATCGTTAACAATCTTGACTGCCACCCTTCGTGCGCGCGGACCGTCGAACTCGCAAAAATAGATGGACTGCCAGGTACCGAGCACCAGCTTGCCATTGTCCACGAAGATCCTTTGTGAAGTCCCCACCAGCATGGACTTGATGTGTGCGTCCGAATTCCCTTCAGCATGGGTGAAATAGGGGTCGTTGGGGACCAGTTTGTTGAGGAACCCGACAATGTCCCGCTGCACAGCGGGATCAGCACCTTCGTTCACGGTGATCCCTGCCGTCGTATGCAGCACGAAGAGGTGGCACATCCCGCTTCGTACACCAAAACTCCGCACAATCTCATGTACCTGCTCGGTGATATCGATGAACTCAGTCCGAGCCCGGCTTTTCACCTCGACATATCTGACCATGTCCCCTCCATCGCTTCAGGGATTCCCGCGTACATCGCCGCTATGCACAAAGCATATCAAACAAGCGGGGAAATGGAACTCCATGACCAGTCTGACGCCCCATCTCTTTACCGGTAATTCATGAATAATCGCTGCCACGGCATATGCCTCCTTTGCCCGACAGGGAGTCGCTCACCAACAGGGAACTGTTGTCAATCCGCCGGCAGCTCTTGGCATATTTATCCCGGTACATCCTTTCATCACTCAGCTTGAGCGCCGATACCAGCTCTTTTTTCGTCAGTGCAGTCGCGACACCAAGAGACATGCTGATGCTCAACCCGCTGCCTGACTCGTTTATCTGATTCTGACAGTGTCGGATCCGTTCAACGGCAATCTGGGCAGCATGGTCGTCAGTGTCCGGCAGCAGAACCGCAAACTCGTCACCGCCGATCCGGGAGACCACATCCTCGGCCCGGAACGCTTCGCACAGCACCTGTGCCGCCATCTGGATCAACCGGTCTCCGATCGCATGACCCAGGGTGTCATTGACCGCCTTCAGGCCATCCAGATCGGCGACGATGATACTCACGGGATACTGCCGGCCCCGCGACAGCTTGGCCAACTCTTCATCGAAAAACGCCCGATTGTAGAGTCCGGTCAGCAGATCGTGCGTACTCATATACAAGAGCTTGTTATCAGCTTCCTTGCGCTCGGAGATGTCCCTGGTGAGCTCAATGGCTGCAATGATTCTGCCCGCAGAATCCTTGACCGGTGACACGGTAATCTCCAGGGAACGTTTCCCGGACTCTCTCTCCTCCACACACTCCCCCTGGTGGACTTTCCCGTCACAGATGGCATCAACCATGAGACATCCATCGCACACGGCGTCCAAGCCGCGATAGGCCCGGAAACAGAGTTCTCCCACGTGGTCGCCCATTTCCTCCCTGCTGAGGTGGTTCTGAAAAAGTATCCTGAAATTCGTGTCCTGAATACTGATCGGATCACCCATCCCGGCAATGAACGCCTCATTCTTTGCCCGCTCCGCTTCCGCCTTGGCCAGGGAAAGCCTGAGAGATTCCTCGCACAGCTTCATCCTGGTAATGTCGAACATCAACCCGAGGACGTAATGCTCGGAACCTGAACCGTGCCGCACGTACTCATACTGATCGGAGAACCAGTGAATCTCTCCGTCATGGCCAACCATCCGGTATTCGTCGCAAAAGGGGAGATTTTCTGCCTGGCAGTAGGAAAGCCGGGTCAGGACCCGCTCCCGATCTTCCGGGTAGATCTTCCCCAACCAGAACAGCGGGTCGGCCTTGAATTCCTCCGCAGTGTACCCCAGCAGAGAGACGATCTGGGGGCTCATGTAGTGGACCCTGTTCGTCAGATCGGCCGACAGGATGTACATAACCGCGGGCAGCTGCTCCACAAGCGATCTGTAGTGCGCTTCGGCCGTGCAGAGCGCCCTGAGCATCCCGTTGATCGATGCCGCCAGGGTTGTCAGTTCGTCGTTGCCGGTTTCGGCAACCTGGCTGTCCAGATACCCGGAAACACCGATCTCATGGACCTCCTGCCCGAGCGCGGCAACACGCGAAAGGACCAGCTTCTCCAGCAACAGAACAATGAGCATTGAAAAGATCACGCCTGCCCCGAAGAGCGTGACAATGAAATAGCGGACACTTGCCGCACCGGTGTGATAGATGTCCCGCAGCAGGGAGACCTTGACGCGAAGAGCATCCGCACCGTTCACATCCTTGAAAAAGGTATAGCCGGAGATGGTATTTTCTTGCGGTACTTCTACGTATATGGGTTTTTTGTCCCCGATCGGGAGCATGCCGGGTGGGTGGGTGTGAAGCGCCTCTTTTCGCGGAGCAGTTGATACTGGGGCAATCTCCACGGCCAGATGCGTCCTCGCACCGATTGCCCGGATGCCGGCCTTATCAAGGAAGCGCGCCATGACCAGGGTGCCGCGGGACGGTCCCCTTCGCTCATTGTCGAGGATCGGCCGCGACGACAGCAGCATCGGTCCCTCGGGAAGGCAGACGATACCCCGCGCCACGACCCTGCTGTCGCCAATGCCGATAATCCGGGGATTGGCTAGCAGGTACCGTCGCACCGACTCCGGAAGGGGTACCTCCGTCCCTCGCTGCAGGTCAAATGCCTTGCCGTAATCCAGTCTCCCGCGAGAATCCACAAAGAGCATCAAATTCAGTTTCAGGGAGATAAACGGCGTACTATTCACGTTTTTCCGGATAAATTCAGCATTCCGGTCTTTCATGTACGCATATGTATCGCCCCATTCCGCCCAGTCCTGCGTCGATCGTTCGAGGGCGCACAGTTCCTCATTAATGGCGTCGACCACCCTGCCGAGGTTGCGATGCAACTCTTCCGTCTCCAGAGAGCGGAAGCTCTTCATGAGGATGAGTTGAGAGGCCCCATACGAGATGGCCATGAGACCTGCCCATGCAACGAGGACAATGGCCAGAGATTTTACGCGAATCGTCATCTATGAACTTTCAAAAGGTCTCTTGCCCAGGGTGGTTCCAGATTCACGGCAATCATTCAGCAGCATCACTCTCCTGGTAATAATCTCATTATTTGGGTCTTTATCAATGACGATGACGGGAATATTCCATCTCTCTCTCCATTATTTCAGATTTATCGATGTGCCATCTGCAGCTTTCATAGAGACACTGCTCACTTTATGCGATCGCGGAATATGGAACCACTTCAGAGATATTTCCCGGCAACAATGACCTGCGGACAGGCTGTCAGTCGTTTTTCGCGAGAACTGTCCGAATCAAAGTCATGCCGCCATGGCTTTTCCGGCAATCTGAAACCGACTGACAATCTCCTTGAGTGCTTCGGCAAGCTTTGCCAGCTCACTAGCAGCTGCCGAAGCATCCTGAGTCCCCTGTGATGTCTGCTCGATACCCTGGGTTATCTGCATGATGTTGTTCGAGATCTCGGCAGTCGTGGACGTCTGCTGCTCCGCCGCAGTTGCAATCTGGCTGATCTGTTCCGTGACCGCGGAAACCTGTTCGAGGATCGCCTGTAACGCCTCCCCCGATCGTCCGGCATTCCTTGTGCCGCTCTCCACTTCAACAACGCCCTCCTCCATGGCACCAACGATATCTTTCACCTCCTTCTGGATTGCATGTATCATCTCGCCGATCTCCCTGGTGGCTTTCGTGGTGCGCTCCGCCAGTGCCCGGACTTCATCCGCCACCACGGCAAACCCCCGCCCCTGCTCACCGGCCCGGGCAGCCTCTATGGCAGCATTCAATGCCAGGAGGTTGGTCTGGTCGGCAATATCCTCGATGGTACCGACGATGACGCCGATCTGGTCGCTTCGCTCGCCGAGCTTCCCCATGGTTTTCGCTGTCTCGCTGACTTTGGCGGCTATCCGCGTCATCCCCTCGATGGTTTCATGAATAATGCCGACACTCCGTTGCGCCGAGGCGCTCACTTCGTTGGCATTATCCGCGGATGCACAGCAATTGCTGGCTATCTGGGTCGATGTAGCTGCCATCTCCTCGCCGGCCGTGGCAACGGTCGTGGCCTGGGCAGCCACTTCATTGGTTCCGGTGGCCATCTGATCGGCTATGGCAAAGAGCTCTGTCGCGGCAGAAGCAACCTGGGTGGAACTGGCATCCAGGCTGTAAACGATTTCCCGCAGATTCGTCACCATGGAGTCCACATCCTTTGCCAGTCCCCCCATCTCGTCCCGACTATCGACCTCGGTTGCTACCGTCAGGTCACCTGCAGCAACACGGGCCACGACCGCAGAAACCTTTGCCAGCGGCCTGGTTATGGATGTCATGATCAGGATGCCCAAGCCAACCGCGGCCAGGACGCAAAATGCGATGAGGATTCCCGTGTAGGTCACGATCCGGTGATACATGCGGGTATCGTTCAGATACTCCTGCTCGCTCTCCTTGATATTGAACTGCACCACACGGGTGATCGCTTCGGCTGGCGCGGCGTACAGAGGCGCCAGCTTCTTTTGTGCATATTCCCGCAGATCCGCATACTGCTTTTCCGCTCCGGTCAGACTCGCCTGCTGGGCAAGGGTCTTCATCGTCGCACTGTTTGCCGCATAGGCGGCGAAACCGTCATGAAACTCCTTGATCCAGGCCTTTTCTTCGGGTGTGTGCTCCACTTGTTCGATCTTCTGCAATTTCTCTTGAACCGACGCAACCTTCTCGTCGAACCTGCCAATCCTCTCGGCGACCAGGTTTCGATCCCTGAGCGCCATGAGATAGACGATATCGAGACGCATGCCGAGAAACTCGCTTTTCATCTCATCAAACAGCGACACCTGCTGCATATTTGCGTTGGCTTCGCCAAGGCCGCTGTTTATCCGTCCCATGTTGACAATGCCGATGACTCCGATAGCGATCAGCGTTACAGAACTCATCACGATCAGTACCAGCAGCTTGTTGCGAATCTTCATGTTTCTCCAGATATGCATGGTGTCCCCCTTGACAGTTTCGTCCACCCCTACCGGACCCGACATCATTCCCCATTGCTAAACCTTGACATAGCGGTACATTTCACAGTTTTCACCGTGTTCATTCTATCGGGAATATTGAATGCCGACTAATACCCAGTTTCAATGAATTATGTGTGATTGTTTTAACTACATGCGGTGGACTGACGTCCCTTTATCAGGTGGAAAAATGTGGGCTGTGAAAAAGCCGGAAGGGATACTGCCGGCTGCATTATCCAGCCAGGCCTTGCCTGACATAGCTGCATTGCCGTTGATCGTACGAACGGAATCAAGACTGCGCGGCCATCGACAGTATGATCCGACTGCAGATGGTTTCGGGAAATTACGAACCCATGGGTACCAAACCCCCTATTTTGCTTAGCAGAAAACCTTATATACTTTAATACGACTCGCTGACAGGGGCTCGCACAGCCGACCGTTTTTTCTGTAGCGTAATTGCAGGGTGTCCGGAAGCGGGCCCGGCTCTGGGGAGGAGAAGCAGCCACCGGCAAGGAACAGTTGGACTGCAGTTACCGCATTCCACTGCAGTGCGAAAAGGGGGGAATATGAAGCAGATCCTGATTGTTGACGATCATGCCATCGTGCGCAAGGGGATGATCTGCATTCTTGCGGAAATTGTCCCCAATGCCGCATTCGACGAAGCTTCGCTGGGAAGCGAGGCATTGGTGAAGACTGCCGCCAAACGATACGACCTGGTGATCATGGATATTTCAATGCCGGGGATGAACGGCATCGAGACCATCCAAAGAATGGACAGCCGGACCATGCCGCCGATTCTCGTCATGAGTGTCCACCCGGAAGATCAATATGCCATACGGGCCATGCGGGCCGGAGCGCGCGGCTATCTGAACAAGGGGGTATCTCTGAAGGAGATCGCTGCGGCCGTCACCAAGCTTCTCAATGGCGATACCTATGTCACAGCGCAATTGGGGGATCTGCTCTGCAAGGAGCTGCTCCGTTCGAACGACACTCCTGCATCGGTACCGGCACTATCCAACCGGGAATTTGAGGTTGCACGAAGGATCGTCGAGGGGAAAAAACCGAAGAGCATTGCCGAAGAAATGTGCCTGAGCAAGCAGACCGTGGCAACGTACCGTACGCGGATCATGCAGAAACTGCATATTTCAAGTAATGCTGAACTGGCCCTCTACTTCACGAAAAACAACCTGATCGGCTAGTACGCTGTAACGCTTACTCTTTCGCAACTAACCCCTCCTGACCTCCCCTTACGTAAGGGGAGGGACGTACTAAGTAAGCTGGCTGGTTTGCTCCCCCTCTTATTGATAAGAGGGGGGTGGGGGGAGTTAGATTTAGATGTTACAGGGTACTAGTATCCGCGCCCCCTGCGGCTAATGGCCTGTCAGGGAGGTCAGCCCTTCGCGCACGGCATACTTGGTGAGTTCGGCAATGTTGTAGAGGTTGAGTTTCTTCATGATGCTTTGCCGCTGGTTGTCAACGGTCTTCACGCTGACGTGAAATGCAAAGGCGATCTCCTTGGCGTTCTTGCCGTCAGCTATCATCTTGAGGATCTCGCGTTCCCGCAGGGTAAGATTTTCATAGACCAGCGACACGTTTTCAGGAATCCTCTGCAGATAATCCTTGATGATCAGCTCCGTGATGCCCGGCCCGAGATACGGCTCATTGGCGGCAACGGTGCGAATAGCCGTCGCCAGCTCGGCAAAGGCGGTGTCCTTCAGCACGTAACCGGTAGCGCCGGCCTTGAGCACCTCAACGACAAACCTGCGGTCAGATTCCATGGAAAGGGCCAGGACACGCACCGAGCTCATTTCGCCGACGATCTGGCGGGTCGCATCTATCCCGTTCAGATCGGGCATGGTAATGTCCATGACAATGACGTCGGGACAATGCAAGCGGGCAAGCCGCAGCACCTCTTCGCCATTGCCCGCCTCGGCCACAACCTGGAAATCAGGTTCCTTTTCCAACAGGGCCCGCAACCCTTCACGCACGATCCTGTGATCGTCGGCAATCAATATCTTCAGACTCACCGTCGTCCCCTCTTCCTTGCTCAGGCTATGGCCATAGGCACCGTGATGGTGGCCAGTGTTCCTTTTCCCGGAACCGATTCCAGCTTCAGCTCTCCCCGCATGTATTCGATCCTCTGCCGGGCGTTAAACAGGCCATAACCGCCGTTGCTCAGGCTTTTTACCACCGGGCCGGACGTATCGAAGCCGACACCGTCGTCGGCAACGGTTATGACGAGCGAGTCTGCCTGGCGCTCCATGCGGATTCGCGCCGATTGGGTGCCGGCGTGCTTGACCACGTTCAAGAGCAGTTCACGCACCACCTGGTAAATCGTGGAACGGATTTCATATTTGAACTGCAGTGGTTTCTGGTCTTCGGCGGTTACATTGGCAAACTCGATCGCAATGCCGTACTGTTCCTGCATTTCCTCCGCCAGCCATGCCACGGCCGCTTCCAGCCCGGCATTGGCCAGAACTGGCGGCCGCATCTGAAACGTAAGCGTCCTGATGTCGTGTATCGACTGGTCGACAAGGAGGAGCAGCTCCTCACACGCCTGCTCGTAGCAGCAATCGGACAATCTGCTTGCCAGCGTACTGATTTTGATCTTGCTCAGGATAAGCCGCTGGCTCACCTGATCATGCAGTTCACCGGCAATGCGGCATCGCTCCCGCTCCTCGGCAAGGGACAATTCAAGCGCCATGGTTTCGAGTCTCTTCTGATATTCACGAAGATCGTTCTCAACCCGCTTCCGGTCCGCCACTTCCTGCTGCAGCTGGGAATTGGCGATACGCAGCGAACGCGTCCGCTCCTGTACCTGGCGTTCGAGCTCGGAACGTGCCTGTTCGAGTATCTTCTCGGTTTGTTTCTGGGGAGTAATGTCCTGAATGATCCCCGTAGCACCGACAACCTTTCCCTGTTCGTCGAACAGGGGCGTCGTGCAGGAGCAGTACCAACGAAGGCCGCCCGCACCCTGGAGCGCCCGCTCGACAACCGTCCTTGCCCGTAAATCGAGTATGGACCGTACTTCGGCCCCATGGAGTTCATCAAGCTCCCGCGGCAGGATCTCGTTCGGGAATTTGCCGATAATCTCCGGGACCGTACAACCACAGGCATCGGCAAATGCGTCATTGACGACCTCGAATTTCCCTTCCGCATCCGTAAGCCATGCCTGCATCGGCAGGTTGTCCAGGATGTCCCACTGCCGGAGCATGAGACGCTCCCTGAGCAGATCCAGATGCTTTCGCTCCGTAATGTCCAGTACGGACCCCATGAGCCCGACAACCTCACCACCATCGTTTCTGAGCGGATAGAAACTTGCCAGGAAGGACCTCTGGGGACTTGATTTGTCCGGCAGCTCCGCATCGAACTCGACATTGTCGACACATTCGCCCTTTTCGATGACTGGCTTCCAGAGTTTCACGAGGTAGTCAACAAAGGTTGCAGGGAGGACTTCAGCAATCGTGCGGCCGATATGCTCCTCGACGCTCTTCCCGGCGAAACCCGCCAGGTATTCGTTGATGCGGAGAAAGCGCAACTCCCGGTCGACCGCAAAGATCCCTGCCGGGGTATTCGCATAGATCTGGCTGAGTTCCCGGAACTGCTCGCGATAGCGCCTCTCGCTCAACTGCAGTTCATTGGTCATGCTCCCTGCCAGGGCAAGCGCCTTTTCCCGGGTATTTTGCAGGATAATGCTGATCAAAGACAAAAGGACGCTGACGATCAGACCACCTATGAGAACCCCGGTCGATTTCCCCTGGTCGAGTTCGCGGGCAAATTCAGGCAGGCTCAGAAAAGAGACTGTCCAGGTACGGCCATAGATTTCAACCGTAGTCGTATGGGCAAAATCCGGCAGATACCCGCCGGGCAATGTCTTCTCGCCGGAGAGGCTGCTGAACATCATCCGCACCAACTGGGTGGTATCGCCCTCGAAAATCTCGAAGGCGATACCGTCAGGAAGCTTGTCAACGGCACCATACACGAAGTCGTTCATGCGGATAGGACTGTAGACGAAACCCCGCAGCGCATCCCTGCGATGCAGAACGGTATCGGTCGGCATGCCGGGACGATAGACCGGGACACACATCAGGATGCCGCTCTGCCGATCCCGCTCGGTTTCCTGCACAAGGGTGATCTTGCCGGACACGGTCGTAACGCCTGTATCTCGTGCCCTGTCCAGAGCGGCACGGCGGGTCGGTTCCGAATACATGTCGTAACCGAAGGCCCGTTGGTTTCTCCAGGTGAATGGTTCGAGATAGGCGATGGAGGAATAGACCGGCCGATCGCCGGCCGGCATGATATTGTATTCGGGAAAACCCTCTGACCGGATCTTCCGGAGATGCGCCTCCTTCTGCTCCCGTGTCAACCATTGGGCATAGCCGACACCGAGAATTCCGGGAAGATTCTGATCGTGCTGCAAGGTCGAGACGTAGCTGCGCCATTTCCTGCGGTCGACGTCAATGCCGAGATTGAACAGTCCCTTCCCTCCCAGCAGAACCAGCTCATGGCTCTGCAGCCGGTTCACGATATGGGAGATCACGTCCGATGTCCGTCGCTTGTAGACGGTAAATGCTTTCTGCCGGATACTGCTCTTGACCATGTCCCACATGACGAACGTGGTTGACAACGAAATGACCAGGACCAGCAGCGGAAGCACCCAGCTCAGCAGGTTCCTGCGGGGAAACCGGGGCAGCCCCGTGGATTCGGTTTCCAAGCGCATGCCGGTTGACCTCATGGCACTGGACAGCTGTTTCGACAAAAAAATGGGGGCAACGATCCGTTATGGATGTTGCCCCCATTCAGCACTGTTCCGCGCATCAACAGGGGTGCACGGCTGCACTCCCCACCACGCGCGGTGGGACATACCGCTTCTTCATGGCTTTTCACCTCCTTAGACTTCTTCCGGCTGATAACCGCTTCATCGCACCTCAAAATTATTCACGCTCCGACAAATTCCGGCGGTTGTTGCTGATTGCCGGTGAAATGACTGGCCCCGGCCACGCAAGTCCGAAACAAAACCCCTCTACTTCGGCATATTACGAACACCGGTAAACGGCACACAGTAATTCATATCAGATCAAGCAATCAGCATTCCATATATGGGATAAAATATACCATGCCGTCGTCAAATTGCCGATTTTATTCGCGGGTTGTGCCCGGTACCCGGATGGGCAGTTGTGGAGCGGGACAGGGTTGTGTATGCTTTGATATACGGGACAGACGCTCCCGTGTGGCAGAGGAGGTTCGCCATGACCATGCCGCGCCAGCTCGTCAAAATCCGCGAAGGAGTTTGGGAATTGCCGCTCGCCTATAAGCAGGGGATGCTGGTGCCGGCACGGATCTTCGGCTCCGACAGGCTGATGGCCGCAATGGACGATGGGGTTTTCGAGCAGGTATCGAATGTGGCGTGTCTGCCGGGGATCCTCGACTACGCCTTCTGCATGCCTGACGGCCACTGGGGATACGGCTTCCCCATCGGCGGGGTCGCTGCCATGGACCCGCGCACCGGCGTCATATCCCCCGGCGGCATCGGCTTCGACATCAACTGCGGCATGCGACTGGTCCTCACCAGCCTGACCGAAGAAGAGGTGACCCCCCGGCTGCACGAGCTGGTCAACCGCCTCTTTGCCCGGATTCCGACCGGCGTCGGCTGCCAGGGGTTCATCAAGCTCAAGGATGCGGAATTCAGGCGGGTGGTGGAACTGGGGGCGCGCTGGTGCCTGAAAAACGGGTATGCCATCCCCGAAGACCTGGAACGGACCGAGGAAGAGGGATGCTTTGACGGGGCAGATGCGGCAACCGTCAGCAAAAAGGCGGTCGAGCGGGGCATCAGCCAGCTCGGCACCCTCGGCTCCGGTAATCACTATTGCGAGATCCAGGTCGTCCGCGAGGAAAACATCCATGACCAGCGCCTGGCACGCGCATTCGGACTGACCATCCCCAACCAGGTGGTGGTGATGTTCCACTGCGGCAGCCGGGGCTTCGGCCACCAGGTGGCCACCGACTACCTGCAGCTCTTCCTGAAGGTGATGGGTGCCAAGTACGGCATCTCCGTGCATGACCGCGAACTTGCCTGCGCCCCGTTCCAATCGCCCGAGGGGCAGGCCTACTTTTCCGCCATGAAGTGCGCCGTCAACCTGGCCTTTGCCAACCGCCAGGTGATCCTGCACCGCATCCGGGAGGTCTTCGGCGAAACATTCGGCCGCGACCCCTTCGACCTGGGGATGCGGATGGTCTACGACGTGGCCCACAACACCGCCAAACTGGAGCGGCACCTGGTGGCGGGAAAAGAACGCGAGGTCCTGGTGCACCGCAAGGGTGCCACCCGCTCCCTGGGGCCCGGGTCAGCGGAGCTGCCCCCCTGCTACCGCGAGACCGGCCAGCCGGTCATCATCGGCGGCAGCATGGAAACCGGCTCCTATCTGCTTGCCGGGCTCGGAAGCAGCAACGCCACCTTTGCCACCACGGCCCATGGCAGCGGCAGGACCATGAGCCGCCACCAGGCAAAGAAACTCTACCGGGGGCAGAAACTGCAGCAGGAGATGGAAGAACGGGGGATCTACGTCCGGACCGATTCCTGGGGCGGGCTGGCAGAGGAGGCAGGGGCTGCCTACAAGGACATCGACGAGGTCGCTGCCGCAACCGAGACCGCCGGCCTGAGCAGGCGGGTGGCCAGGCTGGTCCCGATCGGCAATATCAAAGGCTGAGGATCGGGGGCACCCCATGATCGGAGGGAAAGATGCCGTATCGCTATCGTGATGACATTGCCACAGCCGACATTGCCTTCGAGGCATGGGGCGCGACGCTGGTAGAGCTGTTCAAAGCGGCAGCCGACGCCACCCTCAATGTCATGGTGGAAGAGCTGGAAACGGTCCGCTGCACGGAGACGGTTCCCTGCTTCCTGGAAAATACCGCGCTGGATCTGCTTCTGTTTGACTTCCTCGGCGAACTGATATTCCACAAGGATGCCGGGCGGCTCCTCTTGCGGCCGCAGGAGCTCTCCCTCACCGAAGAGGATGGCGCCTGGGAGCTGGCGGCAGAGCTCTGCGGCGAAGCGATCGATGTCTCCCGCCATCCGCTGAACGTGGATGTCAAGGCGGTGACCCTGCACCGGTTCTGCCTGGAGCAGCAGCACGACGGGACCTGGCGGGCCATGGTGGTCCTGGACATCTGACAGTCCCCGCAGCAGCCGGAGGCGGAGAGCTTCCCGCCAACGGCATGCCGCTTACCGGCATCAGTGGGTAATGTCGGTGGACGTGTCCTGCTTGACGAACTGCATGGACTCACGCGCCTGGTGCAGCGCCTCAAGCTCCTTCAGCCGCTCGCCGAGCCAGAGATGGAAGGTGCGGGCGCTCTCGTAGTTCATGACGATGCCCGACTCCACGGCCCGGTAGAGGGTCTGCTTGAAATCGGCCGGGACCTCGTCCAGTTCGGCGCCGATCGTCCCGCCGGGGGTCACCTCGTGGGTGATGGAAACCGGCACACCGGGCCGCTCCAGGTAAAAATGGACAACCAGCTCACCGCGCGGCGAAATCCCGCCGTGGGCACCGTTCACATAGACCGGATTATAATCTTCTGCATACAGGTACTTGAAGATGATCTGCGGTTTCTTCACGAAAGGGTCCCTCCTGTTGACAATATCCCGGCAAACCGGGGAGTTCCCAGTTGTTTAGCACGGATTCCCCCTCAAGCACAAGCATCCATCACGGGAAAACCCACACCTGCGCCAATGGCGTGCAACTGCATTACAGGATCCAGGGGGACGGCCCGACAACGCTCCTCTTTCTGCACGGCTTCGCTGCCTCGTCGGTGACCTGGGAGGAGCTGCGCCCGTACTTCCCTCCTGACCGCTACCGGCTCTACCTGCTCGACTTAAAGGGTGCCGGCCTCTCGGCAAAGCCCCGAGACGGCGCCTACCGGCCCGAAGACCACGCCGCGCTGGTCCTCGACTTCATGGAAGGGCTCCAGCTGCATGATGTCGTACTGGCCGGCCACTCCCTGGGGGGAGGCATCGCCCTGTTCGCCGGGGAGATGGCGCGGGAATCCGGACGCGAGCGGCTCATCGGCAGACTGGTCCTCATCGATGCGGCAGCCTATCCCCAGCGGCTCCCCCGCTTCTTCGCCTATCTGCGGATGCCGGTTGCCGGCAGCCTCATCCTGCACCTCCTGCCGCTCAAGGTGATGGTCCGCTATAACCTGGAGCATGTCTACCACGCCCCCGGCCAGGTTACCGAAGAGCGGATAAAGCGCTACTCCGGCTGCTTCACGGGACGGAATACCGCCTATGCGCTCATCGCCACGGCCCGGCAGCTCGACCCCGCTGCCTACCAGCATCGCCTCCCGGATTACGGGAAGATCTCCATCCCGACGCTTATCGTCTGGGGCCGCCACGACCGCGTCATCCGTCTGCCCGCCGGGGAACGGCTGCACCGGGAGATCCCCGGTTCGCGGCTGGCGATCCTGGACGCGGGCCACAACCCCCACGAGGAACGGGCGGAGGCCTGCGCCGCAGCCATCAGTGCATTCATGGAGGAGCACGGATGAACATCCGGCAGGGAAACATCTTTGCGGCACTACCGGCAGCGGTCTCCGCCGAAATGTTCGAGAATCTCGTCGAGCTGGAGGGGGTGCGCATCGAACGGATCACCTCGCAGGGACAGACGACAGCGCAAGGGGAGTGGTACGACCAGGACCGGCACGAGTGGGTCCTGCTCCTCCAGGGGGGCGCAGACCTTCAGTTTGAAGATGGAAGGGAGCCGCTTCGGCTCCTGCCTGGCGACCACGTGCTGATACCCGCGCACTGCCGCCACCGGGTGGCATGGACGGACCCGAACCTGCAGACTGTCTGGCTGGCAGTACATTGGGAAGCGGAGACTCCTTGCGGTTGAAAAAACCCCGGTTTTATGCTCTAATCATCCGACTATGCACACGGCATATATTGCGCTCGGCTCAAATCAGGGTGACCGGGAACTGAACCTGCTGCGGGGCGTTGCTGAAATCGGCAGACTGCCGGGATCGAAGATCTCCGCCCTTTCCGGCTTCTACGAAACCGAACCGGTGGGAACCGTTCCCCAGGAAAACTTTTACAACGCGGTGCTGCGCCTGGAGACCGATCTCCCCCCCGAACCCCTTCTGCACGAACTCCTGCGGATAGAGTCGGAAGTATTCCTGCGGACACGGGAGGTACCGGGAGGCCCGAGGCGGATGGATCTGGACCTGCTCCTCTACAACGACCTGGTCCTGCAGACTGCCGACCTGACCCTCCCGCACCCGCGTCTGCACGAACGGCGCTTCGTCCTGGCGCCGCTTGTCGAGATAGCCCCGAAACTTCACCACCCGGTTCTGCACGAACCGGTGTCAACGCTCCTGAGCCGACTCCCCCGTAAGCCCGGCATCAGAAAACTGGAGGAACCAACATGGGACTGATGCGCCTGCTCTTTTTCGTCGTCATCGGCTACGTCATCTACAAGGTCGCCCAGGGGTTCCTCAAAAGCCGCAAGAGCGAAGAAACCCCGCTCCCCCCCAAGGGTGAGGAGACCCGGCGCGATCCGGTCTGCGGTCTCTACGTCAGCGAGGAAGATGCGGTCATCGGCCGGGTGGAGGGCGAGCGGATCTACTTCTGCTCCATGGAATGCCTGGAAAAGTACCGCGACCAACTGGAACAGAAGGAAGCAGCAGCCAAGAGCATCAACCAATAAATCTATGCGGCCGGGCCGCCAGGGAGGAACACCATGAAGTTTTTCATCGATACCGCTGACGTCAACGAGATCCGCGAGGCCCACGAGCTGGGACTGGTGGACGGCGTCACCACCAACCCGTCGCTCATCGCCAAATCGGGGCGCAAGTTCAAGGACGTGATCAAGGAGATCGTCTCCATCGTCGACGGCCCCATCTCTGCCGAGGTCATTTCCCTGGACGCCAAGGGGATGGTCAAAGAGGCCAAAGAACTGGTCAAGATCCACAAGAACATCGTCGTCAAGGTACCGATGACCACCGAAGGGCTCAAGGCGACCAAGGAACTGACCAAGCTGAAGATCAGGACCAACGTGACGTTGATCTTCACCCCGATGCAGGCCCTGCTTGCCGCCAAGGCGGGCGCCAGCTATGTCTCCCCCTTTGTCGGGCGGCTGGACGACATCTCCCAGGACGGAATGGGGATCATCGAAGAGATCAGGACCATCTTCGACAACTACGGCTACACGGCCGAGATCATCGTCGCCAGCGTCCGCAACCCGGTCCATGTCCTCCAGTCGGCCCTCATCGGCGCCGACATCGCCACCATCCCCTACTCGGTGATGGTACAGCTCGCCAAGCACCCCCTTACCGACGCCGGGATCAAGAAGTTCCTGGAAGACTGGGAGAAGGTGCCGAAATAACGGCGAACCGTTCATGACGACACAAGGGCCGCTCTCCATGCCGGGGAACGGCCCTTGTGCGTTCAGGCAGAAAAGCCTAAGACCGATGATGACGACGGCCAGCATGACGGTAATACTCGTGCCCTGGGTGCGGTCGAAATCCTTTCCGGCTGATTTTCGCACATAGACAAGGGCCGCCATCCGATATGGCGGGCAGCCCTTGTCGAACCATGCAGTTTCCAAACAGCCGCTGGACAAAAAAACGGGGCTTAACCTTGCGGTCAGCCCCGTGGGGGTACCTGCCTTGTAAAATGTATCGACAGGTCCTGTCAGGTTCTGTTCAAACCTTTCTGCGCGACACCACTGCCAGGAGCGCCACCAGACCCACCCCCAGCAGCGCCATGCTGCCCGGTTCCGGAACAGGGGCAGGCACGGGGCCGGTTTCGTAACAGCCGGCGAGGTCCATCCAGTCGACTGTGAAAACGCCTTCTACCGAAGTTATGGTAACCGTCAGGAAATGATCGTCATACAACTGAGTCAAAACATTGATTCTACCTGTAGACAGGTTATTCGTCGAAATATTGTCGTAATCGTATTGCAAATTGTCTAATAACAAATCGATAGAATCACCCTTTACATCAGAAATATGTATCTTCAGATACGCCTGATGCAGAATGTCCTCGGGATTCATGTTTCCCCAAACAGTGGGTGTTCCCCAGTCCGCCCCGCCACTGGTCAGGGGGACGTCTGGGATGACCCAGAGCCCCATGCTGTCCTCATCAAGGTCAAAGTTCCATACCCCCTGTGAACTTCCGGTGACAAAAACATCCTTTTCGCCATAATCCTCAAAGTGATAATAGGTCGTCGCCTGCGCCACCCCACCGGTAACCAGGCAGAGCAGCAACGTCACTACCGCTATCGAAAGTCTCGTGCTCATGTCATCCCTCCGTGCATTCAATCGCCGGTATCCGGGCGAATACCTTTCGGCCCCACACAGTTCTATCGGCTCATTATTATTAAATAAATTCAATTCCCGTGCCATAATTACTTTGTGTTAATTCCTGGTATCTTAGCAGGGTGCATGGCCGGGCTACGCCACAAATGTAAAATATTCCGACAGGGTTACTCTCCCAGGTTGCGTCCGCTCCCCCCTTAGGGTACTTCCGAGCAGAAAAAAGGGCCGCCCTCCATCAAGGAGAGCGACCCGTTCAACCTGGCCCAGGCAGCGTCCTGACACTATCTTGAGCGTCGACGATGCAGCCACACGTAGACCGTCACCAGCAGCACGCTGAAGATCACCACGCCGATGACCGCCTGGTGGGAATAGCGCATGATCAGGTCCTGGTTTTCGCCGATGATGTAACCGATCCAGGCGAGCACCGTGCACCAGATTCCGGCTCCGAAGAGGGTGTAGAAGGAAAACTTCCAGTGGTTCATCCCTGCCAGTCCGGCCGGGAGCGAGATCAGGTGACGGACCACCGGCAGCAGCCGGCCGATGAATGTTGAAATCTCGCCATGTTTGTGGAAGAATGCCTCTACCTTGGCGAACTTGTGTTCGGTGATGCCGACATATTTGCCGTAACGGAGCACCAGCGGCCGCCCCAGGTAATGGGCCGCGAAGTAGTTGGCATAGGCGCCGACCAAGCTCCCCAGGGTGCCGCAGACAATGGCGACGAAGATGTTCATCTTTCCCTCGGCGGCCCAGTAGCCGGCCGGGGGCATGACCAGTTCGCTGGGGATCGGGATGACCGAGCTCTCCATGGCCATGAGCAGAAAGATGCCGGGATACCCCATCTTCAGGATGGTGGCCAGCAGCCAGTTGATTACCTCGTGCAGCATGTCGTCTCCTGTCTCGTTTGAATATCGGCGGAGCATTCTACCAAAATGACACGAAAAGACCAGCAAAACCGGCACCTACATAGTACGCCACCCCAGGATGGGCTCCATGACATTGCGTGACCGGCTGAAAAACGAGGTCCTGGTGGGAGACGGCGCCATCGGCACCATGCTCTACGCCAGGGGTGTCGGGCTGGACGCCAACTTCGAGCACCTGAACCTGGTTCGTCCCCAGCTGGTGCTGGATCTCCACGCCGAATACCTGGCAGCCGGTGCCCGGATCATCGAGACCAATACTTTCGGGGCCAATCTCACCCGGCTGCAACCGATCGGCCTTGCCCACAAGCTGGAGGAGATCAACCGCCAGGGAGCGGCTCTCGCCCGCCGTGCTGCCGGCACAGAGGCCCTGGTGGCAGGCTCCGTCGGCCCTCTCGTCCGGCTGAAGGGTGAGGAGCGGGAGCTTTCCGCCGACGAGCAGCAGGAGATCTTTCGCGACCAGGTGAACGCCCTGGCGGAAGGAGGCGTCGACCTCATCCTGCTGGAGACCTTCTCCGACCCGGCGCAGCTCTGCCATGCCATTGCCGCGGCCAGGACGACCGGGCTGCCGGTCATCGCCAGCATGGCCTTCCAGGAAGGGGGCAGGACAGCCTGCGGCTGCACCGCCGAGCAGGTGGCCAAGACGCTCACCGCTGCCGGAGCCGATGTCATCGGCGCCAATTGTGGTGCCGGCCCCCTGGAGGTGCTGCGGACCGTGCAACGGCTGGCAGCCGCCACCGATCTCCCGGTCGCGGCCTTTGCCAACAGCGGCTTTCCCGAGTATCTTGAAGGTCGCCACATCTATCGCTGCACCCCGGAATACTTCGCCAGCATGGCCGAAGAGATGGTCGCAGCCGGCGCCACCCTGGTGGGGGGGTGCTGCGGCACGACCCCCGCGCATATCCGCGCCGTTGCCGACCGCCTCAGGGGGATGCGGCCGGCGCTCCGCTCGCGCGCTCTCCGTTCCGAGCCTTTGCCGGCAGCACCGGAAGAGCGTCAGGCGCCGGCAGGGTTCCTGGCGGACTGGGGCAGGCGGCCGGTCATCACCGTTGAACTCGACCCGCCCCAGGGGATGCTGGTCGACAAGATCCTCGCCGGCAGCCGTGCCCTGAAGGAGGCTGGCGCGGACGCCATCAACCTGGCGGAAAACCCGCTGGCCCGCGTCCGAATGGGGAATATCGCCCTGGGGAGCATGATCCGGCGAGAAGTGGGGATCGAGGTGATCGCCCACATCACCTGCCGCGACCGCAACCTCCTCGGTCTCCAGTCCGACCTGATGGGGGCGAGCCTGCTCGGGGTCCGCAACCTCCTGGCGGTAACCGGCGATCCCGCCCGCCTCGGGGACCAGGCAGGCGCGTCGTCGGTCTACGATCTCAATTCCTTCGGCCTGCTCAAGCTGATGAACGACCTGAACGCAGGGGTCAATGCCCTGGGTCAGACAATCGGCCAGGGGACCGGTTTTACCATCGGCTGCGCCTTCAACCCGAATTCGCCGAAACCAGAGGTCCAGGTTGCCCGGCTGGAGAAAAAGATCGCTGCCGGTGCCCGGTTTGCCCAGACACAGCCGATCTACGACCGGGAGATCCTGGTGGAGTTGGCAGAGCAGACGCGCCACCTGGCGATCCCGCTCCTCCCCGGCATCCTCCCCCTGGTGAGCGAACGGAACTGCGAATACCTGCACAACGAGGTGCCGGGAATCGTCATCCCGGACCATATCCGCCGCCGGATGCGCGGCAAGGAAAAGGAAGCCGGGATGCGGGAAGGGCTGGCCATCGCCCGCGAGTTCATCGATGCGGTGCGCCATGAGGTGGGAGGATTCTACCTCATCCCCCCCTTTGGCAAATATGAACTGGCAGTGGAACTCATCCGTTTCATCAGAGAGGGGAGATGAATATGACATACGGAAAGATCGTGCGACTGCTTGCCCTGACACCTGCACTGCTGTTCTGGGGCTGCGCCTCCATGCTGGTGCCGGGGGAGATGCTGGACAGCAGCATCCGCAGCTACCAGCAGATGATCCGCTGGCAGGAGCCCAACGGGGCAGCGGCATTCGTCGAACCGGAGCGCAGGGCCGAATATCTTGAGCGCATGGCGGAGCTGGACAAGATCAAGATCGTGGAATACGAGATCAAGCGGGTGGAACTCACCGACAAGGACATGAAGGCCCAGGTCACCGTGGAGTTCAAATACCACCACCTCGACACGATCGTCGTGAAGTCCGTGACCGATGAACAGAAATGGGAGTACGAAAGCGAAGGGAAGCAGGTCGGCTGGCACCTGATCTCTCTCCCCCCCGAATTCCCCTGACAACCAGGTCACACTCTTCGGGTGCCGCAGATTCTCAGGCAGGGAGCTCCTTGCCGGTGGTGGTCATCACCAGCTTGCCGTGCTTGACCCCCTTGACGCCGATCAGCTCGTCGGCAATCTGCTGCACGTCACGGGCACGGCCGCGCACCACCAGGACCTCCAGGCAGTTGTGGGCATCCAGGTGGACATGGAGCGCCGAGATGATCTCGTTGTGGTGGGAATGCTGCTGTTCGGTCAATTTCTCGGCCAGATCCCCCACATGATGGTTGTAGACCAGGGTCACGGTCCCCACGGTCTCTGCCTCGCCCGACTCCCACTCCTGTTCCACCAGCGCCGAACGTACCAGGTCGCGGATCGCCTCGGAACGATTCCCGTACCCCTTCTGCTCGATCAGCCGGTCAAAACTCCCGAGCAGTTCCTCATCCATGGAGACCCCAAAGCGGACCGTCTCACCCATTCCAGCCTCCTCCCGATCGTCATTCCTGGGCCAGCAGCCGTTTTCCGAAACAGGCAAGGCCGAAGATCATGAAATTGAGCAGCACTATGGTCGCCCCGGTGGGGATGTTCAGCACCACCGAGACAAAAGTCCCGCCGATGACGGCAATCACCCCCAACAGCGCGGCAAGCACCAGGGTCGTCCTGAACCCCCTTGCCAGCTGCAGGGCAGCCGACGAGGGAAGGATCAGGAGCGCGGAAATCAGCATGATCCCCACCAGCTTCATGGCCAGGACCACGGTCAGCGCCGTCAGCAGCACCAGGAGGGAACTGATCCTGCCGGTGCGGATGCCGCTGATTCGCGCCAGCTCCTCGTTGAAGGTGATGGCGACCAGTTCGTGATAGAAAAAGGTGACGAGGAGCAGGACCGTCGTGCAGAGCACCACGGCCAGTAGCACCTCGGCCCGGCTGATGGCCAGGATGTTGCCGAACAGGTAGCTGAAGAGGTCGGCGGTGAACCCGCCGCCGAGGCTTGCCAGGATGACCCCGATGGCGATCCCGAGCGAGGAGACGATGCCGATGGCGGCATCGCCGGTCACGCGGGCGCGTTCGGTCAGCTTGAGAATGCCGAGCGAGCAGAGCATCACCACCGGCAGCGAGACAAAGAGGGCCGATGCGGCGTAGAACTTGAGCAGGAGCGCCAGGGCCACGCTGCCGAAGGTGACATGGGCGAGGCCGTCGCCGATGAGGGAAAGGCGGCGCAGCACCAGGAAACAGCCGAGCACGGCGCAGAGCACGGCGATCAGCGAACCGGCAAGAAGCGCACGCTGCATGAAACCATAGGAAAGTATCTCGGCTATATCCATAACAGGGCGATCCGTTGCTCGTCAGGCGCGAAGGGAAAGGGGCGGGGCGGTTCCCGGCGTGAACCTGCCAGCGGCATCAATGCAACCTGCAGATCTGATGCTGCGCAAGTTCCCCGAAATGATTGGTCATGGCAGAGGAGACGCAGAACTCCCGGAAGGTCCCGTAGAATATCAGCCGCTTGTCCAGGTAGAGGAGCTTTGCCGCGCAGCTGCCGATGGTTGCCGAATCGTGCGTCACCAGGAGGATGGTGGTGTTCCGTTCCCGGTTCACCTCCGCGAGCAGGGAGTAGAAGCGGTCGCGGGTCTCGGGATCGAGGGCCGCCGTCGGCTCGTCCAGGATCAGGAGCTTCGGCTGGTTGACCAGGGCACGGGCAAGGAGCACGCGCTGCTGCTGCCCCCCGGAGAGCTGGCCGATGAGACGGCGCCGCAGATCCTGGACCCCCATGTACTCAAGGATATCGTCGATACGGGAGGTGTCGGCACGGCTGATCCTGCGGGGGAACCGCTTGCCGGAAAGGAGCCCGAGCCTGACCACCTCGGTGACGGTGGCCGGGAAGTTGGAGGTGAACAGGTTGAAGTGCTGGGGAAGATAGCCGATCTGCTGCCAGTCATCGAAATCCGACAACGGTACGCCAAACAGCCCGATCTCCCCCTCATCCCGGCTGGACAGGCCCAGGAGGGCCCGGACCAGGGTGCTTTTCCCCGAGCCGTTGGGTCCCACGATGCCGACATAGTCCCCGCCTTCGACCTGAAAGGTGATGTCGCTCAGGACATGGGTCGCTCCGTAGCGGCAATACAGCCCCCTGACATCGATTACTGGCTGCATTGCAACCCCGTGGCCAAGGTAGCGAGATTTTTTTCCATCAGCCCGAGAAAAGTCAATCCCGAAGCCAACTCGCCCTTACCGACGTTGTGCGCGGCATGGAGGCGAAGGATGCGGGCACCGGTCTCAGAGGCAATGGTCTCGGCAACCCGCGGCGAAACCAGTTCCTCGGAGAAGATATACTGCAGCTTCAGCGCCCTCACCTGCTTTACCAGCTCCGCCATGCGAGCCGGCGTTGTCTGGGCGTCTGCGGCTACACCGGTTGCCGAGACATAGGTGATGCCGTAACGCCGGGCAAGATAGGCAAAGGCAGCATGGCCAGCATGGAGCAGTGTCCTGTTCTTGCAGGTCCCCAGCGTGATCTGGTACCTTCGATCGAGTTCGGCCAGCTTCCCTTTGTAAGCGGCGGCATTGGCCGAGTAATAGTTCCGGTTGGCAGGGTCCTTGGCAACGAAGCCGGCCAGAATGGTATCGACCATTGCCTCGGCATTGGCCAGGTCGAGCCAGATATGGGGGTCCTTGCCGGACGGTTCGTCATGGTGCCCCTCTTCCATCGCGCCGTGTCCATGGTCGTGACCGGCAGCGGCATCCAGCAGCACCAGGCCGGAGCTGGCATCCACCACGGTCAGACGGTCACGGGGCACCCCCTTCACCAGGTCCTCGGCCCACGGCTCCAGGTAGCGGTTGGTATAGATGAACAGGGAGGCCCGATTGATGGCCAGGATATCATCCGGCTTCGGTTCAAAGGTGTGCGGTTCGCTCCCCGGCGGGAGCAGCAGCCGCACCTCTGCCCGACCACCGGCAATGACCCGTGCGAAATCGTACAGGGGAAACAGGGTCGTCACCACCTGCAGCCGGGCAGCCGCCGCGGGTTCGGAAGGGGACTCGCGGCGGCAGCCGGCGCACAGCACCAAGCCAGCAGCCGCAAGCAGCAAAAGGGCTCTCCAGCGAATTGCAGTCATCATCGCCCTCAATCCTCTTCACCTCTGAACCACATGTCGAACCAGGTGCGATGGTCCTTCGAGGAAAGGATATGCAGGTCGTTGGGGCCGAGCCAGACCCCACCGCAACCGGGACATTTGTCGAGAGGTACGCCGCGGAAGGTCATGGCCTCGATCTGATCGCCGCACTTGGGACACCGGTTGCGGCAGAGCTCCCGGATCATCTGCTCCCGGGCCTCCTTTTTCATCTGCTCGATCTTTTCCTTTTCCTTCCGGTAGATGTACTCGTTCTCGAATGCTTTTTCACGTTCCTGCCAGATATTGGTCATAACAGATCCTCCATGATTCCGGCTAATTCGGGCTTCGGCAACACGGCATACCATGTATCCAGCCTATGACAGCTCTTCACACTACCAATGTACCGCCGGAAGGCCGTCAGGTCAAGGCAAGAAGACTCCCCCCGGCCAACGCTCCGATCTGTTCCGGCTGGCGGACGAGCGCAAGGACAGCCCCGGACAGCTCGAACCCCCTGCTGTCGAGTCCGCACTCTGTCAGTCCGCGGGCATACCCCACATACGCACCCTGCATGAGCAGCAGTTGGGTGATATTCTGGACGATCACCTGCAGGTCGTCGCAGGCGGACGAGGCCGCCATGGCAGCAGCGCAGGCTTCGGGGTCCATGGAGGTAATCCCCCGGCAGGCCAGCGGCCTGACCGGATAGATCCCGCAACTCTGGTCCCCGGCCAGAAACGGGCAGGGTATGCCGTTTCGCTGCCGCTCCTCGTCATCCATCCAGCGGACCACCTCGTACACATCTTCCAGGCGGCGGCTCATGGCGGACAAGGCTTCGGCAGACAAGGACCGGTGCAGGAAACGGGCAATGGCGGCTGCTTCAGGAGGAAGAATCGAGACATGGACCCGGCAGCAGTGGCCACAGCCGGATCTGCAGGCGATGAAGGATCGTTCGTGAGGGGTAAGTTCTGCGGCGAGCCGTTGTTCCGCCAGGGCCACGATCTCGGCGGTCAGGGCGCACAGGGTTGCTGCATCGCCGCCATGTCGCAGCCGGGAGATGGCCACTGCGGCAACTTCATCGGAAAAACCAAAAAAATCGAAGGTTCCCGGTGCCATATGCGGTTCGGTGTCAGCATCCCCCCATACAGCGGGGAATCAGAGGAGATGACGCTCCTGCTGGGTGGTGACGTAATCTATGAAATCCTCCACCAGTCGCTCCCGGTTATTGCCGGTACTTGCCAGCAGGGATTCAAAGTGGATGAGCGAGTGGGTGTCGATGTGGGGAGAATGCACCCCGATCCCGTCGGAGCTGAGACGGGCCACCCGGCCGGGCATGGTGACCGAGAGCTGGGAACTCCCTTCGAGAAAGTTGACCGAGACCAGGACCTGCTCGCCACTGGTGAAATCGCCGACCGTCTTGACGAACATCCCGCCATGACAGACATTCTCCACCTCTCCGGCATAGGTCCTGCCTTTGCTGCTCACGTAGACCGGGGCATGAAACGAAACCCTGCTGAATTTTCTCTTGTCCACACCTTCCTCCTTCCGGCACATCGACAGCATGGCCGGATAACAGCGCAATCCGCAATAAAATTTGTCAGACCACCATTTTAATTAGCATGCAAATAGCACACCTGCAACTCAAATTCCGTATTACATGGTAGTTACGCTGGATCAAAGCCTAACCGAGACACCGGAAATGTAAAGTAATCCGACACCATGTTCAGAGAATTTTACATTTCGCAGGCAAAAGCCGGGCGATCAGCAGAACAGTTCGGCAAAGGTGGCGATCAGACGCGCATTCTCGTCCGGGGTGCGGACCGCCACCCGGACGAACCTCCCGTCCAGCCCGGCAAACGTGCTGCAGTCACGGATCAGAAGCCCCCGCCCGAGCATCTTCCGGCAGAGCTCGCCTGCCGAATACCCGGCAGGCAGTCGGAGCAGCAGGTAGTTCGCCCCCCCCGGAAACGGCGTGAGCGGGGTCACGGCAGTCAGCTGGCGGATCATCGCCTCCCGCTGCTCTGCCACATAGGCGACCGATTGCATGCGAAACCGCTCGTCGGCAAGGGCGGCAAGCCCTGCGGCCTGGGCCAGGGCATTGACGTTCCAGGGACCGCGCACGGATTCGAGCCGCTGGCAGGTCTCGGCGTCGGTAACGGCATACCCCAGCCGCAGGCCGGGCATGGCGTAGAACTTGGTCATGGACCGGAGCACGATTCCGTTGCCGCTGCCGGCCACGGAGAGTGTTGCCGAGCCATCCTCCCCGCAGAAGTCGATGAAGGCCTCGTCCAGGACCAGCATCGTCCCGAAATCGTTGCAGAGAGCCTGGACAGCATCGATATCTGCGCTGCGACAGAGCGCGCCAGTGGGGTTTCCCGGATTGCAGAGGAAGAGCAGGTCATACTGCTCGGCCAACCGCCGCTCCAGCAGGGGGAGCGAGAGGGCGAAGCCATCGGAGAAGGAGAGACAGTGGTACGCCACCTGCCAGTCGGCGGCTTCCAGGGCATGGGCGTATTCGGAGAATGCCGGGGCGATAATGAGCGCCCGCTCCCCCTTCACCAGCCGGGGCAGGAGATAGATCAGCTCTGTCGAGCCGTTGGCGGGGCAGACCTGGTCCGGGGCAACGTGGTGATAGGCTGCCAGGGCCTCTTTCAGCGGCTGTGCCCCGGCATCGGGGTAATGGACCAGCTGGTCGACCTGGTCGATGATCGCTCGGCGCATGCCGTCCGGCATCCCCAGTGGATTGATGCTGGCGGAGAAGTCCAGGAGATCCTGGGGCTTCAGCCCCAGCTGCCGGGCAACGGCAAAGAGATTACCGCCATGGTCGAAGGTCGTCACGGCCATCCCCTGCTCCAGATCGTCACCATCAGCCAGCCCCCCATGAGCAGCGCTTCGCTTCCGTACATGAGCCGCACCGCGCCGCGCCATGCCGCTTCGCCCAATGGCTGCAGCGGATCGCCGATGGTCGGCTTCTCCACCGGCGTGCCGAAATAGCGG
>Ga0208371_1000134_pt1 | contig 26674 bp, 19 predicted proteins | sample SubbioCR12Aug_1A_FD_184827 | JGI IMG/M metagenome (GOLD analysis project Ga0208371, IMG submission 184827) | Serpentinite rock and fluid subsurface biosphere microbial communities from McLaughlin Reserve, California, USA - CR12Aug_1A (SPAdes) | ecosystem: Environmental > Terrestrial > Deep... | reverse complement strand
TGTTGCGGCTGATGCCGAGCAGCTTTGCCGCCACGACCTGGTTGTTGTTGCTCTTCTGCATCGCCATGTGGATCAGGGCCTTCTCCAGCCCCATGTTGATGTTCTCGTAGATGGCCCCCTTGTTCTTCAAGCAGAGCCCCTCGAAAACCGGCTCCAGCATGCTCCAGAAGACGGTATAGTAGTCGTCCCCTGCCCCTTCGAAGTCGATCTCCTTCATGCCGGTCTTGACCATCAGCAGGGTCTCGAAATCCTGCGGCAGCAGCACATCCCCCTTGCAGAGAACCGTTGCGGAGTTGATGACGTTCTTGAGCTCCCGGATATTCCCCTCCCAGGGATGGGTGACCATCATCTCCATCAGCTCGGGCGCCACCCCCTTGATCTTCTTGCCGAACTTCCTGGAAAAGCGCCTGATGAAGAGATCCACCAGCAGCGGGATATCTTCGAGACGCTCGCGCAGCGGCGGCAGGAAGAATGACACCACCCGCAGCCGGTAGAAGAGATCGAGACGGAAGGTCTTCTCCTTGACCGACTGGAGGAGCGACTTGTTAGTGGCGGCGACGACCCGCACATCGACCTTGATGGTCTCGTTGCCGCCGACCCGTTCGAACTCCTGGTTCTCCAGCACCCGCAGCAGTTTCCCCTGGTTGGCCATGCTCATCTCGCCGATCTCGTCGAGGAAGATGGTGCCGCCGTTGCACTGCTCGAACTTGCCGATCCGCCGGGTGTGGGCATCGGTGAAGGAGCCCTTTTCATGGCCGAACAGCTCGCTCTCCAGGAGGTTCTCCGGCAGGGCGGCGCAGTTGACAGCCAGGAAGGGGCGGTTTTTGCGGCGCGAATTGTTGTAGACGGCGCGGGCCAAAAGCTCCTTGCCGGTGCCGCTCTCACCCTGGATGAGGACCGTGGCGTCCGAATCGGCGATCTTCCCCACCATCTTCCAGATCTCGATCATCTCCGGCGAAGAACCGATCATCACATCTTCGTCGGTATCCGGCTCGGGCAGCTGTTCACGTTCTCTGGTGAAACGGACCTTGCGATTCAGGAGGTTGCACTCGATGGCCTTCTGAACGGTAGACTTGAGCTTCTTCATATCGAACGGCTTGGTGACGTAATCGTAGGCACCGTGCTTCATCGCCTCGATGGCGTTCTGGGTGGTGTTGTGGGCCGTGGCCATGATGACCGAGAGCCCCGGATCGATCTTCTTGATCTGCTGCAACACCTCGAAGCCCGATCTCTTCGGCAGGTTGATGTCGATGATGGCAACACTGGGATGCTCGGTCAGCACCTTCTTTATGGCTGACTCGCAATCGCTCTCCAGGTAGAGCTGGAGATCGTCACCCGTGAACACGGTCTTCAACATCTGCAGGATCGCCACATCATCGTCCAGGATCATGATCCCTGGTTTCATAAGTCCCCCCCTACATGCATGCATTCAAGTCTCATGTATCCATATATCGGCGGTGAGGTGTTCAGCTTTAAAACAAATAAGGCCGTCCAGTAATCTGAACGGCCTTATTATTTACGATGATACCGGGATGTCACCATTCGTCGTCGTCATCCTCTTCTTCACCATACTCGTCTACCCCGAACGCCTCGTCATAACCGAGATCACCGGCCCCCTCCACATCGTCCAGCTCTTCGGCGAAGAACTGTTCGGGAGTGCGCTCGTCCTCGGCATCGTGAATGGCCTCGAAACGCGCCAGGATGTCCCCCTTGGTGCAGTAGCGGCCATCGCGGTGCGCACAGACGTCGCGTTCACAGAGATCGAAGAGCTGTATTTCACTGCAGAGCCGTTGCGGTTTTTCATTCTGTGCCATTGGTAGCCTCACCTGAAAGTCGCTGCTTCATCGCTGTTCACGCGCCGCGAAGAAACTCCTTGGCCTTTTCCACGTCTTCCTTGCAACCGATGTAGACCGGGGCACGATGATCGAGACTCTCGGGCTGGACATCGAGGATATCGATAACGCCGTTGCTGGCGGCCCCGCCGGCATGCTCGATCAGGTAGGCCATGGCGTTCAGTTCGAACAGAAGCCGGAGCTTCCCCTTGGGAGAACCCTGCAGCGCAGGGTACATGAAGATTCCCTTCCCTTTCATCATCACCTGGTTGATGTCGGGGACGAAACCGCCGGAGTAGCGGAGCTTGCTCCCCTTCGCCTCCAGGTAACGGATGAACTTCTCGTTCTCGGGCGTGTACTTGTTGCGCAGACCGCCCGGAGAATAGATGTCGCCCGACGGTTTCATGGTGACGTTCTCCCTGGTGAGGGTGAACTCCATCAGTTGGTTGAGGGTGAACTCGTGGACACCGTTCCCCACTGAATAGACCAGCGACACCCGGGGTCCATAGAGGATGTACATCGCAGCGACTTGGTTGCGGCCGCTTTGCAGGAGATCGCACCCCTTGTAGATGGAGACGATGGTGCCGACTGCCAGGTTGACGTCCACCAGGGAGGAACCGTCCAGCGGATCATAGGCCACGGAGTAGAGGCCATCTGCCGCTGCCTGGGCCTGGAAGATCTCGTCCATCTCCTCGGAGGCGATGTTGCAGACTACGCCGGTGTGGATCAGGCGCTTGCGGATAATCCGGTCGGAGAGGACGTCGAGGGCGAGCTGTTCCTCACCGTAGAGATTGGAGGTACCCGCCACACCCAGGTCACCGGTACGGACCGCATTGATCACGTATTTGCTTGCCTCGGCGATCTCGCAGATCACGTGGATAAGATTGTCGCAGATATCCTGCCCGCGCAGGTGCCGCCGCAGGTCGATCTGGAACTTGGTCTTGCCCGGTTCGCTGTGCATGGTGATTCGTCCTCCCCCCCAGAGAATATCATGTAAACGGTTAGATATTAGTGCAAAGATGGGGGCAAGGCAAGCAAAAAGTGCCCTCGTGCCTCTCGCCGCTTGACTTGCCGCATTTACGTGCTATTCAAATGAGCATATCAACGGCACTCGCCACTGGAGCTTCCATGAACACCGGCACCAGAAGGAGATTTCTCGCTACCAGCCTCGCTGCACTCCTGGCCGGAACAGCCGGGGCGGTCCTCTATCCGCTGCTGCGCTATCTTGCTCCGCGGCGTACCGACACGGCACAGCAGGCAGTCCGTATCCCTCTTGCCGAGATCCCTGACGGTACGGCGAAATTCTTCGATTTCGAGGGGAAGCCTGCCGTGCTGGTCAGCTCAAAGGGGAAGCTGGCCTGCCTCTCCGCAGTCTGCACCCACCTCGGCTGCATCGTCCAGTGGCAAAAGGACCGGGAAGAATTCCGTTGTCCCTGCCATGGCGGCCGCTTCGCCATCGACGGCACGGTGGTCTCCGGACCGCCGCCGCGGCCACTGGCCAGACTGCCGTTCACAGTCGCAAACGGCTCGGTTACCGTTGGATAGGGGTCTCACGGGATGAATCCATTGCAGAAACTCCATACCTGGATCGACGTCCGGATCGGCATCGACGCGCTGCTCAAGAAAGAGCTGACCGGCTACCTGCTGCCGCGTAACATCAATGCCTGGTATTCGCTGGGGAGCATCCTCCTCGTCCTCTTCTCCATCCAGGTCCTGACCGGCATCCTGCTCCTGGTCTATTACGTGCCTGACGCGGAAAAGGCGTTCCAGAGCGTCACTTTCATCATGAACCAGGTCCCCTTCGGCTGGCTGTTCCGGACATGCCATGCGGTCGGGTCCAACCTGATGATTCTCGCCCTGTTCGGCCATCTGCTTTCGGTACTTTTCATGGGGAGCTACAAATCGCCCCGTGAATTCAACTGGCTCTCCGGCTTCGTCCTCTTCAACCTGGTGATGGGGATCTCTCTCACCGGTTATCTTCTCCCCTGGAGCCAGCTTTCCTTCTGGGCGACCACGGTCGCTACCAACAGCGTCGGCGTTGTCCCGGTGATCGGTGAGCAGCTGGTGGAGTTCCTGCGCGGGGCAAAGAGCGTCGGACCTCCAACCCTGTCGCGATTCTTCGTCCTCCACGTGGTGGTCATCCCGGCCACAATTGCAGGCATGATCGGCCTCCACCTCTTTCTGCTGAAACGGACCGGCGTCTCGCTCCCTCCTTTCGGCCTGAGCGATACCCGCAATGCATGGCGCGGCGAACAGTACCGGTACGAAGATCATCCCGACGGCATTCCCTTTTTCCCCAACTTCGCCCTGCGCGATCTGAGCTCGATCCTGCTCTACCTTGCCCTCTTCGGCACGGTGGTCTTTTTCCTGCCGAACCTGTTCTTCCCGGCACAGGCGTTCGTCCCGGCCGATCCCTTTCAGACCCCGGACAGGATCAAACCGGAATGGTATTTCCTTCCCAACTACCAAACCCTGCGGATACTGCCGAGCGAGCTCCTCGGCCTGGCCGTCCAGGGGGCGGCCATGACCTTTCTCGCCCTTCTCCCGTTCATCGACCGCGGCACGGAGCGGCACCCGCTCAAACGGCCCCTGTTCCTCACCTGCTGCATCTGCGGGATTCTCACCTTCGTCGGGCTGATGATCTGGGGGCACTATTCATGATCCGCTCCACTATCCGTCACATCGCTCTCGCAGCCCTGATCCTCTGCCTCGCGTCTTCGATCGCCATTGGTGCTGTCGTCGTCGATACAGCGGCAAAACCACCCGCGACCGTCTGCCTCGCCTGTCACGGCAGCCAGACGGGCCCTGGCGGCATACCGGTCAAGCCATGGCAGGGAAGCGTGCATGCCGCAGGAGGAATCGGCTGCCAGGATTGCCACGGCGGCGACCCCAAGGATGCGGTCAACGCCATGAGCCCTGCCCGCGGATTCCTGGGAGTGCCGGCTGAACAGGGGATTCCCGCTTTTTGCGGCCGCTGTCACGTAGGAATCCTTGAAGATTACCTGAAAAGCGCCCATGGCCGGGCATTGGGCAAAGGCGGCCCCACCTGCGTCACCTGCCACGGCAGTCACGAAGTACAGAAGGTGACCCTGGAGATCATCAACGAAAAACGGTGCAGCGCGTGCCACACCTACGAGCGGGCAGCCAGGATCAAGGCGGCCATGCAGGAGGTGGAGCGAAACCTGGTGCGTATCGACGGCGAGATTACCCGCCTGAAGCAGGAGGGGGTGGACACCGACGCCTGGGGGAAACAGCTCTTTGCCGTTCGCAACCGCTATCACCGTCTTTTCCACAATGTGGATGTCGCCCTGGTACGGAAGGAATCAGCAGCCATCAGGGGAGAACTCGACAAACTGGATGATTTCCTATCCCGGACCGACGAAGAACGCTACCGGCGCAAGATTGCCGGGGCCTTTGCGGTGGGAGGCTTTCTGGTGGCAGCTCTTTTGGCACACCTCCTGGCGAAAAGCTATGACTAGGCCTTTCGCTGCCAGCCAAAGCCGTTGCGGCTGACCCTTCCATGCTGCTCCCTTCCTTTCTCCGGAGAAAACGGCTCAGAGCCAGGCCATTCCCGACTGCGTGGCAAGAGATCCTGACAGAGCAGGTTCCCCTCTACCAGCGGCTCCCGCCTGACGACCGTCTTGAACTGCACGGCCACATCCAGATATTTCTCCAGGAGAAACATTTCGAAGGAGTCGCAGGCTTCGAGGTGACCGAAGCCGCACGGGTCATGATCGCCGGCCAGGCCTGCCTGTTGCTGCTCCATCGCGATACGGACTATTTCCCCTCGCTTACCTCCGTGGTCATCTATCCCGACGAGTATCGGGCGCCGGTAAGCGAGATGGACGAATTCGGCGTGGTCACCGAAGGGTTCGATGTCCGTTCCGGGGAGACCTGGGAGGGGGGCTCGCTGGTCCTTTCCTGGGAGGATGTATTGATCGGCAGCAGGGCTCTGGACGGCTACAACGTGGTGCTTCACGAATGCGCCCACCAGCTGGACGCCGAAGACGGCCTCACCTCGGAAGACCCCCGCCTGCCCGCAAGCCAGCGTCAGCACTGGGTCACGACCCTCCGCTCGGAATACGATTCTTTCTGCCGCGCTGTTGCCGAACAACACCCCACCCTGCTCGACCCCTACGGCGCCGAGCACCTGACAGAGTTCTTTGCCGTTGCCACCGAGAGCTTCTTCGAGTGCCCCGGCGAATTCAAAGCGGCGCACCGTCTCCTCTACGATCTCCTCGCCGGTTACTACCGTCAGGACCCCGCGAACACATATCTCATTGCCGCTCCATGAGAAACTTGACAACCATGGCAGGATACCTGATAGAATGCAGCGATAGTATTCCAGGAGGTTTGTGGTTCCATGAAGATCAAACTGTTCCGCACTGCTCTGGGGCTGGTGCTGATAACGCTCATCTCGGCAGGCATCATCTCGTTCCTCTTGTGGCGGAATCACCCACAGTCGCATGAAGTGGAAAGTATCGAGCTCTTCAAAGAGGTCGTAACCATCATCAGACAAGACTACGTGGAAGAGGTCGAACCAAAAAAACTCATGGAGAGCGCCATCGCGGGGATGCTCGCCTCGCTCGACCCACACAGCGCCTACATGCCGGCCGATTCCTTCAAGGAGATGAGGATACAGATGTCCGGGGAATTCGGCGGGCTCGGTATCGAGATATCCCTCAAGGACAACAGGCTGACCGTCATTTCGCCCATCGAGGATACCCCTGCATTCCGCGCAGGGATCAAGCCCAACGACCATATCTTCAAGATCGACGACAAACTGACCCGCGGGCTCTCCATAACCGATGCGGTGAACCGGATGCGGGGAGAAAAAGGGACACGCGTCACCTTGACCATCATTCGGGAGGGAAGCCCAAAGCCGCTGGTATTCCCGTTAGTTCGCGACATCATCAAAACCAGGAGCCTTAAATACCGCACCCTTGAGCCCGGTTTCGGCTATATCCGACTCGCCCACTTCCAGGAGACAACCGGCCCCGAATTCACCAAGGCCCTCAAATCGCTGCACGAACAGAACGGCGGTACCGTCAAGGGATTGGTCATCGACCTGCGGAACAACCCCGGCGGTCTGCTGAACCAGGCAGTAGAGGTTGCCGACCACTTTATCGGCGAAGGCTTCGGCAATGGCCTGGTGGTCTATACCGAAGGGCGGATACCGACATCACGCATGAAACTGACCACGAAGATCGGTGAAAAAGAACCGCACTACCCGATCGTCGTTCTCATCAACGGTGGCAGCGCCAGTGCCGCGGAGATTCTCGCCGGGTCCTTCCAGGATCATCGCCGGGCAGTCATCCTGGGAACCCAGAGTTTCGGCAAGGGCTCGGTACAGTCGGTCATCCCCCTGCGCGACAAGGCAGGGCTCAAGCTGACGACCGCCCGCTACTACACCCCCAACGGCCGGTCCATCCAGGCCAAGGGGATCACGCCGGATATCATCGTCAACCAGATAGACATGTCAAAAGCCGTGGAACAGCCCGACAACCACCTCCGGGAAAGCGACCTGGAAGGAATGATTGCCCCGACCACCCCTGGACATCCGGCTCCCGCAGGCACCAAACCCCCGACTGACGAGCAGGAAACGAAGAAGACCCCGCTCAAGGGAGTGCACGGTCCGGTTCTTTTCGGGGACCTGAAGAGCGACTACCAGCTATCACGGGCAGTGGAGCTCCTGCATGGGATCGACATGATGGCTCGGCGTTCTTTGCCCGGACGGTAGCCCCCTGGCCGGAAACGGTGCACCGCAGCCGGCACAGTGTTTGAACAGCCGTGTGCAGAAACGGAGCTGTATGCGCGTGCACCGCGCGACACACCTGATGGGCCGCAGGGTTAAACATCCTTCATTTCAGCAGGTTGCACAATTTCATCTCACTCACTCCTTTTGGCATCTCCTCTGCAATACCTCTCTGCACAAGCTGGTTCTCAACGACAAAAACGCTTCTCAGCATGCGACCTGCCAAGGACATGCAGGCTGCATGGTTAATAGGGGAGAGTCCCCTCCTCTCTCCCCTATCTTTTTCCTCCAACGGCACCGGGCCGATCGCAGACATCAAAGCCGAAAGCAGCTGCTTCCGGCTTTGCCATTTCTCCACCTCCCCGCCAGCAGATCCGAATATCCCGATTCCCCTTGAAAATCCGGCAGCAGTATGGAATAGTACCCGCCAACACCAGTCTCAGGGAGGATCAACGGAAAGCACGCCATGTACTGCGAATTTTTCGGCTTCAAGGAACATCCTTTTGCCATAACTCCCAACCCGCGGTTCATCTTCCTGAGCAAGAGCCACCGGGAGGCATTCGCACACCTTCTGTATGGCATCAACAACCATGTCGGCTTTATCGAACTGAGCGGCGAGGTCGGCTCCGGCAAGACCACCATCCTCCGGGCTCTTCTCGGCCAGCTCGACGACCTGCATCACCGCACCGCCCTGATCTTCAACCCCCGCCTGTCAGCCATCGAGCTATTGCGCAGCATCAATCGCGAATACGGCATCCAGAGCAGTCCGGACGACAGCATCGATACCCTGCTCCATGCGCTCTACCAGTTCCTGTTGCAGGAAAATGCCGCCGGCAAAACCGTCGTGCTGGTGATCGATGAGGCGCAGAACCTGGACCCCCTGGTTCTGGAGCAGATCCGCCTGATCTCGAACCTGGAAACGGAAACGGACAAGCTGATCCAGATCGTCCTGGCCGGGCAGCCGGAACTGGAGCAGATGCTGGAGCGGGAGGATCTGCGACAGCTCAACCAGCGGATCACGGTCCGCTTTCGCCTGGGACCCCTCGATTACGAAGACACCCTGGCCTATATCCAGCACCGGCTGGAGATTGCCGGAGGGTGGCGCGCCGTCACCATTTCTCCCGATGCACTGAAAAAGATATTCCGCTATACCCAGGGGCTGCCGCGCCTGGTCAATGTCCTCTGCGACCGGGTGATGTTGATCGCTTACACCGAGGAAGCACGAGAGATCACCCGCAAGATGGTTGCCCAGGCTATCGGGGAACTCCGCCGGGAGAGCAGGACCTCCCCGGCAGCGCAATGGGCCCAGCGACTGCTGGCTGCCGCCATGATCGCCACTGCCTTGATCGTCACCGGGATCGTGATCGGGCAGCAGCTGCTCACGCCAGTGCAACCGACGGTACAACCCGATACCCTCCCGCGGCAAGGCGCTGCTTCGGCCGCCAGGGAGGCAGTCCTTGGCAGGCTGAAGACCCTGACCGAGGTGGAAAGCGCCATCCGCGGCTTCAACGAGCTGGCCGCACTCTGGCAGGTCCGACCAGTGGCACAGTATCATGGCAAGACTGTCCTGCCGGGGCTCGAATCGGTCGCGACGCGGCGCGGCCTCACCCTGCTGCACGTTACCGCCGGCATTACCGATCTTCTCCGGGCAGATACCCCCTGTCTCCTGGAACTCAAGCTCCCCGGATCGCAGGAGATCCGTTACCTCCCGCTTATCGGCTGCAAAGGCGACAGGTTGCTGCTCGGCGCCCCTGCTCGCAGTGGCGAGACGCTGACTGCCGCAGACCTGAAGGGTATCTGGACGGGAAAGGCCATCGTGCCCTGGCGTTCCGCCACCAGCATCTCAGCCCGCATCCTGCCGGGTGCTCAGGGTCCGGAGGTTCTCCAGCTGCAGAAACTGCTCACCCGGACCGGGACATACGGGGGGACGCCATCCGGAACGTGCGATGCGGCTACACAGGAGTCGATCAGGGCCTTTCAGGCCGCCCGGAAGCTCCCGGCAGACGGCGTTCCCGGCCCCAGCACCCTGCTTTTCCTCTACCGGGCCAACAGCACCCCTCAGGACCCGCGCCTGACACCGGCAGGGAGATCCTGACATGAGCTCGATCCTCAAGGCACTGCAAAAACTGGAGCAGGACAAGGCTGCCCGCCAGACCAGGGAACCGGACATCTCCGGCGCCATTACCCGAAGCAGTCAGCGCCGGAAGGCCCAGCCCCGCTGGCTGGTGCCGACGGTCATGCTCCTGGTGGCAGCGATTTCGATCCTGATTACCTATGCCGTCATGGGGGGATTCGGCAGCAGCCGGCAGAAACCAGCACCCCCTGCCGTAGCGGATATCCCGCAGGAGCGCCCCCAGGCTGCGAGCCCGCCCTTTTTGGCACCCCTGGCACCGGTATCGCCTCCGGAAACAGCTGCGACCATCCGTACACCAACCTCTGATGCCCCTCGCCCCCCCCGGACAACCAGGGAGAGATCAGGTAAGACGGGTGCGATGAATCCAGTTCCGACCCCGGACCAAGTTGCGCCCGTTCTCTCCGTCGAACCCCGGACGGCAGCCCCCCAGCCCTCGCCTGCCGAGGCTCCCCAGGCCGTGACAGCGGAACAGCCCGTAGCATCTCCGAAACCGCCCGCCTTGCGGGTAAGCGGCATTGCCTGGCAGAAGGACAGCACATCGCGTCTGGCAGTGATCAACGGCTCGTCGGTAACGGAAGGAGGTATGGTGGAAGGGGCACAGGTGGAAGAGATCTTCCCCGACCGGGTCAGACTCTCCTTCAAGGGATCGACGTTCGAGATCCAGATGGGGAAGGACAATCACCGCTGATCCTGCCCGGCCTTACAACCAGAACCCGCCTACTCGACCCAGTCGTCGTCGGCTTCGATAGGGGCAAAACCGCGGCGCATGGTGTTTTCCGTCACCACCCGCGGGTCCATGAAGTGGAGCAGGTAGTCAGGGCCGCCCGCCTTGGTCCCCACACCCGACATCCTGGCGCCGCCAAAGGGCTGGCGCTCCACCAGGGCACCGGTATTGTTGCGATTGATATAGAGGTTCCCCACCCGGAAATCCCGGCGCGCCCTGGCCAAGTGCTCCGGGCTGCGGCTGAAGATGCCGCCGGTAAGAGCGAACCGGGTCGAGTTGGCCCACTCGATCGCCTGATCGAAATCCCTGGCCCGCATCAGCGCCAGTACCGGACCGAAGACCTCCTCCTGCGCCAGGCGGTGTTCCGGGCGGATACCGCCGATGATGGTCAGCGGCACCCAGTAGCCCTCGCCCTGGGGGGTCGGACTTTCGTAGAGAAGCCGCCCTTCCTGCTTGCCGATGGTTGCATACTCAAGAATGTTATTCCGGGCGGCAGCATCGGCCACGGCACCCATGGAGTATTTCGGGTCCTCGGCAGGCCCGACCTGGTAGGCCTTGGCAGCCTTCACCAGGCGGTCGGCAAATCTGTCGTAGACCGCATCGAGGACGATGACCCGTGAACAGGCCGAACATTTCTGCCCCTGGAAACCGAAGGCGGAATAGAGCACGTGGGGAACCGCCTCGTCCAGGTCGGCGTCGTCGTCGATGATGATGGCGTTCTTCCCCCCCATCTCGGCGACGATCTTCTTCACATTGACCTGTCCCGGATAGACCTTGGCGGCCCGGTCCACGATGCGCAGACCGACCTCCATGGAACCGGTGAAGGCGATGAGCGAGATGTCCGGGTGGTCCACCAGGACATCCCCCATGACGCTCCCCCTGCCCGGAACGAAGTTGAAGACGCCGGCCGGCAGCCCTGCCTCGCGGAAGATCTCCACCAACTGGTGGCCGATGATCCCGGTGAGAGACGACGGCTTGTAGATGACCGGGTTGCCGGTGACAATGGCGGCCGACGCCATGCCCATGCTGATGGCCAGCGGGAAGTTCCAGGGAGAAATGACGGCAGCGAGCCCTTTGGGTTCATAGAAATAGTGATTCAGCTCTCCGGGGGCATGACCGACCCGCTGCGGGGTCCCCAGGCGGATCATTTCCCGTGCGTAATATTCGAGGAAATCGATGGCCTCCCCCACATCCGCATAGGCCTGATCCCACTGCTTGCCGATCTCCAGCACCTGCCAGGCGGAGAGTTCGAAAATCCTTTCGCGCGCCACGGCAGCGGCCTTGAGCAGGTATTCGGCACGATCCCGCGGCAAAGTGTCCCGCCAGGCGGGGAACGCCGCCTTGGCTGCGGCAATGGCCCGGGCAACCTCGGGGATACCTGCCTGGCAGATGCTCCCCAATACCTCGGACGGCCTGGCAGGGTTCACCGTGGGGATCCGGTCACCGGTCTGGACCTCCCGCCCACCGATGTAAAGCGGGTAGACCTTTCCCAGTTGCGTGCGGACCCGGCCAATGGCTGCGGGAAAAGCCCCCCGGTGGTCGGCACGGGTGAAATCCACCATCGGGTCATTGACGAAGCGGGCCAGTCCGCCCGGGCCGATCGTCTCCTTTTCCCGCTTGCCGGCCCGCTCCGACCGCTCACGCCCGGCAGTCGTCACGGGATCTTCCAGCAACCGCTCGATCTGAGCATCCTCGGCAAAGCTCTGCCGCAGGAACGATTCGTTGGCGGTGTTTTCCAAAAGGCGCCGCACCAGGTAGCCCATTCCCGGCACCATGTCGCCATAGGGGCAATAGAGGCGAATCCGGCCGGCAACCTTGAGAATCCCCTTGCGCACCGGCTCTGCCATGCCGTAGAGCACCTGGAACTCGTAGCGGGATGCGGGGACGTTCAGCTCATACGCCATCTCCATGACCGCCGAAATGGTGCGAATGTTGTGGGAGGCGCAGGCAAAGTGGCAGATATCATGGTTTTCCAGGATCAGCCGCGCCTGGCGTTCATAGGCCGCATCGCTTTCCGCCTTGATGGTCCAGACCGGTATCTCCCACCCCATCTGCTTGGCCTTGACGGTTTCATAATCCCAGTAGGCCCCTTTGACCAACCGGATGGAGATGGGGGTATTCTGGCTTCGGGCCCACTGCAGCAGTTCCTGCAGGTCCCGGTCGGTATCCTTCAGATAGGCCTGCAGGACGATGCCGATATGGGGGTACTCCCTGAATTCGAGCTTCAGCCGACGGAAGACCTCAAGGGTGATCTCCTTGAAACGGTACGATTCCATGTCGATACAGAGGAAACCTTCGAGTTCCACCACCTTGCAGCAGATCCGCCGCATCTGCTGCAGGATGGCTTCGACCGAGCCCTCGAAGTCCATGGGGTTGGCGAGGCAGAACAGCGCGGTCGGCTTCACCGCCACATTGACCATGGGCGCATGCCCCCAGTCCAGATGCGGCTCGCCGCCGCTGCCCGGAAGCCCCTTCCACCCCTGTTGCTCCTTCTTCAGGGCATCCAGCAGCTCCAGATAGGTCGCGACATAGGTCTCAGCCTCTTCCGCGGAAAGGGTCGCCTCCCCCAGCACGTCGACCACGGCGGCAAAACCATCCTTGCGCAGCTTCTCCATGTTTTTCACGGCTTCGCGGGTATTCTCCCCGACGATGAACTGGCGCGCCATCTCCTGGATATTGGCCGAGATCACCTTGTTCAGCACGGCCCCACCCAGGGAGCCGAGCATCCCGGCCATCCTGGCCCCGCTGGCAAGCACCGGCGGCATATCCTTTTCCTCGCCGAAATATTCGCGGATATGGTCGGTGAGCAGCTTTGCCGTGGTCAGGGAGGGGAAGGCATCGACAAAACGGAACATCTGGATTTTGAACTGTTCGTTCTGCATGCTCCAGTCCATGACCTTCCCCATCCAGGCCCCCTTGTTGAAAAGGGACGGTTTTTCGCCGGAGATGGTGGCAAAGAACTCCCTCCCCCGGGAGACGATCCTGTCGTTCAGTGCATTGTCCGACATCGCACGCTCCTTTGCATGCCGTTGCACGGGATGCGGTACCGCAAAGCTTATTTACGAACAAGTTCTAAAGATAATACCGCTCTTTTGCGCATTGAAAACGGGTGGGGAGAGAAAGGGAAGCCGGCAACGGCGAGGAGATTGAAACGACGACGGGGAGACCCAATGGATCTCCCCGCCATGAGGATGGAACGTCAGCCGGAAGGGGCGGAGGCGGCTCAGCTCCCGGCGAGCTTCTTCGTCCGCGGCCACTGCTTTTCCAGGTTGAACTGCAGCATGGCATAGCCGTACATGATGTCGTCCTCGGTTTGCGCGGCGTCCCGGAAGAACCTGCCGGTGATGAAATGATCGTAGCCGACGAGTACCGAGACGTCCTCCGAGGCCATGTAGGTGACCGTGAAGTCGGTCTCAAGGCCAACGTCCCGTTTGAAGCCGCTCTCCACATGGTCGGCGACGAAATAGCGGCCAGTGGCGGAAAAGTTTACCTCTTTCGTGATGTCTATGCCCCAGCCGAGGGTGTAGATGTGCATCCCGCTGGCATGATGGTCTCCCACGGTCAGGCCCGAGAGATCACCGACAACGCACATATCCCCCACCAGGGAAGTATCGTTGTTGGGATTGCGGAATTCCCGGCTGGACTGGATGCCATCTGCTGAGTCCTGACTCCCCGATCCGTAAGCGTAACTCAGGAAGAACTTGTTGCTGTATCCTGCCAGGTCCGCATCATAGGTCACGTCAACATGGCCGCCAAAGGCATCGATATCATCATTGGTGCCGTTGATCCCATTGAAGAGCTCGCCCGATTCGTAGACCAATTCAGCTTCGGCAGAGACCGAACCGAATTTTGCAGTCCCCCGGCCGCCCCATATCATGAGATGCTCGCCAACATGGTGATCTTCCGAGCCTGAATCACGAAAGACATAGAGCTCTGCAGAAGTCGCATCGTCGAAACTGTAGGTTGCATAGGCCCCGGCCATGTTCCCCAAAAACCCGTTGTTGAAGGGGGGAGCATAGGCGCCGAGCAGGAGGTCGAGACTGAGGGGCTCGATCGGCTTAACCCTGAGGCGTGCCGCGTCGAATACGAGTCCGTCGAAGAAGGAGTTGGTGCCGAGGATGAAGGCGCTGCCGTAGCTGAACTCCTGACGCCCCCCCTTCAGGGAGAGCCAGTCCCGACCGGGGGTCTTCAGATCGACATACCCCTGGTAAAGAGAATACCGATTGCGCTCCTGGTGCTCACCGCCAACGAACCCATACCCCTGCCCTTCGGCATGGATGTCGATCCAATCGATCGGATGCCAGTAGACAAACGGTTTCACACGGTAGAGGAATCGACCTTCCGCATGATTGGGTGCATAACTGAAATCGGTCAGCCGGAAATTCCCCACCCCTTCGCCGCGCAGAAATCCGCCAATGCCGATCGCAAGTTCAAAAGGAGGTTTTGCCTCATCGGGTCTGGAGAGAATATTCTCGATCGCTTCACGCCTGATCAGATACCCCTCGTATCCGGAAAGATCCGCCTTCAATGCCTCGTAAAGACGAGCAATCCGCTCCAGGTCTTCCTTGGGGATTTCGTCAGGACCCTTCTTGGTGCAGATTTCCATGATCTTATCCAGAACCGCCAGAAGCGAAACGGCAAGGTCTTGTTTTGCAACGAACTCGCCTTCTGGAACCTGTCGTGATGCCTCATACTTGACAGCCAGGTCCTTCAGCTCCCGGCACGACCAGTGCTTGCTCTCGACCTTTTCCGGAATGACCTCAGATGCCGCCAGCGACACCTGCACATTGATGAAGCCCATCAGGGCAACGAACAGAACGACATTCACGATTCTTCGCAGCATGAACTTTCCCTCCCTACAGTTGTATCGGCACAGACATTGACATTGTTTAACACATCGAGATGAACACGAAAAAACTGCCGACTGGCCGTTCCTACTTCAGCCTACATTCAGTTGTGCATTCTCGTTCGCCTTGTGCAGATTTTGATTTTTATTTTCAATACCATCTCGCGCCTGTTGTTGTCAAATAAAAAAATGGGGAGATTTCTCTCCCCATTCTACCAGCCAACTATTTAAATATATTGCATTATGCCGAGTATCAGCAGGCCCGGAGTAAAACGAACATGAAATTCATCTACAGTTCCGCATCAACTTTCCTCTTTTCAAACCAGCTGTAGACCGAGGGAATGATCAGCAACGTCAGCAAGGTAGACGTAACCAGACCGCCGACAACAACGGTTGCCAGCGGCTTCTGTATCTCGGAACCCGTTCCGCTGGCAAGCAGCATCGGGATCAGACTGAAGATTGCTATCGATGCGGTCATCAGCACCGGGCGTAACCGGTCGAGACTCCCTTTCCTGATCGCTTCCTGCAGTTCGAGCCCTTCATCGCACAATTGCGAGATGCGCGACACCAGGACAAGCCCGTTTAAGACCGCAACGCCGAAGAGGACGACGAATCCGACCGACGCCGGAACGGACAGGTATTGCCCGGAGATGAAGAGGGCAAAGACACCGCCGATCAGGGCAAACGGCAGGTTGGAAATGACCAGCAGCGCCAGGCGGATCGATCTGAAGGTGACGTACAACAGGAGCAGGATCAAGCCGATGGCCACCGGCCCGATGACCATCAGTTTTTTCATGGCACGCTGCTGGTTCTCGAACTGGCCGCCCCAGGTGAGATAATAACCTGCCGGCAGTTTGACTTCCTCCTTGATCTTCTGCTTGGCCTCGGCAACGAAACTGCCGATATCCCTGCCGGTGATGTTCATCTCGATGCCGATTCTTCTCACCCCATCCTGGCGGCTGATCTGGGCCGGTCCTTCGATCATGTTCACCTCGGCCAGCTGTTCGAGCGGGACATTTATCCCGGTTTTCGTGGTGATCATCAGATTCTTGAGGGCTTCAATCGAATTCCTCTTTTCTTCCGGCAGGCGGACCGATATATCGAAGCTGCGGTTTTCCTCAAACAGCTGCGATGCTGCCTTGCCGGCGACAGCAATTTCGATGACCTTTTGCACGTCGCTGATATTCAGGCCGTAGCGGGCTATCTTCGACCGGTCGATGTTGACGGTCAGGTATGGCTGCCCCGAAACCTTTTCCGCATTCAGGTCGGTCCCGCCGCGGATTGTGGAGAGGACCTTGGCGATCTCGGCCGATTTATCGCTCAGGATGTTGATATCTTCCCCGAACAGCTTGAGAATCAGCTGCGCACGGGTTCCGGCAACGAGTTCGTCGATCCGGCACTGGATCGGCTGGCTGAAACCGAACGTGATCCCCGCAATCGACTCAAGGGACTCGCGCATCTCATTGGTCAGCTCTTCCTTGGAGATATCCCTCTTCCATTCGCTCTTCGGCTTGAATATCCCCACATAGCCGGTCTTGTCCGAGCCCCTGGTATCCAATGCGACCCCGGTCTGCCCGGTCCGCGACACGATAGTACCCAGTTCGGGAAACTGCTTCAGCTTTTCCGCGGCCCGCTGATTCACCTCCATCGCCTTGGCCAGGGAAACACCCGGCAGCATGGATACATCCATGTCGAACGAGCCTTCATCCATCGCCGGGATGAATTCCGTACCCAATCGGGTTACCAGGAAGAGCGAGACAACCAGGAGAACTCCAGCGACACTCAACACCATCTGCTTCCTGCTCATGGCAAATTCGAGCAGCGGCAGATAGAGCCTGTTCGCATGCTTCATGATGAAGCTCTCTTTTTCCGGCTGCGGCTTCAGAAACAGGATGCAGAGAACCGGGATGACAAATACGGAAAGGAACAGTGAGGCGAGCAGCGCAATCGCAACCGTTATGGCCAGCGGCCCGAACATCTTCCCTTCGATACCCTCCAGGGAAAGAATGGGGATAAAGGTGAGCGCGATGATCAGTTCGCCGAAGATGCTCGGCTTTCTGACCTCCATCACCGCCTGCAGCACGGTCGTCAGCTTCGGATGCTGCCCACCCTCATCGCTCAGGTGCCGCTGGACGTTTTCCACCTGGATGATGGTCGTATCGATGATCATGCCGATGGAGATGGCCAGACCGCCGAGGGACATCAGGTTTGCGCTGATGCCGACCATCTTCATCACGATAAAGGTAGCCAGCAGTGAAAGCGGCAAGGCGATGAGCACCACAAAACTGCCCCGGAAACTGTTCAGGAGCAGGTACAATACGATAAGGACAAGGATGGAGCCTTCGATCAGCGCTTTGTTCACCGTGCTGACGCTCGCGCTCACGATGTCGCTTCTGTCGTAGAAAGGAACGAGCCTGATCCCTGCGGGAAGCACATTGTTTTCGTTCATTTCCCGGACTTTTGCCGCCACCCGGCGCACCACGTCCCGGCTGTTCTCGCCCCGCAGCATCATCACGATACCGCCGACACATTCATCCTTGCCGTCCTTCATGGCGGCACCCATGCGAACGGCCTCGCCGATCTTTACCTGGGCCACGTCGCGGATGCAGGTCGGGGTACCTCCCGCGGATTTCAGGACGATATTTTCGATGTCGCCCACATCCTTTATCAACCCGACCCCGCGGACGATGTACTGGTCCGTGCCCCGTTCGAGAATGTTGCCGCCGACGTTTTCGTTGTTGCTGCCGATGGCAGAGTAGACGTCATCCACGGTTATCGCATATTTCAGCAGCTTCTCCGGCGACACGATCACCTGGTACTGCTTGAAATAGCCGCCAAAGGAGTTTATCTCGTTGACGCCGGCAACATTTTTCAACTGCGGGGTGACAATCCACTCCTGGATGGTGCGAAGATTTGTCAGGTAGGCAATCTTCTGCTGCGGGTCATCCGGCATCTTTCCTTCGAGCGTGTACTGGTAGATCTCGCCCATGGCCGTGCCGATAGGCCCCATGGCGACCTCGACCCCCTTGGGTACCTTCTCCCGCGCCTCTGCCAGGCGCTCGAACACCAACTGGCGGGCAAAATAGATATCCACATCGTCCTTGAAGACGATGGTGACGATCGACAGGCCGAACTTGGTCACCGAACGCATCTGTTCGATGTCCGGCAGCCCGCGCATGGCCATCTCGATCGGGTAGGTGACGTTCCTCTCGATCTCTATCGCCGACAGGCCATCCGCATGACTCACCACCTCGACCTGGATGTTGGTGACATCCGGAAAGGCATCGATCGGCAATTTCAGATATGAGTAAATTCCGAAGGCAATAATCAGCAGCGAAAGGAATATGACCATCCCTTTCTGCCGCAATGTATAGGCAACCAATTTTTCCAGCATGGGTCTCTCCCGTCAGGCGGTTCGCTCGTGTCAGGTTGTTACGGATCAGTGGCCGTGCTCGTCGACCAATTCACCCTTCTTGATTTCCGACTTGAGAATGAACGCTCCCTTGATGGCGTAGCGCTCTCCCTCCTTCAGGCCGTCAACGATCTCGATCATGCCGCCTGCGGTCCGGCCTGCCCGGACCTGGCGCGCCTCGAACTCGGCCTCGTGTTCCGTCACAAAGACAACCTTTTTCCCATCCAGGTCCTGCAGGGCATCCTCGGGAACCGCCAGCACCGACGGCGCATCAGTCGCCAACGCCAGTTCGACGGTAGCGAACATTTCCGGTTTCAGCTTCCGTCCCGGATTGGCAACCTCGATCCGTGCCTTGACCGTACGGGTAGCCTGGTCGACCAGGTCGGCAATGTAGGTGATGCGCCCTTTCATCTTCAGGTCGGGAAAGGCGCCGACAATGACGGTTGCCGACTGACCCTTGCGCACCTTGGCCAGGTCCTTTTCGTTGATGTCGACCATGACCCAGACCGTGGAGAGGTCGGCTACGGTGTAGAGACTTTTGGAGGGGTCGGAGAGTTCGCCGACAATGGCATGCTTTTCGGTAATGATGCCGCTGATGGGAGAGCGGACCGGCAAGAGCGGCTTTTTGTGGTTGTCACCCTTCAGGTTGGCAACAGAAACACCATACAGGGAGAGACGTTCTTCGTCGGTGTGCAGCTCAGTCTGCGCAGTCTTGTAGTCGGTTTCAGCCTGAAGGATATCTTTGCGGGCGGCAATCTTCTTTTCGACCAGGTTTTTGATCCGATCCATATTGGACTGGGCCAGGGCGAGTTTCGTTTTCGACTGGTGGTAGCGATTGAGGGCTTCGCCCAGTTCGACACTGTCCAAGGTGACAAGGGCCTGCCCGGCGGCAACACTGTCCCCCAGAGAGGCCTTGACGCTGACGATCTTGCCGGAGATGCGCGGCGAAACATGGGCGATCCGGTCGGCATTGGCTTCCACTTTGCCGGTAGCGCTGATGACATCGGCTACATGCTGCTTTGCAGCAGCAGCGACGACCACGCCGTTCTGCTTCTGCACCTCGGCCGTCATCTTGACGACTCCCGCCTCTCCGTGCTCGTCGTGGCCTTCCTGGCCTTCCTTCTCCCCGTTGTGTCCATCATGATCGCCAGCCTTTTCTTCCTTATGGCCGGCTTCCGAATGTTCCGCATGCTCCGCGTCGCCGCTTTTGGTCTGGACAGAACGATAATAGAGGCCTCCACCCAGAGCTATGGCCAGGATAAGTCCGATAATGATCCCTTTTTTCTTCACTGCGCACCTCCGGTAAGTTCTGTCGCCACTGCTGATTCGAGCCTCACGAGAGCCGTCTGCCGGTCGTGCAACGCCGTCAGATACCCTTCGCTGACCTCGAAGAACTTTTTCTGTTCCTGGATGACTGCCAGTATGCCGATCTCGCCGAGACGGTAGGCTTCCTGGGTCAGTTTCAGGTTTTCCTCAAGTTGGGGGATAATATTCGTCAAGTACAGCGCAAGGACTTTTTCACTGTTCAGGTAGCCGGCATAGGCCGTTTCAACCTCCCGATCGACATCCCTGATGGCGGCCTGCAACCGGGTCTCGATGCTGCTCCGCCGGGCACGTGCTTCCTGAACTCCAGCCTGGTTCCTGTCGAAAACGGGGAGAGGAATCGACAGCTTCAACCCAATGGTATAGGCCGTATCCTTCCCCTCCACCCCGCCGATCTCCATGGATGTCGTGTCGCGCGATACTGCCAATCCGGCTGTAAGATTGGGAATCCCCTCGGCACGGGCAAGAACGATCTCCGCTTCCCCCCTGCCCTTTTCCGCCTCCAGCGCCTTGAGATCCGGGCGATTCCCGCTGGCAAGCAGTTTCAGATCGTTCAACGGCTTTGTCATGGCCAGGTCGGCAGCAAGGTTGCCGGCGATCGCAGGCGATTCGCCGCCGGGAAGCCCCATGAGACTCCAGAGCCTTGCCCTGCTTTGATTCAGTGCCTTGGCAACGTCGATCCTGGAACCTTCACTCCGTGCCAGCTCAACCTTGACCAGGTTCATTTCCAGTTCCGGGATATCCCCTGCCGCCAGGCGCTCCCTGGTCACATCGAGGAGCTGACGATTGAGATCGATTGCCCGGTCTGCCAGGTCGGTCCGATTTTGAGCCAGAATGACGCCATAGAATGCTGTCTTCACCTCTTCGCGCCTCACTCGCTCGCGGTCTGCCAGTTGCCAGCGATGCATCTCCAGTTCACGTTCGGCGATGGCCAACCGTTTGTCCCGTTTCCCGGTCAGAAAGAACTCCTGCGATACCCCGATGGACAGGTTGTTCTCGGCTTCACTGCCGGTCAGGGCACCCGTACCTGCTTCAAGATCAAGTGTCGGATTCGGCAGGAGACCCGCCCTGACCTTGCCGGCCTCGCGGATACCCTTTTCTTCGCGAAACGACCTGAGTTCGCCGTTATTCTGCAGCGCATATTCGACTGCCTGCTGCAATGCCAGTTGCGGTGTCTCAGCCCGGACAGGTTGAGACGTTACAATGCATATGATCACCGGCACCAAGAGCAAAGCTCTACGTGCACATACCGTTGTTCCCAAGGGAAAAACCTCCTTTATGCAATTATGTATGCAGAAACGGAAACGCTGCCGGACGTAACCCGACACGAAAAGAGCGTAAAGGTGCCCCTGATCGAGGTCGAATTACCCCTGTGGAATGCTGCTAGGCTTGGTTTTGCGGAGGTATAAATTTCGGGAGGTAGACTTCGGGCAGGAACCTGAACGGATCTGACGTGTGCAGGTCCTGAATGATCGGATGATAGCCGAGTTGAATCTTCTGCGTGGTCAGAGGCGCATGACACGCGCAGTTTATGCACGTGTCGCAACCATCATTGTCAGAATGATGCTCATGGGGGCAGCCAGGGCACTCGTGCGGGCCTTCACTGCTCACCGAAACCGCTTGAGAGTCACCCAGAAACTGTTCAAGGGCATGGGCATTTTCGCACAGTCCACTAAACCAGCCGGTCAACAGAACCAAGATAAGGGTGAGTGACAACAATTTCAAATCAATACCGCCGCCAGGAAATGGCACTTCTATTAATGAGACTATAGAGACTCACGGTAAAGAATGTCAACAGAGAAAATGAGGTCGGCCACGTCACAGAATCCGGTTCAGAAACTGCCTGGCCCGCTCGTGGACTGGACTGGATCCACATACAGCATCTCCGGAACCGTCTGGCTCGCGCCCTGTTGCCCCGCCATCACATGAGCTGGTATTTACGATCGTAAAACAGGAGCGCCCGTTGGATGCGGGAGACAATGGTTATCTCGCCGAACGGTTTGGGGATGAAATCGAAAAACCCCCTGCGAAACGCCAGCGCCTCTTCATTGTCCGATTTTTGCCCCGTTATGAGAAGCACTGGTATCGACTTGGTTTCCTGAAGTTTTTTCAGGGAATCGAGCAAGGCATAGCCGTCGATCTTGGGTAGGACCTTGTCGGTGATGATGACATGGGGATTCTTGGAGATAGCCTCCTTGAACGCTTCCATGCCATCCGTGGCAGTAATGATCCGGTATCCGTGCTTCGACAGTATGGAGGTCAACATCTGCAACACAGAAACGTCGTCATCCACTATCAGGATGGTTCGTTCGGCCTGCTCTTCCAGATCCTTGCCGTAATAATGCTTGCAGATGGCCGCCAGGATATCTTTTCGCGTTGAGATGAAGGGAACAACATTCAGATTGCGGTTTGATGCCAAATTCGAGACCATCTTCATGTCGGTCGGGTCGGCCATGGCCAGACAGAGTTTGTTCAATTCGAGCTTAAGTGGAAAAATGATGTATTGAAGTGCATTGTCGGCTGAAATGATCCCCAGCAGATCCGCAGGAAACGAATATTTCACCATATTCGTCGCCACCTTGGTGCTATATTGCTGTGCCAGAGCATAAGCAAGCTCCTCCGGCGTGACGATTTCCATATCCTCAAGGACCATGCCGAATCTCTTGTTGAGGCGTTGTGCCACGACAAGCACCCGATCAACCGTTTTCGGCGTCAAAATCCCCTTTTCCACCAGTATTTCGCCAATTCGTTTACGTGGTTCCACACCATCCCCCGGCCTGAGGCTTCAAATACGCTTTATTATAGCAGTAACAGTCCAATAGTCACTATGGTGTAAAAAAACTTTACAGAAGGCTTCTAAGCAATGAGACGACTGATTAACCACAGAAAAAGGCCACTTTATGAGGTAAAGTGACCTTTTCGAGATTTTCAAACTGTTCCCAATGGAAATTTTATGAACCGATGCCTTTCATTACTCCGGAGGGGCATATGATGATCGGACACCATCGCTCGTAGACGATAAGACAACGATATCGACCCGTCTGTTTTTTGCTCTCCCTTCCGGTGTGGTATTTTCCGCTACTGGCTGATATTCGCTGTACCCGGTGGCAGAGATGCTTTTCGGTTCGACCCCGTGTGACTGGACCAGTTTCTTTACCAGGAATGATGCCCGTGCAGTGGAAAGATCCCAGTTCGAATCGAATGGACCAGACTGGATCGGCACATTGTCGGTATGACCTTCCACCCGGCAACGGTTAGAATATTGATTGATTACAGTGGCAATTGTGCCAATGACATCAGTGGAGTTTTTTCTCATCACTGCACTGCCGGACTCGAAAAAGCCGGCTTCCTTCAAACTTACGACCAGTCCTCTCCGGTTTATTTCCACACTGACTTTGTCTCGTGCTCCTGTCTTGAGTAAATAGGCATCTATGGAAGCCTTCATCGCCTTGAAATCGTTTTCATTCGCCTCGTGCTTTCTGTTCTTGAAGTCCGCCTGCTGAAGAACCTGGGGCACTGGTCGACTGGCGATGTCCGGAATGACACTTATCTTCCCGGAATCGATAATGGCAGGCCTCCGTGTCGAGCCACTACTGTTAACCGCGCCAAAAGCTTCCCGAATGGATGCCGAGACCTCCTCTGCCTTTTTCTTGTCTGCCTGCGACATTGCATACAAAACAACAAAAACAGCAAAGAGGAGAGTGAGGAGATCTCCGTATGAAACCAGCCAACGCTCATGGTTCGGTTCTTTTTGAGGTTTTTTTTTCAGTGCCATAATATGACCGGTCGTCTTAACACAGGATAAAAAAATTATTTGCGGATAATTTTCTGCAAAACAAACGTAACGGATCGCTTCAGAGGCTCTGTCGAATCTTCGATCCTTACCCGGATGAGGGCACCATGCCAGGCATCCCAGAACAGCATCACCAGATCGTCACTAGGAACATCTACCCTCGCTATGCCCAACTCTTGCGCTTTCTTGATATGCGTGGACAGACTTTCCAACCAATGGCTGAAAAATGTGGCTATGGTAGCTTTGCATGGCGCGCTGTGCTCGCTCAACTCAACAACGAGATTGCCTACGATGCTGCAATGAAAAACAGTACACTCCTCATATTCCGTTATCATCTTCTCGAAACAGGTATTGAGAGCATCGATGGGATCGGGTATCCCACGGTCGAAACACCGCTCCCATGTTTCCCAGAATTCCTGTGAATGACAGCGAATTATCTCAATCCCAAAATCTTCCTTACTTTTGAAATAGTTATAAAATGAGCCCTTCGGCACTCCGGCGCTCTCGACAATCTCCTTGATGCCGGTTCCGTGATAGCCGCAATTGGCAAACGTCTTCAGCCCGATTTCCAAGAGACGTGTCCGTATCTCATCGCTTTTTCTTATCCGAGCCATTGAGATAATATATGACCGTTCGTCTATTAATTCAAGAATATTCTAGATCAGGGACGTATCTTGCGCAGCCTGCACATGAAACTCCGGCTGGTGGAGGTGCCGGTGACCCGGCTGCGATTGTCATCCTCGGTCAGGGCATTGAGGCTGGCACGCGGATCGAAGTCGCCCCAGCCCCAGGCCAGACGGACCGAACCGGGGCGCACCACCGTAGAGAGGCGCACGGTCATTTCAACAGCCCCCTTGGGGGTTTCGATCCTGATCCGCTCCCCATCGGCAAATTCCTGCCGGGCGGCGTCATCGGGATGGATGTCGACCAGGCACTCCGCACCATCCTTGAGGAGCGCAGGGATGGTGCGGAACTGCGAATTGGTGAAGCGGATATCGCGGCTGCCGCTGATCCCCAGGACCGGGTACTCCCCGCATTGGCAGGCAAAGGCGATCGGAGCGTCACCGAAACCGTTCTCGAACGGGACTCCCGGTAATCCGGCCGCGGCGAGCCGACCCGAGAAGAATTCGACCTTGCCGGAAGGGGTCCGGAAAGGGGTGTCCCGGAATTTTTCATGGCGCAAGGCTTCGATCCGCAGACCGGTCCTGCCGTTCTTGCGCAGCTCTTCAACCGTGACCCCGGCGGGCTCCAGCTGATAATCGATCGCCTCCTCCGCCGTCTGCCAGGGAAATTCTGCGGTAAAGCCGAGCCGTCTGCCCAACTCGAAGACAATCTTCCAGTCCGGCCAGGAATCGCCCACGGTCGGGATGACCGCATTCTGGAGAATGATCGGGTTGTTGCGGATGGAGGCTCGGTTGAGCTGGGTCTTTTCGAAGCAACTGGACGCGGGCAGGATGATGTCGGCACGTCTGGCCGTTTCGGTCATGAACATGTCGATCACCACCAGGGTCTCCAGCTTGGCAAAGGCAGCCCTGGTACGGCAGGAATCGGCCATGGTGACGAGTGGGTTTCCGGACTGGACCATCACCATCTTCAGTGGATAGGGAGATTCATCCAGAATGGCGTCGACCACGCACCCCTGCACCTGATTGCCCCAGGTTTCTGAAAAGCCGTTGAACAGGGGATACTGGCGGGTGATGGGAGGGATCGAGCCATCCAGCCTCTCCCGCAACTGGATGTTGCGGACCGGGATCGGCTGGGGGAGCACGTCGCCTCCCGGCTTGTCGAGATTGCCGGCCAGGGCGCGCAGCATGGCAACGGCCCTGGTGGTGTCGAAGACCTCCCGGTGCATGTCCAGGCCGTTGCCGTCGACGATGGCGGCAGGTTTGGTGGTGGCGTAAAGGCGGGCCACCTGCCGGATCTGTTCGGCGCTCAGCCAGAGGGTCCCGGCCACCTTCTCCGCCGGGAACCGGGCGGCCGCCTTTTTCAGGGCGTCGAAGCCGACGGTGTACTGGGCAACGAATTCGGCATCGTAGAGGTCTGCCGCGATGATCTCGTTGATCATGGCCATGGCTAAAAGGCCGTCGTGCCCCGGCTTGATCCGCAGCCAGATGTCGGCCGTGCGAGCCAGCTTCGTTTCCACCGGGTCGATGACGATCAGCGTTGCGCCATGCTCCTTGGCCCAGTGGATCCCTTCGGCCGCACCCAGGGCGGTATTGCCGTCGTTCTTCCCCCAGACGACGATACACTTGGCGTTTTTGGCCTCGGGATAAGCCATGGACCCGTAGGTGTAGGTATGGGCGAAATCGCGGGCAACGAAACAGATGGAGCCGTTGCCGATGGTGTTGGGGCTGCCGAAGACGTTCATCAACCGGTTGGGATAATCCCAGGGCGCGCCCCAGTCGGCGGCCATCCCCCGCAGCCAGGCAACTGACTGGGGTCCCGATTCCCGCCGGTGACGGTGGAACCGGGCAGCAACCAGATCAAGGGCCTCGTCCCAGCCTGCTTCTCGGAAACCCGAACCGTCCTCGCGTTTTATCAGCGGCACGGTCAGCCGCCGGGGCGAATAGACGATCTCCGGGGCAGCAGCCAGCTTGGCGCAGGGCAATCGCTTGTCCGGGTCGAGAAAGGATTTGCGCCGGGCCCCGACCAGGCGGTTATCCTCCACCTCGGCCTCGACGGGACAGCAGGATGAACAGAGACGGCAGACGGTATCGACGATCATCGGTTTCTCCCTATCGGCAGGCATGGACGAAACAGCTCCGGATCAGCTCGAAATGGTTGCTGTGGGTGCGGATCTTCCACCAGACGCTGCCGGGCTCGTCCAGGCGCCAGGCCGGCGCAAGCTCTCCCCG
>Ga0208371_1000133_pt1 | contig 26782 bp, 16 predicted proteins | sample SubbioCR12Aug_1A_FD_184827 | JGI IMG/M metagenome (GOLD analysis project Ga0208371, IMG submission 184827) | Serpentinite rock and fluid subsurface biosphere microbial communities from McLaughlin Reserve, California, USA - CR12Aug_1A (SPAdes) | ecosystem: Environmental > Terrestrial > Deep... | reverse complement strand
ACCTGTTTGTCACCAAAGCGCGCATGATTTCCTTGTTTAGTGGTTTCATCTTTCAATTGGTGTGTATTAATGTGTATGAATACATTACCATGAAGCGCTGGTGTTATAACACCCAAAACTAAGCAATAATTCTCAGAAACCGATGGAGCAAGTTGATTTTTTGATGTGCTGCTGTGGTGCGGTGTTGCTGTGTTGCTGTTCTGCGGTGTTGCTGTGTTGCTGTGATGCTGTGTTGCAGTGATGCTGTGCTGCGGTGTTGCTGGGTTGATTTGTTGATTTGTTGATTTGTTCCGTCTCGGCCCTGGACGAGACGGGATTGAATCCTTGAATATTATTCATTAACATCACCGACAAAGGCAATGAGTAATTGTTGTAGTCCACGAACCGTAGATAGTGTTATTGCCTGGATTTTCGTAACTTTCGAACCAAAAGCCTGTTTTATTGTTGTTAGGGTAAATTTGCCAAATTCAATATTGTCAACGCTATGAAACATCACAAGCGCTATTTTAATTGTATAGGGTTCGTGCTCTTGCTGCTCACCGTGATTTCCTGTGAAACCAGCAGCAAAACGCCGGTTAAGGCATCAGCCGAAGAATCCCTGATCGATAAGGTGTCCGACAATACAAAGCCTGTCGTTGGCATCAGCATTGACAATGGTCCCAGGCATAACCACCCGACTTTTGCAGTTTGGATTGAGGACATGGATGGAACACTGCTGCAGACGCTGTTTGTGACCCGATCCATTGCCACCGGAACCTTTAAGTATGCTGCCGATGGTGAAGGGAAATGGAAAAAAGAGTCAGGTGAAGCCATTCGGCCGGCAGCTTTGCCTGTGTGGCTGCACAAACGTGAAGGAAGCATCCCTGGCGGAGCCCTCGTGATGCCCACAAAAGCAAATCCTTTTCCGGATGCCTTCACAGGCGCAACCCCTGAAAACAATTGCAAAATTAGCGCTTCGGTGCTAAAGGCATTGCCAGTCAGGTTCGCGATTTGCCTTGAGGTGAACCAGCCGTGGGACTGGAATCCTTACTGGAGCAACAGCAAGTTTCCGCAGGATGCCGAGTACCTCACATCGGCCCAACCCTCGGTGGTGTATGCCGTCACCATCGACCTGAATAAACCCATGGATCACTATTCGATGAATCCAATTGGACACGGTCATTACGCAGGAAAAGACGGACATGTATACAGCGACCTGTCAACCATCACTAGCGCGCTGCAGATTTTTAACCATATTAACGTTTCCCTCAACCAGCAATAATCGAAATGATCTACCATTCCATAAAACAAAGCATCCTTCCTGGTTTTTTTGTGTTCATCCTGCTATTACATAGCCTGAGCGCATCGGCTCAGCAGTCCAGAATAGAGGGCAGGGTTTTTGATGCCACCAACAACACGCCATTGCCCTTTGCCAATGTGGTTGTGAAAGGAACTCAGTCGGGGGCAACCACTGATTTTGAAGGGCGATTTATCATTACCGGCCTGAATCCGGGTTTTGTCACGCTGGAAGCGACCTATGTGGGCTACCTCAATGCTGTTTCACCCGAGGTGATGATCAGCAATGCGAAAATCCAGTTTGTCGAAATTCCAATGACATCAGCCGGCATTAGCCTGCAGGAGGTGGAGGTGAAAGCGAACCCCTTCATACGGACAGAGGAAAGTCCGCTATCGCTGCAAAAACTCGGGGTCTCTGAAATCGAAACAAGTCCCGGCAGTAACCGCGATATCTCACGTGTAATCCAGTCACTGCCTGGGGTTGGCTCGGGTGTTTCGTTCCGCAACGACATCATCATCCGCGGAGGCGGCCCGAGCGAATCAAGCTTTTACCTTGATGGAGTGCAGATTCCGACAATCAACCATTTTGCCACCCAGGGCTCTTCAGGCGGCGCAGTGGGAATATTAAATGCTGATTTTATCAGCGCTGTTGACTTCTATTCCGGTGCGTTTCCTGCCAACAGGGGCAATGCACTGAGTGGTGTTTTTGAATTTACGCAAAAAGAAGGCAACAAGGAAAAGCCAAAATTCAGGGCCAGTGTGGGGGCATCGGAGATAAGCCTTACCGCTGATGGTCCGGCAGGGCCGAAATCAAGCTATATCATTTCTGCCCGACGTTCCTATCTGCAGTTCCTCTTCGATGTGATTGGCCTGCCTTTTCTGCCGACCTTCAATGACTACCAGTTCAAATGGAAAACCCGCTTCGATGCGAAAAACGAATTAACCATTGTCAGCATCGGCAGCCTCGATCAGTTTAAACTCAACACTGGCATTAATAATCCGACTGAAGACCAGGAATATATCCTTACGGCCCTGCCTGTAAACGAGCAGTGGAGCTATGCCATAGGTGCCGTTTACCGCCACTACAAGCCACATAGTTTTCAAACCATTGTGCTGAGTCGCAATATGTTGAATAACATCAGCTATAAATATCCCGGGAACAATGAAAACATGCCCAAATCTCTGGATTACAACTCACAGGAAATTGAAAACAAGCTGCGCTATGAGAACAACATCCGCCTGGGTGACTATAAGCTGGTGTACAGCATTGGCACCGAATATGCCAGTTATTACAACAGCACGAAACAGCTGATCTTTGTCGGAGGACAACAACAAACAATCAATTATGTCTCGAACCTCGACCTGATCAAAGGCTTTGGTTCGGTACAGTTGAGCAAGAATTTTCTGAATCAGCGCCTGGTGCTTTCGGCAGGTTTGCGCACCGATATCAACAGTTATGCGCCATCGATGCAAAACCCGCTCGGGCAACTTTCGCCACGTGTTTCTGCTTCCTATGCGCTGTCCGAAAAATGGGCAGTGACTTTTAATACCGGGCGTTATTACCAGCTGCCTGCATACACCACCCTGGGATTCAGGAATAATGAGGGTGTGCTGGTGAATAAATCAAATGACGTGAAATATATTCAGGCCAACCACCTGATCGGCGGATTGCAGTTTATTCCACGTGAGGATGTGTTCTTCTCGTTGGAAGGATTCTATAAAACCTATGGCGATTATCCGTTTTCAGTCAATGATTCGATTACCCTGGCCAACAAAGGTGCCGATTTTGGCGTGCTGGGAGCAGAAGAGGTGGTTTCGACGGGCAAAGGAAAAGCCTATGGATTTGAGGTGCTTAACAGGACAAAACTCGCCAGTGGCTTCAATTTGATTTTTACGTACACCTTTGTAAGAAGTGAATTTACCGATAAACTGGATCATTACATTGCCTCGAGCTGGGATTTCAGGCATATTGTCACACTTACGGCCACCCAAAACCTGAAACGAAACTGGATTGTTGGAGCAAAATGGCGGTTCAACGGTGGTTTGCCTTACACGCCCTACAATATGGACAAGTCGTCACTGATTGCTGCCTGGGATGCGCAAAATGGTCCTTACCTTGATTTCAATCAATTGAATCAACTGAGGTATAAGCCTTTCCATCAATTGGATGTCAGGGTTGACAAGAAATACTTTTTCGACAAATGGTCGTTTATGGTGTATGTTGACATACAAAACCTGTCTAATTTCAAGGCAGTTCAGCAGAATAACCTGATCAGGGAAAAGGACGATAACGGTAATTTTCTTACGACCGATAACAACTCCCGCTATGTCCTCCGGGGAATTGAAAATTCGTCGGGCACGGTGCTGCCAACCATTGGCATTATGGTTGAGTTCTAACTGGCAATGAAATTTAGGCTATGGTTGCTGAAACCTAATTGAAGGTGAAGCCTATGCGCAGGCTAACCCTGTTGATGTGAGTGTAGACGCGCTTTCCATAGCTGCTGTCCCAGATATTCTGGACTTCATTGTACGACATTTCCTGGTAAGCGTATCCAAGGCTGCATAAGAAAGCACTCCTGTTTGAAAGCCTGATTTTGACACCGGCTTCAGGGCTTAACATGATTCCACCATATGTTTTACTTTTTCCCGGACCGTAATAGTTTGCATTGTCGTATTTCTCCAATGGAAAAGCATAGCCGATCTTAGCGGATACAAAGGGCGCTACCGGACCCTGAAACAACACATAAGCCAGTTGTGCAAACAGCGGAAAGGTGCTCCATTCCAGGTGATCGAAACCGATTCCGGCGCCGGCAAACAAGCGCTCATTCCACTGTATGCCGCTAACTGATGTTATCGAGGTATAAGGTTCCTTCCCGTTCTGACCCTCGCCGAATAACAGGGCGAAGCTTGTGTGGTTGTAGAAGGACCTGCCGGGAGATTGTGTGTTAACTGGTGTCGGAGACAACACCAGGCTGTCGAGTTCGCCCGGGCGTATCAGCCAGAGCCCGCAGTCGTTCTGGAGCGTAATTCCTTTTTCGGGGTCGCTTTCGATGACTTTCCCGATAAGCACAGATCCCGACTTAAGATAAGCCATTGTATTTTCCTTTTGCTGGGCTGTTGCCGTTTGAAGAGGCAACAACCCAAAGGAAAATCCAATAAAAAAACAAAGGAACAATATGTTTTTCGGTGGTGTGAATGTCATCATGGCAATGCGACTGGTATGTGGCTGATTAACATTAAGCTGTCGAGGTTTGTATAGTCGTACTGAAACAAACCGTCGGCTCCGATCATCATGAGCAGGCCATTGTAAGGAATCACATCATAGGTTTTGATGTCGGGGAAATGGGCCAGCTGATGCATGTGAATTTCCATGGGATCGGTGGCGTCATATACCTTTAATCCGGCATCGCCATCGCAGATAAACAAGGTGCTGTTATCGATGCCCAACCCATGCGGATTATACATCGGGTATGATTTTACGAGAAACGGATTGGCCAGGGATGAAATATCCACAACATCGAGCTGATTGGTTGCATTGTTGCACATATTGCCATTACGCAGGGTGACATAGGCATAGTTTCCTTCGACAACAACCGGATCACATGAGTTGATGTGATCGAAAGCCGAAACAAATACCGGTGTTTCAGGATTGCTCAGGTCGTATATCAACATGCCTGTGGTGGTCCCCAAAAACAACTTGTCCTGCAGCGGATAAATGGTTTCCACCATCCTGTCGATGCTTACTTCCTGCCCGACGCTAATGCCGGGTGTGGTGCCGATATTGAATATTTTCAGGCTGTTGTTTTGTACTGCATACATATAATCGTTGTAAAGGGTGAAGCGGGCCAGCGAACCGGCAATACCTGTTGTTCCGGGTATAATGCTCACAGCCTCAGAACCGATGCTCGGCATGCCAAGGCCATCGAAATAGATGTTCTGGTTGCGGTAAATGGATCCTTTCTCGATGAACTCGGTTACTTCCTTAGTCTGCCATCCGACAACAACACCTTTATCAAAATCAAGTCCATAAACAGGATAGGTGTAGTCGAGCGGCGGAAGCACGTTAGGGAAAGCGTTTTCAACCCTGTCGATTTCAACAGGATTCATCGGGTCGCTGATGTCGATGGCTATGAGATCGATGAAGCTGTCAGCAAACAAGACATTCCCCCGGATGGCAATGTCGACATTGCCCGGAATCTCGATAAAGGTCAGCTCGACAGGCCCGGCAGGATTTGTGTTGTCAAACACATGCACACCCTGTTGATTTTCATTGATGTACAGATAATTGTCCTTGAAATAGATTTTTCCCGGAACCGATAGACCGATAGGGGTAGATTTCTTTACTGCCTGGCGGAAATCGGAGAAGTTCATATATACCGGGACATTGGCAGTATACTTGATTTCTTCAAAAACCTTGTCGCGACATCCGGTAAAAACGACCGACGAAAGTGAAAAAATGCATAGCGCAAGAATGGCCGAATAAATTGTTTTCATGGGATTTGATTTTTCAATAAGATGATGATAACTTGTTTATAGTTGCATAACCAACATAAAATCAATGGGTATTTTTAATTGCACCCCTTTTGTTTTCTGCCGAAAGGTCAAACCTCAATCCGGCCTGGAACGAAGGCCAGGCGGAATGTTCGCTGCGCATATTGAATGGCTGTGTTTCGTTCATGAAAAATACCTGCACACCCGCCTGCACATAGGCACTCAGCTTACCCACCAGGCTTGTTTCGGCTCCTCCGCTGCTCACCGACGACAGCTGCATCCCCCTGATGTGGGTGTTGTCGCGGCTTGTTTCGTACAATTTTCCTTTAAAATAACGTTCGGTAACAGAGTGTGACCCGAGGCCCTTTTCAAGCACAAAAGCCTGTGTGATAAAGAGCCTGATGCGCTTGTCTTTAAGCATCACAAACCTGATTCCCAGCGGAAGGCCAAGGTAATGCAGATTGGTTTTGTAGCGGTTCTGATAGTCATTGATGACAAAGGTGCTGTTTTCATGCGCTAACCTGGTATATTGCAGGCCGGATTCGATCAGCAACGATTGGCTTACAGGATAGCTGAACAACAGGCCAAACGAAAGTGGCATACTGAAGTCGGTGCGTTCAACTTCCTCGAAGTAGCTGGTTTCATAGGCAAGGTCACCGGCAAACTTGTCGAAGCTGAAATTTGCACCAGCAATGCCATCCGACCCATTAGTCCCGGAACTAAAGCCCGTTGTCTGACCGAAGGCGAGTGAGATGTTCACATTTTGAACAGCAAGGGTGGGAACATCATCAGCAATTTCCGGAGCAGGGATCAGGGCAAGCAACAATGTGCTCAGGACCTCGCTGTCGGTTGAATCAGCCAGGTGATCAGTGGTTCCTGCTGATACAATCTCCGAAGTTTTATCTTCAGGCATCGCTGATGACAACAGCAGTGTGGCATCGGCAAGCTGTTGTTCACTTTCGGTGGCGGTCAATTGACGGGTTTCGCTTTTGCCAGTGTCATTGCTGGCTGTTGGTGTGGCAGCGCGACTGGCTGAAACCAGAGTTTCAACTGAGCTGGAGACTGCACTGCTGGCAGTAACAGCTTCAGCGACATCAACTGCATTCTGCAATGAATTATTCCCTGCCTGAGTAAGAACCAGCTGTTTTGTCAGGGTTTGATTTTCAGGTTGGGTTAAAAAATACCGTATCGTAAAGCCCGATGCCAGCAACAAGACAACGACAGCTGCATAACGGAACAACAGCATGATGCGCCGATTCTTTCGCCGGGCATCAATGCGATGCCATACCATTTGCGGTGGCTGCATATCGAGCTTGCCCAGTTTTTCAGCAAAAAGTTGTTCAATATGGTCTTTTCTGTTCTCCATTCTTTGCTGTTAATTACTGATTCTTTGCTGTAACCAGGCTTTAGCCCTGGCATACTGTGATTTGGATGTTCCTTCGCTGATGCTGAGCAGTTCGCCAATTTCCTTGTGGGTATAACCCTCAATGGCGTAAAGGTTAAACACAGCCCTGAAGCCGGCAGGCAGCGATTGTATGCAGCTCAGCAGGTATTGCTCGTTAAGCCTGTCGGCCGGAAGTTCAAGCTGATCGGGCAGTTCGAATGCCTCGCTGATGGACAGGCTCTTTTTGAGCAGGTCGTTTTTACGCAGCAGTTCGAGGGAAGTGTTCACCATAATGGTGCGTATCCATCCTTCGAAAGAACCCTGTCCACGGAAAGTGTCCAGCTTCGAAAAAACCCGGATAAATCCTTCCTGAAGAAAGTCTTCAGCCATTTGTTGATTCCTGGCATACCGCATACACAATGCAAACATTTTTCCAGCAAATTGATCATACAGGCGCTTCTGTGCTTGCCGATTACCATCAAGACAATCCTTCAGGAGTTGCTTCTCGTCCATTAGCTTTCATTAGCGCTGGTAAATGAATTATGCAAGGATAGATGCAGCTTTTCACAAATTGGTTGCATGGTATCCAGGCCTGAACATGGCCGATTCACAAAGAAGTAAAGGTGCTTTTTCACCGTTTTGTGCTTCGCAATGATTAATCAAAGGTATTAAACGCTGAGTAATGTCATTTGTTTCAATCACCAGTTCCTGCGTTTTATTACTTCAGCAGGATGAAAAAAAAGGGACCATCGCTGATCCCTTTTCACATGAAATGGTTGCTTTCATCAGAATTTTGGTCCACAGGCTACAAGGCGTTTGCCCTCTGCTGTATCGGTGTATTTTTCAAAATTCTCAACAAACCTTTTGGCCAAATCTTTGGCTTTGGTCTTGAATTCTTCCGGATCGGCATAAGTGTTGCAGGTGTCGAGAATGGCCGGGTTAACACCATTGAGTTCAGTAGGTATTTCGAGACCAAAAAATTCGGTAACCTTTGTCGGCGCCTTGTCGATGCTACCATCGAGAATGGCATCAATAATCGCACGGGTGTCCTTGATTGAGATGCGCTTTCCTGTACCGTTCCAACCCGTGTTTACAAGGTAGGCTTTTGCTCCAACAGCTTCCATGCGTTTAACCAGCTCAACAGCATATTTTGTCGGATGCAGTGCCAGGAACGCGTTTCCAAAACAAGCAGAGAAGGTAGGCTGAGGTGATGTGACGCCACGTTCTGTTCCGGCAAGCTTGGCAGTGAAACCCGACAGGAAGTGGTACTTTGTCTGGTCGCTGCTCAGTTTCGATACCGGAGGCAATACGCCAAAAGCATCTGCTGTCAGGAAGATAACCTTTGTTGCATGCCCTGCTTTCGAAACCGGTTTAACGATGTTTTCGATGTGGTAGATAGGGTAGGAGACGCGGGTGTTTTCTGTCTTTGCCTTGCTGTCGAAATCAATCGAACCGTCTTCCCTCACAACAAGGTTTTCGAGCAGTGCATCGCGTTTGATTGCATGGAAGATATCAGGTTCATTTTCTTCGCTCAGGTTGATGCACTTGGCATAGCAACCGCCTTCGAAGTTAAATACGCCATTGTCGTCCCATCCGTGTTCATCGTCGCCAATAAGTGCGCGTTTTGGATCGGCTGAAAGGGTTGTTTTTCCGGTACCTGACAAGCCAAAGAAAATGGCTACATCGCCCTCTTTGCCAACGTTGGCCGAGCAGTGCATTGAGGCAATACCACGTAAAGGCAGGTAGTAATTCATCATCGTGAAAATTCCTTTTTTCATTTCACCGCCATACCATGTGCCGCCAATGAGCGCCATGCGTTCGGTGAGGTTGAAAACGACAAAATTCTCAGAGTTCATATTCATTTCTTTCCAATCAGGATTTACTGCTTTTGAAGCGTTGAGCACAACAAAATCCGGCTCAAATGTTTCCAGTTCCTGTTCGGTAGGCCTGATAAACATATTCTTTACAAAATGGGCCTGCCAGGCAACTTCAACAACGAAACGGACTTTCAGCCTGGTTTCCGGGTTTGCACCAGCAAATGCATCAACAACATACAGTTTTTTACCTGAGAGCTGATTGCCGGCTACTGCTTTAAGCCTGGTCCATTTTTCAGGTTCAAGCGGCCTGTTGTCGTTCTTTCCGATTGTTGACCACCAAACGGTATCTTTTGAAATATCGTCCATGACGATATACTTGTCTTTTGGCGACCTGCCAGTAAAAATTCCAGTGTCAACATTCACAGCACCCGTGTTTGTGACAACGCCTTTTGCAAATCCCTCGAGTGATGGATCTGTCTCATGTGCATACAGTTCGCTGTAAGATGTGTTATAAAATACCTCACTGACATCATGGATGCCATATTTTGACAGATCTGCCGTGACTTTTTTCGCGTGGTTAGTCATACGTAATTTTTTTGATTAGTTACTGTTTTATTAAGGTCAGGTTGCAAAAGTAGGAAATTCTGCTTTTTGGATAACAAACGATTGCGCTCATATTGTATTTCCTGCATATTTTGTTCAAAAAAAAAGTGCCCTGATTACCAGGGCACTTTTAAGGGCTTATCCTTCAGTGCTATTTTTTGGATTTTTTACTATCCTTCGACTTCTTGGATTTTTTCGCTTCTTTGGACTTTTTGACGGATTTGCTTTTCTTGTCTTTTTTATCCTGCTTATCCTTTTTGTCCTTCTTGTCTTTCTTTTCTTCCTTGAGCTTCTCAGCCTTTGAAGCCATCTTTTCGGCGACAGATGCCTGTGCGGCAGCCAGTCGTGCGATAGGCACACGGTATGGTGAGCAGCTTACGTAATTCAGTCCGGCTTCATGACAGAACATCACTGAGCTTGGTTCGCCACCGTGTTCGCCACAAATACCCAATTTGATGTTTTCACGGGTTTTGCGTCCTTTTTGAACGGACATCTTTATCAGCTGACCAACACCTTCCTGGTCAAGTACTTCGAAAGGATCGTGTTTCAGGATACCTTTTTTCTTGTATACATCAAGGAATTTTCCGGCATCGTCTCTCGAATACCCAAAGGTCATCTGGGTAAGGTCGTTGGTGCCAAAGGAAAAGAATTCAGCCGATTTTGCAATTTCGTCAGCAACGAGGGCTGCTCTTGGAACTTCAATCATGGTTCCGACAAGGAAATTGATGGCTTCATTGCGTTCGGCAAAAACCTTGGCAATGGTGTCCCTGACGATTTTTTCCTGCATCTGAAGCTCCTTCAGTGTTCCTGTGAGCGGGATCATAATTTCAGGCAATGCCTGGATATCCTTTGCTTTCAGGTTAAGGGCGGCTTCGATGATGGCGCGTGCCTGCATTTCGGTGATTTCCGGATAGGTGTTGCCTAAGCGGCAGCCACGATGACCCAGCATGGGGTTGAACTCTGACAGGTCGTTGACCTTCGATTTGATCTTTTCAACAGAAACGCCCATGACATCGGCCATTTCTTTCTGGCCTTTTTCGTCGTGAGGCACAAACTCATGCAATGGTGGGTCGAGCAAACGCACGGTAACAGGCAGTCCCTGCATGGCTTCAAAAATCCCTTCGAAGTCCTCGCGTTGCATCGGCAACAGTTTTTCGAGGGCCTTGCGGCGTCCGGTTTCGTCATCGGCAAGAATCATTTCGCGCATGGCAATGATTTTGTCGCCACCGAAAAACATATGCTCGGTGCGACACAGCCCGATTCCTTTGGCGCCAAATTCGCGTGCCACCTTGGCATCATTCGGGGTGTCGGCATTGGTGCGGACAAGCATCCGTGATTTTTTATCGGCGAGATCCATCAAACGGCCAAAAAAGCCACTCAATTCAGGTTCACGTGTTTCGACGCGGCCATCATACACTTCGCCTGTGCTTCCGTTCAAGGAAATGAAATCACCTTCTTTAAAGGCTTTGCCCGACATCACGATGGTGCGGGCCTTGTAGTCAATTTTGATTGATCCGGCGCCTGAAACACAGCATTTTCCCATTCCCCTTGCTACAACAGCTGCGTGAGAAGTCATCCCGCCACGAGCGGTAAGGATGCCTTCGGCAACATTCATTCCCTTAAGGTCTTCGGGTGATGTCTCGATGCGTACCAAAACTACCTTTTTGCCTTGTGCAGCCCATGTTTCAGCTTCGTCGGCATGAAATACGATTTGTCCGGTGGCAGCACCTGGAGAGGCGGGTAAACCCTTGGCCACAACACTTGCTTTTCCGAGGGCTGTTTTGTCAAATACAGGGTGGAGCAACTCGTCGAGTTTATTGGGCTCAACGCGCATGATGGCTTCGCTTTTCGAAATCAATCCCTGTTCCAGCATTTCCATGGCGATGCGCACCATGGCAGCGCCGGTACGTTTTCCGTTTCTGGTTTGCAGTATCCATAATTTCCCTTCCTGGATGGTGAACTCAAGGTCCTGCATATCCCGGTAGTGATTTTCGAGTTTTTGCTGAAGGTCGTTCAGTTCGAGGTAAATGAAAGGCATGGCTTCTTCCAGTGAAGGATATTTGGAAGCACGTTCTTCTTCGGTGATATTTTGGAGCTTTGCCCAACGGTGTGATCCTTCGAGGGTGATTTCCTGAGGAGTACGGATGCCGGCAACAACGTCTTCGCCCTGTGCATTGATGAGGTATTCACCATTAAAAATGTCTTCGCCAGTGGCTGAGTCGCGGGTAAAGGCAACACCTGTTCCTGAGTTCTCGCCCATATTGCCAAACACCATAGCCTGCACGTTAACGGCAGTGCCCCATTCGGCCGGAATGTTGTTCAACTGACGATAATAAATGGCCCTTTCGTTCATCCAACTGTCAAATACAGCCATCACAGCACCCCATAACTGTTCCCATGGATCGGTTGGGAAATCTTTTCCGGTAACTGATTTCACGGCTTCTTTGAAGCGTTTAACCATTTCTTTCAGGTCATCGGTAGTCAGTTCGGTATCAAGGTTGACTCCTTTTTCTTCTTTCAGGTTGTCAATGATTTCTTCAAATGGATCATGGTCTTCCTTTGAATGTGGTTTCATACCCAAAACCACATCGCCATACATCTGAACAAACCTGCGGTACGAATCCCATGCAAAACGCTCATTGCCGGTTTTCATCGCTATTCCCTGTACGGCTTCATCATTAAGTCCCAGATTCAGAACGGTATCCATCATGCCTGGCATGGAGGCCCTGGCACCCGAACGTACAGAAAGCAAACAAGGGTTCGTGCGGTCGCCGAAACGCGTGCCCATCACTTTTTCAACTTTTTTTACAGCTGCAACAACTTCATCCTTGATTAAAGAAACAACATAATCTTGTCCTTCTTCATTGTAAAGTGTGCACACTTCAGTAGTAATTGTAAAACCGGGAGGCACCGGAATTCCAAAAAGATTCATCTCAGCCAGGTTGGCACCTTTGCCACCGAGCAAACTTTTCATCGATGCATTTCCATCGGCCTTGCGATCGCCAAATGAATAAACAAACTTGGTCTTTGCCATTGTAATAATGTTAGTATAAAATTATAGAACTGATAATCAATAAATAGGTCTACTTAAAGGGTTGATTTCAAACACAAAAGTAATGAAAATCCACACATTATTTTACGCGCATCAGCTGAAATCCGTGAAAATTGACCGCAATCGGTTGAAAAGCCGGTAAAGCGGAATTTAAAATATTTTTTTCAGGCAGGGTGCCTGTGCTTTGACGTGAGCAGCCTGCTATTTGAATGATTTCTAAATTGTGCGAAATTGCCGTAATAAGTCGGCTAAATGGCTGTAAAGTGGAAAAAAAGTCAGAAATTCGTGCCAGTTTAAAGTATTGTACTAAATTATAATATGCGCTATGAATCAATTAGTTGGAATTAGGCACGAGGACAAATATACCATGGAGAGAAGAGTGCCTTTGGTGCCTGACCATCTGAAAAAATTAGCTGCTTATGGCTTGAAATTTAAGGTTCAGTATTCGCCCAAAAGGGTGTTTCCGCATGAAGCCTTTGAGGAATGCGGAGCAGAAATCGTTAAAACACTGGATGATACTCCGGTGATTATTGGTGTAAAAGAAATTCCGATCGCTTCATTTCAGGAGAACAAAACCTATATGTTCTTTTCACATGTCATCAAAGGACAGCCGCAAAACATGCCGATGCTGCGGGCCATGATGGAAAAGAAATGTCAACTGATCGATTATGAGAAAATAGAAAACCAGGAAAATAAGAGGCTCATTTTCTTTGGCAGGTTTGCCGGTCTTGCAGGCATGATCAATTCGTTATGGTCTTTTGGCCAGAGGCTCAGGGTGCAGGGAATTGAGAATCCGTTTACCGACTTAAGGCAAACCTATACCTACAATTCGCTCACCGAAGCCCGCGAAGCTGTTTCAAAGGCAGGAAGGTATATTGCCGAATACGGACTTCCCGAATCGCTCTGTCCGATGGTCATCGGATTTACCGGTTACGGCAATGTTTCAAAAGGGGCGCAGGAGATTGCCAATCTGCTACCATCAATTGAAGTAAGCCCTGAACAACTGATGTCCGGCACGCTTAAACCACTGCGGAATGTAATTTACAAGGTGGTGTTTAGCGAGCAGGACCTTTCGGTGCACAAGCAGCGGATCGAGCCTTTCGACTTGCAGCATTACTACAAAAACCCTGCTGACTACGAGAACCAGTTTGACCAATATGTTCCTCACCTGAGTATACTGATGAATTGCATGTATTGGGACACCCGCTACCCACGCATCATCACCAAGGATTTTCTCGAAAAATTGTATGCTGGCGGTGAGCCAAAGCTGAAGGTCATTGGCGACGTTACCTGTGATCCGGATGGCTCCATCGAATGCACGCATAAAGGAACAGAAATTGAAGATCCGGTTTTTGTGTATGATCCCATCGAAAGAAATCCGGTGAGTGGTTTTACCGGCAGGGGATTGCTGGTGATGGCTGTGGATATTTTACCAAGCGAATTGCCCAGGGACGCATCTATCGCATTTGGCGATGCCTTGCTTCCTTACATCAACGCCATTGCAACGGCTGACTATACCGTGCCTTTCGCAGAAGTGAAATTGCCCGAGCCCATCAAAAAGGCCATGATACTCTATCAGGGAAAGCTTACGCCTTCGTTTCAATACATTGAAAAATACCTGTAAAAAAAGTCATTGTATAACTTATCGGCAGAAAATATAGCACTGCAGCACAGAAGCATATGAAAAATATCCTCATTTTAGGCGCAGGATTGTCAGCAACCAGCTTAATCAATTATTTGCTGAATCACAGCGAGGAGCACGACTGGCATATCGTCATTGGTGACCTGAATCTTGAGTTGGCGCAACGTAAATTGCACGGACACCCAAGGGCCAGGGCCATTCATTTCGATGTAACAAAAACCGACATGATCCCGGATACAGTGAAAGGAATGGATGTGGTTATTTCGATGCTGCCAGCAAGGTTTCACGACCTGGTGGCTGCAGTCTGCCTCGGGCAGGCAATTCCAATGGCTACTGCATCCTATGTTTCTCCAGCAGTTGCAAAAATGGATGCTGAGTTGAAACAAAAAGGCGTGGCTTTCTTAAACGAGCTGGGTGTTGATCCCGGTATTGACCATATGTCGGCCATGCAGGTCATTGATCGCATCAGGGCAAAAAACGGAAAGCTGACTGCCTTCTATTCGTTCACAGGTGGGCTGATAGCGCCTGAATCGGACAACAACCCATGGCATTATAAATTCACCTGGAATCCACGCAATGTGGTGTTGGCCGGACAAGGCGTTTCCCAATTCATTCGCAACGGGCGCTATAAGTATATTCCATACCACAAACTGTTTGATCGGGTGATGGACCGCGAAGTGCTCAACGCAGGAAGTTTTGAAGTCTACCCCAACAGGGATTCACTCAAATACAGAAAAGTGTACGGGCTGGAAGGCATTCCGACGATTTTCCGCGGAACCATGAGGCGACCGGGTTTCTGCGAAGCCTGGAATGTTTTTGTACAACTGGGATGTACCGACGATACCTATGTGATCGAACATTCAGAAGAGTTGACCTACCGCGAATATGTGAACTCATTTCTGAAATTTGACCATGTAAAGCCGGTTGAAATTAAGCTCGCCGAATACCTGGGCCTTGATTCAGATGGGGAAATCATAAAGAAACTCAGCTGGCTGGGCTTATTCGAAGATAAAAAAATCGGCCTGCCACAAGCTACTCCGGCTCAGATCTTACAGCAGCTGCTTGAGCAAAAATGGGGACTCGATCCTGACGATAAAGACATGATTGTGATGCAGCATGAATTTGAATACCTTTTGGGTGAACAGGTCCGCAAAATTACGTCGTCGATGGTGTTCATCGGACTCGATACAGTGAATACCGCCATGGCAATGACGGTGGGAACACCTTTGGCCATTGCTGTGAAACTGTTGCTTACCGGGAAAATTGCTTCCACAGGAGTCATTGTTCCAACTTCACCTGAATTGTATGAGCCAATTTTGAAAGAGCTCACCAGCTACGGCATTCAATTTATTGAAAAAGAAGAAATTATTTCGTAACGACTTATAGGTGTGATTTCAGGGAAAGTTACAGGATGCTAAAAACTAGTGTTATAATTCCTTCATGAGTTTTAACTGAAATAATCCTGACTGATCTTTAAATTCCTGTAAACTTATTTTCTTCATTCAGGGTGAATGAGAACCTTACACCGGATGTTTCAACGTCTACCCGTGTCAGTTCCCCTTCAAAGCGCCGTCCATTGAGATCCATCTCTTTCAAATATTCAATGGGGTGCGCCGTTCGGAACATCAGGCTGTCAATTTTATAAGAAAACACTTCTTTTTTGTCGTTGGATAACCGGACATTAAGCGCTGCCAATTTAATTTTCCCATTGTTATAAACAATGAGTACACCTGACTCTTTGCGGTGATACTTAAATGACACATCGATCTTCAGGAAGTTTGAGGCAGCTGGTTTGCTGAAAAGGCTGGACATAGCAATAGAGGATTTTATTGATGAATTGTTACGTTATACCTACAATTTTAAGGTTAACTTACAAGAAGTGGAAAGAGTAAAGGTTAAAACAAATTAGCTGGAGGCAGTGGTACAAAGGTAGTATACAATTTTAATTAGAAACTTGAATTATTATTTTATTAATGATTTTTTATTCTTGAATAATATGCACCTCATGTGAAATATCATGCCGTTATTCTGCATTATGCTATGTGGCCGGTTCAGGCCTTCTTCTCCTTGTAAAAGCGTGCCAAATCACCGAATTCATGTACTTTTGCACAAAAGACAGTTTATGCGTTTTATATTTTATATCATCCTGGGAATCGTCATTATATATTGGGTTCGCAGCCTGAGCAAAACAGGTGGAAATGCCAAACGGGCTGAGGAGCCGAAAGATAACAAGCCAGGCAATGCCGGAAACGGCTATGCAAAATGGATTGGTGGTGGCCTGGGCTGGGCATTTGGCGGCCCGATAGGGGGTATTCTGGGATTCGCCTTCGGAAAGATGTTCGAGGACATGAAAGGCGGTATTTACGCACACAAGGGAACAGGTTCAGCTGATTTTAATGTGAGTTTGCTCATCCTTTCTGCAGCAGTGATGAAGGCTGACGACTCGGTAAAGAGGTCCGAGCTCGAGTATGTTAAGGACTTTTATGTCAGGAATTTCGGGCTGAAAGCAGCAGAACAGTACATCCTGATGTTAAGGGAGATCCTCAAACAGGAAATCAACCTGCAGGAAGTCTGTCAGCAGATTGGCCATTATATGGATTATCCTGCCAAGCTTCAGTTATTGCATTATATTTTTGGACTGGGGCAAGCTGATGGTGCTTTTCATGCAGCAGAGCTGGATGTGATCGGACAGATTGCTTCCCTGCTGGGAATCAGCAAGGGCGAGTTTGATTCAATTAGGGCCATGTTTATTAAAGAAACAGACAGCGCTTACAAGATTCTCGAAATCGAATCGACAGCTACGGATGAGGAAGTGAAAAAGGCATTCCGTGAAATGGCCCGTAAGTACCATCCTGACAAGGTCAGCCACCTGGGCGATGATGTGAGAAAAGCAGCAGAGCAGAAATTCCAGGAAGTTGCCAATGCCTATGATAAAATCAAGCAGGAGAGGGGCTTGAAATAATAGCCTATTGGTAGAATCGCCAGCTTACACCAAAATAAAACCTGGGATCACGCATCGGGTAATGGGGAACTGAGATATAGGAATAATCGCCGGTGAGGCCGAAAAGATTGGCGTATTTCAGGAAAATATTGGCACGCTTGACTTTCAGCGCCAATACCAGGTCAATAAACGGATACCCCCCCGTAAGTTTTTCATCCTGAAGATAGAAAGCCCTGAGCGCGGGCATGTATGCATCTGCCTTATAGGCTGTGTAATAGGTGTAAATGATGGCTGGTTGCAGCACCGCTGCCCGGTTAAAAAGTTCCTGGCTGAAGGCTACCTTGATCTTCATGGTGAAATCGGGCAGGTGAATGAGGGTATCGTTGCCGTTGAGCAGATAGTGAAAAGTCCCTTTAATGGCAAATTTGCCCACAACAGCATCGATGTTTGAGTACACATCAAACAAGGTTGTTGTCCCGGTGAACTGCTGTGGTTTGGCCGATTTGTTCAGGTATGTATACCGGTCAAGGACCTGCCACTTTGCACCTCCTGTGAAACCATGCCATGAGTAAGCTCCTTCGAAGGTGACGAACTTTGATTTTGAAAACTGATTTTCCCAGCGGAAATGGTTCGAAGTGTATTGTTGGAAAAACCACGAAGGATCCTGGTTTATCAGCTCTGCCGAAAAAGTAAGGCTGCCTACATTTTTTGCTTTTGTGCCCAGATACTGGTGCAACCTGGCTTTCAGCATCAGATCGCCCTGGCTGTATTTGCCTGTGATCAGCTTTGCTGTACCATCAAGAAAGGCTGATTTTAGCAATCCTATCCTGATGCCGGCATATGGGTTTAACTGGGTGTAATAGCCAGGTTTTTCTGTAAATCCACCATGCTGAATATAAGCGTGTTCAATGCCTGCAACAAGGTAGAACGGAATGTCGTCATTGTATTTTCTATACCCTAAGGTGTTCCATTGAAGGCTGTTTTTGACCACTTGTTGGTACACGCTGTCATAGGTTTTTTCAGTGTCGAGCACCGTGTCAAAACCGGCATAATATTCAGCCAGCGGATCACTTTCGGTGAACAACATCTGGTTGCGGTGATACGAGAAACGGTGGGTGATTCTGCCGATCTGAATGTTGTTCTTTTTCGGTTGCAGCGAATCGGGTTTTGCTGGCTGAGCCGAAAGGTTGAAGTATTGTTCAAACCCAAAGCCCGATTCTTTCACCTTGTTTTGCGCGGTGGTGAGGTTAACCGGGATGATGCGCCTGTCAGTTTCCTGGTTGCCGGTGAAGATATAATCGTTGGTAATACCGCCATTTTCCTGCATCAAAAGCTTGTTTTGGAAATAAAACAATGAGGCGGCATAGCGTTCATTCACTGTATGATACCTGGCTGTGATTGAAACGGATTTGTTGTCGGACTTGCTGTTCTTGTAAGGCCCGGGTGAGTTCACGAGGTAAAATTCCATGCCAACAAATAACCGGGGCATCAGCTCGCGGCCAAAGCTCAGGTTCAGCTGTTGCTCTTTTTTCGATCCGGAGGTGTAGGTTAATTCAGTAAAAGGCTGAACAGGGATCAGGTATCTGATGGATTGTTCATTAACCAAATAGGCGTCGAATGCCCGGTGCGAAATGTCGAAACCGTTGTTAAAGACAGGTTCAAGGCGGGTGTTGTTATAGGCCAGTCCGGTATTCGTCAGGGTGGTGTAAATGGCAAGTGAACGGCTCAGCCGGTCGACATCTGAAACCGACATTAAGCCGGTGTCGACAGGCTTTCCGGAAGTCAGAAAAAGACTGTCAAACGAAACATGATAATACTTCACTAATGTAGAGTCGAGCTTTGTTTTGGGTATTGTATCATTGGAAGCAAAGGTGCTGTTAGGATATAAACAGCAATATACCATTAAGATAGACAGGAATAATATGGGTTTTCTGCAAGTCATACAATGATTCTGATAATAGAATGGCGAAATTAAGGATATATTGTATAAGTACCTTACTTTTCAGGCAGGTTTATCAGGGGCAGTAAGATTTGTGTGAAGTGGGGAAGGGCAGGGGGAAGGCAAAAGAGGTCAATATTGAAAGGAGAAGTGTTTAGGGCTTTCCACTATGCCAGTTTGCCAATACAAGCCAGCGTTTAACTATTCAAGAAAGTTTTCAAACATTTACTTATTTGATTAACAATATGTAAATATAGTTATTAATTTAGCAGTAGCAACCTTCAAACCCAAATTCTAACAAAATCGCACATCAAATTAATTTCAAAACCAAGGCTGTTATCACAATGATATGGCTTTGTTTAAGCTTTTCATCTTTGGCAATAGCGCAAACAATTCAGATTGATAGTACCTTTAGTACAAATGGAGTAGTTTACCCATTTAGCCAGGTAGATTCTATTTACGGATTAAACGTTTCCGGACATATTACCCTGTACAGCGACACGAGTTTTGTCCGAATGGTTCTTGTTGACGAGAATAATATTAAGTATATGGTATACGAAGCCTATCCACTCATTACGACAAGTATGAATTTTGATATTACGAACATATGTGATGAGACATGCTATTTAAATGAGATTAAGCCAGTATCATTAATAATTTATGTTAATCAAGCATCTTTTATCATTTCAAGTATAACTTATTTTACCCATTTTGTTGAATATTCTGAATTATTGGGATATCAATCAAAGCGATTGAATGATACTTTGAAAGTACAAAACATGAATTCCAATATATTAAGTAAAGGATGGAATTGGGTTGCTGGACATACACCTGTGGTTGAAATGACTTATGAAGAAAAAGCAAATCAGTTTGGGGATTATTATAATCTTCAAGGATTTGAATATTATATTGAAGGCGTCTACGATTATATTTCGAAGTATCAGGATGAAAGTTATGTTTCAAATATAGTTGAAAATTTTGACTGGAGAGATAGACATGGGGCAAATATAAATGAGGCAGGAAATATTTACTATGGGGGACCTTACGGTTGGATCACCCCATTGTTAAAAAGTCAGGGGTCGTGTCTTTCCTGTACTGCCTTTGGCATTACCTCCTTGATTGAATCTATGACAAACCTATATTTTAATAGTCAATATCAATTAGATTTATCTGAAATGGATGTTTGGTGTGGATGTTCAGGTGTTTGTGCCACCGGTGGATTACGTCCAAGCATTGCATTAAATAAAGTAAGAGATTATGGTATTGTAAATGAAGAATGTTATATCTATGAGCCTCCTTGTTCGTCTGGAAATTCAATCTGTTTAAATCCTGACATTAAAATAAAAATTGACGAGTATAAAACGGTAGACAATTATGGCAAATTTGACTCAATTAAGTCACAACTAATAAGGTATGGCCCACTTTCTCAGTGGTTATTGGATGGAAATTTTAATCATGAGATGCTTTTAATTGGGTATAGATTTGATGCTGAATTAAATACAACGATTTGGATTTATAAAGACAGTTATAATACTATCCGGGAAATGAGAATTTCATCAACTGACGTCATGCACCAAACACATGCCGTAGACCAGGGAATAAATCTCGGAATGCACCAATTAATTGGTAATGATTATGATCGCAATTGTAGGGATTATGATCAAGATGGATATTATAATTGGGGAGTCGGATTTAGAATGGATAATTGTGGTGATGAAAACATACCTCAGGACAGCGACGATTCAAATCCCAGACTCGGACCCTTTGATGATAACTATTTCAGCGTTCCTGTTGAACCTGTGATGATGGTCAAACAAGGTAATAGTATAATTCATCAAAACGGTTTTTATAGCTTTTATAACGGAGCCTGGCCAGTAGACCATGAAGAGGTGTTGACCTTTACAATAACAAACACGGGAACAGCCCAATTAAACCATATGCCTAATTTATTCGGCGAAGGAACTATATCCTTGAACGATAATACCCAAAATGATTTTTCAGTGGAGTCAGATGTATTGAGTACAACCATACCTATGGGAAACGGTTTCACTACCTTTAGTATCAAGTTTAAACTCAATGAGCCCATCACGGAAACCAAGATGATTACGGTTACTATCCATTTGGATGAAGATGACATGGAGGATTTCATCTTCACCATCGTATTTACTGAGTGTGCAGACAACATTGCTATAGAATCTGTACAAGAATCAACCACATGGGATGGAACCATGATAAAATTAGGTGATGTGATTGTAGAGACAGATGCTGTGTTAACCATTACAGGAAATGTTGCTTTTTCTCAGGATGCAAACCTGTTTGTTGAGAAAGGCGGAACCCTTATCATTGATGGAGGCCACTTGACTTCATTGTGCAATCCAACATGGAAAGGTGTTGATGTTTGGGGAGATATTAACAAAACCCAATATTATAATCCTCCTCAAGTTCGGCAAGAACAAGGAGTAATAAGAATAATCAACGGCGGCAAAATCAGTTATGCCAAACAAGCCATTGAAACCATCAGGTATATAAACGACATAGCTGATTTGACAACCAGTGGGGGCATTGTAATTATTAATGATGGAAACATTGAAAATTGTATAGAAGGTGTTGTTTTCTATCCCTATGAGAATTTTTATCCTGACAAGAGTTATCCCCAGACTAACTGGAGCCGATTCAACAAAGCGCATTTTATTAACGATCAGGTTTACCCGGAAGCACAAATCTACTTTAACGGCGTTGCAGGTATAACGATACGAGGTTCAAATTTTGACAATAAAGTTCCTGTGTCAATTCTTCAAAATACTACACAAGGCATTTATAGTTACAACAGTGGGTTTTCTGTTTCACAAACCGACTTGCCTCCCTATCCGACCGGCGGTTCTATACAATCTACCTTTAAAGGATTTGATTATGGTATCTATGCCCTCTCGGGACGCAAGGCCGAATACATGAGTATCCGCTCATCGGTATTCGAAGACAACAAAAGGAGCATTTACCTGTCGTCTATCGAAACTGCGGTAATCAACCAAAACGAATTCAGGGTGCGTGATAATTTCTCCAAGTACGATGATGATACTGATCTAATCGGTTTATACCTCGATAACCAATCAAGTAATTTTACCATCGAAGAAAATCAATTTTACAGCAAACTTCCTTACTCTTCACTTCTATCGAAGAAATGTGTTGGGATAGTTGTTAACAACTCTGGCCAACAGCCCAACGAATTATACAACAACAGTTTTGATAAACTAACGGTGGGTATTGAAGCCATAGGTGAAAACCGGGATGCCGAAGGGGCAGGGTTGTGCATTAAATGTAATGATTTTAATGAGTGTGTTACTGATATATATGTAGCTCTTGATGAAAATCCATCAAGCTACCAAGGAATTGCCTTGAAACAGGGTGAGGTCGCCCCTGAACCTCCTCCCGGAACCGAACCCGACCCCACTATTTCGGCTGGCAATACGTTTTCGGCTAAATATGATAATACAATCAATTATTTTAATGAGGAAGATTGCTATCCAATTATTTATACTTTTCATGGCAATAATAATACACCATTTAAAATAGAGCCATACCCGATCTACCCCCCTCTTCCGTCAACACATATTAATTTATCACCAGACACATATGTAACATTCAATTCAAAAAACGATGCATGTCCATCAAGTATTGGTGGCAGTATAAACACAACTCTGGATAAAGTAGAATTAGAGAATGAAATCATAATTGCGGAATCTTACATGGACACCTTAAATATGTTGGTTGACGGAGGTGATACCGAGAGCTTGAACTGGGATGTGCAGATGAGCTTTCCGGGGGAAGCGCTGGAAATAAGGCAATTGTTATTAAACGAGTCTCCCTACTTATCTGATACTGTAATGAAATCGGCCATCGGCAAGGAAAATGTACTTCCCAATGCCATGATCAGGGATGTATTAACGGCCAATCCGCAGTCAGCAAAATCACCGGAAGTACTAAAAACTATCAATGGCCGCATTAACCCAATGCCCGATTATATGATGGATGAAATCATGCAAGGGGCTACAGTTTATGGTTCCAGGGAGCTTGTTGAACAGCAGCTTGTATTGCACAAAACCAAAAGAGATAAGTCGCTGACAAAACTGTTACGGCATTATAGAAGCGACACCTTAAACCAGGCTGCATCAACTGATAGTATCATTGTTCTCTTACAGAGCCAGCTATATCCGGAATCCCAATATGAATTGGCAATGCTATATGTAAACAGAAATGATTCAATTAACGCTTTTGCAACATTAGAAAATATTAACACGAATTTTGATCTTACTCAAAAGCAAGCGGTGGTTCATGCGCTTTATGCTGATCTGTTGACAATTCAATGGGAAATGAAAAAAACAAATGCTCTCCTTCCTGACAGTCTTCAAATTAATGAATTATTTGACATTGCTTCTTACTTGAAAACAAAACCGGGTACCTATGCATTGAATATGCTTATCCGTGCAGGGGAACTTTTGTATGAGGAACCTGTATATTTTCCACCCACTTTTAAGGTAAAACCCATCTGGAATTTAAATGGCAAAAAGGAGAACAAAAAGCCCTCGTTTCTAATGGTTTTCCCCAACCCTGCCGTAAGTTACCTTACAGCCGAGTATTTAATTCAGGAAGATGTTACCCGTGCCTTTGTTACACTATGCGATATGGAAGGAAAGGTATTAAAAAAAATTGATTTGCCAAATAAACAATCGCAAATTATTGTTCCTACTGATGGGTGTAGTGCAGGAACCTATGTCCTCAAACTCATAGGCAATGGCAAGGTGATTGATAGTAAAAAAGTAGTCATTGTAAATTAGAAATCATGAAGCGTATCAGGATTATTTCAATTATTGCTTTCTTTTCCATTATGAGCAACGCTATGGCTCAAAGTCCGTGGCCAAAAACGTACAATGACGATATTGACGCCCCATATCTTAATATTCTCGAATCATATGATCATGGATATTTATTGTCAGGTAGTATAAAAGCAGACTATCCCCGCTATAATTGGCTTATAAAGACTGATTTGAACGGAGAGGTTCTCTGGGAAAAATTAATTGGGCAGGGGATTAACACAATCCTTCTTTCAGGTATAGGCATGAATAATAGCGGCGATATATATTTAAGTGGCAGCACAACTATCGAAGATGCTTTCGGTTATGCTGATCCAATGTTAATGAAAATAAATGCCTGCGGTGAAAAGGAGTGGTGCAGTATTTTTACTACTCCGGATCATCCTGATTATGGTTTTGGTCTTTGTACCACATCGGACGGTGGCTGTGCCATGATATTAGGTTTTACAGGAGAACCATTCATGGGCGACAGAATTTGTCTTGCCAGATTCAATAACTTAGGAGATTTGTTATGGAAACAGTGTTACAATACTGCAGACTCGATGAAAGGAAATGAAGTTGGGAAGGAGTTACTTCTTACGCCTGACAATGGCTTTTTAATATCGGGTTATTGCTGGCATTCTAACCCTGAAGATACATTGGCTTATTTAAGCCCTTATTACATTAAGGTTGACTCATTAGGTGTTTTTGAATGGGAAAGAGTATCTGGCCAGCACCCTTTTAATATTGAAGGAAAAGCATGGAATACAATCATTAATCCTGATAGTAATTATTATTATTCATCAATTAGTCGTTACTCCAGAATAATGAATGATGATACGCCTGCTTTATTAAAGATGGACATGATGGGTGATATAGTAGGGGTCTATAATATTGCTCCACCAAGTGAATTGGGTGCAATGTTTGAGTCTCAGTTTCTAAATGATTCAACTCTGGTTGGATGTGCAGCATGGGGGACTGAATCTTCAATAATTCCTAAAGCGGTAATTGTTGATACACTTGGCGAATTGCTTAACCAACAATATTTACTGGATAATATATACTTTTCTTATGTAAGAAAATCATTTGATGGTAAAATCCTTTTTTATACACAAGATTATGATGAGGAATCAGATCAATTCGATGCCTACCTCTTCAAACTTAACCAACAACTTGAAAGTGATACCCTCTACAACCAGTTGTTTAACTACGACAGCCTTTGCCCATATCAAATTGTTTCGGATACCATTGTACAGGACAATTGCGGGTTGATAGTTGGCGATCAGGAAATCAAGGCAGAAACAAACCTGACGAATATCCTACAAATTTTTCCTAATCCGGCGGGAGATTATTGCATTATTGAGTATGATTTGTCCCGTTTTGAGGGAGAAGCCACTATTTCCATTACAGACCTGTACGATAGAAAGTTGTTATCGTTTAATCTGGAAAATACACATACCCGGAAGACAATATCGTTGGCTGATCTTTCCGCGGGAATCTATTTTGTAAACCTGATAGAAAACGGCACCAGGAAAGAATCAGTAAAATTAATCGTGGTTAGATGATGTGCATTAAAACTGAATGGAGTACTCTCAACCCTACTAAAATAATTTTAAAATGTAGCCCAGTCATTTTGAAAATAAAATGTCTGCACATATTTGTTATATGACTCTAAATTCCTAAATAGTCGATCCTTAATAAGGTTTTGGATTGTTGATATTCAACATATTAATGTTAATAACTGATATTTTTTGATGTTCAAAACTGCAAGAAAAAGCGTAATTTTATATCAAAAGCTTGCAGAAAATGATCCGAAAAACACCTAATCAAAATCAAAGAGAATTGTTCAGGCCATTATTATCAGATTTCATAGATATGCGCCATGAGTTTAGTCTTGTTGAGCCAGAAGATTGACTGGAAACAATTAGAGGATGAGTTTGCTGACTTGTGTTCGCATACCGGTCAGCCAGCTATGCCCATTAGACTAATGGTAGGATGTCTGATACTCAAACGGATTTATAATCTGGGAGATGAGCCCCTGGCTATAACCTGGATCATGAATCCTTACATGCAGTATTTTAGCGGCCAAGCCTATTTTCAGCACCAGTTCCCGTTCGATCCAAGTGACTTTGTGCATTTTCGCAAGCGAATTGGAGAAGAAGGTTTTGAAAAGATTTTCAAGTACTCGGTTGATATTCATGGCAAGCAGGCTAAATGCAAAATGTTGCATCAATGGAGTTTTGATCAGTACACCGGGTAAAACTTTAAAACGCGATAGTGCATACGCGAAAAGGGTCAAAAGGAAAAAGTTCAGACGCAGAGCTGCCATTGAACCTGTTATTGGGCACCTGAAGAAATACTTCCGCATGGAACAGAATTACCTACATGGTGATAAATCGCCAAAAATCAATGCTTTACTGGCTGCTACTGGTTGGAATTTCAAGAAAATGATGGAAAAACTAAAAACAGAGTCTAAAAATCTCATTTTTTGGCTCATCGAAAACCTTCAACTTCATTCATGCCAAAAGCTGAAATTAACTTGGTAAGGATCGACTCATTAATAAATTGCCTTAAAGTTCGGGATTTTATCTTAGTCCACGGAATTTGCTTCATTTCAGTGACAAATGAACTGTAGGAAGGGCAGGGGCTAAAATCAAAAAACCCCGAACCAAAAGGATGGTCAGGGGTTTATGTAGGGGTTGGCGACGACCTACTTTCCCACATTTCACTGCAGTATCATCGGCGCAGGCAGGCTTAACTTCTCTGTTCGGAATGGGAAGAGGTGGACACT
>Ga0208371_1000132_pt1 | contig 26831 bp, 20 predicted proteins | sample SubbioCR12Aug_1A_FD_184827 | JGI IMG/M metagenome (GOLD analysis project Ga0208371, IMG submission 184827) | Serpentinite rock and fluid subsurface biosphere microbial communities from McLaughlin Reserve, California, USA - CR12Aug_1A (SPAdes) | ecosystem: Environmental > Terrestrial > Deep... | reverse complement strand
TCTCGTCCCGGAAGGGATAGGGGTTGAGCACGTACCAGCGGTCGGACGGCTCGTGATAGAGCTCCATGCTCTGGAGATAGATCATGCCGGTGATCAGGTCGTACTGATGGAGGAGCTCGACCCAGTCGGCGCCGAGGATCTCGTTATAGGAGAGTCCGACAAAATCCTGGAACGCACGGTTGCACCGTTTGATCTTTCCTTCGCTGTCCGCCAGGATGACCATGTCTCCCACATGGTCCATGGTCATCTCCCACTCCTTCTTGACGGTTTCAACCTGGTTGAAAAGCAGAGTCAACTCCTCATGCTTCTTGATCAGCTCCCTCTGGCTTTCCAGCAGCTCTTTTTCCAGCTGCCGCTGTTCGGTAACGTCCCTGGAGACGGCAATGAGATAGGCCTCGCCATTGAATTCGATCACCTCTGCCGACCAGAGCATGGTGCGCATCTCTCCCGACCTGATGCTGAACCTGGTTTCGAGATTGCGGACCTTGCCATGTTCATCGAGCAGCTTGAGCATCCTGACCCTGTCGCGTGGGTCGAACCAGATGCCCAGTTCAATGGAGGTCTTGCCGATCACCTCCTCGCGGCTATAACCGGTGATGTCCAGGAATGCGTCGTTCACCTCGATGTAGCGGCCATCGGCAACCCGGGTCATCACCACCCAGTCAGGGCTCGAATGGAATGCCTTGGAATACTTCTCCTCCATGAGACGAAGCGCATCCTCGGAATTGCGACGCTCGGTGATGTCCTGCACCGTACCGACCATCCAGACCGGCCTGCCGTCTTCGGCAAAGGTAACCTCTCCCTGCTGATGGACGATCCGTTCACCCCCCGACGGGATGATCAGGCGATGCTCGAAGCTGTACTCCTGGCGATCATAGAGGGCCTGGTTGATCTTGAGGTTGACCAGACTCCGGTCATCCGGGTGCACGATGCGGAGAAAAGCCTCGTAGGAGGCGGGGAACGCCTGCGGATAAAGGCCGAATATCCGGTAGATCTCGTCCGACCAGGTCATCTCGTTGGTGAGGATATTCCACTCCCAGTTCCCCACATGGGCGATCATCTGGGCCTTGGACAGACCTTCGGCACTCTTGCGCAACGCCTCTTCGGTCCTGTTTCTCTGCAGGGCATAGCGGATGGACCGTTCCAGGAGCGGCGCGGTCAGCTCCCCCTTGAGCAGAAAATCCACCGCGCCCGACTGCATCGCCTCAAGGTCGATCTCCCGGTTGTTGATCCCGGTGAGAACTATGATCGGGGCCTGGCATCCCGCCCCCTTTGCCTCCCGGATCAATTCGATCCCGTTCCGGCCGCGGAGATTGTAATCAAGCAGACAGATGTCGTGGCTTTTGCGGAGCATCGCCTCGCGTCCCGCCTCGAATCCCGACACCCATTCGAGCTCGAACGAACCCCACCGGCTGACGGCAAGGAATTCGCGGGTGATGACGTAATCGTCCTCATCGTCGTCGATCAGCAGTATTTTGATTACGCGCTCTTCCATCTGTTCCTTCGCAATATCCCGGTTGGTATCACTCCGCAAACAGCCCACGGGAACTGTGCGGGATGACCCCGGCAGCGGCAGCCCTTTCCAGGAGAACCTCCACGGCCCGCTCCCCCTCTTCCCCCAGGTCCAGCGAAAACTCATTGACATAGAGGTCGATATGGGCAGCGCAGACCTCATCGGAAAGCTCCTGGGCATGTTGGCGGATGTAATCGAGGCTTGCCGCGGGATTGGCCCGGGCGTGGGCCACGCTGGCGGCAAGCCCCCGATCCAGGGCAGCGATGGTCTCCCTGCCCAGCGAACGCCTGGCAACGATCCCGCCAAGGGGAATGGGAGCACCGGTGGTCTCTTCCCACCACTCCCCCAGGTCAAGCAGTTTCACCAGCCTCATCCCCTCGTAGGTGAAGCGCGACTCGTGGATGATCACGCCGGCGGCCACCTCGCCCCGGCCCACGCTCTCCATGATCCGGTGGAACGGCATGAACACGAGCCGGGACAACCCGGGATCAAAGAGCCTGAGGAGCAGGCATGCCGTGGTGAATTCCCCCGGCACGGCAATCGGCTTGTTGCGCAGTTCCGCAAGGGGAATCGGGTCCGTGGCCACCAGGAGCGGGCCGCACCCCCTGCCGAGTGCGCCTCCCGCACGGAGCAGGCAATAGGCATCGCGCACGTGCCCGAACAGGTGATAGGAGACCTTGCTCACATCCAGCTCGCCCGCCAACACCAGCCGGTTCAGGGTTTCCACGTCCTCCAGCCGCTCCTGCAGGAGAAACGGCGTCTGGAGCAGGCCATGAACAAGGGCGTGAAAGATATGGGTATCGTTGGGGCAGGGGGAATAGCCCAGGGTAAGGGTTGTGGCGTGCGGCTGGAAGCCCATGATCAATAATGCTCCAGATACCTGAGGATGAAGCGTTGTGCCTGCTCCATGGCAAAGGGCAGATCCCACCGCGAAAGATCGCGGTCCTCGACCAGGTTGCTGATGCCGCGGAGCTCCATACAGTCGATGCCAAATTGAAGGGCGACCTGCGCGGCAGCGGCGCCCTCCATGTTTTCGCAGAGCCCACCGAACCGCGCATAGAGCTCTCGCCCCCGCTGGGAAGTCCCGCTGCAGGTGGAGACGGTCACGAAGCGACCCCGCCGCAAGGGGAGATCCAGGGCCGAGGCAAGCTGCATCGCCCGCTCGGCCGGAGCAAAGGTAAGCGGAAATTCGTTGAAATAGCGGGTCTCTTTGCGCTCCAGGGAGGGGATGCCGATATGTTCCAGCGATTCCCACCCCGAGGGTGTCGCAACCCCTTCATCGCCCAGGATCTCGCTGCTGGCCAGCGCCAGCTCCCCGACTCCCAGGCCGCTTTCAGGATAGGCACCGGCACATCCGGTATTGATGATCAGCCGGGGACCATATTGCAGAATGAGGGAGGTCAGGCCCATGGCCGTGTTGATCTTGCCGATGCCGGTGACAGCAACCAGGAGATCCCTGCCCCGGATCTTTCCGCTGAAGACCTCGGGGAAATCCACTCCCTGTTCGCGCTTACCCTGCAGCGAGCGAACCAGAAGTGCAAGCTCCTGAGCCACCGATGCAATCACCAGGATCGGCTGCATACGCTGCTCTCCTACCCTCAAAATGCCGGGATAATACCACAGCAGCCGGATTGCATCAACTCCGTTCTGGCAGAGCCGGCTTATTGCCCGGATACCGGCGCAGCAGCCCGCCCCACCCCTCTTTTCCCTTGCATACGACCCCTAAATTCATTATTATTCGGCAGTTTCTCTATCATGCCAAAGGGTTTCCCCATGGATAAATGGATAACGCCGGTCAACAGCAGCCTGGCGCTTTTCATCATACTGGCCCTGGCCATGATTACCGCCGATCTGTTCACTTCCCGGCTCGCCAAGACCTTCCCCGTTACCGCATCGGTACGTGCGCCCTCGGCCGTCGCCACCGCGAATGTGGAGGGGCTCCCCTCCTTTGCCCCGATCCTCGAACTGGGTCTGTTCGGCCCCGCCACCAGGGGGAAGCTGACCCCCATCGTTGCCGCCCCGCAGCAGGGGACAACCGCCACGGTCAACCAGGGAGACCTGCTCCTGCTCGGCACGGCAGTCGGCTCGTTCCGGGAAACCTTTGCCCTGATCCAGAAAACGAGCACCAGGGAAGAGCGTGTCTTTCGCCTGGGAGACACGGTATTCGACGGCGGCCGGCTGTCGGCGGTCCACAAGGATTTCGCCGACATCGTGGTCGCCGGCCGGCCGGTCAGGATATTTTCGCCTACTGCACCCATGGGCGCAGCCGGCGCTTCGCCGCCGCCATCCTCGCCGCCCCCTTCCCAGACCGGCCTGGCAACCCAGGTCTCCTCCGGGAGTTACATCATCGACCAGCGCGCACTCAACGCCGCACTCGACAATATCGGCCAGGCCATGACCGACGCCCGCCTGCTCCCCAGCTCCAGAGAGGGGAAGGTTGAAGGGTTCAAGGTCTCGGAGGTCCGCCCCTCCGGCATCTTCGCCATGATCGGGATCAAGAACGGCGACGTCCTGCTCCGCCTCAACGACTTTGCAATAGACTCCCCGGAAAAGGCGATCCAGTCGCTGGCTTCCCTGAAGGGGCAGACCAGGATCAAGCTCGACCTGATCCGCGATGGCCAGCCGGCAACATTCAGTTATGACATACGCTAGCGTGAGGCTGACGGACATGGCTGTCCGAGGAGATGCCCACGAACGGCAAACCCGAAACCACGGCACGTCAGCCTCTAACCGATAGCGGAGGACACCCTTGAAGATACGCATAGTCCGGATCATCATCGCCATTACCCTCCTCTGCCTGCCGGTCCAGGCACTGGCCAAGGGGGTGGTGCTCAACTTCAACGACGTGGATATCTCCACCATGGTGAAGTTCATCAGCGACCTCACCGGGCGCAATTTCATCATGGACGAGCGGGTGAAGGGGAAGATCTCGGTCTATTCCCCGGCCAAACTCTCCACCGAAGACGCCTTCAACGTCTTCACGTCGGTCCTGGAGCTGAAAGGCTTCACGATTGTCCCCTCCGGGAAGGTCTACAAGGTCATCCCCACGGCAGCGGCCAAGCAGAGCGGCACCAGGATCTTCGAGGAGGGTGACCGGCTGCCGGTGAACGACTCCTACGTTGCCAGGGTCATCTCCCTGCAACATATCTCGGCCAGCGAGGCACTGTCGTTTCTGCAGCCGATGGTCTCCAAGGATGGCAGCATCGCCGTCTTCGGCCCCGGCAACCTCCTCCTGGTCGTCGATGCGGCACTCAATATCCAGAAGCTCCTCGATATCGTGGAGGCGATCGATACCGAACAGCAACGCGAAGGGCTCGAACTGGTCTTCCTGAAAAACGCCTCGGCCGAGAGCGTTGCCAATGTGGTCCGTGAATGGCTCGGGAGCAAGGACAAGAGTACAAAGCCCGGCGGGACGCAAGCCACGTCCGGCAGTACCACGGTCGTTGCCGACACCCGGCTGAACGCCCTGATGGTATTCGGCTCCGATGCCATGAAAGACGATGTGAAGCGGCTGGTGGCCCTCGTCGACGTGGCCCCCCCCAGCACCAGTAGCAAGGTCAATGTCTACTACCTGGAGAATGCCGATGCAAGCGATGTCGCCAAGCTGCTGGAGGGCGTGGTAAAAGGCTCCACGGCAACTCAAGCCACGGGACAGGCGCAGACTGCCGCCGCAACGCAGCAGTCCCCCTTCGAAGGGGGAAAGATCTCCATCACCGCGGACAAGGCGACCAATGCCCTGGTCATCATGGCTTCCCCCACGGACTACCAGAACCTGCTCCAGGTCATCCAGAAGATCGACAAGCGCCGGCGCCAGGTCTATGTCCAGGCGGTCATCGCCGAGGTCTCCCTGGACAAGCTCCATGAGCTGGGGCTGCAGTGGGGGATGCTCGGCGCCGCGTCGGACGGGAAATACGCCACGGTTGTCGGCCAGTACGACCCCCAGGGGGCCATCTCCTCCATACTCTCCACCCTCTCCACCTCAGGGGTCAGCGACCTGATCACCATCCCGAGCCTGGGGACCGCGGCGAACTTTGCCGCGGTCCTCAAGGCCCTGGACTCCAACGGCGCCGTCAACGTCCTTTCCACCCCCAACATCCTGACCTCCGACAACAAGGAAGCGGAGATCTTCGTCGGCGAGAACGTGCCGTTCGTGACCGGCACCAACCTCTCCTCCACCGGGCTCTCCCAACAGTCGGTGGAACGGAAGGACACCGGCATCACCCTCAAACTGACCCCCCAGATCAGCGAAGGGGAATACGTCAAGCTCGACATCTACCAGGAGATATCCGCGGTCAAGGACAGCAAGGGGGAGGCCACCGACCTGGTGACGACCAAGCGTTCCGCCAAGACCTCAGTGGTGGTGAAGGACAAGGATACCGTGGCAATCGGCGGCCTGATCCAGGACCAGGAACAGGAGACCATCAACAAGGTCCCGCTCCTGGGCGACATCCCGCTTCTGGGGTGGTTCTTCAAGTACAAGAAGGTCTCGCGCACCAAGACCAACCTGATGATCCTTCTCACCCCCCGGATCATCCGGGACGCCGCCGATCTGGCCGACATCTCCCAAAAGCAGAAGGAGCGATTCGGTCAGGCCACCGAACGGACCGAACCGGTGAATATCCGGAATGAGCTGAACCGCACGCCATGACCGTTACTCTCGACCCAGCAGCATTGGCAGCCCGGCTGGATCTGCCGTTCCAGGAAGAGATCGACGATTCCCAGGTGGATGCGGTGCTTTTGCACAAGCTGCCGCTCGCATTCGCCCGCAACCGCCAGGTTCTCCCCCTGCACCTTGAGGACGGCCGGCTGCTGGTGGCCATGGGCGACCCCACCGACCTCCTGGCACTGGATGAACTGCGCGGTCTCTACGGCTCACCGCCGCAGGGAGTGGTGGTACCGCGCCAGCAGGTGCTCGACGCCATCAACCGTCACTATTCCCGCCTGGCAGGATCGGCCCAGGACGTGGTGGAGGAACTGGAGGGGGAAGACCTCTCCACCATCGCCACCGAGCTTTCGCGCCCCCGCGACCTGATGGAACTGGCCGACGAGGCGCCGGTGATCCGCCTGCTCAACTCCATCCTCTTCCAGGCGGTCAAGGAGCGAGCCAGCGATATCCACATCGAGCCGTTCGAAATGGAGCTGGAGGTCCGCTTCCGGATCGACGGCATCCTCTACCGGATGCTGACACCTCCCAAGGTGGTGCAGGACGCCCTGACCTCAAGGGTCAAGATCATGGCCGGGCTGAACATCGCGGAGAAGCGGCTCCCCCAGGACGGCCGTCTCCGGGTCATCGTTGCCGGCCGCGACGTGGACATCCGCGTCTCCATCATCCCGACCTTTTTCGGCGAGCGGGTCGTCCTGCGGCTTCTGGACAAGCAGAAGGGGGTCATCTCGCTGGCCAACATCGGGCTGGCACCCGGCCAGGTATCACTCATGGAGCGGCTCCTGTCGCGCTCCAACGGCATCATCCTCGTTACCGGCCCGACGGGCAGCGGCAAGACCACCACCCTCTATGCGGCACTCTCCCGGCTCAACTCGCCGGAAAAGAACATCATCACCATCGAAGACCCGATCGAATACCAGTTAAAGGGGGTGGGGCAGATCCAGGTCAACGCCAGGATCGACCTGACCTTTGCCAACGGGCTGCGCTCCATCCTCCGCCAGGACCCGGACATCATCATGGTCGGGGAGATCCGCGACGCGGAGACCGCCGAGATCGCCATGCAGGCGAGCCTCACCGGCCACCTGGTACTGTCGACCCTCCACACCAACGACGCAGCCAGTGCGGTTACGCGGCTCATCGACATGGGGATCGAGCCGTTCATGGTCGCCTCCACGCTTTCGGCGGTCATCGCCCAGCGCCTGGTCAGGGTCATCTGCCCCCACTGCCGCGAAGAATATGCACCCGACCGGGAGTACCCCGGCATCACCCTCCCGCCGACCCTCTACCGCGGGCGCGGCTGCGACAAGTGCTTCAACCTCGGCTCCATGGGCCGGATCGGTATCTACGAGATGCTGCTCATCGACAGCGAGATCTGCAGCATGATCATGCAGCGCAAACCGGCCGGGCTGATCAAGGAGTACGCCATCTCCCGCACCATGCAGACCCTGCGCGACGACGGCCTTGCCAAGGTCGCTGCGGGGATCACCACCATCGAGGAAGTGCTCAGGGTGACCCAGGACGACTATGCCGACCTTCCGTTATAGCGCATACAAGGCTGCGGGAGCGGAGGTCAGCGGCACCATCGAGGCCGAAAGCCTGCGCGACGCGCAGATGCGCCTGAAGAAGGAGGGTCTCTTTGCCAAGGATATCTCGCCCCTTGGAACCGGGACGGGAGAGGTTCGCGGCTGGCGGCTGCGCCGCGGCGTATCCCTGCCGGACCTGGCCCTGGCCACCCGCCGGCTCGCCACCCTGCTCGGCTCGTCGGTGCCGGTCTTCGAGGCGGTCAGCGCCCTGCAGGAGCAGGAACGCCCCGGCGAACTGAAGAATATCCTCGGCAGGGTCAGGGAGCGGCTTCGGGAAGGGGTGCCCCTGGCACGGGCCTTTGCTGCCGAACCGCACGTCTTCAACGACAGTTACGTGGCAATGGTTGCGGCCGGGGAGGCGAGCGGCGCCCTGGAATCGGTCCTGGAAAGGCTCGCCGAGTTCCTGGAAGACCAGGCGGCCATCCGGAGCAAGGTTTCCACGGCCCTGGCCTACCCGGTCCTGATGATGGTGGTCGGTGGCGGGGTGATGCTCTTCCTGCTCGCCTTCGTCATCCCCAAGATCGTGGTGGTCTTCGAGCAGAACCGGGCAGCGCTCCCCCTGATCACCGTCGCCCTCATGGCGGTCAGCCACTTTTTCCAGCAGTGGTGGTGGCTGGTGGTCATTGTCGCCTGCGGCCTGGCACTGCTCTATGACCGGATCCGCCACCGGCCCGATGTCCAGGAATGGCGCGACCGCATGGTGCTCAGGCTCCCCCTGGCCGGCCCGCTTGTCCAGAAGCTGGCCCTGGCACGCCTGGGCAGGGCGCTGGGGCTGCTGCTCGTCAGCGGGGTCCCGATGATCCGGGCACTGGAGATCGCCGCCGAGGTCGTGGCCAACCGCACCTACCGCAGTGTGCTCAACCAAGTCAAGGCCGAGATCATCGAGGGTGGGCGGCTCTCCGCCAGTCTCGGCAGGAGCCCCCTCTTCCCGCCGCTGTTGATCCATATGATCGCCGTCGGCGAACGGGGAGGCGAGCTGGAGCAGATGCTGATCAGGGCCGGCGCCGCCTTCGAAAAGGAGTTCGAGACTGCCGTCACCCGCGGCATGGCACTTTTGGAGCCGTTGCTGGTACTCGGGATGGGCCTGGCAGTCGGGACCGTGGTGATGGCGGTGCTGCTTCCCATTTTCCAGATGAATCAACTGATCAAATAGCTGCTGAACCTGAACAGGAACCGTTGTTCACCGAATTTTCACGGAGGCCCTTATGAACCATACGTTGCACGACAATCGCGGCTTCACCCTCATCGAGATCATGGTAGTAATCGTCATTCTCGCCCTGCTGGCAGCCATTGTCGGCCCCAAGATCATCGGCCGGACCGACGATGCCAAGATCACCGACGCCAAGGTGCAGGTGAAGAACCTGGAAACCGCCCTCAAGCTGTACAAGATGGACAGCGGTTCCTACCCCGCCACTGAGCAGGGGCTGCAGGCCCTCATCACCAAGCCGACCACCGGCGCAATCCCCAAGAACTTCAAGGAAGGGGGATACCTGGAGAGCAAGAACGTCCCCAAGGACCCCTGGGGCAACGACTACATCTATCTCTCCCCCGGTGAGCATGGCGATTACGACCTCTGCTCCCAGGGTTCGGACGGCGTCAAAGGGGGAGAAGGAACGAGTGCGGACATCTGCAACTGGAATCTGCAACAGTGAGGCACCGGTAACGGGAGGGGGGACGCCGTGCATCCGCCGCAGCTTGTGATGATGCGCCAGAATGGGCTCCGGCTGCCGACGCCCACGCATCGTCCCCTTGCGTCAGCGCACGGGTTCACCCTGATAGAGCTGGTGGTGGTGCTGACGCTCCTGGCCCTGGTGACGCTTCTGGTCGTTCCGCGACTCCCCGACAGCCAGGGCACTACCCTGAAAAGCTCCGCCAGGACACTGGCAAGCACTCTGCGCTACCTGCAGGACCAGGTCGCAACCACCCGGCAACTCTACCGGATTCGCCTCACCCCCGGCACCGGCGAGATACGGGTAACCGTCGTCTCCTCCGGCGGAACGGAGAGCCAACCCAGCGACCCGTTTTTCTCCGGCCCCATCCTCCGCGAGGGGATCACCATCGCCGATGTCCAGACCCCCAGGCTCGGCACCGTCACCAGCGGCGAGGTAACCATGGACATAGGTCCTGCCGGGCTTGCCGAAGTCGCCACCATTCACCTGCGCGGAGGCAACGGCGGGCAGATGACGGTGGTCGCACTTTCCTACGGCGGCCGGGTAACGGTTGGAGAGGGTTATCTGGAGGCAAACCTGTGAGAGGATTCACCCTGCTGGAGGTCATGGTGGCGCTGGCGATCATTGCCGGGGTCCTGATGACGGTCATCTCCTCCTTCGGGTACCACCTGGGCATCGCCACCCGCGACCGTGAAGAGACCGTCGCCATGGTTCTGGCCCGTGCCAGGCTTGACGATGCCGTCCTGCGCGGCGAAAAGACCGGGACCGGCACCTTTACCCCCGACTGGCCGGAGATTAGCTGGAAGCTGGCCACCGAATCTACCCAGTGGCCCGGCATCGAGCAGCTCAACCTGACGGTCTCGTGGAACCGGGAACAGCAGCGGCTCATGCTGACCAAGTACCGGGAAAAGCAATGACCCGTTCCGGACAGCCGCCGAGGAAATCGCTCTCCGGGCCAGTGATGGGACCGGCGGGATTCACCCTGCTGGAGGTGCTGGTCGCGCTGGCGCTGCTTGCCATCATAGCAACCGCCGTGTACGGCACCTATTTCACCCTGTTCGCGGGGAAAGAGTCCGCCATTGCAGGGATGGAGGCGCGCCGATCGCTCAGGGAAACCCTTGATTCCCTGCGCCGGGAACTGAACGGGGCATGGTTTCGCCGCAACAGCCAGCAGCTCCGTTTCGTGGTGGAAGACCGCGATCATTTCGGCAAACCGGCCTCCCGCCTCGCCTTTGTCACCATGGCGCCGCCGGCCCCCACGGAAATGCCGGTTTCGGACCAGGTGGCGGTAACCTACAGCGTGGTGGCAAAGGGAGAGCAGTTGATTCTTGCCCGTTCCTCCCAGGGGGCACAGCTGGACGAAGAACCGCTCAAGTACCCGCAGATGGAGAATATCGAAGGGTTTCTGGTCGAGTGTTCCGCCGACGGCTCGAAATGGGTTCGGAGCTGGGATACCGGGATCAACGGCACCATGCCGAAGGCGGTGCGTGTTACGGTGCAGCTTCGCGAGAATGATCGGACCGTCGGGTATACGACCCTGGCGACCATACGGATCGCCAACCCATGAACAACGAGCGTGGCTTTGCCCTGGTGATCACCCTGCTGGTCACGGCCCTCCTGGTCGCGTTGACCGTCGAATTCACCACAGAGGTCTTTGTCGACACCTCGGCCCGCCATAACTTCGTGGCAGGCCAGCAGGCAAGCCTCCTGGCGGAATCGGGGATTACGGGCGGCATCAAGCTGCTGCAACTGAACCGCAGCACGCAGGCCTATACCTCCCTGGCCGATCAGTGGGCGCAGCCGCTCTCCGTAAGCGACGAGCGGGGGGAGTTGCAGATCGCCATCGAAGAAGAGAGCGGCAAGCTCAACCTCAACTACGTGTCGCCGCCCAATGGCGAATACGAGGGGATGTATGCCGCGCAGGTCACCACACGGCTGTTCCGCAAACTTGACTTGAGCACGGACCTGATCGATGCCCTGGCCGACTGGGTGGATCTGAACGAGACACCCCACCCCGGCGGCGGCGAAGACGTCTATTACCGCGGCCTGAAGCCGTCCTACGGTGCTAAAAACGCCGCACTGGAGACAGTGGAGGAACTTGCCCTGGTGCGGGGTTTTGCGGGTGCCCCCCTGGAGAAACTCCGGCACCTGGTGACCATCTATCCCGATTTCCCAGCTGCGCCGACCGGGCCGATCAATATCAACACCGCGCCGAGGGAGATCATCGCCGCGCTGGACGACCGGATCAGCGACCAGATGGCACAGCGGATCGTGGAAGAGCGGCGGGACACTCCGTTCAAGAGCCCCGCGGATCTGACCACGGTTCCGGGTTTCGAAACCATCGGCATCGGCCTTATCGACAAGATCACCGTCAAGGGGAATGTCTACCGCATCAGGGCCGAAGGTCGTGTACAGGATGTCAGCCGCGCCATCGAGGCGGTGGTGCGACTGAGTGGCAGTCAGCCGGTCTTTCTCTACTGGCGGGAGTACGCGCCGCTCGACCGCGCCGCCGCAACGGAACAAACTGCCCGAGGGTTTCCATGAACCTACTGATCATACAACTGAACGATACCGATGCCGTCGTCGCCCGCTTCCAACGGCAGCGCGGCGCCCTGACCTTCCTCCAGGGAAGCCGCCGCTCCCTGCCGGATGACGGCTCGCTGGCGGGCCTTCTCGACGGGTTCGACCCGCCGCAGGGGGAACAGAAGATCATCCTCGTCCTCCCCCCGGCCATGGTCTATGCCCGCGAACTCCCCCTGCCCATCTCCGACCGGCGCAAGATCCGCGAGATCCTTCCCGTGGAACTGGGGGGGGAAACCGCTCTCCAGGCAGAGGAACTGGTTTTCGACGGCATCCCCTCAGGCGAAGGGAGAACCCTGGCCCTCTGGTGCCGCCGGCACGAAGTGGCCGAACTGCTCGGACGCCTGGCCCTCCTGGGGCTCGAACCGGAGATCGTCACCGCCGGACTGCTCGCCTGGCACCACCTCATCCCGGCCGATACCATCGACCCCGTTGCAGTAACCGACGGCCAGGGGCTGATGGTCGGTACTGCCGCGGGACCGCTTCTGGCGCGGACACTGCCCGCTGCAGACGACGAGCGGGAACTGACCAGGGCCCTGACAGCTCTGGAGGTAAGCCGGGATATCCGGATCTCGCGGATCATCCGCCACGGCAGGGCCGGTTCGGCGGCAGAGTCGTCCCCCTTGGCAGCGGGACTGCGCGAGACCTTTGCCGACGACAGCGCCGCCGCTCTCGACCTGGCAGGGGCCTATGCCGTGGCCAAGGCCTGCACGAGCGGCGATTGCGTAAATTTCCGCAGCGGCGCCCTTGCCTACACCGCCGGCCAGGCAAAAAGCCGCCGGCGACTCAGGCTCACCCTGCTGCTGACCGTCAGCCTGGTGATCCTGCTCTTTGTCGAAGTCGGCGTTCGCTATTACCTGCTGCACAAGGATGTGGCATCCCTGGATGGCTCCGTCAGGAAGATCTACCGGGAGATCTTCCCCACCAGGCAGAAGCCGGTGGATGCCGTGGCAGAGGTCCGATCCGAGATTCGCCGCCTGAGCGGAGGGGCTGCCGCGTCCAGGGTCCTGCCGACGCTGCGCAGCCTTGCCGAGCTCAAGGGGGAAGAGATCAGCGGTTTTTATGAGGTGGAACTGGACGGAACACAGGTCCGCCTGAAGGGGGACGCACGGTCGGCCCAGGCGGCAAGCGCCCTGAAAGGCCGGGCAGCAGCCCTGTTCGACTCACCGGAGGTTTCCGAGATCAAAACCAAAACCACCGGCGGGGTAACCTTCACCTTCCGCGGCACCATGAAGGAGGCGAACCGATGAGTCACAAGCTCCTCATGGAACGGTTCCGCGAGCTCGACCCGCGCGTCAGGCTCCGCTTCGGGGTCGGCTGCGCCCTGCTGCTGGCCGTGACGCTTCTCTATTCGCTGGCAAACGACCGGGTCAGGCGGCTGGAGAAACGGCGAGCCGGCAACGAGGCTGCCCTGGCCGAGCTCCTGGTGCTGCAGCAGCGCTTCCGTGAAGCACGGACCGCCTCCCAGAAGATCACGAACCGCCTGGCCGCGGTGAGGCCCGACGATTCCCCCGCCCGCATCATCGAAGAGATCGGCATCAAGGGGAAAGGCCTGCAGATCAGGCCGCTCAAGGCCGAGGAACGGGGCGCCTTCCTGGAAGACGCCGCCGAAGTGCGCATGGACGGCCTGACCCTCAACGAGACGATAAACCTGCTCTACCGGATCGAGCAGGGGAGCAGGCCGGTAGCGATCAGAAAGGTACTGCTCAAGACCCGGTTCGACGATCCTTCGCGACTCGACCTGACCCTCACCATGGCACTGCAAAAGACGGCAGCGACGAAATGAAGCCGTTTCCCCGCTGGTTCATCACTACCCTTGTCGCCTGCGGAGGGGGGCTGATCTTTCTGACGGCAACCCTTCTCTTCATCCCCGCCTCCGAAGTGCAGCGCCTTGCCGTGCGAGCCTGCGCCCGACAGGGCCTCACCCTGACCACCCTCGATTTTGGCAAGGCCTTCCCTCTGGGTCTCCATGCGCGCGGACTTGCCATTGCCGACGAACGGGGGACCCTGGTGAAGCTGGACCGCGCCACGGTCAGGCTCAGGCTCCTTCCGCTCCTGGCCGGGCGGATCGTTGTTGCCGGCGATGCGGCCATCGGCGCGGGCAGCCTGAAGGGCGAGTTGGAATTGACCAGATCGGGCAGGCTCGAACTGGCGGGTCAGGGGATACACCTGGAAGATATCCCGTTTTTTGCCACGGTTGCCGATGCCAGGGCCAAGGGCGAGCTCTGGCTGCGGGGGAACATCCGGGACAAAGGGACGAAGGCGAGCGGAACCCTGCAGCTTGAGGTGCGGGAGGTCGACCTGCGGGGGGTGAAAATCAGCGGAACCCCCCTGCCGGATGCGGCCTACAAGACCATCCAGGGAGCACTCCGGGTCAATGCGGGGCGCCTGACCATGGAAAGCGTGACCCTGGCAGGGGAAGGGCTCTATGCCAGGCTGAAAGGGGATATCCCGCTGGTCGCGGCGCCTGCGGGGAGCCTCAACCTGGACCTGGAACTGATGCCCAGGCCGGAGTTCATGGAGCAGCAGAAGTTCATCTTTCTCCTCCTCGCCAAGTACCTCACCACCCCGGGACACTACCAGATCCCGATCCGCGGCACCGTTTCCCACCCCCAGCTGCAGTGAGCCGAAAACCGGCAGCCAGGGGGATTCTGCTCCTCCCCTTCCCGGCACCGCTTCCGAAACAGAACAGGCCCCGGAGGTGCACCTCCGGGGCCTGCGTGTTGTCGACACTTGCGGGGAACCGCTCTGCTCAGTAGATCACGTAGTTTTCCGGATCGGAAAAGATCTCCCTCAGCAGCATGTTGTTCAGGTAGTGGCCGGTCTTGAAGGCCTCGACCTTGCCGAGGATGCGATAGCCGCTGGTATAGAGGTCGCCGATGAAATCGAGAATCTTGTGGTTCACCAGTTCTTTGCCGTAGCGTAACCCATGCGGGTTGACCACCTCGTCGGAACCGATCACCACCGCGTTGTCCAGCGACCCCCCCTTTGCCAGGCCAGCCTTTTGGATAGCCTGGATCTCCTCCTGCAGCACAAAGGTCCGCGAATTGATGATGGAAAACGCATTCTCCACGTCCATGACCCGCTTCTTCTGCTTGCCGACCGGCTCCCGGAATTCGATGGACATGGTGATATCCAGGGTATTCAACGGTTTGATCCGGACATAGGCGTCGTTGTGCCGCACCTCGACCGGCTTGAGCACCTTCAGGTAGACGCCGGTCTCGGGAAACTCGTAGATCCCGGCCCGCCACATCTCGTGATAGAACTCCCACGCCGAGCCGTCGAGAATCGGCACCTCAGGACCGTCGATGTAGACCAGGCAGTTGGTGACCCCGGCAAAATAAAAGGCCGCCATCAGGTGCTCGATGGTGGCAACCGAGGTACAGTCGCCGGCGATCTGGGTGGACAGCCGGGTATCCACCACCTTGTCGTAACGGGCAGGGATGACACAGGTTTTGTTGACAAAGGCGATGCCGGCCTCACGCCTGGGCAGAAACTCAAGGTTGATCTCGCACCCGCTGTGCAGACCGATGCCTGAAATTTTGAAGATCCGGTTGATGGTTGTCCGGCGCTTGATCATGTTCTCTCCCGGCGGTTGACGGGGTTTCGGCCATGCCCGACCACCCCATCCGTTGTACGGGACACATCCCCGTGCCCCTCTCTGCAATGACCCGTCATCTTCTCCCGAAGAGCAGGGGCTGTCAACCAGATATCCGTATCCATCGCACTTTTCGCCTGCATTGAACCCGCTGGCACGTCCCGTCCCTGCCCCCGCACTGCCCGCCACCGGTGCAGCGTCGCAAACTCAAGATATCTCCCCCGAAACCGATATGTGAGCCTACCAGAGAAAACCAACTTACCGGAATAAATCCGCTTTATACATTGACTTTGCACGAGACGGCAGGGAGACCGACGTTGACGCCATACCATCCCCGGAACGACTCTGCAGCAACCCAAACCAGGCAGATGACATGCGTGTGAAATTTCAATCGCGCCCCATCCTGCTCTCCCTGGTCATCGTGCTCGCAGCCTTCACGCTGATGACCAGGTATTTTCTCGAACAGATCCGGGATGAAGGGCTGCGCCATGCCCGGACCGAACAGGAACAGGGGATCCAGACCTTCTGGCAGCTGATCAGGTCCAAGGGAGGAAGCTTCCGGGTGGAAGGGACCAACCTGTTTCTCGGCAACAAGCTGCTGAATAACAACTTCGAGATGCCCGACACGATCAGCTCCATCTTCGGTGGAACCGCGACGATTTTCCTCGGCGATACCAGGATAACGACCAGCGTCAGGACCGAGCAGGGCCAACGGGCCGTGGGAACGAGGCTGGTCGGCCCTGCCTATCAGGCCCTCTTCGTCAAGAAAGAACCATACCGTGGCGAGTCGATCATCCTCGGAGAAACCTATTTTGCAGCCTACGACCCGATCACCGATGCTTCAGGCAAGATGATCGGTGCCATCTATGTCGGAGTAAAGAAAAACTCTTATCTCCGGCATTACCAGGCGGTCAGGCGCAACGTCATCGCTACTTCCGTTTTCTTGTGCTTCATTTCCTGTATCTTTGCCTTTGTCCTCTTTGCTATCGGCCGCAGGATCGATGAGGCTATCGAGCAGAGCGAAAAAAAGTTCCATGCCCTGTTTGCCGACTCTCCTGATGCCATCATGCTCTTTTCCGATGTGGTCATCGACTGCAACGCCCAGGCGCTGCAACTGCTCGGATATGAGCGCAGCGAACTGATCGGCCTCACCCCTGCACAGTTTTCCCCTGAGCTGCAACCCGACGGACAGTCATCGGCGTTAAAATCAGCCGATCATGTGCAAAAAGCCCTGGCCGGCTCGACCGAACATTTTCCCTGGCTGCACAGGCGCAAGGATGGCTCTACCGTCGAGACAGAGGTTGCGCTCAAATCCATTCCCCTCGACGGAGAGATGCATCTGCTCGGCACGGTACACGATGTCACCGAGCAGCGCCAGTTGGAAAACAGGCTCTGGGACATTGCCACCGTTCTGTCGGAACCCGGGGGTGATTCGTTCTTTCCGAACCTGGTGCAGCAGCTCTGCAGACTCACCGGGTCAGACATTGCCCTGATAGCTGAAATTTCCGGTGTTGTCCCGCACCGTCAGGCAGATACCATTGCCGTTGCCCGCAACGAAGAGATCGTCCCGAATTTTTCATACCCTCTGCACGGGACTCTCTGTGGCCTGGCAGCCGAGCAGGGCATCTATTACTGCCAGGAAGGAATCGGTTCGCTCTACCCCAATGACCGCGTAGTAAAGGAGATGGGGGTCGAGGGATACTTGGGAGTCCCCCTGCACGATTCCAGAGGTCTGATCATCGGGATCCTGGCGATTCTGGACAAAGAACGCCTGCCTGATCGGACCGAGCTGGAACCATTGTTCAGGATATTTGCCACCGGAGCCGAAGGCGAACTGGAACGTCGCAGGACCAGCGAGGCCCTTATCCAGAGCGAAGCATACACCAGGCTCCTCCTGGAATCGGTCGGGGAAGGGATCTACGGCGTCAACCCGGACGGATACATCTCTTTCGTCAATCCCGCAGCAGCAGCCATGCTCGGCTATGGAGTAGATGAACTCATCGGTCTCCAGAGTCATGCAACCCTCCACCACCACAAAGCAGACGGCAGCTATTTCCACGCCAACGCATGCCCGATACTCCAGGTCATGAAACATGGCACTCCGCACAGGGGAAGAGGCGAACTGCTCTGGAGAAAGGATGAGACGAGCTTCCCCGTCCAGTACTTCTGCACTCCCATTAAAAAGAAGGACGATATCATCGGCTTCGTCATCGTCTTTTCGGATATCTCCGCAGAACTGGAAGCGGAAAACCTGCTGCGGCAATCCGAAGAGCGCTACCGGACCGTTTTCGAGACAACCGGAACAGCCATGGTGATCGTTGAGGAAGACACCACTATCTCTCTTGTCAATGAGGAATTCATCAGGCTTGCCGGATTTCCCCGCGAAGAGATCGAAAGAAGAAAATGCTGGACCGCATTCGTTACCGGTGATGATCTCGAGCGGATGCTCGGTTATCATTACCGTCGACGCAGCGATCCAGCGCTGGCACCCTCAGTCTATGAATTCGACTTTATCGATCGGAGAAATGTAACGCACAGTATCCTCACCAGTGTCAGCATGGTTCCCGGCACGTCCCAGAGCGTCATGTCGTACCTGGACATTACCGAGCGCAAGAAGACCGAACGGTTCCTGAACCAGGAAAGATGGATCATGGAACAGATCGCCGGGGCCTCTCCGCTCACCGCCACCCTGGATCTCATCTGCCGCACCGTCGAGAGTCAGATACCGTCATCCAGATGTGCCATACTTTCCCTTGACCAAGACAAGACGATCCTGAAGATCTGCTCTGCCCCGAACCTTCCGGAAGCATTCGCCAGAAAGCTCGACGGAACAACGATCGGACCGAATAAAGGCTCCTGCGGGACCTCTGCCTATAGCCGTTCTCCGGAAATCGTCGCCGACATAGCCTCTGACCCGCGCTGTGCGCAATACGCAGATATCTCGCTCCAGCATGAACTCAGGGCATGCTGGTCCATGCCGATTATCGCCAGCGACAACGACCTTCTCGGTACCTTTACCATCTATTTCCCCACGGTCCGGGAGCCACAGGAAGCTGAGCTGCAGCTCGCCGAACGGATAACCTACCTGGCGGGTCTGGCCATGGAGCGGCACAAGATCCTCGACTCGTTGCAGGCGAACGTCCATTTTCTGAAAACGCTCATCGATACGATCCCGAATCCCGTGCTCTACAAAAATACCTCCGGAGTCTATATCGGCTGCAACAAAGCATTTGCCCGGGCACTCGGCAAGGAGGAAGGCCATATCATCGGTCGGACGGTCTTTGATCTGCTGGAGCCGGATCTGGCGGCATGGCATACGGAGAAAGATCGTGAATTGCTCGCAAATCCGGGCGTTCAAACCTTTGAGGCATCTCTCCCCTTTGCCGATGGCCAAGACCGTGACCTGATTTTCAGCAAGGCAACGTTTGGCCGACAGGAAAAAGCCCCCGAAGGAATCGTCAACGTCATGGTCGATGTCACGGAGATGAAGCAGGTCACGGCAGCTCTGAAGGTCCATCAGCGGAGGGTTCAGGCCATTCTGGACAACATACCCGACCTGGTCTGGCTCAAGGATGTCGAGAGCAGAATCGTTGTGGCCAACGAAGCCTTCGCCCGCACCTGTGGCTCAACGCCTCAGGGGTTGATCGGCAAGACCGACCTGGATATCTGGCCTGAGGATCTTGCGAATGCCTACCGTACCGATGATCGGGAAGTCATGGCTCGCTGCCGGAAGAAACAGATTGAAGAACTCATCGAAGATTCCTTAGGCAAGCGACACTGGGTAGAAACCATCAAGATGCCGGTCATCGATGAATATGGTAACGTCATCGGCACAACAGGGATTGCTCGCGACATCGACACCAGGAAACGGGCCGAGGACGCCCTGCGAGAGAGCGAGAACCGTCTGGCCAAGGCGCAGCAGATCGCCCGGCTGGGCAATTGGAATTGGGATATTCAGGAAAACGTCCTTGTCTGGTCGAAAGAGATATACCGGATTTTCGGACTAGAGCCCAGGCAGTTCCGCGCAAACTATGAGGCATTTCTCGAATATGTCCACCCTGACGATCTGGAGTCTGTCAAAAATGCAGTCGAAATGTCACTGCAGAGCCGCCTCCCCTACTCCGTCGAACACAGGATCGTCCTTTCCGATGGCCAGATTCGTTACGTCCACGAACAGGGCGAGGTGGATTACGGAACCGACGGTTCCCCCCTGCGCATGCAGGGAACCGTGCAGGATATCACCGAACGGAAAGCCGCCGAGACAGCAATCCGGCTGAGCGAGGAACGCTTCCGCGAGCTGTTCGAACAGAACGAGGATGCCATCCTGCTCATTTCTCGCGATTCCTTCGAGATCATCGATGCGAACCCGGAAGCGGAAAAGCTTACGGGGAGTTCAATCCTGGAACTGGGACAGATCGGGCTCTGGCCGCTGATAGCACCCGAATGCTACAGCACGGTCCTCCATGCCCTCAGCTTCGAGGATGGGACCCCGTCTTTCCATCTCAGCCAGGTCAGCGCCTGCAAACCCGATGGTGAACAGATGACCATCTCTCTCTGGGGCAAGGTGATCAACCTCAGAAACGAGGAAGTCGTCTACTGTTCCATCCGCAACATCAGTGAACGGATCAGACTGGAGGAAGAAGCCAGGGCGACCCAGGCCAGGCTGATCCATGCGAACAAGATGACATCGCTCGGGGTCCTGGTTTCCGGCATTGCCCATGAGATCAACAACCCCAATACGTTCATCCAGGGAAATGCCATGCTGCTCGAAAAGATCTGGCACGACATCCTCCCCATCCTTTCGGCGTATCACACCGAAGAAGGTGAATTCTTTCTGGGAGGCTTGCCATCGTCAGAACTCGTGGAGATCATCCCGCGTCTCACTACCGGGCTCAAGGAAGGATCGAAACGTATCAGCGCCATTGTGTCCAACCTGAAGGATTTCGCCCGCGAGGACACCTCCAAGACCCATAGGCCAATCGACATAAACCGTATCATTCTCGACGCCAAGACCATACTCAGCCATCAGATTCACAGCCTGACCGATCACTTCCGGCTGACGCTGGCTGACGATCTGCCGCCGGCCAGCGGGAAGGCCCAGCAGATTGAACAGGTTCTGATAAACTTGATCATGAATGCACTCCAGGCCCTGCCGGACAAGCGGGCCGGAGTCACCGTCACAACAACAGAGGACCGGCATGCAGGGGCAGTAACCGTCATGGTACAGGATGAAGGTGCCGGCATGACCAGAGAGGTCATGGACCGGCTCACTGAGCCGTTCTTCAGCACCAAACTCGACCGGGGAGGCACCGGTCTCGGCCTTTCCATCTCCGCATCCATCATTCACGAACACAATGGCACGCTCCACTTTGAATCGACGCCGGGCAAAGGGACAACGGTAACCGTGACACTGCCGACGGCCTAAGACGAAGCTGTTGCAAAGGAGCCTCACCGTGAAAGACAAGGCCTCATTCCCCATTCTCCTCGTCGACGACGAAGAACACATCCTTTTCTCCACCAGTATCACTTTGCGAAGTGCCGGATTCGGCAGCGTGCTCACCGAAAGCGACAGTCTGCAGGTCATGGGGATCCTCGCCAAAAGAGAGATCGCCCTGGTGATCCTCGATCTCTACATGCCACATCTTCCCGGCTACGAGCTGCTCAGGGAGATCGTCGACCAGTTCCCCCATATCCCCGTCATCATCATGACCGCTGCCAATGAAGTGGAGCTGGCAGTCGAATGCATGAAGTCCGGTGCATTCGACTACCTGGTCAAACCCGCTGAAACGACGAGACTCATAGCGAGCGTGGCCAAGGCCCAGGAGCTTCTCATGCTCCGCTCTGAGATCACCTCTCTTCGCGATCAGATGCTGAGCGGCAAACTGAAGAATGCCGGGGCATTCGCGCAGATGATCACCCGTAACCCGCGGATGTACGGCGCCTTTCAATACCTTGAGGCGGTGGCGGCGTCGCCCCAGCCGGTCCTGATATCCGGAGAAACGGGTGTCGGCAAAGAGCTTGCTGCCCGTGCCGTCCACGAACTGAGCGGCCGGAAGGGCAAATTCATAGCCATCAACATTGCGGGCCTGGACGACATGGTCGTTTCGGACACGCTCTTCGGCCATCGCCGCGGTGCATACACCGGAGCCGACCGTGACCGGGAAGGTCTTGTCGCACAGGCGGCAGGGGGAACGCTCTTTCTCGATGAGATCGGCGACATGGAACTCGCCTCGCAGGTAAAACTGCTGCGACTCCTCCAGGAGCAGGAATACTACCCTCTCGGTTCCGACTCGCCGCGCCGGGCAGATGTCAGGATCGTGGCAGCCTCAAACAGGAACCTGCAGCAGATGGTAACGGACAACTCTTTTCGCCGGGACCTCTTCTATCGTATCGGAACCCATTCCGTGACCATCCCCCCCCTGCGCGATCGACGAGAGGACCTGCCGCTACTCGTCGATTTTTTTCTCGAAGAGGCAGCAACCTCGCTCGGCAAACGGAAGCCGACCCCGCCACCGGAACTCTGCTCGTATCTTGCGACCTACGATTTCCCGGGCAACATCAGGGAGCTGCGCGCCATGGTCTACGATGCCGTTGCCCAGCATGAAAGCAAAATGCTCTCCCTCGACAGCTTCAGGCAGGCGATACAGCATGTCAGAACCCTGCAGCAGTCCACCCCCCTTGCGTTCCTCGGCGACCAGGACCCGTGCGCACCCCATATCGGCAGAATGCCGACACTGCAGGAAGCGGAAGAGACCCTGATTGCCCATGCCCTGGAACGGGCAGGAGGAAATCAGGGGATTGCCGCCACCTACCTCGGTATCAGCCGCCAGGCCCTTAACAAGCGGCTGAGTCGCAAGGCCGTTGCCTGACGCCCCTTTCATCCCTTACGACAAAACGAGCAACTGTGACATTGATTGCATGGTTTAATATCCTTGCAAATCAGCATGTTGCCTTTCCCACCAGCATTTCTGCCCGCAACCTCCGTCACACCCCTTCACAGCAACCCACCCGGTAACATGCCGTTATTACGGCATGTTACACATGTACGCCTTTGGCACTGCATCTGCACCTACTGAACCGTCGGAAGTGCCGACCACAGCCTGAAGCGACAGAAAGGAGAAACCCCATGTCCGCATCAATTCCCGACACGACCCGTATCAATCTCTGTGGCAACTGGTCGATCACCGGGGTAGCTGAACAACTCCCGTATCTCAACTCATCCATGGAAAGTTTCTCGACAGGTACGCCCCGGCAACAGGCGGAAATCCATGTCGAGGAAATCGAATCGATCGATGCCAGCGGCTGCCAGCTTCTCGCAGTCTTCTTTCACTCCATCCGCAGGAACGGACACGAACCGAAGCTGTTGAACCCATCGACAATCCTGCGTGAAAACCTGAAGACTCTCGGATTTGCTCCGTTTTTCGACAGTGGAGGGGTCTGAGGACATGGAAGATACCGATTCCGGATTTGACATGATTGACCTCGGCAAGCTCGCCGCAGTCTTTTTCGAGGAATGTACCGAACACCTCGCCGAAATGGAGCGTCTCCTTCTGGAAATTGATCCTTCATGCCCCGATCAGGAAGCGCTGCATGCACTGTTTCGCGCTGCACATTCCATCAAGGGAAGCGGCGGCATCTTCGATTTTTCCGACATGACGACGATCACCCATGAACTCGAATCGGTACTTGACCTGATCCGAAACCAGCAGCTGGCTCTGACGCCCGAAATGGTCAACCTGTTCCTCCAGTCGACAGATGTCATCTCCATGCAGCTTGCCGGGCACCAACATGGTGCAGCAGTTGATCAACAGGCAAATGACTCGGCCTGCGCCGGGCTGCGCGCTATCATGGCAGACTTCAGGACCGCACCCGGAGAAGAGTCCGCCACCCCGGCAGTCCACGTCGCCGTGCCAGCTGCAGGACTACAAAAGTTCACCATCGATTTCATTCCCTCGTTGGATATTTTCAAACGTGGCATCCGCGTTGAAAATCTGTTCGGCGAACTCGCTTCCCTCGGGACCTTGTCCTCTTTTGCCGAATTCCCCGAAGTCCCGGAGCTTCACGAGTTCGATCCCGAACTCGCCCATGCGCACTGGCATCTTTCACTTGAGGCGGAAGCAACGGAAGCGGAAATTCGGGATATCTTCGAATTCGTTGCCGACGACAGCGATATCGTCATCAAGGTTGAGGAACCGCAGGCCTCGTCTGCTCCACCTGCAGTATCTCCCGGGCAGAGTACGCTCCCCGCTTCCCATGAACCTGCCTCGGCCAAGACTAATCGGGAAACAGCGGATGGATCGATCCGGGTCGGTGTCAGAAAGGTCGACCAGATCATCAACCAGGTGGGGGAGCTGGTGATTACCCAGGCAATGCTCAGCCAGATCGGGGGAAGCCTCGATCCGGTTCTGCACGCAGACCTCTACCGCGGACTGCAGCAACTCGCCCGTAACACCCGCGACCTCCAGGAAAGCGTCATGTCCATGCGGCTGGTGCCGATCAACCTGGTGTTCAGCCGTTTCCCGAGACTCATCCGCGATCTTGCCGCAAAACTGGGCAAGCAGGTGGAATTGAGGATTTTTGGCGAAAGCACCGAACTGGACAAGGGTCTCGTGGAGAAGATGAGTGACCCGCTTACCCACCTGGTCCGGAATGCACTCGACCATGCAATCGAAACCCCTGACGTGCGCATCGCCGCCGGCAAGCCGGCAGTTGGAATCGTGACGCTGCGCGCTTCGCAGATCGGCGGCAAAATAGTTGTCGACGTCATCGACGACGGTGCAGGACTCGACCGGGAGAGGATCCTCCGCAAAGCAGCCGAACGGGGCATCGATGTAAACGAAGGCATGAGCGACGATGAAGTCTGGCAGCTGATCTTCACCCCCGGATTTTCGACAGCCGAGGCCGTTACCGACATTTCAGGACGTGGCGTCGGCATGGATGTGGTCTCCAGGAATGTGCAGGCGCTGGGGGGAAAGGTCCAGATCTTCAGCAAAAGCGGTCAAGGGACTCGGATCACCCTCAGCCTCCCCCTCACCCTGGCGATCCTGGACGGCCTTGCAGTAGCGGTCGGCAACGAAAAATTCATCATTCCGATCAACGCCATCGTCGAATCGCTGCAACCTTCTGCAGGCGACATCCAAAGCATCCAGGAAAGCGGCAGGGTATTGAAGATGCGGGGCGATTTCATACCGCTCATACCGCTCCACCAACTCTTCTCCATCAAGGAAGCAGCGAACCGCCCGGAAGAAGGGGTGCTGGTGGTAGTCGATGCGGAAGGAGAGCGGGTTGCGCTGCAGGTTGACGCGCTGGTGGATGAGCAGCAGGTCGTTATCAAGAGTCTTGAAGAAAATTACCGCAAAGTGCCTGGAACGGCCGGAGCCACCATCATGGGTGACGGTCGGGTAGCTCTCATCCTCGACGTCGGAGAGATCGCCTGCCAATGGCACGGGCGGCTTAAGGATCTGGCAGCATAGCGAACCAAACTATTGGGGATTAAAAGGAGCACGCAATGGAACAGGCACCGCAGATCATAAACGGGGCTTCAGCACCGTCAGGGACGAAAGAATACCTGACGTTCAATCTCGGCGGCGAAGAATACGGGATGGATATTCTCAAGGTACAGGAAATCCGCGGTTATGATGCCGTCACCAGGATCGCCAACACCCCCGAATTCATGAAAGGAGTGATCAACCTCCGGGGTGTCATTGTCCCGATCGTTGACATGCGCATCAAATTCAACCTCGGAACGGTTGAGTACGGAGAATTCACCGTTGTAATCATTCTGAACATCCTGAACCGGGTTGTCGGCATCGTGGTCGATGGGGTCTCCGACGTGGTGGCGCTGTTGCCCGAACAGATCAGGCCGGCTCCGGAGCTCTCTTCGTCAATGGACACCAGCTATATCGCTGGCCTGGCCAACAGTGACGAGCGCCTGCTCATCCTGGTCGATATCGAGAAACTGTTGAGCAGTACCGACATGCAGCTGATGGACCTGGCGGCCTGAACCGCTGTACCTATTCCCAAACGAGGTAATCCAAGATGAAAACAAAACAGTTCAAAGACTGGTCGATCCTGACAAAGATTCTCAGCATTTCGATGGCAACCATCGCGCTCCTCTTGACAGGCATTCTCTTCTACCTTCTCCCCCTGGTGGAGAAAAAGCTCATGGCTGAAAAGCAGCTGACGGTGACAAGCGCCGTCGATACGGTCTTTACCCTCATCGAGGGGTACGAGGCCAAGGTGAAGAGCGGCGAACTGACCTTGGCCGAAGCCCAGAAGCGCTCTATCGACAATATCCGCAAACTCCGGTATCAGGGGAATGAATATTTCTGGATCAACACCCTTGAACCTGCCATGGTCCTGCATCCGATGAAGCCCGAACTCGAAGGGAAAAAGGTCGATGACATCAAGGACCCCGACGGCAAGCAGATCTTTGTGGAATTTGCCCGGATTGCCAAAGAAAAGGGTGAAGGGGAGGTAAACTACCAGTGGCCCAAGCCCGGCGCAACCGCCCCTTCCCCCAAGATCTCCCAGGTCAAGCTGATCAAGGATTGGGGCTGGGTGATCGGCAGCGGGATCTATGTCGATGACGTGAAAAAGGAACTTGCGGCCCTGCGCCTGAAAATCGTCGGAGGAACGCTGGCCCTGGCGGCAGTCATATTCCTCTTTGCCTGGTTTGTCGCCAAGCGCATCCGCCAACCGCTCACGGAAGCCATCGTGGTCTCCGAACTCATCGCAGAAGGAGATCTGACCAAAACCATCGAGGTAAATAGCAGCGATGAAACCGGCAAACTGCTTGCCGCCCTGAAGATGATGAATACGGGGTTGGCCCAGATCGTCGGCGAGGTCCGCTCCGGTGCCGATTCCATCGCCACCGCGACCGAACAGATATCCGCAGGCAACCTGAACCTGTCGCAGAGAACCGAAGAGCAGGCGTCGGCACTGGAAGAGACCGCCTCCAGCATGGAGGAACTCACCTCGACCGTGAGACAGAATGCCGACAATGCCCAGCAGGCAAACCAGCTTGCCGTTACCGCCAGCGACGTGGCGGTCCGCGGTGGAGACGTGATCAGCAAGGTCGTGATCACCATGGAAGGGATCACCAGCAGTTCCCGCAAGATCGCCGATATCATCAGCGTGATCGACGGTATTGCCTTTCAGACCAACATCCTTGCCCTGAATGCTGCCGTGGAAGCAGCTCGTGCCGGTGAGCAGGGACGCGGTT
>Ga0208371_1000131_pt1 | contig 26962 bp, 13 predicted proteins | sample SubbioCR12Aug_1A_FD_184827 | JGI IMG/M metagenome (GOLD analysis project Ga0208371, IMG submission 184827) | Serpentinite rock and fluid subsurface biosphere microbial communities from McLaughlin Reserve, California, USA - CR12Aug_1A (SPAdes) | ecosystem: Environmental > Terrestrial > Deep... | reverse complement strand
AGCGGTATTTCGTAGCCGACTTTGGTTTTTCCGTGGTCTATCCAGGCATCGGGCACGTGCGGCAATACTTCGGCCTTGAGGTAAATCTCGCAGTGCTCCTTGACCAGTGCCAGCAAGTCGTCGTGGCCGGTTTCGTTGTCGTAACCCAGCGGCAGGGGCAGCACGGTGTTTGCGGGCAAGGCGACGATTTCGCTGTCGCGCAGATCGGGATCGGGTTCCGGGTTGCCTTTGGCATCGCGGCAGATGTCCGCTTGCGGGTCGCGCTCCGATAGTGCGGCGAGGATGGCTTTTTTAAGCGGGGCGCTGAGCTTGATGTCCGCCCGCTTCAACGCGGCATCCAGCGCGGTTTCAAATTTTTGGCGGTTGCGGTAAAGCTTTGCACCATCCATCTTTTGCAACGCGGCCTTGAGCGCGGCTTGGGTCTGTTCGCCCTCGGCCACTTCGGCGCGGTAGGCGGCATCATCCTTGCGCTTTTTGCTGCTGGCGAGGTTGTTGAATGCACTCTGCTCACCCAGCCGGGCGATGCGTTCGGCGCTGGCTTGGAAATTCAGGCGCAGCGGGCGCTCGACGGTGATCTTGAGGTAGCCGAATTCGCGGTTGTCGAACACCTTGCTGCAAGTGCGCTGTTCGGGCTTGCCAACTGATTTGTTGTCCTGGGGCAGCACTTCACTTTGTGCATCGTGCTCGTGTTCGGCATACAGACGAACGATTTCCTTGATGTGTTCGTCGGACAATTCGTTGCGCTTGTTGCCCAGGCTCTTGTCCATTTTTTTGAAGTGGCGAGTGCCGTCGATCAACTGCACTTTGCCTTGGCGATGTCTGGATTTTTTGTTGGTGACGATCCAGACGTAGGTGTAGATGCCGGTGTTGTAGAACATCTGGTCGGGCAGTGCGACCACGGCATCGAGCATGTCGCCTTCGATGATCCAGCGCCGGATGTTGGATTCGCCGCTGCCCGCGTCGCCGGTGAACAGCGGCGAGCCGTTGAAAACGATGGCGATCTTGGAGCCGTCGCCGCCCGCATTTTTGCCTTTCACGACGTGCGGCGGGTTGTGCATCTTGGAAATCATGTGCTGCAAAAACAGCAGCGAGCCGTCGTTGATACGCGGCAGACCCGCGCCAAAGCGCCCGGCGAAACCCAAGTTCTGGAATTCTTCGCGCACGAAATCTTCTTCCGGTTTCCATTCCACGCCGAACGGCGGATTGGCCAGCATGTAGTGGAATTTTTTGTCGGGATGGCCGTCGTGCGCCACGAAGCCGTTGGTCTTGTTCTTGGCATCCTTGATGCCGAGGGTGTCGCCGTAGATCAGGTTGTTGATCGGTTCGTCTTTGATCAGCAAATCGGCGCAACAGATGGCGTAGGACTCAGGGTTGTATTCCTGCCCGAACAGCTCGATGTGGGCATCCGGGTTGAGGCCGCTGGTTTGGCCGTCACCACAGATGTACTTCTCGGACTCGGACAACATGCCGCCGGTGCCCGCCGTGGGGTCGTACACGCTGCGGTAGATGCCTTTTTCGTAGATGCCCTCCTCGCCGGTGAACACGAGCTGCACCATCAGGCGGATGACTTCGCGCGGGGTGAAGTGATCCCCGGCTTCCTCATTCGCCTGTTCGTTGAACTTGCGCACCAGCTCTTCGAACACATAGCCCATCTGCAAATTGCTGATGGCCTTGGGCGAGAGGTTGATGTCTGCCGAACAGAATTCCTTGATGATCAGGAACAGCCGATTGGCTTCGTCCAGCTTGGCGATCTCGGTTTCAAATTCGAACTTGTCGAAGATGTCGCGGGCGCGCGGGGAGAAGCCCTGGATGTAGGCGATCAGGTTGCCAGCAATGTTGGGGGCATCGCCCAGCAGTTTTTCAAACGTGAAGCCGCTGGTGTTGAACAGATCCTGCTTACGGTCCGCGGCGGCGATACGCGAAAGCGCTTTTTCCAGCGCAGGGCCGGTGATGCCTTTGTCTTCCAGGCGCTTCTTTTCATCCAGCACCTTCTGCTTGTTTTCAAACAGAACCAGATCGAAGCGACGCAGAACAATCAGCGGCAACATCACGCGGCGGTACTGCGGCGGTCGGTAGGGGCCGCGCAGCTTGTTGGCGATATTCCAGATGAAGCCGACCAGGTTTTGGTGTTGAGTGGTTTGCATGGACGATTCCTGAATACTGTTTAAATTCGTTGTCTGCTATTTCTTCACAGCGCTGACCGGTGGTCGATAGCCGTAAAAGGTCTCAGAGACGTCGCGGGTGCGGGAGACGAAAAACCTGGAAAACAGGAAAGATGGGTGCCAAGGGTCTGGCTGAGGCGAATCGTGCAAATTCACGGGGTTATGGTTATTTACTGTGATAAAAAATGACTTGTTTTGCCACAGAGACGCATTGTGTGCGAATCTGACAAAGTAGAGGGCACCTCGAAAAACCCCACCCTTTGGCCGTTCGAGGCACGTTTTCGAAATGCCCTGGAATTAACCGCGCGTATTGGAATTGCCTGCAAACTGGGTCAATTCCACCCTGGGTGCCGGGCTCCAGCCCGGCTTGCGGTGTTCTGCCACCACATTGGTGAAAATACCGCCGCGCACATAAAACTTGCTGGTCAGGCGCATGAAACGCGGATCAGTGGCCTGCACCAAGTCATCGAGAATGCGATTGGTGACATCTTCGTGAAAATGCCCCTCTTCGCGGAACGACCACATGTACAGCTTCAGGCTTTTCAGTTCCACGCAACGCTGGTCTGGAATGTAATCAAGCAACAGCGTAGCAAAGTCGGGTTGGCCGGTTTTGGGGCACAGGCAGGTGAATTCGGGAATCTCGATATGAATGTGATAGTCACGGCCCGATTGGGGGTTATCGAAGGTATCCAGGGCTTTGGTCGGTTGGCTGGGCATGTTCTGAGCTTACGCAGTTAAAATCGCGGCCGATTATAAGTCTCTGACGGCATTCCTCTTTGCGCCTCAAACACATCCACATTGCCGGTTTCAAATCCTTTGTCGACCCGGTGACCATTCCTGCTACTGCGCAACTGACCGGCGTGGTCGGCCCCAATGGCTGCGGCAAATCCAACGTCATCGACGCTGTGCGCTGGGTGCTGGGCGAATCCAAGGCACGCGAACTGCGCGGTGCCACCTTGCAGGATGTCATCTTCAACGGCTCCACCGTGCGCAAACCGGCCAGTCGTGCCTCGGTGGAACTGCTGTTCGACAACAGCGAGGGCAAGGCCGCCGGTCAATGGTCGCAATATGCTGAAATCTCGGTGAAGCGTGTGCTCACCCGCAATGGCGATTCCAGTTATCACATCAACAACGTCCAGGTTCGCAAACGCGACATGGCGGACCTGTTCCTTGGCACCGGTTTGGGCGGCGATGCCTATGCCATCATCGAACAGGGCATGATCTCGCGCATTATCGAAGCCCGCCCCGAAGAACTGCGCGGCTTTCTCGAAGAAGCAGCGGGTGTGTCCAAATACAAGGAACGCCGCAAGGAAACCGAAGCCCGCCTGCGTGATACCCGCGAAAACCTCGACCGTGTTGCCGACATTCGTGAAGAACTCGCCCGGCAACTCGACAAGCTCACCGTTCAGGCAGAAATTGCCCGGCGCTTTTTTGCGCTGGATGAAGATCGCACCCTCAAGACCCGGTTCTTATCGCTGGTGCGCCGCCGCGATGCTCAGGCCCGCCAGGCCGAACTGGAACGTCAGCTCGAAGCCGCACGTAACGACATCGAAGCGCGCATTGCCAGCCTGCGCCAGCTCGAAGCTGAACTCGAAGCGCAACGCCTGAACCAGTTTGAAGCGACAGAAGCCCTCAACCTGGCCCAGGCGCATTTTTATGAAGCCAGCGCCGAAGTCGCGCGCGTGGAGCAGGAACTCAAACACCTCGGTGCCACACGCGAACGCATCGCCCAGGAATTGACGCTGAACGCCGCCCGGCAAGATGCCGCTCGTGCCGAAATCGAAGCGACACAGGCAGAAATCGGGTTGCGCGAAGAAGACTTGGCGCGCGGTGAAGAACATGCGGAAATGCTCCACGAGCGTGCTGCCCAAGCGGGTGAGGAGATGCCCGAAGCGGATACCGCCTGGCGCGAAGCGCAGGCCGCTGTCGCAGCGGTGCAGCGTGAGATTCAGCAATTCGAGCAGGCCATGCAACTGGAAGAAGCCAATTGCAACCATGCAGAACGTGCCATTGACCAGCTCAAGGCGCGAGAACTGCGTTTCATGCAGGAAAAAACGGCACTCGTAGCACAAGACATCAGCGAAGTGGAGCGCCAGCAGATGGAACTGGAAGCGCTGGAAGAACGCACCGAAAGCCTGAGCGAATATCTCGAGAGCGCCCGTGCCCAATGGCCCGCGCAAGAAGAAGCCGTGCGCACGACCCGCAACCAGCTGAATACGGCCCAAGGCCACCAGCACCGTATCGAAGCCCAGCTTGCCGCCCTGCGCCGCATACAAGAGCGAGCCAGCCAGAGTGAAGGCGAGGGTGAGGCCTGGCTGCAACGCACCGGCTTGCAGCACGTACCGCGTTTGTGGCAGGAAATACGCGTCACCCACGGCTGGGAAATCGCGCTAGAGGCCGCCCTGGGAGAATCGCTGTCTACCCTGGCCGTAGAAGCCCGCCCGGAATGGTTGGGCACACCGCCCGAAGCGCGTTTTGAAATGCTGCTGGCCGAAAGCGAAGCGACCGTCCTGCCTGTGCCTCCTGCCTTTGCCTTGCCTGCGCTGGCGACATGGGTACATTCCCCCCACCCCTTGATCGCACGCTTTCTCGCCGGACATCTGGCGCTGGTGTTCGCTGCCGATACGCTCGAACAAGCGCTTTTGCACCGTGACATCTTGCCTGCGGGTGGGGTGATCGCCACACGTGAAGGTCACCGCGTCAGCCGTGAAAGCCTGGTGTTCAATGCCCCGGAAAAAGCCCATCACGGCCTTATTGCCCGTGCCCGTGAAATCGAAGCGTTGCAGGAAGAAGCCGACATGGCGCGCGCACGCTGCGACGAACACGCAGAAACACTTGCCCAGGCCGAAGAGGCCCTGCACAACACACGCCGCCAGAGCGATGCTCTGCAATCGCAGATTGCCCAGGCCCATACCCAGCTTGGGCAGTTGCGCGCCCAGGTGGCACGTGCTCAGGAGGCTGCCCGCCGAGTCGGTGAACGTCGAGACCAGATCGAGCGTGACCTCGAAGAAATCTATGCGCACATGGCCGAAGAAGAAGAGGCTTGGAACGACGCCAGCGAACGCCAGCGCGAAGCGCAAATGGCCTATGAAATGGCGCGCGAACGTTTCGATGCGGTCCGCCAGATCCGCCAGACACAAGATCAGCGCGTGCAGACCGTGCGCGAGGCTTTGCGCCGCGCAGAACGTGAAGCTCAGGAAGCGGCCTTTCAGGTACGCGCCCTGCAAAACCGCATTCGTGAACTGGCCGAACGGGCTGCTCGTGGCGCACGAACGCTCACAGAACTGGGAAACGAGCAGATGCGTTTGCAGCACGAGCTGGAAGCGGCGCAAGCCACGCCCATTCAGGACACCCTGCAAAACGCACTTGGCCAACGGCAAACAGCAGAAGCCGAATTGACCCATGCACGCGAGATGCTGGAAGCAGCCAACCAGCGTCTGCGTGAACTTGACACGGCCCGTCAACAGACCGAACACGCGCTGCTGCCCCTGAAAGACCGCGCCCAGGCAACCGAACTGAAATGGCAGGAAGCTCGGCTCAACGAAGCCCGTTTCAGTGAAGAACTGGACGGTGTGGACGAGATTGCCCTGCTGGCTGCGGCCGAACAAACCGGCATTGCCCTGCGTGCTGACTCGTGGCTGAAAAGTGAACTCGACCGATTGGAACGGGAAATCAACGCTCTGGGGCCGGTCAACATGGCTGCCTTGGAAGAACTCAAGGCCACCGAAGAGCGCAAACACTATCTCGATGCCCAGGCAGCCGATCTGGAAACCGCTGCGGCCACCCTGGAAGAAGCCATTCGCCGCATTGATGCTGAAACCCGTGCCCGCCTCAAATCTACCTACGACAAGGTCAGTCACGAATTCAGAAATCTGTTTACCGAACTCTTCGGTGGTGGACATGCCGATCTGAGCCTCACCGGTGAAGAAATTCTCGATGCCGGTTTGACCGTGCTGGCTCAACCCCCCGGCAAGAAAAACAGTTCCATCCAACTGCTTTCCGGTGGTGAAAAGGCGCTCACCGCCTTGTCACTGGTCTTTGCCTTCTTCCGCCTCAACCCCGCACCGTTCTGCCTGCTCGACGAAGTGGATGCGCCACTCGATGACAGCAACACCGAACGGTATTGCGCCATGGTGAAAAAAATGTCGAGTGACACCCAGTTCATGTTCATCACCCACAACCGCATCACCATGGAGTTGGCACAAAACCTGGTGGGCATCACCATGCCCGAGCCCGGCGTGTCGCGGCCGGTGGCGGTGGATGTGGATGACGCCGTGCGTATGGCGGCGTAGGCCTGATGGCAATAGACCTCTAAAATGCGCCCTCTTGTCTACACGGGTTGTTTGCCATGCGCCTGATTGCTTTCGACACCGCCACCGAGTGGTGCAGTGCCGCTCTCTGGCAGGATGGCGAACTGATTTCGCGTGAAGAAAAAGCCGGGCAACGCCATTCCGAGCTGCTCATGCCCATGGTGTTTTCCTTGCTGGCAGAAGCACAACTCACCCTCAATACACTCGATGGCCTGGCCTATGGCATGGGTCCCGGTTCGTTTACCGGCCTGCGCATTGCCTGCGGCGTAGCACAAGGCATAGGCATGGGTGCAGATTTGCCCGTGGTTGGAATTTCCACGCTGGAAGCGCTGGCTGAATCGGCGCGTGACCAACTGGGGTGCGAACAAATCGTGGCTTGTCTGGATGCCCGCATGAACGAGGTCTATGCCGGACTTTTTCATTTCTCGGCAGGCACCTGGCAGTGCGCACGCGGCCCCTTGGTGTGTCCGCCTGCACAAACGCCCATGCCCGACACCACAGGTTATTTCGGAGTTGGCCCCGGTTTTGCCGCCTATGCCGACCTCCAGGCACTGGCTGTGCAGCATCTGCTCGGCACGCACAGCGATATTTTTCCTCACGCCCGTGCCCTTGCTGCCCTTGCCGCACCGCGTTTTGTCCGTGGCGAAGGGCGGCCCCCCGAAGCGGCTGAGCCGATTTACATCCGCGACAAGGTCGCGCTGAAAATCTGTGAACGCTGACCTTCTGAGCTTTCGCCCCATGAACCGCGAAGATGTGGAGACGCTGGCAGACATCGAACGCGCGGCTTACGCCTTTCCCTGGAGCGCGGGCCATTTCCGTGATTGCCTCGATTCCGGCTATGCCTGCTGGGTGGCTGAGCATGAGGGGCAGGTGGTGGGCTATTGGCTGATGATGATGGTGCTGGATGAAGGACACATCCTGAATTGCTGCATTGCCCGGCCTTGGCAAAGGCGGGGGTGGGGGCGGCGTCTCATGGCACATCTGTTTGTTCAGGCACAGGCCTATGGCATCCACGAGTTGTTTCTGGAAGTGCGCGCTTCCAACCTGTCGGCGCAACGGCTTTATGAAAGCGTGGGATTTGCAGAAATTGCCCGGCGGCGCGCGTATTACCCTGCCGATTCGGGGCGTGAAGATGCCTTGATCATGCGGCAGCAGAGGGAGCAGCAGATGGGGCAGAAGCCATGACGCTGGGTCGGGAAGCGCGTTTGCGCGAACTGGGGTTGTGGCCGGTCTGGCGGGCCAGGGCATCACCGTCGGCCGTCGGACAGGAGCACGTTACTCCTGTGGTTTCTGACGCCTCGGTCGAGGTCTCGCAGCAAGCGCTCGTGGAAAAACATGTCATGGCAAAACATGCCAGTTGTCATGATCTCGATTGGAATGGCCTGGCCGCAGCCGTTTCAGGCTGTAGCCGTTGTGCGTTGCACACAAGCAGAACCCAGGGCGTACTCGGCGTGGGCGATGTGCATGCCGAATGGCTCATCATCGGCGAAGCGCCGGGTGCAGAAGAAGACCGCCAGGGCCAGCCTTTCGTAGGGCAGGCAGGCAAACTGCTCGATGCCATGCTCGCGGCCATCAGCCTGCAACGTGGACACAATGTTTACATCGCCAATGTTCTGAAATCGCGCCCGCCCGGCAACCGCGACCCGAAACCGGAAGAGGTGGCCGCCTGCCTGCCGTATCTGGAGCGCCAGATCGACCTGATCCAGCCCAAAATCATGGTGGCTTTGGGGCGTTTTGCGGCACAAAGCCTGTTGTTGACCGATACCCCCATCGGGCGAATGCGTGGCCGTGTGCATGAATACCGGGGAATTCCGCTGGTGGTGACCTATCACCCCGCTTATCTGCTGCGTAATCCGGCAGACAAGGCCAAGGTTTGGGAAGACTTGCTGTTGGCGGTGTCGGTGGCGCGTGCTGCCCGGTGATACCGGGACGGTCTTGTCTGTTACCCAAGCCTGCGGCTTGGCATAATCGCCCCGTCCAGCCAGTGAGCATGTACTGACCGGGCCGGAAGGGGTGTCATAGAGGCCGATAAAACAGGCCCGTCCGTTCCGCTTTTTGAGAGGAGAACAGGCTATCTGCATGGGTTGCCGGTAGCGAAAATCCATCGAAATCAACGGAATGAGTCTTCTCGTGAACCTCTCTGCCAACCTTGGCCAGTCTCTTGGCATCCATACCCGTGAGCAATTTCTGGAGCTGCTGAGTACCCGTCAGCATGGGCTGCCCATTTCGCGACATCGCGCGGCGATTCTTCAGAATCGCATTTATTTCTTCAGCCTGATTTTTGCCTTGCTGGTGCCTGCCTGGTCGGTGCTGGATGCGCTGTTTCTGCCGACTGCGCTGTGGCAGGCCTTGTTGGGTATCCGTTTTGCGGCCAGCGCCATTTTTGCCCTGGTTGCCTGGCAAGCGCGCAAGGAGCCCAGCCTGTGGCGCGCTCGCCTGCTACTGGCCGTGATGCTGGCGGTGACGCCGCTGTTTCATCTGGTGTCATCGCAGTGGCTGCATGTTGACTCCCTGCAGGGGGTGGCTACGGTCATCGCCGGACTTTACGGGCTGTTGCCTTTTGTCATCGTCGCAGGCCTCACCCTGTTTCCGTTGACCCTGCTTGAATTCGTGGGCTACGCGCTGCCGATGTTTCTGGTCACCCTGGCGGGCGTGAGCTTTGCCCCGGCGGAACTGGCACACACCGTGGCTACGCTCTGGCTGTTCATCCTGCTGCTGGGGGTCTCTTTGTTTTCGGCTCTCAACCAGCTGCGTTACATGCTTTCACAGGTCAACCGCGCCAGTTACGACGCGTTGACCGGGGCACTGACCCGGCGTGCGGGCATCGATGTGCTGGAATTGCAATTCAGGTTGGCTTCTCTGCGGGGGGCTTCGCTTTCCCTGCTGTTTTTTGACCTTGATCACTTCAAATCGGTCAACGACAGCTTTGGTCACGACGCGGGCGATCGGGTGCTGAAAACGGCTTCGCAACAGGTGTGCAAGCTGGTTCGCAAGGGTGATAGCGTCATCCGCTGGGGGGGTGAAGAATTCGTGGTGGTTCTGCCAACCGCCGATGCCAAAGAGGCCAACGACGTGATCTCGCGCATCATGCACACTGGCTTGGGGGCGCGGCCGGATGGCCACCCTGTGACAGCCAGTATTGGTGTTTCTGAAATCAGTGCCGATGCACCCTCAGACTGGAAGGGGCAGGTCGAACTGGCCGACCATCGCATGTACGAAGCCAAGAGCGGTGGTCGGGCTCGCAGCATCGGCGTCGTCGGTACACCGATTTTGTGGCCGGACAAGCCTGTATCTTGATGCTTCGTACTCAGCTTCGTACTCAGCGTTGTATTCGGCCGCAGACTTGAGCATATTCGCGGCCGGTCTCTTGGCTTGCCGGGATTACAGCTCTCCGTTGGCGGCGGCCTGCATCATTTCGTCCATGCGGCGGTTGAGGTCGATGGCTCCATTGAGCAGTCCTTCGGAAATACCCAGTTGTTTTTCAAACCCTTTTACCCAATCCAGACTCCAGTCGAGCATCAGCACCCAGATATCTTTGTTGGCGTCTTCCATGACGGTGACGCGGCAGGGCAGAAACACCACGAATTCCGGGCTGACCTTGAGCAGTTCACGCGCTACGGCGATATCGCAGAAGGAGTACACCTCGATACGCGGGGCGCTCTTGTCATCGAGCACGGCCTTGAAATCCATCCACATCAGGTTTTCGCCGACTTTTTTGACGTTGACCTGATTGGCACGCAAAAACAGGGAATCGCGCACATCTTCAAATGTCAGCCCAGGTTTGGCTTTGTATTTGCGCACGAAATAATTCATCGAGTCGGACATGTCCATACGCATGACGCCCGTCATCAGCGGCAAGGTCATTTGCATGAGCTGAATCTTTTCTTGCTGGGTGATGGGGCGCTTCATCATGTAGGGAGGCAGCGGGGTGGCGAGGCCGCTGCCGGGGTTCAGAAGCAACATCAGCGGATTGACGCCAAACGTGGGAGGGGGAGTGAACTGCAAAAATGGGTTGCTAACCCCGGCAGGCGTGATGGCTGGCGTTGTATTGGGGGCGTAGTCTGTTGCGTGTGCGGGAAAAACCAGCATCGACAGCGCACACAGCCATGCAGGAATCAGACGGATATTCATGGAAGGTTCCTTTTTGAGATCACAACAAAAAGGGAGGCGCGGGCCCCCCTGTGTTCAGGCGAGTAGTTGCCCCAACACATAAGGCAAAATGCCACCGGCCTGGAAATACTCGATTTCAATCGGAGTATCCAGGCGCAGTTTGACCGGCACAGGCTGGCTGCTGCCATCGGGACGATGAATGACCAGGGTCAGATCCTGCTGCGGAGTGATGCCGCTTTCCAGGCCAACCAAATCAAAGCTTTCGCTGCCATTGAGCCCCAACGTAGCAGCATCCTGGCCTTCTTTGAACTGGATCGGCAAGACGCCCATGCCGGCGAGGTTGGAACGGTGGATACGCTCGAAAGACTTGGCGATGACGGCCTTCACGCCCAAGAGTTGCGTGCCCTTGGCCGCCCAGTCACGGCTGGAGCCTGTGCCGTACTCTTCGCCGGCAAAAATCACGAGTGGCATGTTTTCGCGCTGATAACGCATGGCCGCATCGTAAATGGCCATCTGCTCGCCATGGCAGAGCGTGGTGCCCCCCTCAGAACCGGGAATCATCAGATTCTTGATGCGCACGTTGGCAAAGGTGCCGCGCATCATGACTTCATGGTTGCCACGGCGTGCGCCATAGCTGTTGAAGTCTTTTTGGGTTACGCCATTGCCCATGAGGTATTGCCCGGCGGGTGAAGCGGGTTTGATGCCGCCTGCGGGGGAAATATGGTCGGTAGTCACCGAGTCGCCGAAGATCGCCAGGGCGCGGGCACTGCGGATTACGGCACTGGGTTGGCTGGCCTGTTTGAAGAAGGGGGGTTCCTGGATGTAGGTGGACGTGGCATCCCAGGCATAAACCTGTCCGGCAGGTGCAGGCACGGCATCCCACAAGGGGTTGTCGGCACCGACATGGCGATAGCTGCGATAGACGCTGCTGTCGGCGGCAAAGGGCAGGGCAGCAGCCACTTCTTCATTGGTGGGCCAGATGTCTTTCAGGAAGACCGGGCCGTCACTGCTCTGAGCGATGGGTTCATTGGCCAGGTCGATATCGATACGGCCAGCCAGGGCGAAGGCCACAACCAGGGGTGGGCTCATGAGGAAATTGGCTTTGACGTTCTGGTGTACGCGCGCTTCGAAGTTACGGTTGCCAGACAGCACCGAGCAGGCCACCAGATCCTTGTCGAGAATTTCTTTTTCAATGGCTTCGGGCAGGGGGCCGCTGTTGCCGATGCAGGTGGTGCAGCCATAACCGACGACGTTGAAGCCCAGTTGCTCCAGATAAGGCAGCAAACCGGCGTTTTTCAGGTATTCACTCACGGCGCGCGAGCCGGGGCCGAGGCTGGTTTTGACGTGCGGGGCCGATTGGAGGCCTTTCTCCACCGCTTTTTTCGCCAGCAGACCTGCCGCCAGCATGACGCCGGGGTTGGATGTATTGGTGCAGGAAGTGATGGCGGCAATGACGACATCGCCATGCTGCAAGCCATCGCTAGTGCGGCCCGCCTTTTTGTCGTAACCACCGTCGGCTTTGGGCAATTCCAGCAGGGTTTCGAAAGATTCCTTCAGTGCGTACAGATTGATGCGGTCTTGCGGACGTTTCGGCCCGGCCACGGAAGGTTTGACCGTGGAAAGGTCGAGTTGCATGACCTGGCTGTAGTCGCACTGGCCTGCTTTGGGAATGCCGAACAGGCCCTGTGCCTGGTAGTAGGCGCGCAGGGTATCGACCTGGGCGGCATCGCGTCCGGTTGCCAGAAAATATTGACAGGTGGCTTCGTCGACGGGGAAGAAGCCCATGGTGGCACCATATTCCGGGGCCATGTTGGCAATGGTGGCGCGGTCGGTGACGGCCAGGGCGGCGGCCCCTTCGCCAAAAAATTCCACAAATTTGCCCACGACTTTGGCGCGACGCAGCATTTCGGTGATGGTAAGGACGATATCGGTGGCGGTGATACCTGCCGATGCTTGGCCGGTGAGCTCCACGCCGACGACATCGGGTGTGAGGAAATACACGGGTTGGCCGAGCATGCCTGCTTCGGCTTCAATGCCGCCCACCCCCCAGCCGACGACGCCCAGGCCGTTGATCATGGTGGTGTGGCTATCGGTGCCGACCAGCGAGTCGGGGTAATACACGCCGTCTTTTTCCATGACGCCGCGCGCAAGATATTCCATGTTGACCTGGTGGACGATGCCAATGCCGGGGGGGACGACCTTGAAGGTGTCAAAAGCCTGCATGCCCCATTTCATGAACTGGTAACGCTCGCGGTTGCGTTGGAATTCGATTTCCATGTTCTGTTGCAGCGCGTTCTGTTGCCCGAATACGTCCACCTGTACGGAGTGGTCGACCACCAGTTCAACTGGGGCGAGAGGTTCAACTTTTTTCGGGTCTTTGCCTTGTGCTGCCGCAGAGGAACGCATGGCGGCGAGGTCGGCCAACAGGGGGACGCCGGTGAAATCCTGCAAGAGGATGCGGGCAACGATGAAGGGGATTTCTTCGGTGCGCGTGGCATTGGGTTGCCAGTTGGCCAGTTCGCGCACGTGTTGTTCGGTGATCTTGACGCCATCACAGTTGCGCAAGACAGACTCCAGCACGATACGGATGGAGACAGGCAGGCGCGAGATCTGGCCAATTTGGGCTTTTTCGAGTTGTGGCAGGGAATAGTACGTGCCGGTATGGCCCTCACCCGTGGTGAAGGTTTGGCGACTGTCGAACGGGTTCTGCATGGTGATCATCCGAAAACGCAAAAGGCGGCATTTTACTCAATCCACAGAGGTGACGTGGCATGAGGAAGCATGCAAACCTGCGTTCGGCCCAGACAATCTGGGTTCAATGGAGGACTCGCACGAGCAAAACACCTTCGTGAAAGTACAGAAGCGCGATACCCGCGATGAAGAAATCGGGGTGGGGAAAATAACGGAGACCTTCCCAAACCGGGAAGGTCTCCGTTATTGCGTCAATCAAATGAGATCGAGGACGGTAGTCGTCGTGTCCGAGAGGCTCAGGCCCGACAGGTCGACGATTGTGCCGTCAGCAAATTGAAGTTGTTCCACTTCGTACAGACCATGGTTGTAGAACTGGTTGATGACGGTCAGCGTGTCGCCACTGCCGGTGAGGCCGATATACAGGTTATTTGCATCTGCACTCAGGGTGACATTACCGGTATTGAGGCCGGTACCCAATCGGATGGTGTCGACATTGCCTGAGGTAGGGTCGTAATCGACGACCGAGTCGTGACCATAGCCCATGTTGAAGACATAGACGTCATCACCCGCATTGCCTGCCAGGAAATCATTACCTGCGCCGGTATCGAAAATTTCTGCGGTGCTGGCCCCATAGATGTTGTCATCACCACTGGAACCGGTGTTGGTCGGGATACCCGCAGCAGGCACGGTGCCACTCAGGATGTCGGCCAGGCTTGCGGCGGAGGTGGGGAGATCAAGGGCCGTCAGATCATATTGACTTCCATCAGAAAACTGAATCTTTTCAATTTGATAGATGCCATTGTTGTAGTAGTTGTTTACTACGGTGAGCTGGTCGGTTACGCCCTCAATGCCGACATAGAGGTTGTAGTCGTCTCCCCATAAGGTGACGTTGTTAGTGGTTAAATCACTGCCCAGCAGGATGGTGTCGCTGTTGCCGGATACGGGGTCGTAATCAATGATGGTGTCCTGCCCGCTACCGTGCTTGAACAGGTAAATGTCATTTCCGCCACTGCCTTCGATGGTGTCGTTACCTGCACCCAGGTCAAAGATTTCGCTGGTCGATTGTCCATAGACACTGTCTGCATCATCGGTGCCCGTATGCAGTCCGCCGGAGACATACACCCCCCCTCCATGGTTGGCATCGGCCAGACCTGTGCTATCCAGCACATCCAGAGAGACATATTTCCCTGTCAGATCAAGTGTGCCGCTGGCATTGGAAGCCTGAAGCGTACCGTTCCCCGTCATGAGGGTCAGGCTGTCGATATCGGCCTGATCCACGATGGCCGTGACACCTGCATCGATCTGGATGATGTAGAAGTGGGTGAGTGATACCCCACTGAGGTCAAGCACAACAGGCGTTGCGCCGCTGTTGGTGATGTGAAGAATCGAACTGCCGTCGCCCGTCACGGCCGATAACCCCAAGGCGTTGATTTGCTGAGCACTGACGGCAAGCGTGGAGTTCACCTGAATCTGCTCAATCTGGCTCAGGGTCGTGCCAGTCAGATCGACATCACCATAAATGACCAGTCGGTCGTTGCCCGTGCCACCATCAATGCTTTCTCCCGCACTGATTTCACTGTTGACCCGGCCATTGAGGTCGCCCAGGGAAAGCACATGGGAGAGGTCGATACCGCTGCCGCCAGGGTTGGTGATGTCAGAAGCGCTGTATTGATTGGCTGCCGTTCGTCCGACCACCACGATCACGTCGTTGCCAGCGCCGGTCTCAACCGTATCGCTCCCCTCACCCGCACGGACGAGGTCGTCACCAGTGCCGGTCGTGATGGCATCGTTGCCCGCATAGGTGCTGACCGCATAGTTGTTGTCGTGGTCAGGAAAGCTGATTGTGTCTGCGCCGACCGTACCGGTTAGCACGGTGGTAAGCATGGTCTCCAGTGCAAAATCTGCTGAGACCGAAAGCCCCTGCGTATCGGTTGCCGTAACACGTACGCTCAGTGTGCCAACGTTCAGCACACCAGGCGTGCCGCTGAAGGTCTGGGTCGAAGTATCGAAACTTAGCCAGGCGGGCAGAGTGCCGCCATCGGCCAAAGTAGCCGACAACGTCAAGACATCGCCCGTGTCGATATCGGTGAAGCTGTCAGCAGGTACCTGAAAGCTGAATGCGCCGCCTTTGTAGGCAGTTTGATCGGCAATGGTGTGTGCAACGATGGGCGCATCGTTATGGCCCTGCACGGTGACGGAAACCGCCACGGTTGATGAGCTATCGGCAGAGGTGACCACGAAGGTGTCGATTACTGTGGCACCCTCTGCCAACGCCTGCACATTGGCCGCAGCCTGATTGAGCTGGTACGTCCATACGCCGCTGGCATCGATGCTGAAACTGCCATAGGTCGCCGCTGAACCGCTCTGAACCATGACCTGGTTGTCTCCTGCATCACGATCGGCGACTGTCAACGAACCTTGGGTGGCGAGCACACTGTCTTCGGAGGCGGTGCCCGTGATTTCGCCCCCCAACATGGCCACATCATTTGTGCCAGCCAGGTTGACCGTATAGCTCGCCGTGGCGGTGGCTACGCCGTCATTCACACTGACGGTAAAGCTTTCACTGGCAAGCGTTTTGAGTGCCTCGATGGCGGTGTCATTGGGGGCAAAGCTGTATCCACCCGTGCTGGCATTGACGGTAAGCGTGCCATAACCCCCCGTTTTGCTGACCGTACCATCGCCGTTGTCATGGCTGCCGACAATGCCGTAAACCAAGGCGTCACCATCGACATCGGCACCAACCAGGGTACCCGAGTGGGTAGCAAAGGCATCGTCACCACTGGTATCTACGTAATAGGCTTCATCTGGCGTATCCAGCGTGGGGTCTGTGTTATCGGCACCATTGATGGCAATGGCAATGGTCTGCGTGACACCGCCTGCGGTGGTTACCGTGAAGGTGTCTGTCGCGGTTTCTCCAGCATTCAGCACCTGTACGTTGGTCGCTGCGTTGTTGAGCGTGTAGGTCCAGACGCCGCTGGTATTGATGTTAAACGTGCCATAGACCCCGGCTACGCCGGTTTGTCCGATGAGTGTGGCATCGCCGTGATCTCGGTCGCTCGCATACAGCGTGCCAGTAGCTACAGTCGCCGTGTTTTCAGTCACGCTGCCAGCGGTGTCACCGCTGAAGACCGTCGGGTCGTTTGCAGCGCTTACGCCGACAACAAAGTTTGCATTTGCCGTCGATACGCCATCTGTCACGGTGACGGTGAAGCTTTCACTGGCGGCCACCTTGAGACCCTCAAGCGCTGCATCGTTCGGAGCAAACGTGTAGTTGCCTGTGCTGCTTTCAACCGTCAGGGTGCCATACACACCGACTTTGCTGAAGGTGCCATTGCCGTTGTCCACACCGCCCAAAACGCCATAGATCAGAAGATCCCCGTTGAGGTCGGTGCCCAGCAACGTGCCACTGTTTGAAGCAAAACTGTCATCAGCAGAGGTGTCTGTGTAGTTGGCTGCCAGCGGTGTGGCCAAGCTGGGGCCAGCGTTGTGCAGCTGCGTAACAGGGGTGGGGGTTGTTGTGACAGGGAGCGTGGAGAAGGCATATTCACCGCCGTCGGCAAACAGCAAGCGTTCCACTTGGTAAATATCGCGGAAATACTGGTTGATGACGGTGATCTGATCCGTGCTTCCGGAAAGGCCAATGCACAGGTTATCGCCGTCCCGCCATAACAGCACATCATCGGCAGAGAATCCGGTACCGATATGGATCGTGTCTTCATTACCGGGAGTCGGGTCATAGTCGATGATCGTGTCCTGACCCGAGCCGGTATGGAGCAGGTAAGTGTCATTACCGCTGTTGCCATAAACGGTGTCGTTACCCGCACCCGCGTCGAAGCTTTCGTTGATGTTGCCGCCCCACAACAAATCGGCAGTGGCTGTGCCATAGGTGATGACGGTGGAGATACCCGCCGGCGTGCTTCCTACGGCTTGCCCGGCGACAACCGTGCCGATATCGAGGTTGTCCCACACGGTGCCATCGTCAAACGTGATTTCAAAATGCGTGCTGTTATAGCCATAGTGAAGTGTTACGCCGTCGCTGCTGCCATCAATGCTGATGACGACGTCTTCGTCATCGCGGGTAAGCGTCAGATCGTCGGTCGAAATACCTGCACCGAAATTCAGTGAATTCAGCCCCTCTTCATCAAAAATCGTGTCTTGCCCGTCGCCCAGATTGAACACGTAAACATCGTCGCCAAGCCCGCCATAAAGGCTGTCGTTGCCCGACCCCCCGGCGAGGGTGTCATTTCCACCCTCGCCATTGAGATGGTCGTTTCCCCCCAGACCGCTCATCACATTGTTTTCGCCAGTACCCACGAAGTTATCTGCCGCCGAAGTGCCTACGAAATCGGCATTGAAGTGAGTCAGATCAAGATGGCTGGCGTCCTCAAACTCGACTTGCTCAATCTGGTACAGGCCCTGGTTGTAGTAGTGGTTGACGAGGGTGATCTGATCGCTGGTGCCATTGATGCCCACGTAAAGATGATATTGATCCCGCCAGAAGACGAGGTCAGCCACAGTCAGACCATCAAGCATGCGCAGGGAATCAACATTGCCTGCTACCGAGTCGTAGTCCACAAGAGTGTCTTGCCCCGCACCTCTGTAAAACAGGTAGGTATCGCTGCCGCCATTCCCCATCATCGTGTCATTGCCCATACGGCCATCGAGGGTCTGGCTGGTGTTTCGGTAGGGGGCGACAAGAAGGTTGTCGGCACTGTCGCCGTGGGTGATAGCCGGGTCGAGCTGCACGCTCAGATTGAAATCATCATGAACAGAAGCCCCTGGCAGGTCTGTAGCCGTGATGCGGATATTGAGCGTGCCTTCTTGCTGGCTGCTGGGGGTACCCGTAAAGGTGCGGGTACCGGTGTCATAACTCAGCCATTCAGGCAGGGCACTGCCATCGGCCAGAGTAACGGAATAGACGAGACCGTCACCGGCATCGATCTCGTCGAAAGTGCTGGTCTGCCACGTATAGCTGAACTCATGGTTTTCTGTCGCAACCTGATTGGCGTTGGGTGCAACAACACGTGGGGCATCATTGACACTACTGACAGCCACGCTGGCGGTATCGCTCCCCAGGGAAAAAGCCGAGCCTCCCTGTGCAACATCAACATGTTCCTGCCCGTTGGCATAGCCACCGGTTTGATCCCAAGCGCGGAATGTCAGCGCATCGCTGAGCGTTCCGTTGTAGTCGGCATCGGGCTGGAAATACAGCCACGTATCCGCATTTGCCATCAGTGCAAGGGCATTGTTTTCAGAGGCGGCGGTGACGATGCCCCAGTGGGTACCCGCATCGGTCGAGTAGTACACCGTGCCATGATCGTCGACACCCGTAATGGCGATACCCGGCAAATCGCCATCGGCATCCATAAAATTATCAAGCCCCCCCCCGGCATCGACCAACGCAGAGACCAGCGTGCCGCCCGCAGTGGAGCCATTCACCGGAACCTGAGCATCCTCGATAACGCTGGCAAGCGCAGGGGAGGGGGTGCTATTCAGAATCGGTGTGTTGTTGGTTGGCATAACGTACTCCCGTGCATCAATCTGCAGATAAATCGTGCATATTTATTAGCAAGAACCAGACCCATACGTTTTTTTACGTTTAAATCAAAGTGTTAAAAACACAAATAAGGAATGTACACAATAAAACGTAAGATTTCCTGACGCCAATACCTGTTTGCATGAATTCATTTACTGAAGAATCAAAAAGTTACATGCATTCACTCATGTGCCCCCAGGAAAGCGTGTAAAGTTTTTCGACACCCAGATTTTCCAATCTCTCCACACATTGACGTCACCATGAGTTCATCCCTGCTTCCAGCCAGCCCCCTGCCGTTCATGTTGCTGAATCTTGGCTATCTTTTTGCGCTGGTCATGTTCTTGCTGCTGGGGTTGGCCTCCAGGGGTAGAGATGGGCTGCCGGGGGTGCCAGGTGTCGCAGTACCTGCCTTGGCAACAGCGCTCTGGGCCGGTTTTCTGTTGCTGGATGAAGGCCCTTATTCCGGTGGTTTTTTATCGGCTCTGGCCACCATGGGACGAGATGGCACATGGATATGGTACCTATGGAGAAATCTTCAGGACATGGCCTCACGGCAAGTTCGAGACGTAGATGTTTTTCAATTAAAAACAATTGAATACGCTACAAATTTAATGTCATTAAACATGATTTTAGGTGTGCCGTTTAGTGCCTTGTTGGGCACCTCGTTTGTCACCATCATGGCTATGTTCGTGATGCACGGCCACGCGGATTTCACCGTATTTTTTCTCACCGTTTTGCCTCTGCTGTTTTCTGTTACGGGCATGGTGCTCATGCTGCGTCTTTATGCCAGGCAACCTCATGGCAACGCCTTTCTGCTTGCAGGCGTTGCTGTGCTGTTTGGTTTTGACATGTATCTGCATACACAAGCGTTGTTTTTTTCGGAGTACCCCTCCTTGTCGTGGTCTATCCGGCCCTGGCTGGATGCGCTATGCGCTGTGGCGATTGGCATTGCACTCACACGCAAGATCCGCATAGACCTGCACTTGGGCATGTCTTTATCCATGCTCTCGCAGGTTTTGGCCATCGCTGTCGTCGTCATGCTCGGTGGCGTGCTCAGTCTCGCCATCCTGCCTTCCTATTCGAATGTGTTGCCAGAAACCGACTGGATGGCCATCAGCCGTGCCTTGCTACTTTCCGGTTCGGCTGCTGCCCTGGTTTGGGTCATGCTTTCGGGGCAATTGCGTGCGCGCATCCGGGTATTCCTCGCCAAGAATTTTTTTCGCTACCACTACGACTATCGCCTCGAATGGCTGCGTTTCACGACCCTGTTGAGCGAGGGGGAAGCAGGTCAGGAACAAAACGAACGCGTCTTGCAGGCTCTGGCAAGGCTGGTGGAAAGCACCCGTGCCGTACTTTGGGTCAGGCAACAAGACACCTATCTGCCGATTGCTCAATGGCAAACCCCGCTGCTTGACAAGCCCATCGCTGCCAACGCGCTCATCGCCCGAAAGATGGAATCAGACAACTGGATCATCGATCTCGATGAATGTCGCGAAAAACCGCAGGCCAGACTGGGCAACGGTGTGCCTGACTGGCTTCTGGCTGATGATCACGCCTGGTTGCTCGTGCCCTTGCCTTGGCAGGGCGCGATGATCGGACTGGTGTTGTTGGGGCACTCTCCCGAAAAAAACCAGTTCAACTGGGAAATCAGTGATCTGCTCAAAACCGCAGCAAGGCAAGCTGCCGCACACATTGCCCAGGCCAAGGCGGCAGAAGCCTTGATGGTGGCCCGCCAATTCGAGTCATTTCACCGAACCTCCACATTTGTCGTACATGACATCAAAAATCTGGTTGCCCAACTTTCCCTGATGCTCGCCAACGCAGAAAAACACAAACACAACCCTGCTTTTCAGGAAGACATGCTGGTGACTGTCGAGAGCACCGTCGCCCGCATGAACCGGATGCTGCACAAACTGAGTGAACCGCATCGCCCCGCCCCCCCCAAAGCCATTGAACTGGGGGACATGCTGGCGCTCGTCATCAACAGCAAATCGGCTTATGCCATCAAGCCGACCCTCGATATTGTCGCAACCCCCCTGTGGGTGCTTGCGGAAAAAGAGCGTCTGGTACGGGTGTGTGGGCATCTTGTCCAAAACGCCATCGAAGCCACTGCAGGAACCGGGCATGTCGATGTTAGAGTCGCCAGAGATGCAAACCAGGGCGTCATCGAAATCATGGATGACGGCGTCGGCATGGATGAGCGCTTCATCAAAGAAAAACTGTTCCAACCCTTTGTTTCCACAAAGAGCACGGGTATGGGCGTGGGGGCCTATGAATGCCGTGCCTATGTGCAGGAACTCGGGGGAACCCTGAATGTTTCCAGCCAACCGGGGCAGGGGACGCACATCGTCATTCGTTTACCCTTGCAAACTCAGGATAACCAGCAAGCATGACCACAGCAAAAAGCACGCCGCCACGCTCCCTGATGATCATTGAAGACGACCTGGGAGTACGTACCCAGATCCGTTGGGGGCTCGACGAATATGAGGTGCACATGGCCGAAGACCGCCACAGTGCCATGCAACTCCTGCAAAAACAGCAGCCCGCTGTGGTTTTGCTCGATTTGGGGCTTCCGCCAGACCCGGATGGCACCACGGAAGGCCTGATGACTCTGGAACAAATCCGCATGGACTCTCCTGCCACCAAAGTCATCGTGTTGACCGGTAGCCAGGATCACGGCAGTGCAGTCAAGGCTATTGCCCTCGGAGCCATCGATTTTTGCCAAAAGCCCTTCGACATCGAGATTCTGAAAATCATCATCGAACGCGCCCTGCGGGTTTATGACCTGGAACAGGAAAACCGTAACCTGCAGGCCACGCACCACCTGGAACCCATTCCCGGCCTGATCACCAACGACCCTGACATGCTCAAGCTGTGCCGGATGATAGAAAAAATCGCCCCCAGCAATGTCTCGGCCATGCTGATCGGTGAATCGGGTACCGGTAAAGAGATTCTGGCGCGAGGGCTGCATAACCTGTCTTCACGCAGCAATAACCGTTTTGTTGCCATCAATTGTGCTGCCATCCCCGAAAACCTGCTCGAATCCGAACTGTTTGGCTACGAGAAGGGGGCCTTTACCGGCGCAGACAAACAAACGCCGGGCAAACTGGAATACGCCCATAACGGCACGCTGTTTCTCGATGAAATTGGTGACCTGCCTTTGCCGCTGCAGGCCAAGCTCCTGCGTTTTCTGCAAGAACGCGTAGTCGAACGGTTGGGCGGCCGCAGGGAAATTCCGGTCGACGTACGCGTCATCACCGCAACACACCGTGATCTACCGGAACTCATCCAGACCGGCCGATTCCGCGAAGATCTTTACTACCGCCTTTCGGAATTCGTAATCCAGATTCCGCCACTACGACAACGTCGGGGAGACCAGGCACTGCTGGCCCACGCCCTGCTTACCCGCTTCAATCAGGAAAACCGGCACAACCTGCGCGGTTTCAGCCAGGATGCCCTGCAAGCGATGGAAGCTCATCCCTGGCCTGGAAACGTGCGTGAAATGGTCAACATCATCAAACGCGCAGCCATTCTTGCCGAAGGCACACATATCACGTGTCAGGATCTGGGGCTTGCCCAGAACGACGAGATTCCGGCGAAAACGCTCAATTTACGTGAAATTCGCAATGAATCAGAACGGCTTGCCGTGACGCGAGCCATTGCCCAAAGTAATGGCAACATCGCAAAATCGGCCGAACTGCTTGGCGTGTCGAGGCCCACGTTGTACGACCTGCTCAAACGACACGGTATAGAGTGGCTGCCCAAAGGTGACAACACCGTTTGATTCATTGGATTGATCTGTCTGGAAAAGGGGTAAAGGCCGTGAAATCGCATCTGAGGGCATTGTCATTACTCGTACTGACACTGGTGGCGTACACGCAACCTCTGCTTGCCGACACCTACCGTTTCGGGGTGCTCTCGCAGCGCAGCCCGGCACTGACCGCAGCCTACTGGAACCCTGTTCTCGACTACGTATCGCGGCGCACCGGGGTCGATCTGGAACTCAAGATCACCCGCACGGCCCCCGAATCCAACGATGCCATTGCACGGGGGGACTACGACTTTGTCTACTCCAACACCATCTTTCTGCCCGACACCTCGGCCCAGCGCTATCAGGTCATCCTCCGTCCCAAAGGTGAGCCCATCGCGGGACAAATTGTCACCCTTGCCGATTCTCCGATTCGTACCCTGAACGATCTGCAAGGGCAGGAAGTAGGGTTTCCCTCCAAAGCCGCTTTTGTTGGCTATGCCGTGCCCATGGATGCCCTGTTGCGTCAAAACGTCAGGGTTGTGCCCGTGTTTGGCGGCAACCAGGAAGGCATCATGGGCCAACTCAAGGCGGGCAGAGTCAATGCAGCGGGAGTAAACAGTCTGGTCATGCGCGCCTTCGCTGCGCGTGAAAACATCAAATACCGGGTTTTGTGGGAATCGCCGCCTTACCACAACCTGCCCATTTCTGCGCACCCCCGTGTTGCGGCCAAGGTCACCGAAGCTGTCCGGCAGGCACTGGCTGCCATGCCCGATGATCCGGAAGGCGCAAAAATTCTCAACGAAACCGCTGCCGTGATAAAACAGAAACCCCCCTACGGTTTCCAGCTATCCAACCCGCGCGACTACCAAAACTACATCGATTTCTACCGCCACACCCTGGTTAAAGATATCGAATAACTTCAGGCTTTTTTATGCCCATTCGTTTTTGGGACAAGCTGCCTTTTGCAGCACGTCTGTTATTGACTGCCAGTGTTGCCCTGCTGATTGCCGGTGCCGTCATGTTGTATGTCTCCGCACGCGGTGATGCCATCCAGGCCCGCCATTCGTTGCAGACCCAACTGGACAACGAACTACGCACCTTGCCCCTGTCCATGCTTGATCTTGTCGTCATCGGCGATTTTTCCACCTTGCATCAAAACCTGGAACGTCAGGTCAAACGTGCGGGCCTGCAACGCATTGCATTCGTGGATGAACATGGCACCCTGCTTGAAGCCCGCGACAAGCCCGTCATGGCAACAGCCCCCGCATGGTTTGCCCACTGGGTAGGCCTCAACGATCTGAAAGGGCACACCCAAATCGAAGTGGGCGGGCGCGAATACGGCACCTTTGAGGTCACGCTCTCGCCCCAGAACGTCATCAATCGTGTCTGGACACGCCTCCTGCAGCATTTATCGATTCTGCTACTTGCCGTTTCCCTCGATTTTCTCGGTATCTGGCTGGTTTTGCGGCGCGGGCTCCAACCGCTGCACGCACTCGACAGAGCCAGCCAGGCACTGGCAGAAGGGCGCTTTGAAGAACGCATTCCCGTGAAAGGCAGCCCGGAATTTCGTCATGTTCTGACGGCCTTCAACAGCATGGCAGAAGCAGTGGAAAGCACCGTGCGTTCACTCTCGGAAAGTGAAGGCAAAGTCTCGGCCATTCTCAAGTCCATCGGCGACGGCCTGATTGCCACCGATGTCACCATGCGCATCACCTACATCAACCCGGTGGCAGAAGCGCTGTCTGGCTGGAGCTTGTCCGAAGCACGGGGAAGATCCGTCGCAGAAATCTTCAACATCGAAAACGCCCTGACTGGCCAAGCAGCAGAGATTCCGGTAGGGCGTGTTCTGGAAACCGGCTGTGTAGTCGGTCTGGCCAACCACACCGTGCTGGTCGCCCGCGATGGCCGCCGCCACCATATTTCAGACAGCGCAGCGCCGGTGCGTGACGGTGAAGGGGAAATGGTTGGCGTAGTCATGGTGTTCCGCGATGTCACCGAGCCTTACCGGCTGCGCCGTGCGCTGGAAGACAGCCAAACCCGTTTGGGGCTCGCCCTGAAAGGGGCCGATCTGGGGCTTTGGGACTGGAATCTGCAAACCGGTCAGGTCATTTACGACGAACGTTGGGCCTCAATGCTGGGCTACCAGCTCAACGAAATCACCCAGGATTTTTCCACCTGGGAGCGACTACTACACCCCGAAGATGAGCCCGTCGCCAAACGCGCACTCGATGCCCATTTGCGCGGCCATGCCCCTCAATATGAGGCCGAGCACCGCATGCGCGCCAAGAGTGGCGAATGGCGCTGGATTCTCACGCGCGGCCGCATCACACAAAGAGACTCACAAGGGCAACCCATCCGTGTCACGGGCACACACCTCGACATCACCGAGCGCAAACGCGCGCAATCGGAAATCGAGCGTCTGGCCTATTATGACCACCTCACCGGGCTTCCCAACCGCCGCATGTTGCTCGAACGCCTGCAACTACAGCTTGCTGCCAGCCGTCGCAGCAATGAGCTTGGCGCACTGTTGTTCATCGACCTGGATCATTTCAAACACCTCAACGACACCCGTGGACACAGTGCAGGCGATCTTCTCCTTAAGGAAGTGGCCTACCGGCTGGTTAAAAACCTGCGCGAAGGCGACACCGTTGCCCGTCTGGGCGGAGATGAATTCGTGGTGCTGTTACCCAATCTTGGGAATACCAGCAGCCACGCTGCCAGTTTGGCACGCGACATTTCCAACAAATTGCGCCATACCCTGAGCAGCGTCTACCGTCTCGACGGTGGCGAGCACTACCTGGGTGCCAGTGTCGGGGTTTCCATGTTCCCCGATGGCGAGGGCGGGGCAGAGGAATTGTTGCGCCATGCCGATACCGCCATGTATCGCGCCAAGGAAAACGGCCGCAACACCATCTGCTTCTTCGAACCGGAAATGCAGGCGGCCATGGAAGCGCGTCTGGAGATGGAGCGCGACTTGCGCGAAGCCCTGTCACGCGAAGAATTCCGCATTTATTTGCAGGCACAGCATGATGCCGAGGGCAAATTGGTTGGCGCAGAAGTGCTGTTGCGCTGGGCGCATCCGCAGCACGGCCTGGTTTCACCGGCGCGCTTCATTCCGCTGGCCGAAGAAACCGGCCTCATCGTGCCCATTGGCAACTGGGTGTTGAACAACAGCACCCGTCTGCTCAAACAGCTTGAAACCCAGGGTAAATCGCTGCGCCTCGCCGTCAATGTCAGCCCACGCCAATTCCGTGAAACCGATTTTGTCGAACGGGTTCGAGAGCAGTTGCTCAAAAGCGGCGCAGACCCGAAGCGACTGACGCTGGAAATTACCGAAGGCATGCTGCTGGCTGATGTGGGCGAAGCCATTACCCGCATGGCTGAACTCGAACGTCTGGGGGTGCGTTTCTCCATCGATGATTTCGGCACCGGTTACTCGTCGCTGTCTTATCTGAAGCGTCTGCCTTTGCACGAAATCAAGATCGACCGGGGATTTGTGGCCGATCTGCCGCGCGACACCGATGATGCCGCCCTGGTCGAAACCATTCTCGCCATTGCCTGGCAGATGCGTCTGTCGGTTGTCGCCGAGGGGGTCGAAAATGAAGCCCAGCTCAACTACCTCAAAGCCAACGGCTGCGACCACTTTCAAGGGTTCTACCTGGGGCACCCCATCCCCGAAGCCGAATTCATCCGGCAATTGCAATAGTCACGGTTGTCGCCATGCCCGACGTGTTCACCCCGAAACTTCACCCCACGCCCCCAGCATCAACTGCACGCTCTTGTTGCCATTCCACTCATTGACATCCAGGCGATACACCGCCTGGATGTGCTCGGGTAATGGCGCATCCTGATTGAACAGAATGGCTTCGGCACTGAAGCCTTTGCCTGCCAGGCGCAATTTCAGGTGTTTTTCACCCACCAAGCGCTGGCTTTGCACCAAAAATTCGCCGTGGAATTGGGGTGAAGGAAACCCCTGGCCCCATACCTCGGCACGCAAAGCCTCGGCGTTATGCAAGGTGAAATCGGCTTTTTCCAACTCTCCATCGGTTTCGATGCGCCGTGTCAGATCGGCTTCGCTCAACTGAGCCCGCGCCACCGCTTCAAACAACACGCGGAATTCCTCAAAGCGCGCACGGTGAAGGCTTAACCCTGCTGCTGCCGCATGACCGCCGAATTTCAGGATCAAGCCTGGCGCACGACGATCCACCAGATCCAGCGCATCACGCAGATGCAACCCTGGAATCGAACGGCCCGAGCCCTTGAGCATGCCCTCCCCACCATCGGCAAAAATCAGCGTCGGGCGGTGGTGACGTTCCTTCAAGCGCGAAGCCAGCAAGCCCACCACACCCTGATGCCAGGTCGGGTCAAACAGGCACAGACTGGCACCATCGGCCACGTCGAT
>Ga0208371_1000130_pt1 | contig 26988 bp, 29 predicted proteins | sample SubbioCR12Aug_1A_FD_184827 | JGI IMG/M metagenome (GOLD analysis project Ga0208371, IMG submission 184827) | Serpentinite rock and fluid subsurface biosphere microbial communities from McLaughlin Reserve, California, USA - CR12Aug_1A (SPAdes) | ecosystem: Environmental > Terrestrial > Deep... | reverse complement strand
GCCGCCTACCTGCTCGGCTCCGTCCCCACCGGCCTGGTCCTGGCCCGGCTCGTGGGTGGGGTCGACATCCGCACCACCGGCAGCGGCAACATCGGCGCCACCAACGTCAGCCGCACCCTGGGCTGGAAGGTGGGGGTGCTGACCCTGGTCGGCGACTGCCTGAAGGGGGTGCTGCCGGTGCTATTGGCGTACCGCCTCGGTTTTACCGAAGGATGGCTGGCCCTGACCGGCCTTGCCGCGTTTACCGGGCATATCTATACCGTCTTCCTCCGCTTCAAGGGGGGGAAGGGGGTTGCCACGGCCCTGGGGGTCTTTCTGGCGCTGTCGCCGCTTTCGGTGCTGGCGGCCCTGGCGGTCTTCGGCCTGGTCTTCTGGAAATGGCGCTACGTGTCGCTGGCCTCCATCTCCGCCGCCGCTGCCATGCCGCTCCTGGTGGCCCTGATCGACCGGCGCGGCCTGATCTTTCTCATGTCCGGGCTTATCGCCCTGCTGGTGATCTGGCGGCACCGGGAAAACATCCAGCGCCTGCGGCTCGGCACGGAGAGTAAGTTCAAGAAATGATGAAAACGCCGGGATCGCTGCTGCGCAGAAAATACCTGCTGGTGCCCGCACTGGCAGCGGTTGTCCTGATCCTTGCACTCGGGGGCATCTCGCGCCTCATGCGGCCCGTCGGCGGCGATACCGAATACCTGGTCGACTGCGTGAAGGGGGCGCCCCTGCAGCGGGTGGCAGCCGACCTGGAGAAGCGCGGGGTGATCCGGAGCGCCCGCGCCTTTGTCTGGCTGGCCCGGCTGCGCGGGGAGGACGACAGGATCAAGGTCGGCACCTACCAGGTGCGCGGCGACATGACGCCGCTTCAGATCCTGCGGAAGATGGTGGCGGGGGAGGTCTATGCCCACCGATTTGCCGTGCCCGAAGGGTATTCCATCTACCAGCTGGCCGAACTGCTGGAGGCACGGGAGATCTTCGGCCGCCGGGAGTTCCTGGCCGCCTGCGCCGACCGGCAGCTCCTCCGGGATCTGGACGTGCCCGGTCCGAGCGTGGAAGGGTATCTCTTCCCCGCGACCTACATGATCACCCCCGCCATGAAGCCAGCCGAGGTGATCCGGATGATGGTGGCCCAGTTCGACCGTGTCTATGCCGGGCGTTTCGGCGCTGCCGGCCGTGGGCAGGCTGCTGCGCGGCACCGGCTGGTCACCCTGGCCTCGCTGGTGGAGAAGGAGGCGGTGGCGGCCAGCGAACGGCCGATCATCGCATCGGTCTTCTACAACCGCCTCAAGCGGGGAATGCGGCTGCAGAGCGATCCGACCTCGGTCTACGGGGTGCGGGCCTTTGCCGGCAACGTCTCTTCCCGTGACGTGCGCCGCAAAAACCCGTACAATACCTACCAGATCGATGGCCTTCCTCCCGGCCCCATCGGCAACCCCGGTGTCGAGGCGCTCCAGGCGGTCATGGCTCCTGCCCGGACCCCCTATCTCTATTTCGTCGCCAGGAAGGATGGCACCCACTTTTTTTCCACGACACTTGACCAGCACAACAGTGCTGTTACAACCTATCTGAAGGGAGCTGCCGGAAAACGGGCAGCCGGGAAGCGCGCAACGGGGTACCGCAATGACGACCCGAGTCTTACTGGCAGAAGATAACGAAGCCCTTTCCCACATGCTGGTCCGGTTTCTCGCCGCCCAGGGGTACGAGGTCCTGTCGGCGAAGAGCGGCACCGATGCGCTGCGGGTCCTGGCGGCTCACGAGATCGGCCTGCTGGTGCTCGACCTGCGGCTGCCCGAGATAAACGGGATCGAGGTCCTGCAGCGGCTCCGCAAGACTCAGCGCGGCCAGGCCCTTCCGGTGATCATCATGACCGGGTACTACCGGGGGGGGAAGTACGCAGATGCGGCCCGCGCCCTGGGGGTCGAGCACTACCTGGAAAAACCGTTCAGTCAGCAGGCGTTTCTCCGCGCCGTGGAGTCGGCGACCGCTGCCTCGCCGGCGAAGCAGTCCCCTCCGAACATGCTCCTCCCTCTTCTGGTCGAACTCCACTACGGCAGGCAGAGCGGCCTGCTCAAGCTCCGCCAGGGGCCTTCCGTGGCGGTCTCCCAGGGGGTTCCCTATTCCTTCGTTTCGCGCGGGAGCCGGGACTTTTCCGCGTTCCTCGCTGCGCGGGGGAGGCTGACCCCGGAAGAGCAGCAGCTCTTTGTCGACAGCGGCGAGGAGCGGCTGTTCCTCACCCAGTCAGGCCTGCTCCCCTATGAGGATCTGGTTGCCGAATCGCGCCAGTTCCTGGCGAAAACCCTCCTTGACAGCCTGCGCGTCAATGCCTCAGCCGAGTTCGTGCCGGGCGGCGTGGAGCCGGAGCTGCCGCTGGTCCCCCTGCTCCTTCCCGAGTTCATCTACGAGGCGGTTGCCGGCCATTCTCTCTCGTTCAACGCCGATGCCTTTCTGTCGCGGTACGGGCACCTCTATCCCGGCCGCACGGCCCGCTTCTTCCGGCAGAGCAACTTCATGGCCATGCGTCAGGAGGACATCGCCACCCTCGGGCTGATCAACGGCCGCCGCACCCTGAACGAGATCGTGGAGCAGGGGGTGGCCCGCAACGACGCAACGGGGTTCTGCCACTTCCTCCGGCTGTTCCGACTCATCGAGCTGCACCCCGCGCCGGCAGAGGAGGAGCGGGCCGATTTCCCGCTCAAGACCCTCTACAACCGCCCCCTTGAGGAAGAGCAGGCAGCGGAGGAGGAATCCGAGGGGTTCGAGGACCTGGTGCAGGAGGTCTCCGGCTCGGTCGAGCTTGCCGTCGGCTCCCACGGCATGGCAGCGCCGCTCTCGTCGGCGGAGATCAGCTTCGAGCAGCAGGTGCAGCGCGATGCCGCCTACATCAAAGACAAGAACTACTACGAGCTGTTCGGGCTCACCCCCGGCTCCTTCTCCTTCAACGCCCTGAAGGAGTCGTACTTTACCCGGACCAGGCCCTATGCCCCGGAACGGCTGATGGAGCTCTCCTCCGCCACCCTGGAGACCGCCCAGGAGGTCCTCTCCTCCTTCTCCACCGCCTACAACACCCTTTCCAGCGTCGTCTCCAAGGAGCGCTACGACGAGCTGCTCAATGCCGAAAAGGTCGGGATCGACGGCAAGCAGGACGACAAGCTCCAGGCCCAGGTCCAGTTCCAGTCGGGCAAGGTCTTCCTGGAGATGGGGGAGTTCGCCAATGCCGAGAAGGCCCTGGCCGACGCCTACCGCCTGGAGCAGGAGAATCCGCTGCACGCCGCCTACCTTGCCTGGGCCATCTACCGCAACCCCGCCAACAAAGGGGCGCGCACGGCCCAGGAAAAGGCGCGAACCCTCCTCTCCCGCTCGCTGCAGAGCGGCAAGCATGCCGAGGCCTACTCCTTCCGGGGCTGGATGCTCCTTGACGAGGGGCGCGACGGCCTGGCCGAGGGTGAGCTGCAGAAGGCCCTCAGGCTCAACCCCCGCGAAAACCTGGCCCACAAGGGGATGCAGCTGATTGCCGAGCGCCGGCAGGCGGAGAAGAAGGGGCTGTTCAGAAAGATCTTCGGGTGAGCGGAGCGGCGCGACAGGTCATCGTCGACGTGGAGACCACCGGCATGTCCACGAACAACGGCGGCCGGGTCATCGAGATCGGCGCCGTTGCCGTCGAAAACGGGGCGATCGTCGCCGAACTCGGCACCCTCATCGACACCGGCGCCCCGATCCACTACGGTGCCTTCCGGGTACACGGCATCTCCCGCGAGATGCTCCGGGGGCAACCCACTCCGGCCGACGTCTGGCCCCAGTTCCTGGATTTCTTCGCCGACTCCCCGCTCGTTGCCCACAACTCGCCGTTCGACAGCGGCTTCATCCGTCACGAATTCGCCCGCCTCGGCCTGCAGCTCCCCAACCACTGGCACTGCACCGTCCGCCTCGCCCGCAGGCGCCTCCCGCATCTCCCCAACCACAAGCTCGAAACCGTTGCCCGTCACCTCCTGGGCCACATCCCCGCAGACTGCCGCCTCCACCGAGCCCTGGACGACGCCCGCCTCACGGCAAAGGTCTGGCTGGCGCTGCAGGGGTGCTGACAGCCCCTCCGGCGAGGGCAATGTCCTGAAATCACGCGGCGATCATTACCTTGAAAATTCGGAGTGCGAATCCGAATTTTCAAGGAAGTATTGCCCTCGATCAAACTGACATCCTGCACGACTGCCGCCTCCACCGCGCCCTGGACGACGCCCGCCTCACGGCGCGGGTCTGGCTGGCACTGCAGGGGTGCTGACAGGTGCCGTGTCAGTTCAGATTATTGCGCCAGGAGTCAGGATTGCGTTTCAGATGCATCACGGCGACAATAAACAGCTCATGACCCGTGACGTAATAGATGACTGCGTACGGAAAGCGGTGGGTGAGGCAGCGATGGGTCTGCGGAGAGAGTTTCGTCCAGGAAGAAGGAAAACGATTGATGCGGTCAATGGTACGACGGACTTCTGCGGCGAATTCAAAACCGAGGCCGGGGAATTGGTCATTGTAGTAAGAGACTGCGTCGCGCAGCTCGCGGCGTGCCGCGGGGAAAAAGGAAACGGTGCGGATCCGGGTCATTTGGAGAGGTCGGCAAACACTTCGTCGGCAGGGATGGCGGAGAACTCTCCTCGCCTGAATGCCTCGATCCGTTCCTCTGCCTCTTGAGCCCACAGTGCATCAATGGCTTTACGGTCGTCGCCGTCGAAACTGAAGAACAACTCCTCGATCAACTCGGCCCTCTCGATGGGAGGGAGACAGAGCGCTTCGGCCAGGACTTCCTTCTTTGAATGCATGAGGTTCTCCCGTTGCTGCTCATAATGGTGAACAGACTCTAGCATATCGCTTTTCACGTGTCAAAGTAGCGCTTTTCCCCCATTTTTCATCTCCCCGTCCGATTGTGACATTTTCTGTCTCATCCATCTGTACACTATCCCTTGCGTGACAAATCCCGGTCGAAGTCTCTGCTACGAAGAGATTAAAGTTCTTGCATGTGCCGGGGTTGTATGAGATCAATGCTGTAACTGGCTGATTTGTCGTGTAAAAATATTTTACACTGTAAAATATTTTTACACTTGGGTGGGGGAGAACGCATGGGCTACGATCCTGAGATACGCCGTCGCCGGTCGATCCGCCTGCAGGGATATGGATATGCCGGTGATGGGGCGTACTTCGTCACGGTCTGTGTGCAGGGGCGGGAGTGTCTGTTCGGCGAGGTGGCCGCGGGGGCGATGGTGTTGAACGATGCGGGACGGATGGTGGAAGCGGCGTGGCGGGATATGCCGGTGCGATTTCCACATATGATGAACCATGGATTCATCATAATGCCGAATCATCTCCACGGTATTATTGTATTGACCGACCGTAGGGGCGAACCTCGTGTTCGCCCGGTTGACGATCACAAGGATCAGGGCGCCCCCCAGAACCAGGGCGATCACAAGGATCAGGGCGATCACAAGGATCGCCCCTACGGGACAACGGATGATTCATTGGGGCGTATCATCCAGGCATTCAAATCAATGACCACCAACGCCTACATCCGGGGCGTCAAACAATCGGATTGGTCGCCGTTTCCCGGCCGGTTGTGGCAGCGCAATTATTACGAGCGGATCGTCCGCAACGGGGCGGAATTGGCCGCCACCCACGAATACATCGCCGCCAACCCGGCGAATTGGGCAGAAGACGAGGAATATGCACCGTAGGGGCGCTGCTTGCGCCTGGATGAGGGGTGTAGGGGCGAATCAATGTGTGTGTTTGTGTAAATCTTAATGGAGATTGTTACGCCAGGAGTTGGGTTCACGCTTCATATGCATTATCGATACGATCAGTATCGTCCCGGTGCGAATTGATCTTCTCAAATACCGATGCTGCCGAAGAACTGCCGATTTCTCCGCGCTCATAGGCGTTGATCCGCTCTTCCGCTTCTTGGGCCCAAAGTCGGTCGAGATGTTCGCGATCGGTAGGGTTGAAGCTTTCATGAAGCCGCTCGATCAGTTCGGCGCGTTCCACTGGCGGCAGTGTCAAGGCATCGGCCAGGACTTGGCGCATGGTGTGAGCCATGATAAATCTCCTTAGACGTTGGTAACGCCTACTGTAGCACTTGAGCAGCGGTCTGTAAAGCGGGGTGGGGGGCAAGATAACGCCACCCACGAATACATCGCCGCCAACCCGGCCAATTGGGCAGAAGACGAGGAATATGCACCGTAGGGGCGAACCTCGTGTTCGCCCGGTTGATGATTGTCGTAGGGGCGGCCCTGCATGGCCGCCCGGATTTAACGGCCGGCCGCGACCGATGGTGTCATGGATTCGTAGGGGCGAACCTCGTGTTCGCCCGGTTGATGATTGTCGTAGGGGCACCCCTATGTGGGTGCCCGGATCTTGGTCCTTCGCGGCCCTCCGGATTTTGTTATGGAAGACGCAAATCGTGCAGGATTGTATCTGGTAAATTAAATGCGACTTATTTTGTCGCGCGGTTGTGGTAGCTTTGGCGGGACGTGTGAGGAGGGCGGTTGGATGGAAAGTCAGAAGGATTATATTGCCAGATACCGGCAATCGGACGGCACGCCGCAGAGTGTGCGGGAGCATTTGGCTGGGTGCGCGGAACTGGCGACGCTTTTTGCCGGAAAGATCGGAATGCCGACATTTGGCGCACTTCTGGGGTTGCTCCACGATATCGGCAAATATCCCAAGACGTTTCAGGACTATATCAAGTCGGCCGAGGGCATGCTTGAGCCGGATGACGACGACTATATCGATGCTCGCAAGAACAGGGGGAAAATCGACCATTCATCTGCAGGGGCACAATATATCTGGCGTGAGAGTGGCAAATCGAATTTTCAGCAGTTGGCGGCGAACATGTTGGCGTTATGTATTTGCTCGCATCATTCCGGGTTGATTGATTCCCTGGCGCCGGATGGCACGGATGTATTCAGCAAAAGGATGGACAAGACTGACGACAAAACCCATTACAGCGACGCCGTTGCCTGTTTGGAAGATGAAATCAGAATCAAGACGAAGGAACTTCTGGCATCGCCCACTCTGGAGGACGAGCTGAAACAGGTTTGCGATCGCATGAAGCAAACGGTTGCTTCAGCGGTAACCGGCCAGTTTGCCCTTGGGTTTCTGACCCGTTTTCTTTTCAGTGCCTTGATCGATGCAGATCGTCTGAATTCAGCCGAGCGCATGCCTTTGCCAAAAGCGGAGTGGCTGCCGCTCATCTTGCTTCTTGAGCAACACGTGACCAGCTTTGAAGTCCGTAACAGAGTTGATGAGATACGGACCGATATATCCTATGACTGCCGACAGATCGCCGAGCGCGAAAAAGGCTTGTATCAACTCACCGTGCCGACCGGTGGCGGCAAGACCCTTGCCAGCCTCCGCTTTGCCCTGCATCACGCTGCCAAACATGGCATGGACCGGATCATTTGCGTTGTCCCTTTTACTTCGATAATTGACCAAAATGCCCGTGTTGCCCGGTCAATCTTTACGCCCCTTGAAGTTGACGGCAGGCGGATTATACTGGAGCACCATTCAAACCTCACCCCGGAACAGGACACCAGCGAAAGCAAACTGCTGGCCGAAAACTGGGATGCTCCCATCATCTACACCACTGCCGTGCAGTTTCTCGAAACCCTTTTTGCCGGCGGCACCCGTGGTGTACGCCGCTTGCACGAACTTGCCAACGCCGTAATCATTTTCGACGAAATCCAGACCATCCCGATTCGTACCGTTCACCTCTTCAATAACGCAATCAATTTTCTGGTCAGTCTATGCGGGTCAACGGCAGTTTTCTGTACCGCTACTCAGCCGTTACTGGATCGTGTCGATGCCGCGAAAGGGGCGGCAAAGCTCTCTGAAAACCCGGAAATGATGGGAGGAAATGTCGATGGCTTGTTCCGTGACCTTCATCGCGCCAGGATTGAAGACCATTGCAGGGATGGCGGCTGGACGGTTGATGAAATCGCGGCAGCAGCGGAAGAAGAGCTTGCGAACAGTGGTAGTGTCCTGATCATCGTCAACAAGAAGTCCCAGGCAAAGGAGCTTTACGAACGGCTGCGCGGCGAAACGGAGAATGTCTATCACCTGAGCACCAGCATGTGCCCGGCACATCGTATGTCGGTACTCGACAAGGTCAAAACCTGTCTCGACCCCGACAAGCCGCAGCCGGTTATCTGTGTCAGTACTCAGTTGATCGAGGCCGGGGTGGATGTAGACTTCGGTTCGGTCATCCGTTATCTGGCCGGGCTTGACTCTATCGCCCAGGCGGCTGGGCGCTGCAACCGGAACGGACGGAGGAAGACGGGGAGGGTTTTGATTGTCAATTTGGCTAATGAAAACCTGGACAAACTGCCCGAAATGAAGGTCGCACAAGAGATCGCCAGAAGGGTGCTGCGGGAATTCAAAGATGATCCCACATCATTCGACGGAAATCTTCAAAGTCCCAAGGTGATGGAACGTTACTATTTCTACTACTTTTTCAATCGCTCCCACGAGATGGCTTTCCCCGTGTCGAGCCGAGATATCAGAGGCTTGGCTGGAAATAGCGATTTGCTGACTCTGCTCTCGACAAATTCTGAAGTTGTCGAAATTTACAAGAACAATCAGCGGAAAGCACCACCGACGCCATTACGGCAGGCATTCATGAGCGCTGCCGAAGCATTCAGGGTTATCGACTCGCCAACGGATGGGGTAATTGTCCCATATGGCGATGGTGAACGGCTCATTACTCAGCTTATGACTTGTGACAAGGAAGACCGGTCGTTGTTGTTGAAAGAGGCGCAACGCTACTCGGTAAACCTGTTCCCGTACGAGATGAAAAAAATGAGGGATGAAAAGCGCTGCGTGTACGAGCTGTGGGAGGGAAGCGGCATCTATTCCCTTGACGAGCGTCATTACTGTGAGGAGTTTGGCGCTAGTACGGATGAGGTTGCAGGCATGAAGGTACGAATCATATGAAGGAGGTGTGTATGAGGAGTCGGATTGACTTCAAAGTAACAGGTCGTTTTGCCCTGTTCACCGATCCGCTGACCAAGATCGGCGGGGAAAAATGTTCGTATCATATCCCAACTTACGAGGCGCTCAAGGGGGTGGCCAAATCCATCTACTGGAAGCCGACGTTTGTCTGGGAGATTGACAAGGTGCGGGTCATGCGCCGTATCCGTACCCAGTCGAAGAGCATGAAACCGCTGGTTTTCAGTGGCGGTAATTCACTGGCGATTTATACCTATCTTGCCGACATTGAGTACCAAGTTCAGGCTCATTTCGAGTGGAATGTGCATCGGGATGATCTGGTGTCTGACCGAGACGAAAGCAAGCACTGGCATGTGGTCAAGCGGATGCTGGAAAAGGGAGGAAGGCAGGACATCTTTCTCGGCACGCGGGAATGTCAGGGATACGTGGAACCCTGCATATTCGGCGAGGAGAAAGGCGACTACGACGGTTACGGTGAACTGGAATACGGGCTCATGTTTCACGGGTTCGACTACCCCGATGAAACCGGAATCAACGAGCTTCACAGCCGGTTCTGGCGGCCGGTGATGAAGGACGGCGTGGTGGAGTTCATCAAGCCGGAAGAGTGCACCGTGCGCAAGTTCGTACGGGAGATGATCCCCAATCCGCCCAGTTCAGTAGGGTTGCGAGAGGAGGGCCTGTTGAATGAGCTGGATTGAGAAGCTTTATCAAACGTATGAGAACAATACCGGCGCAATAGGCAGCTTCGACGATAAAGTGCCTCTTCTGCCCATCTGCCACTCTACCCAAAACGCTCAGATAACCGTCACTCTTGATGATGCGGGGAATTTTGTCGGTGCCGCTGTTGTAAAAAAAGGTGAAGGGAGGACTATTATCCCGGCTACTGAAGAATCCGCTGGAAGAACGAGCGGACCGAAGCCGCACCCCCTGTGTGACAAGCTTCAATACGTTGCAGCTGATTACTTTGTGTTCGGCGGAGAGAAAGATCCCTGTCACGGACCCTACGAAGACCTTCTGAACGAGTGGGTTGCTGCGGATGTCAGCCAATGGAAGTTGCAGGCAGTCGCGACATACATAGCAAAAGGGAGGGTAGTGGCCGACTTGGTGGCAGCATCGGTACTGTACGCTGACGACAGTGGAAAACTGTTGGATGTATGGCCGGATGAACAGAATTGTCCAGAAATCTTCAAACTGCTCGCCGGAGGGTACGACAACAAAGGTAACAAAAAGCCATGGCAAGCAGATGCGTTTATTCGATGGAGAGTTGAGAAGTCCGGTCACCCTCAGCCAGAAGTGTGGCTGGATTGCGGGCTGTGGCAGTCATGGGAGAATTTCTACTCAGCTACCAAAACGTCCCGCGCTCTCTGTTTTGTGGTCGGCGCGGAAGTCCCGCTGGCGGTCCAGCATCCAGCAAAGATTCGTAATGACGGTGACAAGGCAAAGCTCATCTCATCAAACGACCTGTCCGGGTACACCTTTAGAGGTCGATTTATATCTGCCGATGAAGCCTGCGGTGTCGGCTTCCAGGTGACGCAAAAAGCGCATAGCGCCTTACGGTGGCTTATTGCCCGTCAAGGCAGACGTGACGGGGATCAAGCGATTGTTGCTTGGGCGGTTTCGGGCGCCGATATTCCCGATCCTCAGGCAGATACCTTGTCATTTTTGTTTGGTAATGAAAAACAGGAAGAAGTGTCAAAAACCAGCTACACAGCTCAGGAAGTTGGAGAAGCATTACGAAAAAAGATTGCCGGCTACATGGCAAAGCTGAAATCTACCGACAATGTTGTCGTCCTTGCACTCGACTCTGCTTCTCCGGGGCGTATGGCCATCAGCTATTACCGGGAATTGACAGGTTCCGAGTTTTTGGAACGGGTTGAGACGTGGCACACCTCATGTTGCTGGCTGCAATATTTCGGCAAGGACAGGGTGTTCTACGGTGTCCCTGCCCCACGCGATATTGCCGAAGTTGCCTATGGCAGACGGATTGATGACAAGTTGCGCAAAGCAACCATTGAAAGGCTGTTGCCATGCATCATCGATGCAACGCCAATTCCGCGCGATCTGGTTGAATCCTGTGTCAGGCGGGCAAGTAACAGAAATGGCATTGAATACTGGGAATGGGAAAAAGCCCTTGGAATCGCCTGTGCGTTATACAGAAAACAGCATGAAAAGGAGGAATACGTCATGGCACTAGATGAAGAACGTAACAGCAGGGATTATCTGTATGGTCGTTTGCTGGCCCTGGCGGAGAACCTTGAGCATTGGGCACTCAACGTCGCTGGAGAGAGACGACCGACAAATGCGGAAAGAATGATGCAGCGGTTTGCCGATCATCCGTATTCCACGTGGCGAACATTGGAGATTGGTCTTGTTCCGTACAAAACAAGGCTTGGCGGCAGGGCACACAAGATTCTGTCGCTGATCGACACGGTTCACAGCAAGTTCGAGCCACCGGAAGAGTACAAGCGCGATGACAGGCTGAGCGGTGAATTCCTGCTCGGCTACCACTGCCAACGTGCTGCATTGAAACCTGTTGCAGGACCGGATGTAGCCGACGTTGCCGATGAGCCCGAAGTTTCAGAAAAAGAATAATCATCCCACATAAAGGAGAATAAGCATGAGCCTGTCCAAGAAAATTGATTTCGCGGTCGTATTCAAGGTCATCAATGCGAATCCGAATGGTGATCCCCTCAACGGCAACCGTCCACGCACCATCTACGAAGGAAACGGTGAGGTTTCCGATGTCTGCCTCAAACGCAAGATTCGCAACCGCTTGATGGAGGCGGGCACGCATATCTTTGTCCAATCAGATGACAGCAAAAATGACAAGCACCCGAGTCTGAAATCGCGGGCTGATGAGGTTCTATCCGGTATCAAGGCGCCGGAGGCGATTGCCAAAAAGGCTTGTGAAACCTGGTTCGACGTTCGGGCATTCGGACAACTTTTCGCGTTCAAGGCTGCCGGTGGCAAGAAGGGCAAGGCCAAAGAAGGGGAAGAGTCCGGCGATGACAAGGGAGTATCCATCGGCATTCGTGGCCCGGTCAGCGTTCAGTCGGCATTCAGTATTGCCCCGGTCAGTCTGACCAGCACCCAGATCACCAAGAGCGTCAGCAGCGAAGGCGACGGCACAAAGCGCGGTTCAGACACCATGGGCATGAAGCATCGCGTGGATCGCGGCATCTACACTTTCTTTGGCAGCATGAACCCACAACTGGCGGTAAAGACCGGGTTCAATGACGCTGATGCTGCGGCCATCAAGGCCGTCCTGCCGCGTTTGTTCGAGAATGACGCATCATCCGCCCGTCCAGAGGGGAGCATGGAAGTACTTAAGGTGGTATGGTGGGAGCACAACTGTGCTAGCGGTCAGTGTTCATCCGCCAAGGTGCATAGGAGCTTGAATGTCGCAGATACGGATGATCTGAATTCGTTGATCTCGTTCAACGAACTGAATGGGCCGGCACCTGAAATAATTGATGGCGTTTAAGTATCCGGGCGAACACAAGGTTCGCCCCTACGCAACATCAGAAAATCCAGGGCGGCCACATGGGGCCGCCCCTACGAAGGCAATTGACATGAAAAAAAAGAAAGACGTCATCCCCCCCACCGGTGAATTCATCCTCTACCAGACCGAGGACGGGCGTACCCGTATCCAGTGCCGCTTTTCGGACGAGACGATATGGCTGACCCAGGCGCAGATTGCCGAACTGTTCCAGACGACGCCCCAGAATGTAACGCTCCACCTGAAAGCCATCTTTGCCGAGAGAGAACTTGACGAGGGGGCAACCTGTAAGGATTACTTACAAGTTCGTCAGGAAGGAGGACGCGAGGTTTCACGTACTTTGCGGCACTATCGGCTTGAGACCATCCTGGCCGTCGGTTACCGCGTTCGCAGCCACCGTGGCACCCAGTTTCGCCAGTGGGCAACGAGACTGTTGAGCGAATACCTGCTCAAAGGGTTCACCATGGATGACGAGCGCCTGAAAAACCCGCCGGGCAAGGGGCAGACGGATTACTTTGATGAACAGTTGGAGCGGATTCGGGATATCCGCTCTTCTGAGCGACGCTTTTATCAGAAAGTACTCGATATTTATGCCACCAGTGTTGACTATTCGCCGAACACCGAGACGTCGCAGCAATTCTTTGCCACCGTGCAGAACAAGATGCATTGGGCCTGTCATGGCCAAACGGCGGCAGAGGTGATCTATCAGCGGGCGGATGCCGCCAAACCGCACATGGGACTCGTCTCGGTCCGTCCCGGCGGCATTGTACGAAAAGAAGATGTCGCTATTGCCAAAAACTACCTGACAGAAGATGAGCTCCACGCGCTGAATCGCATTGTAAGCGCATATATAGATTTTGCCGAACTTCAGGCGCTGAGACGCAAACCGATGGCCATGCGTGACTGGATTGCAAAGCTGGATGATTTCTTGAAGCTCTCGGAGCATGAGTTGCTGGATCATGCCGGTACGATTTCCGCCGAAACAGCAAAGGCAAAGGCGGAGTTTGAATATGAACGGTACCGGACCTTGATCGACGCGTTGCCGCGCCAGGTTGATCGGGATTTTCTGGAGGCGGTGAAGGTGATTGAAGCAGCCGGGAAAAAGGGGAAATAGTATGGAGGCTGAACTCGCCGACCCCATCATGCTCTCAGCCCTGGAGCACTACGCCTATTGCCCGCGCCAGTGCGCCCTGATCCATATCGAGCAGGTATGGGACGAGAACATCTACACCATGCGGGGGCGTGACGTGCATGAAAACGTGGATACGGAATCCTCCCATGACGTGGCAGGCGTCCGATACGAGCGGGCGCTCCCCATCTGGTGCCGGCGGCTGAACCTTACCGGCAAGGCCGATCTGGTGGAGTTTCACGATGATATCCCCTATCCGGTGGAGTACAAATCGGGGCGCCGCAAGCGGGGGGTACCGGAGACGCTGCAGCTCTGCGCCCAGGCGCTCTGCCTGGAGGAGATGTTCGGTGTTCCCGTGCCGAAAGGCGCGCTCTTCTGGCACGGATCAAAGGAGCGGCGGGAGGTGGTCTTCACCGATGCCATGCGGGCCGAAGTGGAGCGGGTGGCCGTTGCGGTGAGGGAGATGCTGGAAAAGCGGATTACCCCGCCGCCGGTAAACGACCAGCGTTGCGAGCACTGCTCGTTGAAAGAGTCATGCCTTCCGACGGTAATTGCCGACAAACAGCGAAGCCGCAAAGTGGCGCGGGAGCTGTTCATGATCGATGGAGGGATGTAATGGATAAGAAACTGGTGGTTTTTCACAACAAGGGAATTCGGCGTACGTTGCACAACGACGAATGGTGGTTCGTGGTCGAGGATGTTGTCCTTGCGCTGATCGACTCGAAAGATCCGAAACAATACATCCAACGCATGAAACAACGCGATCCCGAACTCGGCAAAGGGTGGGTACAAATTGTACGTACCCTTACCATTGAGACGCCAGGTGGTCCGCAACGGATGCTGTGCGCCAACACCGAAGGCATTTTTCGCATCATCCAGTCCATCCCTTCACCCAAGGCCGAACCGTTCAAGCGCTGGCTGGCCAAGGTCGGCTACGAGCGGGTGCAGGAGATCGAAGACCCGGAACTGGCCACAGCCCGGACACGGGAGCTGTACCGCGCCAAGGGGTATTCGGAAGCCTGGATCGAGAAGCGGATGCGCGGCATTGCCGTGCGGGCCGAGTTGACGGAGGAGTGGAAGAACCGCAAGGTGGGCGAAGCGCCGGAGTATGCCATCCTGACGGCGGAGATCAGCAAGGCCGCCTTCGGCATGACGCCGGCGGAATCCCCCTTCACCCCTCTTTGTCAAAGGGGGGAATAAGAAATGAAACAACTCCTCAATACTCTCTATGTCATGACCCAGGGGGCCTACCTCTCGCTCGATCATGAAACCGTGCGGGTCGAGGTGGGAGGGCAGCTGAAGATGCAGATGCCGCTCCATCATCTCGGGTCGGTCGTGACGTTCGGCAATGTCATGATCAGCCCGTTCTTCCTGGCCAAATGCGCCGACGATGGCCGGGCCGTGGTGATCCTGGATCGCAATGGCCGCTACAAGTGCCGCATGGTGGGGAAGACCACCGGCAACGTCCTGCTCCGGCAGGCCCAGCACGACGCGGTGCGAGAGCCTGAGCGGGTGACGGCGCTTGCCGCCGCCATGACCGCAGGCAAGGTGAAGAACGCCCGCAACGTGCTGATGCGCAGTGCCCGCGAAGCGGGCAATCCGGACGAAGGGACCCGGCTGCGCAAGTCCGCCGATGTGCAGGCCGGCGCGCTCTTCCACCTGAAAGCGCCTCGCGATTCCGACCACGTGCGCGGGCTGGAAGGGGAGGCGGCAGCCGCCTACTTCGAGGTATTTCCACTGATGCTGAAGGCCCCGGAGCGGGAATCCCTGCCGATGAACGGCCGCAACCGCCGTCCGCCGCTCGATCCGGTCAATGCACTGATCTCCTTTCTCTACACCCTGCTGCTGAACGACTGCGTCAGTGCCGTGGAGGGGGTAGGCCTCGATCCCCAGCTCGGGTTCCTCCATGTGCCGCGTCCGGGCCGGCCGTCGCTCGGGCTCGACCTCATGGAAGAATTCCGGGCCTTCATGGCCGACCGGCTGGCGATAACCCTGATCAACCGTCGGCAGATAACAGACGGACATTTCGAGCCGCGGCCCGGCGGCGCTGTCTATCTGAACGAGTCGGGGCGCCGGGAGGTTGTGGCTGCCTACCAGAAACGGAAGCAGGAAGAGGCGGACCACCCGTTGCTGGCCGAAAAGTCGCCCATCGGCCTGTTGCCGCACCTGCAGGCCCGTTTGCTGGCCAGGCATCTGCGCGGAGACCTGGAGTCGTATGTCCCGTATATTCATGACTGATTTCCCCCTTTGAGAAAGGGGGATCAAGGGGGATTTGATGTGGGTTGTGGTCTGTTATGACGTCAACACCGAGACAAAGGAAGGTCGGCGCCGTCTGCGGCGGGTTGCCCAGGTCTGCAAGAACTATGGCCAGCGGGTGCAGAAGTCGGTATTCGAGTGTCAGGTGAACGAGATGAAGTTCGAGCAGTTACGGCGGCGATTGCTGCGGGAGGTGAAGCTGGAGCTGGATAACCTGAGGCTCTACCGTCTCACCGAACCGCGGGAGGAAAAGGTAGAGGAGTACGGGCAGACCAGAACGGTATTCTTCGACGAGGAGGCGCTGGTTGTCTGAGTAGCGCGAACCCGGTGTGCATGCGGGAAAGGGGGGGTATTCGCGATGGCGGTGCATCAAGGGATTGGAGGAATACGGAGAGCAATGTCATTGCGACTCCGGGCGACGTTTTCCCCGGTCCGCGCAAACGCTTGTGTAACATGCTGTAAACTGCCTTGTTTCTGAGGGGGCAGTAGCGCCCGCCTTCCGGGGCGGGCGAGGATTGAAACTGCATGGTTTTGAGCTGGTCGCTTGCGCCAAACTGTAGCGCCCGCCTTCCGGGGCGGGCGAGGATTGAAACAGCGCCACCCCATATTTATCCGCGATAGACTGATAAGTAGCGCCCGCCTTCCGGGGCGGGCGAGGATTGAAACTTCCACTCTTGCGGTGTTACTCATAACTCCTCTCCGTAGCGCCCGCCTTCCGGGGCGGGCGAGGATTGAAACCCGTGTCCGTCCAGCGTGATCCACATACCACGTGCGTAGCGCCCGCCTTCCGGGGCGGGCGAGGATTGAAACCTTACACTTTTTGTCGGAATCTCGACAGTACCATGTAGCGCCCGCCTTCCGGGGCGGGCGAGGATTGAAACTCCTGTGGTGTGGTGTAGTGTGGGTGCTGCCTCCCGTAGCGCCCGCCTTCCGGGGCGGGCGAGGATTGAAACATGTTGCCCTCCTTGCACCAGCAATAATGGCAGTCGTAGCGCCCGCCTTCCGGGGCGGGCGAGGATTGAAACATGGCGGTTTCGTCGGTGGGGGAACGCGATGGCATGTAGCGCCCGCCTTCCGGGGCGGGCGAGGATTGAAACCTTCATAGAATTGTTCAGTCCGAGCTTGAGGATGCGTAGCGCCCGCCTTCCGGGGCGGGCGAGGATTGAAACAATATCGCGGAGAGGTCTGTCCGCTTGTCAGGAACAGGTAGCGCCCGCCTTCCGGGGCGGGCGAGGATTGAAACTATGGCGGAGAAGTCGGAGCAGAGCAGGTCATGACGTAGCGCCCGCCTTCCGGGGCGGGCGAGGATTGAAACATCACAGGTACAGCCATTGAGTTGCCGAGTGCCTTGTAGCGCCCGCCTTCCGGGGCGGGCGAGGATTGAAACGATATGACGCGGGTGTTTGGGGGGTAGAGCCGATGGTGTAGCGCCCGCCTTCCGGGGCGGGCGAGGATTGAAACATCGTGGAGGCAGTCTCGTCATCCGCGTACTCACCGTAGCGCCCGCCTTCCGGGGCGGGCGAGGATTGAAACAATAAATTGTTGGAACGGAAATTAGCTGAGACTCGGGTAGCGCCCGCCTTCCGGGGCGGGCGAGGATTGAAACCGGTATTCGGGAAGATTGGTCTCAGCCTTGGCCGTAGCGCCCGCCTTCCGGGGCGGGCGAGGATTGAAACTCGAACGTCGGGATAAATCCATACTCCCGACCGTCGCGTAGCGCCCGCCTTCCGGGGCGGGCGAGGATTGAAACAAGCGGGGCGCGTTTTTACTGATTGCGGCCGCTGCGTAGCGCCCGCCTTCCGGGGCGGGCGAGGATTGAAACATATTTGTCTCCGATCCACCCGAACGCATAACCAAGTAGCGCCCGCCTTCCGGGGCGGGCGAGGATTGAAACCAGTAAACGCTGCTCGCTGAAACAGCTATACGCGACTTGTAGCGCCCGCCTTCCGGGGCGGGCGAGGATTGAAACAAGTCCTGGCTGTTGGAGATGATCAATAGTGGCTGGTAGCGCCCGCCTTCCGGGGCGGGCGAGGATTGAAACAGATACTCGGTCAGCTTCTCGTCGGTAAACCGATGTAGCGCCCGCCTTCCGGGGCGGGCGAGGATTGAAACATTGCCATGGCCAACGAAGACGAAGGACGCATCAGGTAGCGCCCGCCTTCCGGGGCGGGCGAGGATTGAAACCTGATACGGCAGGTCGTTCGGCAGGTCGCTGGTCAGTAGCGCCCGCCTTCCGGGGCGGGCGAGGATTGAAACAACAAGAACATCGTGGATGCAGCGGTAAACACTGGTAGCGCCCGCCTTCCGGGGCGGGCGAGGATTGAAACAAAAGGAGGCCCGCCAAATCGCCCCCGCGAGCGAGTAGCGCCCGCCTTCCGGGGCGGGCGAGGATTGAAACTTTGCCCTGGTAGCGGTTGGATATGGCGCAGAAGTAGCGCCCGCCTTCCGGGGCGGGCGAGGATTGAAACGATGAGTTCGAGGCTGAAGACAAAACAGCTGCGGCGCGTAGCGCCCGCCTTCCGGGGCGGGCGAGGATTGAAACCACCACCCCCTTGTTGCCGTCATACGTCGTCAGCGAGTAGCGCCCGCCTTCCGGGGCGGGCGAGGATTGAAACGATTGGTCCGGCATCGTGCCGACCAACACCGAAGTAGCGCCCGCCTTCCGGGGCGGGCGAGGATTGAAACTAATTAACATAATTTATTTTTACCTCGCGCGATGTAGCGCCCGCCTTCCGGGGCGGGCGAGGATTGAAACCAATTCGGTGCTGTCCACCTGCCCAAAATCAAGCGTAGCGCCCGCCTTCCGGGGCGGGCGAGGATTGAAACAAAATTACCGGGGGCTGGCATCGGCCAGCCTCGACGTAGCGCCCGCCTTCCGGGGCGGGCGAGGATTGAAACTTATTCCCCTTTACATTGCGCCTTTGCGCTCCAAATGTAGCGCCCGCCTTCCGGGGCGGGCGAGGATTGAAACCATTATCTGATGGTTGGATAATGAGCGGGCTATAGCGTAGCGCCCGCCTTCCGGGGCGGGCGAGGATTGAAACACAGAAGAGAACGGAGGTGATAAGATTGGAAAAGGTAGCGCCCGCCTTCCGGGGCGGGCGAGGATTGAAACGCAGTGCGGCAAGTGCGGAAATTTGGCGGTGTTCGTAGCGCCCGCCTTCCGGGGCGGGCGAGGATTGAAACAGCGAGGTGGCAAGGCGTTTGCCGTTGAGATCGGAGTAGCGCCCGCCTTCCGGGGTGGGCGAGGATTGAAACGATCCGGCATGGAACCGGGTGATGACGACGTCGGGGTAGCGCCCGCCTTCCGGGGTGGGCGAGGATTGAAACTGGGTGCTGGCTGAGACCTGACGCACCTGTGCCAAGTAGCGCCCGCCTTCCGGGGTGGGCGAGGATTGAAACCGTGATGGGTCGTCTACGCTGATTGAGTGCAAAACCGTAGCGCCCGCCTTCCGGGGTGGGCGAGGATTGAAACGGTGACTGCCTGCCCGTCCCGGCAGGTGACCAGATGTAGCGCCCGCCTTCCGGGGTGGGCGAGGATTGAAACAGCAGATACAGCTTGATCTTGATCGTGGTCACGCCGTAGCGCCCGCCTTCCGGGGTGGGCGAGGATTGAAACAAGGTAATCCTGGCCGCCTCGGCCCACGTAAGCGTAGCGCCCGCCTTCCGGGGTGGGCGAGGATTGAAACAACATCCACTCTCACATGGGACCTGAAGCAGGTCTGAGTAGCGCCCGCCTTCCGGGGTGGGCGAGGATTGAAACTCGCCGGGGTTGCCGTAGTGGGTCTGACCGGGGGTAGCGCCCGCCTTCCGGGGTGGGCGAGGATTGAAACATGTGCAGATAGTTGGCGGTGCGGGCGAGCCGGCTGTAGCGCCCGCCTTCCGGGGTGGGCGAGGATTGAAACCGCGAGGAATACGACAACGAAGGAAACCTGGTCATGTAGCGCCCGCCTTCCGGGGTGGGCGAGGATTGAAACAACGAAGGGCAACGGTCATTCGGTTCGATGCTGAGTAGCGCCCGCCTTCCGGGGTGGGCGAGGATTGAAACCTGACAAGGTGCTTGATGTCAGTGCCCCGGACGGGTAGCGCCCGCCTTCCGGGGTGGGCGAGGATTGAAACCAGTCGGAAAAGCAGAACAATCCGGTCGACCCAAAGTAGCGCCCGCCTTCCGGGGTGGGCGAGGATTGAAACATGATTGCAGGCACCTCTTCAGCTGCTCGAATTGCGTAGCGCCCGCCTTCCGGGGCGGGCGAGGATTGAAACACCGTCAACGGGCTCCCTTCCATGGCCTGGACCCTGGTAGCGCCCGCCTTCCGAGGCGGGGGGTGCTCAATTCCGTTGGTTCCGCGCCCCTGCACAACTGCTCAATTCCATTGGAATCGCACCATCGGTTACTGCTCAATTACCATGATCCTCGACAGTGTTCCCCCCAGGCGCGGGGATGAACCGAAGTGTTACCATCCACAGTGAGCAGTGCAGGAGCTGTTTGCCGTGTAAGAGGGGAGATCAGCCGTTTAGATGTTGCCAGAGGGAAACAACTTCTCAACACGTTGTATGTCATGAAACCGGAGGACTGTTTCACCGGCAGCGATGGGAGGTGGGTGAAGCTGAGGGCGTGCCCGGCGATCGCTTCGCCCTTACCGGTACGCCTTGTCATGCTGTATGTGCAGGCTGACGAGGACTATCGCCGGCCCTTTCATGAGACAGGTAATGGCGCGGGCGCTGCCGGTTACGCGTAACGAGTAGAGCTGCTCTCCGGTGGTCGGTTCGATCATGCCGTGCAGTTTCTCGAAGTTGAGTTCCGGATGGCTCCAGAGATCCTGCAAGGTCATGGCATGCAGCAGCCGGAGCATCTTGGCGGCCGCCTTGCGCACCGGCAGCTCCGCCGCCATCACCGCCTCGTCGAAGGCCGGCCGGATCTCAATCCTCACCGGCCCACCTCTTGGCAATCGCATCGGCTTCGCTGGCGGTCTTGATCGTGGCGGAAGAGCGCGGATCGGTGAGCGACGCCGTTATCGCTCCCTTGGTCTCTGCTGTCCAGGCCCAGAGCTGGTGACGCGGGATCGGCTCCACCGGGATCAGGATGATGCGGCCATCCTCAAGCACCTCAAGTTCGAGGGCATCGCCGGGCTTGATGCCGAGTGACGGAGGGAGGGTAACGCGTCTTCTGGAATCTGTCTGTACCAACATGGCTGGCACCTCCTGACGGATGTGTACCATTGTTGGGAGTGTGCGGCAATACCCATTTGTTGCATGGTAACGAGGCCACGTGGTCATGCCCAACCATTTCCACGGCATCATCGTAATCGATAACGTAGGGGCGAACCTTGTGTTCGCCCGCTTTGTGTTCTAGGCGTCACGAGGTTCGCCCTGCGGGCAACGCGTTGATTTACGGGGCGCGGGTCCGTTGTTTCCCACATTCGCCTTGACAAATCCCCCTCCTCCTCCTAATGTTACAGTTTATTTTTTGCCTGTTTCAGATCATGTGCGTAGGAGTAGTTATGAAACCGCTGTTCCTGAATCCCCCCACGTTCGAGGACTTTGACGGTGGCGCGGGTGCCCGCTATCAGGCATCCCGCGAAGTGACCTCGTTCTGGTATCCCACCTGGCTCTGCTTTCCCGCCGGCATGATCGAAGGGAGCAGGGTGGTCGATGCGCCGGTGCAGCGACTCGACCTGCCTGCCTGCCTGGAGATCGCCAGGGGATTCGACATGGTGTTGATGTATACCTCGACCCCGACCCTGGCCATGGATGTGGCCACTGCCCGCAAGATCAAGGAGCAGAAGCCGGAGACGGTGACGGTCCTTGCCGGGCCGCATGTGTCGGTGCTGCCGGAGGAGTCGCTGAAGTTTGCCGCCGGTGTTGTTGATATCGTCTGCCGCGGCGAGTTCGATTATTCCATCAAGGAGCTCTGCGAGGGGCGGGAGTGGGACAAGGTCGACGGCATCAGCTTCATGCGCAATGGCGCGGTCGTCCATACCCCCGACCGCCCGCCGATCCAGGACCTGGATGCGCTCCCCTTTGCGGCACAGGTCTACAAGCGGGACCTCCCGGTGGAGGAGTATATCATCCCCCATTTCCTCCATCCCTATGTCTCCATCTATTCGAGCCGCGGCTGCCCGTCCAAGTGCATCTACTGCCTCTGGCCCCAGACCTTCTCCGGCCGGACCATGCGCTGCCGCAGCGCCGAGAATGTCTACCAGGAGGTGAAGTGGATCATCGACAATATCCCCGGCGTGCGGGAGATCTCCTTTGACGACGATACCTTTACCGCCAACCGCGACCATGCCCGCAACGTGGCGCAGAAGCTGAAGCCGCTGGGGATCTCCTGGACCATCAACGCCAGGGCCAACTGCGACTACGAGACGCTGAAGATCATGCGCGAGGCCGGGCTGCGCCACGTGGTGGTCGGCTTCGAGACCGGCGACCCGCAGATCCTGAAGAACATCAAGAAGGGGGTCACCAGGGAGCAGGCGATCCAGTTCACCAGGGACTGCAAGAAGCTGGGGCTCTCGATCCACGGCGCCTTCATCATGGGGCTGCCGGGCGAGACCCGCGAGACCATCCAGCAGACCATCGAATTCGCCAAGAAGCTCGATCTCAACTCCATCCAGGCGTCGCTCGCCTCTCCCTATCCCGGCACGGAGTTCTGGGACCTGTGCAAGGAACAGGGGTGGATCTCCTCGGAGAGCTATATCGACGATACCGGGCATCAGAACTGCATCATCAATTACCCCAACCTCACCAACGCTGAGATCTTCAATTCGGTGGAGGAGTTCTACAACAAGTTCTACTTCCGTCCCAAGTATATCGCCCGCAGCGTCATGAAGATGCTGACCGACAGCGGCGAGCGCAAGCGCCTGCTGAAAGAGGGGAAGCAGTACCTGGACTACATGAAGAAGCGGAAAGCCTCGCAGCAGTGTAAATGAAAGAGCTTATTGTCAATGCGGACGACTTCGGGCTCTCCAGCGGCGCCAACCGGGCGATCATCAGGGCCTGGCAGGAGGGAATCCTCACCAGCACCTCGCTGATGGTGGGTGGCAAGGCCTTTGACGAGGCCGTGGCGCTGGCCAGGGAGAACCCCGGCCTGCAGGTGGGACTGCACCTTACCCTGGTGCAGGGGCGGGCAATAGCGCCCCATCCCGGTTTCCCCTCGCTGGTCGACCCTGCCGGCAATTTTTCCAACGACCCGGTGCATGCCGGCATGCGCTATTTCTTCATCAACTCCCTGAAAAAGCAGCTCACCACGGAGATCGAGGCGCAGATCGCGACCTTTCGCGAGACCGGGCTGCCGCTCTCCCACCTGGACGGCCACCTCAACATCCACATGCACCCGACGGTCTTCGATATCCTCTGCGACGTGATGCCGCGGCATGGCATCACCAGCTTCCGGCTGTCGCGGGAGCGGCTTTCGGCCGACCTCTCCCTCTCCCGCCGACGCTACCTGGGGAAGTGTGCCGATGCCTTCATCTTCGACCGGTTGGCCCGGCGCTGCCAGCCGGTGCTGCAGCGGCTGGGGATGACCACGGGCGTCGAGGTGAAGGGGCTTTTGAATTCGGGGCAGATGACCGAGGGATATCTGCTGAAGGCGCTGGATCTGCTGCAGGAGGGGGTGACGGAGATCTACTTCCATCCCGGCTGCCACCCCGACGAGGAACTTCGCTACTGGATGCCAGACTACCGGCACGAAGAGGAGCTGGCAGCGCTTACCAGCCCGCGGGTGAAGGAGAAGCTACAATCACTGGGCATTGCCCTGCGCAATTATCGTGGAGAAATCAAGCATGTTTAAGACGCTCGTGATCATGATCCTGGCGGTGACCGCCGGCACTGTCGGCGATATCCTTCTGGCCAAGGGGATGAAGGAGATGGGGGACCTCTCTGCCATGAACCTGCGCGGCATCCTCAATGTCGCATTCCAGGCGCTCACCACGCCGAAACTGATCATCGGCACCGCCATGCTGGCGATCTTCTTCTTCCTCTGGCTGGCCGTCCTCTCCTGGGAAGACCTGTCGGTGGCGCTGCCGATGCAGGCCCTCAACTATGTGCTGGTGGCGCTTCTGGCCCAGTTCTACCTGGGCGAGCACGTGTCGCCGCTCCGCTGGTCCGGCATCGCACTGGTTTGTGTCGGGGTGATGCTTATTACCAAGAGCAGCACTGCCTAGCAGGTTGTAACACTTATTTCTTTCGCATCTAACCCCTCCTGTCCTCCCCTTAAATAAGGGGAGGAACATGCTAAGTGAGCTGGTTGTTTTTGCTCCCCCTCTTATCTTAAGAGGGGGGTGGGGGGGAGTTAGGCGTTGGCTGTTCCTGCTACTTCGCCTCTTTCATCGCCTTTTCGAATTTATCCTTGGTGAACCCCTGCATCCTGATCGTGCCGCCGATGACCAGGAGCGGCACCCCCCGTTTCTTCTCCGGCACTCCCATTTCGTCGTAGATCTTCATCAACTCCGCCATGAGCGTGTCGTCGGTGTCCACTTCGCGGTTGGAGAAGGGGATGTTGTGCTGTTTGAGGTACTCCTTGGCTTCGGCGCAGTGGGGGCAGGTGGAGAGGGTGTAGATGACCACGGAGGGGTATGTCTGTGCCCCCTTGGCAGGCGGGGTGACGATGGACTGGTCGGCCGGTTCCTGGGCGATTGCCGCGGCTGTCAGGCCGGTGACGAGCAGCAGGGTGCAGATGAGGATGCGCCGGTTCATGGGTAATACTCCTTTAGGTCTGTGGTCCCGTCGGTCAGGGGGCGGGCGCTTTCCCTGCGCCGATGATCAGTTTTCTCCGGACCAGCGAGAAGTGCAGCGGTTTTTCCTGGCCGGGTCGGTGGATGGTCAGTTGGACCGTGGTGCCTGCCTGGCCGCGCAGGCGGAAGTCCACCATCTGCCTGAAGACGCTCCCCTTGGTCGGTTTGCCGTCGATGTGGGTGATGATGTCGCCGGCCTTGATGCCGGCCAGATGGGCAGGGCCGCCGGCAACCAGCTGACGGACCACGATCTGGCCATCTGCCCACGGTACGCCGTCGATGCCGACACCGCCGAAGTTGCGCGCACTGTCGGCAGCCCGGGCGACGGTCGTCCCGGACAGCATGCAGAGTATGATGAGGAGAAAAAGTCTGGCCATGATCGCGGTATCATGATACCTCACCAGATGGCACTGTCAAAGGAAAAAGGGAGCTGCAGGGCTTCTGCGGGATTGTGACGGCAGGGGGGTGTGCTACAATGGATGCATTGCGCACGGCTGGAGGTGACATGAAGGGAAGAGACAGGATAGCGGCGCTGCTTGCCCGGGGCGAGGCCGGGGGAAGAACGGCGATTGCCGGATGGGTGCGGACCGTCCGGGTCGGCAAGGAGGTCACCTTCCTGGCGGTGAACGACGGCTCTGCCCTGGCGAGCCTGCAGGTGGTGGTGGAGCCGGGCCTTGCCAATTACGAGGAGGTCTGCAGGCTGGGAACCGGCAGCAGCGTCCGGGTCCGGGGTCTTTTGGCCGCATCCCCCGCGGCGGGCCAGCGGGTGGAGCTGCATGCCGACCGGGTCGAGATCGTCGGCGCCGCGGACCAGGAGTATCCGCTGCAGAAGAAACGGCACAGCTTCGAGTTCCTCCGGACCATCGCCCACCTGCGGCCACGGACCAACACCTTCGGCGCGGTATTCCGTGTCCGGTCCGCCCTTGCCCAGGCCGTGCACCGCTTCTTTGCCGAGCGCGGATTTCTCTACGTCCATACCCCGATCATCACTGCCAACGACTGCGAGGGGGCGGGCGAGCTGTTCCGCGTCACCACGCTCCCGCTGGATGCGCCGCCGCTCGCGGATGGGCGGGTGGATTTCAACGCGGACTTCTTCGGCCAGCCCACCGGCCTCACGGTCAGCGGTCAGCTGGAAGGGGAGCTGTTCGCCCTGGCCTTCAGCGATATCTACACCTTCGGCCCCACCTTCCGGGCCGAGAACTCCAACACCCCGCGCCATGCCGCGGAGTTCTGGATGATCGAGCCGGAGATGGCCTTTGCCGACCTCCTTGCCGATGCGGCCCTGGCCGAGGAGTTTCTCCGCTACCTCTGCCGGTTCGTGCTGGAGGAGTGCTCCGACGACCTGGCCTTTTTCTGCGAGCACGTGGACAACACGCTGCTGGAGCGGGTCCGGCGGGTGGCGGACTCTTCCTTTGCCATGATGGAGTATGGCGAGGCGATCGACCGGCTGGAAAAGGCGCCGGTGGCCTTCCAGTACCCGGTTTCCTGGGGGCTCGACCTGCAGACCGAGCATGAGCGCTACCTCTCGGAGCAGGTGGTTGGGGGGCCGGTCTTCATCGTCAACTACCCCCGCGACATCAAGGCCTTCTACATGCGCCAGAACGACGACAACAAAACCGTTGCCGCCATGGACCTCCTGGTGCCCAAGGTGGGGGAGATCATCGGCGGCAGCCAGCGCGAGGAGCGCCACGACCTCCTGGTGCAGCGGATGGAGGAGACCGGGATCGACCCTGCCGGGCTCTGGTGGTACCTGGAGAGCCGCCGCTGGGGGTCGTGCCCCCATGCGGGGTTCGGGCTCGGCTTCGAGCGGCTCATCATGTACCTGACCGGCATGGAGAACATCCGCGACGTCATTCCTTTTCCGCGCACGCCACGACATGCGGAATTCTAACTTAGAAACGGTTCTTTTTCGCCCTGGCGGTGTCAATCTTCGGGATTCCTTGTGCGGCGTAGCGCTGCTACGCCTCCGCGCAATCCCTTGATTTCCTTGCCAGGACAAAAAATCCCTCGTTTCCGATTCATAATCCGGCTAGCCGGATCGACCTTTAACCGGAAGGACAGACAAGAGCATGATAGAAGCCATCAAGCCATTTCTCGGCGTGATCATCGTTTTCGGGATTCCGGGCGTTACGGCCGCGGTCCTTTCCTGGATCTTCGCCCGGCGCCGGGGGCGCAACCCGCTGGTATGGGCGATCGTCAGCAGCATCCTGCCGATCTTCGTCTTTGTCCTCTATTTCAAGAAGCCGTTGTGCGAGGTTCCCGGCCATTTCCGCCACTGCCCCACCTGCGGCGAGTTCAGCCCCTGGAAGTATGGCGGCTGCATCTACTGCCCCCCGGCCGGCCAAGGGATGGAACGGAAGCCATGACCGCTGCCCAGCTCATCGCCGCCTATCATCTCGAGC